>Ga0179591_1529570_pt1 | contig 12608 bp, 21 predicted proteins | sample CZOMad2_1_08_16f_FD_182891 | JGI IMG/M metagenome (GOLD analysis project Ga0179591, IMG submission 182891) | Vadose zone soil fungal communities from Angelo Coast Range Reserve, California, USA - CZOMad2_1_08_16fungal (PacBio error correction) | ecosystem: Environmental > Terrestrial > Soil >... | reverse complement strand
GGCCCTCTTATTCGTTACTTCTGAATGCTTACCCAGCGCCCCGTATTCCAAATCCAAATACGATCCAATTCACATCTTCCTTCCCGTGCTACCCCTACCTTTCCCCCCTCATCTTCGTCGTTCCCCTGGTCCCTCCATCTCGTTTCTGTATATCTAGTTCATCATGGTTAAAAATCAAGGAAAGACAAGGGCCCCAAGCCTCCCCAACCCCCTGCGGGATGTCATCAATTCTGAGGAACAAATTGAAGCATGCACAGGAAGACTACTGCTACTGGGGCACGTTTTTTTGGGGCGCACCAATCAGAAGGCGACCGCAACCAGATCGAGCCCCGAGGTGGATGTCCACCCTGGTACTGTACCCTCAAAGTACACAGCGTGTGATTTTGGATAAATCCCCTGAGCGTATGAACGTGCTGACCTTGGAGCGCACCAGATGTCACCCTCACGCTCTTGGGGACATTATACAGGCTGGCCAAAGTCGGATGGCGGTCCCAACTGACACGAAGTCAAACAAGATACTGTGTATCTGCAGTCGCAGATGTGTCTTTTCTATTGTGATGAGTGGCCCTCTGAAACCGACTTCACCTGGACGAACCCAACCAAGATGCGAAGGTATCGACAACTACATCACAAACACGAGTACCCAACCTAAGCCTCTGTATCTGCTGCTTAGGATTTTTTTAGGCTCAAAAAGCGATGGTGTGTGAACGAGCGTATTGGCAAGGAACGGCGCTGGCTTGAGCCTGAAGATATCACACTGGAAGTTGGATTGCTAATCTAATCGGTATGTCAATCAGCGTGTGGCTTGTCTTCCGTGTGAATCTAACCAATTTGTCAGAGAATCATGGAGCAGAAGTTCAAGTGGTGGAGGAGGCTACATGTCACTGGCGCACTTTACCAATTTCAACCCATATACACCGTTTCTCGAGCCAGGAAGGCATTGGCAGTGCGGCATTTGCGGTGTTGCGGGAGGCGATTGGGGCGTGGTAGGCATACGTTTCTTGGTGGATGTATCAACGTTGTAGCTATTCAGGATGAAGGTGACCTTTTAGCCCGTCCTCGCTAATGGTTGTCACGGATCAGGACGATATCATCACCTCAGTCAGCTCCACTGCAGCCGAGCCATCCAACTCCCATTCCAACCCCCCCCTACATCACATGAGTATTCACGGTCCCACCGCTGCAACCGCAAGGGCCAAATCTGAGTAACCGCGAGGACGCCATCGTATCAGAACCCAAGAGCAAACCATTGACAGCGCACTTCCAAGATGTGTTCGCTGAGGATTCTGTGAAGGATCATGAGTGTTGGCGTATGGGGACACAGAAGCATGGGGGTGTTAGGGGAACAGGAGGTGAAGCGTCGCAAGTGGAGACACGGTGATGGCGAAGCAGCTCCAGAGTGAGCAGCATGAACTCCGTATGCTGCAGATGCAATGGTGATGTCACAAACTCAAAGGTGCGCCCGTGGTGATGCGGCCTCAGGGCCAGCCATCTTTCAGGATTTTGGGCTCATGGGTGGTTTAGCGATGCCATGTTGCCGTCCGCATTCATACTCCAATTTGATAACGCGTTGCTAAAACACTTTGGGACACGTGCATCTGTACATAGGTTACTTAGTCACTTCTGTAGTCCTAATGTTGTTGCAGTCAAACTATCAATTTATTGTGTCCTCTTCTGGGCGGCATTCTACATTCGGGAAGGACTAACTAAACAGGTGTCCATGACGTTAAGGCGGAAACGCTGGCCCGGCGTCTCAAGTCGTCGCAGCGGACCGTTCCGACATTCCAGGCTCAACCTCCTCATCAAGAAGGGCACCGCCATGATCCAGCCAGTTGCCAAGACCGTCCCACCATTTTTCATCCGAGGTTGTCGCTTCAATACGGAGATACGGTGTGTAGGACTATGCAGACGGAGCCTACAGGATGAGGATATGTGAGTTTGGTGTTGTGAGCTGGATCGGATCTCCTTAGAGAAGGGAACGTCCCCTCAGCAGGGCCATTGTGTGCTCGAGCGATACGTATATGTAGACAGTAAGTCTCCTGAGTCGAAGTGGTACTGACGCACCTTGGATACCCTAATTATATGTCCTTTGATCTGCGGTGGCCGTCCGTTGGACAGGACTTCCGGACGGTGCGAGCTCCATGTCTCTGGCGGGTATGGAATTGCCCACATCCATTACTGGGCCCGAATCTTCTTGGCATGGTTCTTGAAGTCCGAGTGCTTCGAAACGCCTTGCATCGTGCACGCTTCCCAGTAGACCCAGTGTGTAATCAGCATTAAAAGGTTTTGGGGCAGGCTGATGATCTGGAGATGAGTAAGCAAGTACACAGTGCCAAGAAGAAGCATGCACTGACAGTTGATGGACTATCTTTATTCGTGTCAAAAACAACCATGCCTCACCATGGAGTCCAGGCTTCGGAAGAGTGGGAACTTCGTCCCATCTGACCAGTAGAAACCGTTCCACACTGCTGGGCCTGTCGCCACCTCCACGTAATCTGTTGCGGCGCTACTTATCCTTCTCAGGTGGATCATGACAGCTTCATCATGAAGAGACAAGCCAACCAATGAGACAGCGGTGTCGCATTGATCACCTCCCAACAGATACCAGGCCAGTGGCGGACGATTCAGGCGATACGGCATTGCAATAGTGCCCAACGGGACAAGGAAATGGAGAGGGATGAGGCGGATGATGCGCCCTTTGCGATCCGAGGGAACCCGAATTCGGGCATCTCGACGCCGCGGCCTTCGCGCGCGGATAGCGCAGTGCGATCGGGACGATCGTTGATCGGACCTGGGTCCGCCATGTGCGCGAGCTCCGCCTCATCGGACGGCAGCCATGTGACTAAGCCGGGCAGGCAGCCGAGATAGGCGTGGGAGAACGAGCCGGCATGGGTGGCCCGTCGGCGCGACCAGGCCGGCGCGATCGATCGCGGAAGCGCCAACCGCAGGCCTGGGATGCCACGTCCATGGACGATGTATAGCCGCGCGCAGAAGTCGAATAGATCGCGCAGAACGGCTTTGTAGTAGCCTGCGGTTGCGAGACCCGCCGACAAATCCCGGCGTGTGCTCGGCGATGCGACTCGAAGGTTGCGCTCGGGAAACGCCTTGGCGAAAATATCGCTGCCGGTGCCCGACGGCATTGCCGCGGTAATGCCGAAGATCTTGTGTCTTTCTGGGCTGCCTTGACGAGACTTGGAGAACCACGTATGAAGGCGGGAGCGTCGGCTTGGCCTGGCCTGCGCGGCCGGTCGGAAGTCGAACTGACGCGGCGTGATACTGTCGCGGAAGGCTTCAGCGGGCCATAGCCTTGCCCTTTTGGGTGACGACATGACCAGGATCGGAACGGTCTCCATGTCGCGGACGTTCTTGACGCCACGGCAAAAGGTGATCGAGGTATGGCCGTCGACGGGCCACATAGTAGAAGCCAAGTTATTCGAACAGGTGACCGCGCCGACCATGAAGCCGCGAGAATAGTCCTCGCGCGTGGCCGATCCGCAAGACCTGGAAGAGCTTGCCGAGCGGGATGTTGGCGGCGTGCGCAGCGAGGAAGGTCTTGCCTGTAATACAGCCGCGCAGAAGGCGCGACACGCGCCGACCGGCGGCGCAAACGACATGTCGTTCGGTGAGAAGGACGATCAGCGGGAATTCATTTTCGCGCCGGCATTGTCATGGCTTCTAGAATGACGCCGACATCCGCGCCGTCGCCGATCACGGCGCTGACATTGTCTTGCCGCCGGGAGAGGTCGCGCGCTACCGCCATGCCAGCGCCGCGGAGGCTTCGAGGTGAGGAGTGGGCGGCTGGCCCGAACGGATCGTAATCGCTTTCGGTGCGCTTGGTGAAATCGGACAGTCCGCCGCCGGTGCGCAGCGTGCGGAGCGGTCGCGGCGGGGCCGGTCAGGAGTCTGTGCGGATAGGCCTGGTGGCCGACGTCCCGATCAGGCGATCCGCGGGGTGTCGAAAATAAAATGCAAGAGACGTCGTCATTCGCACGACGCCGAGACCGGCGCGAAATGTCCACCCGTTACGAGGACGGCATCGATGGTTCCTGACGCATTCATCGGAGACTTGCAGGATCTGTTCCCTTGAGCCGCGCAGATTCGGGGTGTGGGAGGATGTCGAGAAGCGGCGTTTGCCTAAATACGGTCACGGCGATATTACAATTTGCAGGTCGGGACGAGCCGCCCGACGTGAGCAGGGATGCGCAGCATCAGCGCAACGGAAACCAGACACCCTCCCTCACACCCCCACCGGATGCCACTGAGAAGGCCGAGGATGATTTCGAGTCGGAGATGCACTTCGGATCGTCAATGTGATCTATATAACCTTCAGAGGATTTATCCTCCTGCGTCATTTTGTCAGGCTATTGAAGCGCTTACTGCGCGAGACAATCAGCGGCAGGCCTTCAACAGCCCATAGCCTTGAAGCTTTACACTAAGCGTGGGTCAAAGCCACCGCCGCACCGCGGAATTGGGGCAGCGCACGGCGATCTCAACCCCGGCGCAGCGATGGTTCCAGCTCGCCTCAATTGGCGCATCCACAGGCGGGGAACGCGTTTCGGCATGTTCCGGCGCATTCGCGCTCGGTGGGTCCCCGGTCGCGAAGGCGAGCGCGGCCTCGGGCGAGCCATGCGATCGCTTAAGGGATCGGCCGCAAACGATCATGAACAAATCGTAGGCATCGGCAGCTCGTTGGCCATGACGAACGAAATGGACCGACAGAACGTCGCGGAAACAGCTTGTAAGGCCCGGGCTGATTGATTGCCGACCGGACCGGCACGATCGTGGGATGGTCTGGGGCGCAGAACGTGATGCCGTGGCCAGTCGATCGGATCGACCGGAAGAACTTCATCACATCCTTGCGCGCTGGCAGTAGATCCAGTCGACGAAGGCTCAACCGGCCGGCAGGCGAAGGTGATCGCGGAATCCTGTGACGGCGCATGAAATCCGACGATCGGGAAATTGCCACGAGGGCGCAAGACACACGGGCATGCCGGCGAGGTTTTGGTCGCGATTCAGGCGCGCGCGACACATCTCGGCCCCCAAAAACGATCCGCCAAACTGTGGCCGACGACGACGATGCATCGGCTTCGCCCTCGGCGGCAACGTCGACCAGGTATTGGCAAAACGGTCGATCCGTTACCTCCCATTCCGGCGCTGGGTGCTGAGAATTCCAGGTCAGATCGTGTTCCGCGAGAGATACAACAGGTATGTCGCGTTTTCGGTGGACTTAAGCACGGTGCCGAGGATTGCGAGGAACAGGCACGACGCGCGGACAATGCTGAACGGTTCGGGGACGCCCAGCGCTTCCAGGACCTATCGGAAGGAGAAGGACAACGTCCCGAGCCTCCTTGGGCGCAAAAAATTAAAAAAAAACAAACCACAAAAAACTCAAAGCGTAAAAGAAAATCACCCACAACATTAAAATAAAAGGAACTTAAAATTCATAAAAACAAGCCGAAACAAACGGCGGACTCCAAAATAAGACACCAAAAAAAACCAAAAAAAATCAAAAAAATAAAAACAACAACGAACAAACCCAATACAACATAAAAAAAAAAACAAAAAAAACTCAAACCACAAAGCCAAAAAGTAAACAATACCCCCAAAACCAAACAAAGATAACAAAACCTCAAATAAGCACCAAACCCAAGATAAAAACCAAATTCAGGAATCACAAAAAACAAAAAATAACATAAAGACGTACTAAACAAACCCTATAGCCAGTCCACAAAAAACAAAACTACTAATCAAAAAATAGCGACATACAAAGGGACACGTAAACATCAAACCAATACAACCTGCACTCCCACAAAAAAGACCAAAATTAATCAAATAGTAAAATACCAAAAAAAAAAAAAAAACCAAATAAATCATCAAGAAACAAAAAATAAACAACAAAAAAACCAAGTATACAAAGACAAACAAAAAACACAAAAAAGCACAATTAACACACAACAAAGAAAAAAACGATTTGCTGCCCGTGCACACCAACCAAACAAAAAGCTAAACACCTCCAACTAAAATCACAAACACTAAACAACAGATTAAAACAAAAAATCAAACCAAAAATAACAAACGAGAAAACAACAAGTAAGAAACATTAATCAGCAAACACAAAAACAAACAGGGGACCGATACCTTAAAATGGCCTGACCAGGGAACAACGAACAAATCACAAACAATAGGTAAAAAACCAAAAAAAAAACAATAAATAAAAAAAACCAAATAAAGGACAAACAAAAAAAATAGAAACAAAGTGAATTCAAAAAACAAAAGACGATAAACAAAAAAAAATAAAAATACAAAAGTCTAACATATAATCAACAAACAAATAGGTCTAAATGAAAACAAAAATAAGAAAACGATTAAATATAAAATTAACTGGGTTGTTCAAACAAATAGTAATAACAAGGATAAAAACAAAAAATTACTAAACAAAATGTCACTCCACCAACAAACAAACGCACACGTAGTAAACATTACAAAACCCCATAAAAAACACCAAACTAAAACAAAAAGACAACAACAGACAATAAAAGCCAAAGACAAAACCTAGTGGCAAAAAAACAGTCGCAAAAATACTTACACGCAAAAACCATAATAAATGATAACTAAACAGTTTTAAATAATTAAAATTCACAAATTAAAAAAAATTAAAAAAAATGTTAACAACCCTGAAGGCCCAACAGCAATTATTTAAATCATAGAACCTTCAACAAACATACAAAAATCATTTCAACAATAATATCAAAAAAAATGTCATAAACATAAAATAAAAACAACACATTCCATAACCCCTAATCAAACAAAAAAAAAAATAAGTGTAGAACATCCAACCCAATAACCTCCAACAAATAAAGTATCATACTCCACCAATCAAAGCTTACTACCAACAAAAACCATAAAAAAAAACAAAAAAAAAACCCAAACCAAAAAAAAACAAATTAAACCAAGGCAGAAGCACCTAATCAAAACAAAGAAACAAAATCTACACGGGTGCGCAAGACAAAACCAAAAAACTCAAAGAAAAAAGAAAAAGACATAATATTTGTGTACGGAAAAACAAGGTCTTGAACAGACCAGTTTAAAAAAACATACAACAAAAAACAAGACAAAAAAAAACAGAAACCAAATAAAAAAAAAAGAAAAAAAAAAAAAGTACCAAAAAACAAAAAAAAATTGAAGCTCGGGATTGCTTTCGCCTTCGCGATAGGTCGGAAGGCTGGGGCATCCCGACCGGTCAGCATTGCGCGGCGTCGTGGCCTGTTCATCGCAATCCTCGGCACCGTGTGAAGTCCCACGAAAACGCGACATACCTGTTGTATCGCTTCGGACACGATCTGGAACCTGGAACTTCTAGCACCGCCAGCGGCCGGAATGGGATGAACGGATTCGACGTTTTGCCCAATACCTGGCGAGTGCGCGCGAGGGCGAAGCCGATGAACTCGTCGTCGTCGGCACAGTCGGGATCGTTTTTGGGGGGCGAGATTGTGGCGCGCGCTCTGAAAGCGCGACCAAACCTCGGCCGATGGCCGAGGTGGTCTTGCTCACAATCGGTGGCAATTTCCCGATCGATCGGATTTATTGCCGCGTCACAGGATGTCCGCGATCCCCTTCGCCTGCTGGCGGTTGAGCCTTCGATGCGACTGATCGACTGCCGTCGCGAAAGGGGTGATGAATTCTTCCGTTCGATCGATCGAAGGCCACGGCATCGACGACGGCGCCGCCAGACGCAATCCACGATGTGCCGGTCCGGTTCAGGAAATCATCAAGCCCGGGCATTACAAGCGTCCGCTGGAAGAGTCTTTCGGGTCCCTTCCAGTTCGTCATGGCCAACGAGTGCCGCATGCACTACGATTTTTTCATGATCGTTGGGGCGATCCCTTAGCGAAGCGCATTTGGCTCGGGCCCCGAGGCGGGCGCTCGCCTTCGCGCCGGTGACCCCACAGAGAGCGAGAATGCGCATGGAAAAATGCTCGAAACCGCGGTTCCCCGACCGGGGGATGCGCCAATTTAGGCGCGCTGGGTGATGGAACCATCCGCAGCCGCCGGGGTTGAGGATCGGCCTGCGGTGCCAATTCGCGGTGCGGCGGGTTGCTTTGACCCAGCTTTAGTGTAAGCTTCAAGGCTAGGACTGTTGAAAGGGGCCTGCCGCGGATTGTCTCGCAGCAGTAGCGCTCAAATAGCTGACAACAAAGAGCAGAGATAAATCCTTTGAAGGTGGATAGATCACATTGAAAACGATCCGAAGTGCATCTACGAATTCCAAAATCAGGCTCGCGCTGGCTCAGGGGCATCCGGGTCGTCTGGGTTTCCGTTGCGTGATGTGCGCAGTCCATCTCACGTCGGGCGCTCGTCCTGACAGCAAAATTGGAATATCGCCGTGACCGTATTTAGCAAAACGCCCGATTTCGACCACCATCCACACCCCGCGATCGCGCCGGCTCAAGGTGGAACAGTCCGGCAAGTCGCCGATGAATTGCGTCAGGAAACCATCGGATGCCCGTGCGGGAAAGGGTGGACATTTGGCGCCGAGGTCTCGGCGTCGTCGAATTGACGACGGCCTGGATATATTTCGAACCCCGCGGGATCGCATGACTGATAGGGGACGTCGGCCACCAGGATATCCGCCCAAGATCTGACGGCCGCCGCGACAGCATTCCCGCACGATGCGCACAGGCGGCGGACTGTCCGGTTTCCCTAAGCGCACCGGAAAGACGATTACGATCCGTTGGCGCCGCCCACTCCTCGACTCGATCTCCGCGGCGCTGGGCATGCGGTGCGCGCGCGAAACCCTCTCCGGCGGCAAGAACAATGTCATAGCCGTGATCGGCGACGGAGCGATGTCGGCGGCATGGCCTTGAGAAAAACCCTGCACCAATGCCGGCGCGACTGACTTCCCGGTGATCGTCATTCTCAACGACAAACGACATTGTCGATTATGCGCGCGGTCGGGCGAATGTCCGCCTACTGGCGCGGCGGTATCAGGCAAGACCTATCGCTCGCTGCGCGAAGCGCCAAGCCGTCGCACGGCCATATACAAAGGTGCTTGCGGCTCGTGACAAAACCGCGCCGCAGGAATATTCTCGCGGCTTCATGGGTCGGCGCGGTCCGGTTACGCGGTTCGAAGAACTTGGCGTCTACTATGCGGCCCGAATCGACGGCCATACCTCGATCACCTGTTGCCCGTGCTCAAGAAGTCGCGACATGGAGACGGTCCGATCCATGGTCCCTGTCGTCCCAAAAGGGCACGGCTATGGCCCGGCCTGAAGCGCTCCGCCACAGGATCCCGCGTCGTCAAGTTCGGGAGTCCGCGACGGCGCGCAGCCAGGGCCAAGCCGAACGCTCCCGCCGATAGAACGTGTTCGGCCAGATCTCGTCAGGAAGCCCAGAAAGACGACAAGATAGTCGGCCTTACGCGGCAATGCCGTCGGGCACGGCATGCGATATTTCGCCAAGAGTTCCGAGAGCACCTTCGATGTCGGTCATCGCGAGGCAGCACGACCGTCGACGTTTGCGGGGGTCTCGCAAACAGACAGGACTACAAGCGTTTCTGCGCGATCTATTCGACCTTAATGCAGCGCGGCTAGGACAAGGTCGTCCCTGAGTGGCGATCCAGGGCATGCCGGTGCGGCTTCGCGATCGATCGCGCGGCCTGGTCGGCGCCAGCGCGTTGCCACCCCATGACGGCTTGTTCGACAACGCCTATCTCGGCTGCTGCCCGCTTCGTCATTCATGGCGGCGTCCGATGAGGGCGGAGCTAGTGCACATGGTCGCGACCAGGTCGCGATCAACGATCGTCCGAGCGCCATGCGTATCCGCGCGGCGAGGCGCGGCGTCGAGATGCCCGATCGGTGTTCCCCTCGAGATCGGCAAAGGGCGCAGCATCCGCCTCATCCAACTCTCCATGTCCTTGTCGCGTTGGGGCCATATGGCAATGCGTCCTCGCCTGAATACTGTCGCCTCACTGGGCAGGGGGACTGTTGGGATGGTGCTCCTGCGACACACCGCGGTCTCCCTTGGTTTTTGTTCTTCCTTGCTGCAGCTCCTGCTGCCACTTTGAGGATGGAGAAGGAGCGCGCAAAGGGAGTACGTGGACGGTGGCCGACAGGGACAGAGTGGGTGGAACGGGTTTCTATTGTGGCTGGGACGAAGTTCACACTCTTCCAGAAGGCATGGAAGACATGGTGAGGCATGGTTTGACAAGAAGAAAGATGATTCCATCAAACTGTCAGGGTGCAATGCGCGTTCTTTTGGGCACTACTGTTGTATTGTTACTATCTCCGACAAGGCCTGCCCCAAAACCTTTTAATTGACTGAGACACACGGGGTCATTACTGGGAGGTGCAAGATGCGGGGTTTCGAAAGCACTGGCCGTTCAAGTCCAAGACCATGAACAAGATTCGGGGCCAGTGAATGGGATGTTGGGCAGATTCAGATACCCGCCAGAGACATGGAGCGTCGCACCGTTCAAGAAGCCTGTCAACGGACGGTCACCGCAGATCAACGGACATAAATGATTGGTATCCAAGGGCGTCATGTACCACTTCTGAGCTCAAGGAGACTACGGTCTTACCGATACGTATACGCGTGAGCACACCAATGGGCCTGCTGAAGGGGACGTTCCCAGTCTCTGAAGGAGATCCGGATCCAGTACCAACACCAAACGCCACTGTCATCATCATGTAGGTGGTCTGCATTAGTCCTCACACATTATCATACGTAGAAGGCGACAAAATTCGATGAAAAATAGGAGGGACGGTCTGTCAATGCTGGCGGGGAATTATGGGCATGGTTGCCTTATTGATGCGGATGGTGAGCCTGGAGATGATCTGGAACAGGGCGCGGCGAAGACTTGAGCGCCTGGGCAGGGTTTCGCCCTCGTACTTAAAGTCATGGACACGACCGCCTGGTTGTAGGCCTGCCCGTGAAGGTAGAATGCCGCCCATAGAGTACAATAACTTGATAGTTGACTTGAAACCACATGAGGAATACAGAAGTGACTAAGTAACATGTACGTAGGCAACGTGTATAAAAGTTTTAGGCACAGCTTGATCAAGGGAGGATGAACTGTCTGACGGCAAAATGGGCCTCGCTAACTCACCATGAGCCAATCTCTGAAGGAGGCCCTGGCCCTGAGGCCGCTCACCACTGGGGCGCACCTTGGGAGTTTGTGACATCCCCCTCTGCATCTGACAGCATCGGAGTTCAGGATCTCACGCTGATGCTGCTTATCCATCACCTTGTGCTCCAGTTGCGACGCCTTAACTCCGGTTCCCCTAAAACCCGCTCTGCTTTGTGTCCCCCGACGCACAAGCATCTCGATCCTGCCAGATCTTCGCGAAACACATCTTGGAAGGTTGCGTTCCTTGTTGCCTCGTGGTTTCTGGTACTGGATGGTCCTCAGCGTTACTCAGATTGCCTTGCTGGTCCAGCGGTGGACGTGACTGACTATGTGATGTAGGGGGGGTTGCGTGGGGATGGATGGGTGGGCGGAGTGGAGCTGACTGAGGTGCTGAGATCGTCCTGATCCGGTGACACAATGAGGCAGGGACGGGCGAAAAGTTCCACCTTCATCCTGAATAGCTACAACGGAGCTTACATCCACAAAATGAACCTGTATGCCTACAAGCCCGGAATCGCATCCATTCAACACCGAAAAGCCGCAGGCCCCCACCCAAATCCTGTCTGGCTCCGAGAGACGGTGTAGGGTGAAATTGGTAAGGCGCAGTAGTAGCCATGTGACTCGGCACCATGTTAACTTTGCGGTCTTGATATGACAATGGTAGATTCCACGGGAACATAGGACAGCACACGCTGATTGACCATCCCGCTAGATTAGCAATGCACTTCCAGGTGTGATATCTTCAGGTTCAAGCCAGGCCGGTCTTGCACATCGCCGTTCCCCAGCACGCTACTGCTTTTGCCGCCTCCACCACACAGCTAGCAGCAGATAAGGAGGTTGTTGGGTACTCGTGGGTGGTGATGTAGTTGGCGTAGACTTCGCACTGTGGGGTGCGTCTGCAGTCGGTTCCGATGGCCACATCATCATCAATAGCAACAGACACCATCTGCGCCTTGCAGATACACAGTTGCGTTGTTGGACTTTCGCTGTCAGTTTGACGGCCATCGCTTTGCCGCCTGTATCGAGAGTCCCAAAGAGCTTGATGGTGACCTTGGGTGCGCATCCAGATAGTCCAGGAAAACGTTCAGTACGCTCAGGTCTTTATCCCAATCACACGTGCTGGGACTTTGGGGTGAACAGTCCAGGGACAGCCAACCCGAGGATCATCGTTGCTCCCTTCTGATGTGAGGCCCCCTTGCCCCAGTAGCAGTAGTCTTCCTGTGCATGCGTCCAATTTTTTGGCCATAAGAAATTAGAGACAGTCTCGCAGTGGGGGTGGGGGAGGCTTTTGGGGCCTGTTTTCCTGCTTTTCCCTGATGCCCTAGATAGCAGCACTAGATGGCGGGCCCTGGGCCCGCCGCCGCCGCAGATGAGGGGGCCGGTGAGGGGGGAAGACGACGGGGGACAGGAAGATGTGCCTGATCGGAGTTGGATTGGCCTCCGGGGCGGCCCTAAGCAAGCGAGACAGTACGACTCGCGGGCC
>Ga0179591_1243537_pt1 | contig 12608 bp, 11 predicted proteins | sample CZOMad2_1_08_16f_FD_182891 | JGI IMG/M metagenome (GOLD analysis project Ga0179591, IMG submission 182891) | Vadose zone soil fungal communities from Angelo Coast Range Reserve, California, USA - CZOMad2_1_08_16fungal (PacBio error correction) | ecosystem: Environmental > Terrestrial > Soil >... | reverse complement strand
TCTACGCGGGCCGTTTGAGTTTTTGTGTACTCGTCCCAACCGGGATACCCTTAAGAGTTTCCTGCGTCGCTTTTTTTTTTTTTGAGGTGTAATTTCCAAGCAGCCCCCCACCTGCACCCCCCCTAGTAACAAGTTTCCCGGGAAACCTGTCCTTTTTTTTATGCCTTAGGTCCAATCTTGGTTGCCAGGTACCTAGTCCTCGATTGACGCCCTTTGTGTTTTTTGTGCACTCAATATTCCCAACCGAACTCCCTGATATTGATTTCGTGTGAGTCTTGACCTTTGTACTTAGTCCAATTTCAAACCAGGTGTCGCTTCCCCTATTTTTCCTTCCCTTGGGCCAAGTTTACATAACACTTCTTTCCCCCAGATAATCTTTGTTGTTTTTGCCCCTCCTGGTACCCTATATTCTTGGACGCGTGCCAGCGATGCCGGGCTCCGTAGGAGCCAGTAACTGCCCAACGTGGCAGGGTTGATGGTTTCCCCCTTTTGAGACATGCTTTTTTTTGACTAGCCTGATTGGTTTTCCGAGTGGATTTTTTTTTGTCTCCCTGTTATAGCCCCCCTCCTTGTGTGGGTGCGGGAATTGCCGTCCCACTTTTTTCTTTGAGTTTCAACAATTGATTCTGGGCCCCCCCCCCCCCCCGTCTCGCAGATGTTTGTTAATGGCTTGTCGCGACTCCTGTTTTGCCCGGAAACGGTCCCGCTGTATTGTGGGTTCTTCCAGAGTTGTGCTCTTCCCCCAGAGTTGAGTGTTAATTTTCTTTTTTTTTGAGCACTGGTGGTCGATTGTTAGTTAGGTTGCTGCACCCTCTAGTTCGGTATATTTTTTTTTTTTTTTTCCTCTTGATGTGGCTTGCTTGAGCTCATCGCGTCGCGCAATTGTCATCACTTGCCTTTTCATGTGGGTTATTTTTTTGTGGACGCCTGAGCCAGTTTTTTTCTTCTCAACGGTCTGACGGGTGCATTGTTTGTTTTCCTCTTTTTGCCTTCGTCTGGCGTCCGTTTACAGACCAGAAACCCCCCCACACCACTGATGTTCCCTTTTCCAGTCCCTCCACTCCTCTTGTTTTTCGGCGTGCAGTCGTTTCGGGGTGATTCACGCTGCCCCATGGCTTTTTTTTGGTTTTTGGTTATTCTCTTTTTTTGTCTAAGCAGTCCGCCCCAGAAATTTCTGTCCTTCCTTTCCTTCTTTTTATCGCCCTCCTTGTTCCCCCGAGCCTTTAACCCGCGGTGAGTTAGTAACCCTTTTGAGTCGTCCCTTTAAGCCTTCAGCATATCCGTGTACCTGCCCCGCTAGTCAAATAGTGGTTCTGGTGTGTTGAGGTTTGGCGGGAGAGTCCCTGCTTGGTCTTGTTCGTATTCTTTGGGTTTTGCTACCCTAACCAGGGTGTTGATGACCCCCCCCAAAATGCCTTCATTTGCGAGTTAAGCCCCTTATGTCAAACAACCTTGAGCTGCCTATTTTTAGACCCCCCCACTGTGTTTGAGCTCATCGATTCCTCAGATATTTTTTTCGCGGCCCCTTAGTTTTGTTTCTTCCGACCGAATTATCGAACTCCCTTGGTGCCTCACCGTTTTTTTTTTTTTTTCCCTTTTGTCTTCTGTTTTTTTTTTTTTACATCCCTGACGGTTTTTGTTGGTTTTGTCCATTGTGGTTGTGTTTTGTCCCCCGTTTCCCCTTTTAGTATACATCCTATTGTTTTTCCCCCCAACTCAAAGTTGTAGACGAACCAGCTCCATCCCTTTTTTTGTTCGATCTTTTTTTGTCAGCCTGTTTGTTGAGAGAATCCCCTCTTTTTTACGATTCATCCTGTCAACCAGGCAGTCCCTCCTCCCCGAGATTTTCCCACTTTCCATACTGACTTTTTGTTTTTTTATTGGTTCTTTGTTGAGGTTCTTGTTAGGGCTTTTTTCCCTCCGTCAACACTTTTTTTTTCGCCGAAAGGCGGGTCCCCTCCGACTACACAACGCTGTTTCCTCTTTGCACAAAACAACGAGAGTTTTTGTGAGGGAGGTTTTTGCTCTGTTTGCGGATCCTTTTTTTTCTTTTGCGTCTTTTTGGGGTGTGTTCGTCGAACGGTCCCCCCTTCTGGGTCGTCTTTCGTTTTTTTTTTTTCCCCCTTAGCACTATGTCGCGCGCCACTGTTGGTACTTTTCATTTAACCGACCCTTTCAAACACAACTATAGGGAGTTTCTTGGTCTCATTTTCCCGCTTTGTTTTTGCTGTTTTCTTTTACGTCGTGAGGATTCCTAACCAAAAATTCTCCCGTATCACGGCATTTTTCGACTTCCTCTTGTTTCCCATGAAATTCGGAACAACCCTTCGTTCCTGACCTTCCCCCTTCCACCTTGGAGTTAGGGTGCGGGTTTTTTGCCGTTCCTTCCAAATTTTTTTCCCCCCAGAGCTTCCCAGGATTAGTTGAGCGTTTTTCTCTTAACACCACCCCCCGCGTTAAGCGTCAGATTTATTACTTTTTTTTTTCGACGATCAAGTCTCAGCCGGTTTTTTGTGGATCGCGAACCTTGTAATCAAGACTTCTAATTCTTAGTTTCCCCCCCTTTTTTTCCTTCTTTTTTGTTTTGCCCCCCGCGTTTAGACTTTATGGGAGTATCACCTCTTTCAATCTCCTCCTCAGCCGCCTCGGTGTCCCTCCCCTTCCTGTTCTTGCGACAGTTTTCACTGCCGTTTTAAGGAAGGGCTTCGATTTTGGTTGGTTCCCCTTTCCCTGAGGTTGAAACGTTTTTCCTCCTCCTTTCTTTTCCCCCTTTCCAAGTTTAGAAGGGCCGGAAATCAGTAGAAGCTCCCAAATTTGACCGGTTTCGATTTGTCACGTTCCCTCTTACTCCTGGTCGTTTTTCATGTGACGACTCCCCGTGATTCCCCGGTTTTGTTTGGTCCCCCTCATGAACAGTGTCCATCCGTGATACGTTCGTGTTTGAAACGTTATTTCTCGGTTACCCAGTCGGTTTGACCTTTTTACCCCCTTCTTTCCTTTTACTTTTTGTTTCTTTGTGAGATAGATGTCTTTTAAAGTCCCTTGGATGGTGTTCCAGAAAAATTTGTCCAAGTACCTTTTTTGCCACTGCGGATTTGTTCACCTTTTTCCACGTTTTCCCGTGATAACATTGCCCGCAAGTTCCGCATTCCCCCCGGCTGCAACTGTGAGGCGTTACTCTATTGCCCCGTTAGATGCGGTTTAGAGGCTCCGAAGGTTGACGCCGTCTTTTTCCTTTGACCTTTTCCACATCCGATACAGTCTTTTTTCCCCCCTCTTCATGCCACCAGGCCTCAGGGCCGTAGGGTAAGAGTCTACGAGTCACCTCCCCTTGTTAACCCCTTTCCTTTTTCGAAGTCTTCCCGATTTCCCCTTTTTTTTGATTTTCCCTGCGCCCCTGTTCTTAACCCCCCTAAGAACCCCTGGAATAAGTATAAATTTTCCCCGATCTTACGAATCCCTGCGTTGTCTTAACCTTTTTTCTGCTCTCCCCCCATTTTCTCCCCCTGGTCCCCAACTTGCTTTTACGATTACCCTGATTTGTTCTTTTTTGTTTCACTTTTTCCCCCTTCCCTCTTGTTCCCAGCCTTTTCTGCTTGGTTCCCCCACGGTCTCGTTTCCCGGCCAACTTTGGCGATGCCTCCCCCCCCTACGCCTTCCCACTACCGCAAGTTGCTGTCTTGTTTAAAATTTATTCTTCGACTTTCCCTGGATTTGTCGTTCTCCCGCGGTGCTCTCAGCCTGTTTCTTTTTTACCACTCCGATTCATGGTTTTGGGTGGTCCTTCCTCCTGTGGATTTAACCGTTTCCAACGTTCTCTCGTCGCCTTTTTTTCACAAAAAACGGCGCGCCATTTTTCCACGGCTTTTCCTGAAAAAACACGAGCCCTTCTTCGACCTCTATACCCATTTTCCAGCCCTCCCACCCACTTTACTTTCGTGTTTCCTTACTCTTTTTTCGCGGTAGGTAGTTTCCGCGGACAGTATCCCTCCTTACCCCCTCCAAGTACCCGATCCCCCCCTACTTCTCTCACCATGTCTGATAGTGTATTTTCCCGATGTATTATTTTGGAGTCTGGACCTTTTCGGTGGCCGCTCCCTTGCCCCGACTTTTTAGCGGCTGTGCGTTTCTCCCCCATTTACTACCTTTTTTTTCTCGGCCCCCAACCCCTCGCTCTTTTTTTTTGTTTCGTCGAACCTTCTTACGGTCCAATACTTCTCTTTCTTTCCCCGTCTTCACCTCCTCGAGAGTTGATTCCCGGCCTTTGATTCCCCCCCCAGGTCATTTTCGATCTATGAGCCCCAAACTCACTTTTTCGACGGCTGTCGGGTCCCCGCGCTTCTGTTCATTTCTCTATGCGCCAGTTTGTCTGGCAACCCCCCCCCGGTAACAGATGACTCCCTGTGCGTGACCTCTTTCCCATTGCTTTTTTTCTTCTTCTCTACGGGAGTGTGGTCCCTCCCCCACATTGTGCACTAACCAAGCACCCCGACTTCGAAACCTTCCCCTGCCCCACCCCCTGCAAACTGCGCGCTTTGCACAGGTCTTTATGATTCCGATCCCGGTTTTCCCCTCAGCGATTCTGTTAGACGACAAGACCAAGTCCGTGTACAGCAGGGCGCCGTTTGTCCCCTTTCCATCCGATTCCCGCAGTTTTGAGGGTTGGCGACGTCCCTTCATTTTTTTTTATTTTTCGATCTTTAGGACTCCAACCTTTCCCTGGACATGTGAGCCCCGCGGACTTAACGGTATTTTTTTTCGTTCCCCCCACTAATGAGACGACGCTGCATCCCCCTTTTTTGGTTATTGTTTTTTCCTCGTCGCCCCGTCCCTTTTTCCCCTATGGGCACTTTTAAACCCGAAACCTAGCCCCCTTCGGCGCGGCTCCGGTTCCCCCGCGTGATCCCCCCCCCTTTATTCAGACCCCCAAGCGAAGAGCGCTTTCTCTTTCCCCTCATCCACATCGCCTGTTTTTCTCAACTTTTCCTCCCCCCTCCCTAACCCCAGCCCCCCCATTTCCTTTGCGGACCAAACCCATGAACCCTCCCCCCCCTTCGTTGTTTACAGCAACCCAACGCTCGTCCCATCCCCCGAGGTCCGGCGGGCCGTGGCCTTGTGCGGTCTTTTCGCGACAGACTGCCCCCAAACTTGGGGGAGGTTTCCCCCCTGACCCGTTTGGTTCCAATACGTCAGTAACAGTGCTTTTTTCCGAGCAACATGCTTTTCCCGGCCCCGCCACCACCCCCGCAAATCCTGGTCGCTTTTTCGGTTTTTGTGTTCTTTTCGAAGCGTAAGCAGCTCCCCAGCACCTTTACAAGTGGAGCCGTACTTCACTTTTCCGAAACACTTCTCTGTCTTCGGATTTTCGATCTGTCCAAAACTTCACTTTCACTTTTCTTTTTCGCCGCTCTTTTTTCTGGGACCCTTTTACCTTGCAGCGTCGCCCCCCTTTCCGTGTGTCAAGTGTCCTCCTCCCAATGGCCAGTTTTCCCCACTACCTCCCCCCTACTCATCTTACCTTTGAGTACTGTTCCCCACGAAACAGGTTCCTCTAAGTAAATATTGCCCTTTGCCAATCGGTGCTGACCTGACCACCAAGTTTTGCCAGTTTTCCCCTTTTGGGCGACTGGTTCTGGTGGTGCTGGACTGCGCCTTGACCGGCTCGAATTTAGGACCCCCCCCGCATACACTGTCTCACTTTTGCTGACACCCACCCCCAGACGGTCCGCTTGCCCTTTTTTCTCCCTTCCCCCCCCGAATCAGATCTTTTGTTTTCTCTAGCTGTGCGAGGCGCTATTATATATCGGAAACCCCGACCTATTCTGGGTTTCTTCTGTCCCACAGAAAATTTATAGTGGGGGAACATTCTCGGTAAAGTCCCTGCTGCGCTTCATGGTAATGTCCCTGAGGCACTTCAACTAGCCCCCACACTGCCCACCCTCGCAACCCTTCCCAGTGGCACCCTTTTTGTTCGCGTTTGTTCGCGGCAGGCGTCGCCTGCCGTCGGCGCTTTTCCTGCTTGCCCTTCCCCCTCTTTTGTTGTGCAGACCCCCCCCTGGCTACCACTGAGTCTGGGTAAGTAGTGTTACTTGATTTGGGGCCAGTTTTTTAAATGGTCAAATCGTTTTTTTTTAGAATATTGTCTGGTTAGCGTTTGGACCACAGCTGCCCTCCGATTCAATTTTGTTTCCCTTTTTTGTCATTTCTCCCTTTTTTGACACAAGAGGCGTTTTTCCGAGTGTTCCTTGGTGATTACGCCACAGTCCTCTTTCTTTAGTTTTTGATGTGGTTGGGGGCCGAGCTGGCTTCTCTCTCCCTTCGTTTTTTCGTGACCGGCGGCCTTCTTTGTGGATTCCTTTTCTCTGGGTGACCTTCCTAGCACCTGCCCTTTCGGGACTATTTCACATGACTATGTCCCCTACCCCCTTTTGACTATCTTTGTTTTTTGTTTTTTACATGATTGTTTTTCCCCCTCCCTCTACTTTTGAACCGGTCCCGGCATTTTCTGCCTTTTTCACTGGTTACAGTTGTTCTTGCGTCTCCCCCTGATGTGTAGTTTTACATTTTGCTCTTTGAGTTCACACCCATTCCCCCTTGTCGTTATGCGGTCCTTCTGACTTTTTCCCCCTGGTTCTATAGGAGAATTGGCAGTCCTCTGGCTGGATGAGGCTTCCAATCGCCTAGTTCTGTCCCCCCTTTTTCCCCCGTCAGTAAGGATCGGTTTTCTAACTCTTTGGACTTCATTTCTTAGCCTGTCGCTTCACGGGCTGACGGTAGGTCTGTGTCACGCAGTTTCCTCGCCTGTCCTCCCTTTTTTTTCATTTTCGTCGAGATGCCGCAAGCCCCTTTCCCCCCCTGCTTCCCTTGCCAGCTCTATCGCGTCGAAAGTAGTCTTTTTTTTCCATTCCTTTGCCTGGAATCGCGTTTTTGCTGACCTTCCGTTTACTTTTTTATCGCGGTTTTTTCTCTCCCTCTACAGCATTTCCCCCTCCCCCCCTCCATTTTATCGTCGCCCCTTTACAGACCAGTACACCTAGCGCGTTCAGGGTCCTGAAAAGAGCCCCTTTGTTAAACGCTGGTCCTCCCTCCACTTCTTCCTTGCTTCCCCGGTGAATCGTTCCATTCAGGCCTGACTGGTGACCGTAATCGCCGCCGCAGTTGTTCCCTGGGTAGTGGTTTGAGCTTCGTCTGTGGGCTGAGCGGCGGTTTTCGGTTGTGTGCCTTGCACCCTTTTTTTTCTTAAACACCCAACCACCCCAATTCCCCTCGTTCTAGGATGGGCGTAATTCCCCCGTGCCCTTCCAATCTGTAAACTCCAATGTTGACGATAAACCAGAGTTTGCCCGACAAAAATGTTGTCTCTCGTTTTATTCCCTGTTTTTGATCCTTGATCTCTAACTCTCCCCATCCGGAATACTCGCCGTTGACCCTTATTTTTGATTTTGGACGCAGGCCCCTTTATCGAAAAACCTGGTGAATCAACAGCGGTATCTTCCTTCCTCTCCTATCTCACGATGTTCGTATGTTTCCTAACGACGGCCTATTTTTTCTGTTTCTGTGCTTGAACCGTTTTTCGCCAGCGATTATTGGCACACAAAATCAACTTGTACTTTTAACTGGGGGCCCCTGACGTTGTCCAATTAAATCTCTTTTCTTTCTTTTTGGCTCGACAACCGCTCCCGTGTTGTCTCGTTTTTTCTGCAAGTCTTTAAGTTCGAGACTTCTCTAGGTTAAAGCGTAATGAATGGACCCCCCCCCTTGATACCAGACAGGCAAAGTAATCTCCCTTACATAAGATGCTGTCCTTGTTGATCTGTAGGTGTGTTCTGGTCGGTTGTTTTTTTTTTAGTACTCCCCCCCCCCGATGTTTCCCGGGCCTTTGGAGCAGCAGAAAAACTTCTTTTTTGCTGGCCACCACCCGATAGTGTTCTCTCTCGGTGCTTTCTCTGGATAATGACGAATTCTTTTGCCTTTTTTCGTCCGGGTTTGTTCGTTCGCCCTTTCCCAAACCCTGGGCGCCCTTTTGTTTTGCCCGGCTACTAGACCGTTCATTTGGTCAGTACAGCCCCTGTCCTTCACAAAAAACCCCAACTTCCCCCTTTGCAAAGCCGTGGTCGCGGTTTCCACCCCTTTATGAACGAGGTTCTTTCGACAACTTTCGCCTATAAGTTCAACGTTCTTTTTTCGGATTGCATCCCCTTTCCCCAACTTGACCTTTTCCTTGTCTGCCTTTTTTAGAATCAGGGGGCTTCGACGCTTTATTTCCTTTAGCCCCTTGGACACAAGTCATCTCCAGTCTTCCCTCTCCCTCGGTTCAGATAATTCCCAACTCGGTTAAGCTTCCCCTCCCCCATTGTCTTGTCCAGTCCGATTCCCTGACTGATCTGAAGGTTTGATATATAGCCCTTTCCCTTCCCTTCATCCCTCTTTTCTTTTATGTCTCGAACAAGGTAGCCGATTTGTCATTTTTTCGTGCAGGTTTATTTTCCCCTGCTTTTTTTTCCCCAGTTTTAGTTGCTTCCAGCGCTCTCTACCGGAAGACCTCAGGTTCCCCAGAATTTATTTCCCCTTGGTTTTTTTCTTCCCCTCCGCTTTTTGTTTACTTTTCCGCCGCGACCGCATTCCTTTCCCCTTGTTCTTACGGACGAGGTTTCCCCCCCCTTCCCTGACCGTTGATTTTGTTCCCCTTTGTAAACTTTTTAGACTTTTTTCCTCTTTTCGCCGCCGCCCCAAACAACTCCGACCTCGGTTTCCTCTCTTTTTCCCTCCCCTCCTTCCGAGAACGGTTTCCCGTTCATTTCGGCCGCCTGGCCAATTTGGTTGTGGCGCCGTGTTACTACGACCCGTGGTCCATCCTCCTCTTTTTCCCCTGTCGTGTCACTATGGTATGGACCACTCCCTCCACGTTTGACCCCTGTTTCCTTCCCTCTCCTTTTCGTTTTTTTTGTTGCTGAAGCGATGTTTTCAGTGCACAGTTTTTTTTCCAACCTGTTCTGCTTTGTCCATGACCCCTTCTTTTCCCCCAGAAAGGCCATGATTATTTTCCCCCACTGTAGTGCCTGCCCCTTCGCCCCCTTTGGACCCAAGGCTTTTTTCTCCCCTTCGGCGCCCGGCTTCCCTCTTGGCGTGACGATGCACCGCGCTCTTTTGTGTTGAAGATTTGTCGAGGTTCCAGTCTTTTAGAAACACTTTTGCACGTGCCCCCCTCATGACTTTCCACTCGTCCATTTTTAAGTCAACACCGTCAAGAATCTTAACGGCGTTTCTTTTCCTTGAGGCCCAACACCGCGGCGTGAAAAACTCGCCCCCCCTCCTTGCTTCCAAAGAGTTTTAAGGCGTATGATACCCCGATATTTCGATAGTGCTCTCCCCCTATGTCAAACCGGACAACCGGCTCAAGGTGTGTCGCGATACGAATTAGATCTTTAGTCCCCGGTCGCTATCACAAAGTTCTTCTTTTGATACGGCGCACCCCCCCCTAGGTTACTCTTTCCCCTAGGTTGTCCCAGGTAGTTTTTTTCCAAGCTCATATGTTTACCTCAATCGTGACGTGGTCCACTTGTGTTAGTGTGAAGGAAATGCGCTCCTCCCCCCCCCTAGACTTTCACCACCCTCCTTTTTTGCGACTTCTTCCCTTCCTCCCCCTCCGTTTAGACCGGATCGTCTATGTCGATAGGTGCGTACCAGTTTTTTTTGTTTTCCTCCCCTCCCATCCGATCATTTTTTGTTTTTCCTTTCCGGTTTTTATTTTCCTGACCAACTGCACTCCTTCTTCCGTAGCCTGGTTTCAACCCCCCCCTTGTCTTCCTGCCATCTTTCCGTTTGAGAACACCATCTGGCCAAGGCCGCCCCGCCCCCTTTCTCACCGGAAAACCCCTATGGTTTTTTTCCCACACCGGCAAAAGCGGGTGTCCCTCTTCCCCCTGGCCGAGGTCGTTTGCCGGCATCGTTTTCGCAGCAACAGCCCGAAAACCGTCCCCCCACCCCCTACCTCATTCACCCTGACAGCGGATGTACCCTCTATGACGCTTTTTTTTTTCTTCCGGCCCGTGTCCTATTCCTGTGCCGGTTTTCCGGCTCCTTTGCGTTGCGCCACTTCGACACGAATTCTTTTAGCCCCCCACTCTATTGTTGAGTGTTAGTCTGAAATGTTTTTTGTGTAAATATCAGCTGGAGTCAAGGCCAACCCCCTTCCGCCTTCACCGAAGACGCTTTCCGATTACCGATTGATTACCCCAGGGGTCATTTAATTATTCGTGCGCCACTCAAATGCTTGAATTCTCTTTTCACTATCTCCCTTCCTCCTCGACTCATGAGCTCGCGCAAACTTTTCCGGTGCAACTCGGTGGAAAGCTCCTTTTTAAGTGTTAGTTCCATCTGGGCTAACTAGGTCGTCCTCCAGCTACGCGGTATTGGTGTGGTAAGAACCACATTTTAGGAAAAACACTCCTACCTCCAAACTTCCGAAGCACCTTTCCCCTGAACCCCCCTTCTCAGAGTCGTACATTCCTTATGCTGATGTCCCCCCTCCCGGGCCGGGAGATATTTTTTCTCCTCACTTTTGTTGTACAATCTTTGACGAGTGTTTTGACCCTGTCCTTCTAAGCTACGGCTGGGAGACTCGCACTTCCCCCCTTTCTCTGCTTATAGAGGGAGAATACTCCTTTTTACCTCACATGGCAGGCCGTTGACCACACCCCCCCAGACTATTAACCTTCTTTCCTTCCCCCATAATGCGAAGAGTAGTCTGACTCATGTTGTGTGTTGATTTTCTGGCTGTACCTCCCTGCTCCAGTGCTTCTGTAATTGAGGACTGCGGACCCCCCCCCCTCAACCCCTTAGCCGGGTCGTTATCACAGGCCTCTCAGGTTCCCCAAACAGTGGGGCCCCCTAACCGCCGTTCGTCTCACACAAGCCAAAAGTTCTCTCTTCTGCCAGGCCTCCGCCGCCACAGAGAACACATGTCGACGCTCGCAAGTCCCCCCCCTCCCCTCTCGACCATTTGGCGGATCCCAACCCCTTGACACAGAACACCTTTGGAGTCCCAGACACAAAACGTCGTTACGAGACACCCTTCCATTTTGGTCTTGGGCCGTGTGTCACGAAGTGGTAGATCCCATCATTGACAAACACAATGCGCGTTCTCTCCGTCTTTTTAACCGACGTCGTGTTGTTTTCCCTTTGTCGCCCAGTGCGGTACTGGCCTCCAAAGCGAACCCCCGGGACTTCACAACCCCCCCCCATCACACCTGCAGGGAGCACCACCCATGAGATGTCCTGGGTGGTTTGTGCTTCTAGGCACTTTTCCTGAGAGCCCACTCCCCACCTACACTTTAGAAAGTATGATCAACCTGACATCATGGCTCTTCCGAGATCGACCCCCTGTTTAAACCTCTGACTTCCGCTTACTGACCCCCGGCCCCCTGCAGAGTAGAACCGCTTTTGACCTTTACGTACCAAGGCCATTTCTTTTAAACCCCCCTTCACCAGTTCCGGTTCCAGGGAGAGTGTCTTTTCCCCCCAAGTCCCTGGAAGACCCCCCCCCGACTAAAATCTGACCCGTTTCACAGGGTTATTCAATGGCTACCGAAACGTTGCCTGTCACGTTTTTGAGTTTCGTCCCATGTTGTGTGTCATGACCCCCGACCAATGACCTGCAGAGGCGGCAAACGAGTTTACCCCGAGACTGGATCTTCACACCACCAAAAGACTTGAGAGTCGAACTCTCTCTTTCCTTCAGACCAATTTTGGTGGGGGTGGAGCGGATACCGTTCGTTCTCCCAAAACCCAACACGTAATTGGGGGTTGGTTTTTTTTTGTGTTCAGCCGCAATTTATAGGTTATTCTCGGTCCTCTGCGTCTGGTGTTCCCTGTCCTCTCACGCTTGCTGCGGCACTAAACACCCATGCCACAACCCTCCCAAAAGGTCACCTGGACCACACCCCCCTTTTCGGTTCTTTTTTTTTTTTTTTCCTTATCAGTCACCGATCCTGTCCTCTCATGGGACATGGCTGCCCTGCTTGTTTATTTTTTTGCCCCTATCTCTGGAACGAGCCCCCCCACACCTTCTTCCACTGTAGTTTATTGGGAGGATATGGGTGTATTAGTGCCTTGGCTTTTTTCCCGTTGAGGAATTTGCTGTTTCATTTTTGCCATCAACGCGGTTTAGTTCGGCTGGTTTGTTTGGTTGCCGTGTGTAGCGGCCTTTTTCTTTCCTCCCAATCAGATTTTGTCGGATTTAGCGAAGGCCGCCGTTGCTTTGTTTTTTTCTTTTCTTCAATGGGCTCGCCCCCTTCCTCCCGTTTGTTTCAGTACGGACGTTGTTGATTGGTTGTTGTGGCCCTTCCCCGGTTTTGGAGATCTTTTTTTTTTCCTGTCCTTTTTTTGCAATCACTGGGTAGCTGGTTTTCACCGTAGGTAGGAACATCCGTCGCGCTTTGGGTGTGTTTTTTTCTGATGGTTTTCGCTCTCCCGGTTTTGTCCCTGACCTTTTCCCGCTTGCACTTGTTGTCCGGTTCCCTGCGTTGTGTTTTCGCCTGTTTCCTGTGACGGCCGGCTCTCCGCGTCTGTTCATTGCTTCCCGGGGGATTTCTTTCCGGAGGTCTGGG
>Ga0179591_1264226_pt1 | contig 12609 bp, 20 predicted proteins | sample CZOMad2_1_08_16f_FD_182891 | JGI IMG/M metagenome (GOLD analysis project Ga0179591, IMG submission 182891) | Vadose zone soil fungal communities from Angelo Coast Range Reserve, California, USA - CZOMad2_1_08_16fungal (PacBio error correction) | ecosystem: Environmental > Terrestrial > Soil >... | reverse complement strand
TCTTTCGCGTTACGTTGTTCTCGTCTTTTCATAGTCGTTTGAAGACCTCCAGGTTTTCCCCTGCCGGGGGCCGACGTTCCTTCTTGTTCCGAAAGACAATTTGCCCCCTCTCCCCGACCAGTCGCAGTATTCCAGGGGGCAACCCCCCCCTCCGCGCAGTTGAGTTGTTTTTTCACTTTTTTTTTGGCCCGCAATTCTTTTGTCATATGGTTGTTTCTTCTTGTTAGAACCCGCTTGCGACTCGTAATATCTTTTTTTTTTGCGTAAACCTCCGAATGTCCTAAGTCAGTCCGCTGGATTGTCCTCAACCTAACCTAAAAGACGCTGTGTTTCGCCCTTTGGGGCCTGTTTTACTTCGATCCGGAAGGAAGACGTGCCGCTAACGGTTCCCCTACTTTTTTGTCCATGTGGGGATCTAAAAAGTAGGCCCCCTTTTTTCCCCCCTTTTGAAATGTCCTTGCCAGCCTGCACGTCCAGAAGCATTTTAGTTCACTGTCCTGATCTGATACGGTGCATCTTTGCTGCACTCCTTCCAACAGTGGATGAACAATTGTCCCCTTTTAGGTGCAAGGAGGCCCTTTTTTATCACGAATTTTTTGTGGCGCCCTTGGGGGGTCGATGGTTTTTTTTTCCCGTCGCTTTTGGCTTTCCCTAGAAGGGACAGGAGCCTTCTAATTTTTTTTTAAGGTTACCACCCCGGGAAATATCCTTCGTGAGACGGCCAACCCCCTTTTTTTCCCACAGGTGAGAGGGGTTTTCTTCTTCCTCCTTTAGGTGGCCCCGAATATGGCCACCCCATTGAGCTTTACCCCTTTCTTGCTCCCAGCAATTGGTCCCTTTGGTGAGGTTTTTGACTTTAAGTTTTGGTGCCAAATGGTTTGGGTTTTTTTGAAAGTCATTGCCTGCGCATTATGACCCTACCCCCCCCCGCCTTCAAGGGGTGGGCGGGTTGGCCGTGTAATGTTTTCACCACCCTGGGGGCGCTTCTTTTTAGGTTGGCTTCCCCCCTCCTCTTAACTTTTTTTTTAGGCTGTTCCCTGGGTAGCCGGCACTCGTTGATTGTTTCTACGCCCAGTGGTCCCTTTTCTTGCTTTGTCCCCATCGACTTTTGGTTTTCATTGGATTTCTCTTCTGCTGCCCTTTCCTCCCTCTGCGTAGAGCCTTCTTTCATAAAACCCCCGATTCACTTGCGACCTCTTTTTTCTTTTTTTTTTCCCCACTACTTTTTTCGTTGAGGTTTTTTTTTTGTGGCCTGATTTCGCCTTTCCCTCGTGACCGCCTTTCCGTACAGCAGGCCACATACACTCCTTTCTCTTATCCCCCCTCAGCATTTGGTTTACCCCCTGGCGTTCTTCGCTTAAAGAGTCGCTTCCCCCCCCCCCCGTTGAAAAACCTGCTTTTTCTCAAGAGGCTTTTTTTTCAGTTTGGTCCCCTTCCCTGTGTTTGACAGCATGCCCACGGCTCCCACTGAAGTTTCGTGTTTCCTTTCCGGTCACTGCGCGATGACTTTTTTTCTTGCACGTGTCCCTTTTTTGAACCACACGCCGTCAATAATTGAAAAAAAATCCCATCCATGCTGGTCGGAGTCGCTCTATTTTGGTGTTCCCATATCTGTTCCCCTCACTCCCAGGCAGAATTTCGGCGAGAGTGGGGCCTGTTTCCCGCAGGAGACTTCCCCCTCGATTATTGGGTGTTTAACCCTAACACTCGTTACGTCCTTTTTTCCGGGACTTCTGACGGGTTTCCCACCCCCCAACCCCCCCCCCCGAGAAAAAGTTCCCTCCCACAGAACGATTCCCCCTAGGGACGGCCTGCTGACCCGTTTTTACAACCCAATGATCTGCGTGTCCGTAATGGGACTCCTCTTCCTCTCCCCTCAGACTTTGCTCCAAAATACCCCTTTTCGTGCTTTCCCGGCTGGATTCTTCCTTTCAAGGATTCCATGTGCTCCTACCCTGTCCCATGTCACCCGCGACAGGGGTCTCTGGGTTAGTTTTTGTTCTCCTTATCGAGGCCCCCTGTCCCAAAAGTTGCGACCCCCGCGTAGGTGCTCTTCCAGGTTCGCTTCGCGGCTATCGGGTCGGGGGCGTTTGGATCGTCAGCGTCTCCCCCCTTACTTAGGCAGAGGTTTCCCCCCTTCCCCCCCCCCCCCCAACAAACCCATCTCCATGACAAACACCCCTTTCTGAACCCCCTATGGTCGGCGGACAGTTTTTCTGAATTACAATTTTCTTAGTGGTCGGAATTTCGGCCGGAAATGTCTTTCGGGCACAATTCATGCGGGCCGGCGGCTGACGTCTTCCCTTCAACGCCCTCCCTTCCCCCGTTAGAACCACCCTCCCTCTTCTGAACCGTCCAACGTGTGAAACCACAATCTTCCCCCCTGAGAGGGATTTTTTTTCCCCGGCGGGGGTGTCGGCTATCTATCTATCTTCTTGCCCCCTCCTTCCCCCTGCACCTCTGTTCCCCAACGAACCCCCCCTTTCATAACCTGGGCGGCGGACCTTTCCTTTCGGCGAACAGTCCTCCTTGCCAAGTCTAGTCGCGACGTTCCCTGGAAACCTTTTTCTCTTATCGGAAAACCAAACGCTGAAGTTACCTTTTGTGGGCTGGGCGGACGTTCATGCGCCCTCAACTGGTTTTTTTTTTTTTTTGAGAAATGCATCTCTACACACCTGTCACTATGACCAGTGGAATTTTTGTTCACAATCACCTCCCCCCTCCCATGGAACCCCGGAAACCGCGTTCCCCCCCCTTCTCAAGATCTCCCCCACCTGAACCCCAGTCGGTGCCCTTTTTTAGTCAATTTGGCGGGCGCCGCGTTGGACCCTCCACCGACCAAACTCGGTCCCTACTTCTCTACTTCGTTTCCCCGCCAGATATTATTTTTTTTGCACCCGGCGTTCTTGCCGGGCCCTTCCCCTGCCTTCCACTGCGACCCCTTTTGTAAAGTCCTTGACTCAAAACTTTTCCATTCCGGCATTTCTTGCCTCCCCCCCCCCCCCATAAGGCCCCAAACGGCATTAAAGATCCCCCCCCCAGTTTAGGCACGGGGATGATGGCGCCCTTTCCCTCCCGCTTCGCCCCCGATCACGTTAGGGAGCCTTTCAATATTTCCCTCCGTGTTACTGGACCCACCAGTCCCCCTTGCTATGCCTTTGACCTTTTTCTTTTCTCCCGGCTATCAAGGGTTCCACGTGGGGCAGGAGGGCCTTTTTAGCTAGAACCCTCGACTTCGCCGGCCCGAAGGCCCCAACCCGAGTTTTTCCCATACAGGAATCAAGTTCGCGTTATAACGTGGCGCTGATCTTTTTCGCCAATCCTCCTTTCGGGAGTATTACCTTTTTTTATTATTTCCCCATGTGTCCTTTTGCAAAATTAGGCTTTTTTAGGCGTTTTGGCCCTATCTCTGGCCGGGGTCTTTGGTCCCCCAGAGCTGACCTTTCCACACCAAACCCAAGATTTTTTTTCTTTTTTTTTCAGATTCGCTCTCAATCATATCGTTTTTTTTTTCCCGACACCCCCCTCCCCCAATCCATTCCGTTGAACCATCTTTTTTTGGGACGGAAGTCCCCCTCCTCACCAAGGTGCGACGGGGCTCAAGACAGACGCCTTCCTTCTGGGCTTTCTTTTACTCAGCCCACTTTGGTTTTTCCTTTTTCCCTGAAGTTTCTCTAGGGTCCTGGTTGAAATTCCCCTTCTCCCCCCCTCTCAGGGCGCCTCCCCAAGATTATTTTCCTGATGCGAACACCCCTTCCTTCTCTCTTTCCCCTTGTGGAGATGCTTTTTTTTTTTGACGAAATGCTTGATTTTCTTGTTGAAGCCCTCTCTCCCCAGTTTGAGGTCCTCTCTGCTTTGACTTTTGTCGTATTATGGTTGCTATTAGTGAGAGTCTGATGGCCTTGACGTCCCCCGGTGCACTTTTCCCTTCTCCTTTAGCCCCCGAAGCCATTTTTGAGGACCTAGCCAGTTTGTCAATCTTTTCTTTTTTTCCTCCTCCTTCGTTGTTTTGAGTCTATATGACCCGGCTATGACCAATTTTTCTTCTGGTTGTGTAGGCGCACCCCTTTTTTTACGCACACCTGGTTTGACGAGGGCATTCCAAGACCCCCGACTCCTTTTTTCCCCCCCGATACTTTCGTCCCGCCCATTCACCCTTTTTTACGACAAGTCACATCTTCGAACGTTAACTGGCCGAAGCGCTTCTTCCACCCGTATCACTTCCTTTAGTTGCCTGCCCACACGTTTTCTAAGGCCGAACCACGCTCTTTCCGTTCGCAGCCATATTTTTCGGCGCCCTTCTTTTTTCTACCTGGGTTTCCTTTTCCCACCCAGTCTAGTAGTAGCCTCGTTAAAACTTCACTGCTCGTCCCGCCGTGGGTGGAGCACCTCCGCAAGGTTTTCTTCTCGTTGTCGCAATCTCCCTCCTTGACGAGGCGCCTCCCCCGCTTGGGTTCCAACGGGAATGTTTTTTTTTTTTTTTTTGTTTTTTGCCCTGTTTTAGGGGGTTGTTTCTCATCTGATTTTATTCGCAATCTCCCCCCACCCCTCACCCCGTGTTTTGGTGAACGTTTCCCCCTCTCTGTGTCCCCTCTACCAGGAACCGAGAATGGATCACCCCAAACAAAAAGGTGCATGTTTTTTTCCTTTTTCTCCAGTCTCCCTTTCCCGAATTCTGCTGACCCCTCCTTGTCCTAATTTCCTACAGGAGGACGTCAGGGTACTGCGCAGATCCTTCTTCTACAGACCCTCTGATCTAGGGGATGAGGTTGTCCGCGGCGCTCGTTTTGGGGGGTCCGGGCGTTCGGTGTTATAGATTTCCACGTCCGGACCTCCCCCCCTTTGAGATCGTCTGCTTCGACGTAGTCATTTGGGCCTGGTCCGGGTCAGCGTTAACCGAGGTCGATTCATATTCCCCTTTTCCGACTTTTTTTTTTTTTCCTTACTTAGTCTTTTAACAGCGGGTTCTTCCGGGGAGTCCCCGGCCATCTTCCCTCTTTTTCCCTTTCTCCCGAACAAGTGTCCCCCTGGGCCGTTGCTCCTTCTTTTTTTTCTGCGCCAACAAAAAAAAAATCTCCGGCGAGGGAACTTTTTTTTGATCCCTGGTCTTTCCCCCCAATTGTAGTCCTTTTCGGAGCACCCTCCGTTCCCAGGCTCTTTTGGCCACCCCCTTGATCGCGTCCCCGCCGGTCAACGACTCTTTTTTTTGCGCGGTTTGTCGCTTTCTTCACTCCGTCGGCCCTTACAATGCATACGACAGAGGGCAACAGATTGTCAGGTGGTTTTCTCACTCCGTCGACCGTGTATTTCTTTTTGTCTTCATTTTTGTTCGAGCTGTTGACGGCCTCAGTTCCCTGTACCACTTCTGCCCCTTTAATCTCGTGAATTTATCCTTGGCCAGTTTCGTAGCAGGGCCCTTTGGACGTGCCTCCCAATTTAAGGTGAGATTGTTTGTCCCCCCCCCTTGACGCCACCTCCCATAACCAACCTCCTTTACCCTTCCCCCTCCCTTATCAACCTGATCTTCCATCCCACCCTTTTACCATCCCCACCTCCCCACTCACCCACCGCCCCCCCCTCCCCCTAACTTCCCATCATAACTTAAACCTGCCTCCTCCCCGCGTCGCCCTTTCCCCTACCCCCCACCCCCCCCAACCATCCCCTCTCCTACTCTTTCCCCCCCCTTCCCCCCTCCCTCCCCTTTCACCTCCCCTCTTTTCTCCTCCACCCCCCCCCCCACCTCCCCCCCTTCCAACACCAACCCCCCCACTCTCTCTCTCCCCCCACCTCCCTCCCACATTCCCCCTTCACATCAATCCCCCCCCTCCCCTCCCCCCCTTATCGGTTACTTTTTTCCAGTCCCCTTTTTAGGTGGAGGGAAAGTATTATGAACCTGCCGTGTGTTGGCTCGGGGCATGACTTTATACCGGTCAGCCTCCCCCATTGAGTTCAAGGTGATTTTTTTTCTTTTTAGTGTTCCCCCAAGCAGTCTTTTTTGAAATTGCCCTCGGGAGTATTGCGAATCTATAGCTAATTATATCCTCTGCCTAAATGTATCTTTTCCGGATACTTTTCCCACTGATTGTTTTTTCGACGAGTGATTTTCTTTAGCTTTTCCCCCCCTGTTTTTTTTCTTTTTTGAGGTCCTGTTTCCCTCCCTTACACCCAAAGATTTTAACGCCCGCAGTTTTTTTTCCCCTTCCCCCTCCCTTCCTTTGTTTAAGAAAAACCCTTCCCAGAAACTTTTTCCCTTCTTCTTTCCTGCCCCCCCATTAGGCCAATTATCTCCTTTCCAACCCGCAGCCCCCCTTTCCCACCTTTTACTGTTAGTTTTGAGCATTCTCCATTTTTTTTCATGGGATTTTTTTTTTTTTTTGATGTTCCCCCCCCCAGCCTGAGACCCTTAAAATAAACGCGGACTATCGCCCCTGACCATTCCTCTTTCTTTTTTCCCCTCAGAGTCTCCCCCCCCCCCATTAAGCTTTTTTGGTGGGACGTTCCTCGATCATACCGGCCCAAGGTTTTCAACATGTTCTCCCTTTTTCTCATTTCTTTTCCGACCCTTTCGGTGGAGAAACCCGTTTTCTGCAAACCTTTAATAATTTCCGCGTGCTGGGAAGCCTGGTCAAGAACTCAGGGGATTTTCTCCGTTTCCTTACTCCCTTTTCCTGTGAAATGCTTCCCCCTTTTTTCCCCTTCGACCTCTGAATTTGCCTCCCTTTTTGTCAAAGTCCGCCTCCCGTTAGGCTTGTGGAGCCTTTTGCGTTCCCCGGTAATTTTTTCTTCCCTAAAAGCGGCTGGCGTTCCTGACCTGGAGGTTCCCTCCTTTTTTTCTTTCCCTTTTTGAAGTCGCGTAGCCATCAACGGCGGAGTTTTCAATTTTCTGTCCCTCTTCTTCCGTTCCATGGATCTTCTGCTACAACCAATTTGGCGCGACCCTCCTAGAAGGACTCCTTGGTGTGTTTTTTGTTTCATGATTTTCCTTCCCTTTGTTCTTTTTCCCCAGGGGCCCTTTGCAGATTTCAATCGTTCTCCTGTGGTTTCCTGGCCTTTTTCCCCGCCTCCCCGGTTTTTTGTCCTTTAATTGCTGTTTTCCCACCACTTTCCTCCGCGGTTTCCCTTCCAAGCTTTTCTTCATCATAGAATGGCTTTTTTTGTAGCCGACCTCTGCTTTTGGAAAGCGACCGACAGTTTCCCATCCTCCTTTTATCATCTTTTTTTTTGATGGTTTTTTCCTGACCCCCTCCTTCCTTTTTTTTCGAAATCCTTTCCCTAATATAACCCCCACTCAACATCTATCTTTCCCCCCTTCTCCTCCGTTGTGGTTTTGTTTGTGGCTCCTTTTTCTTTTCCGAGCGTTTTCTCTCCCCAGGCTTCTACCCCGCCTGAGATTTTTTTTCGCCCCCCATCCCCCCTTAAGGGATGATTTCTCCTGACCCAACTGGTTTTTTTTTTCTTTCTCGGTCTTCTTTCCCCCCGGCAAAACTCCTTCTATTCCCCTGAGGGCCCCCCCCCCCCCCCACTCGCGGCCCTGTGTTCCAGCATGACACCTGGCGCCAACCTGGATTTTTTATGTCCTTCACTTCGAGATTTAATCTTGCCCGTACCCCCTTTTTGACCTAAACCCCCTTTTCCCCCTTGTGAACTTTTTTTTTTTCATTGAAAAAACCCTCACCCCCCCAAGGCCCATGCTTTTTTTTTTTTTTTCTTCTTATCTCCTCTCATGGTGGCCACTGGGACGCCGAAGCTTCTAAAGTACCTTCTTTTTTTTTCCCGCTTGCGTCTCGCAGCCTTCCCGTCAAGATCCGGGTTGTGTAACCCATCGGGGACTCTCGGGTGTCCCTTAACCGTTTCTCCTGGACCTCTTCAAATTTCCAGAACCCCCCGTGCGATCCCTCCTCGGGCCTTTTTTTTCCCAACCGTCTCCCCCCCACGTGAAATTTCATCGGCGTGTCTGTTCCCCCTCCCTTCCCGACTCTTTTTTTCCTGCCGGGCTTTTCCCCATCCTTGCCTTTTTCGTTTCTGGGCTTCCCCTCCTCCTTGGTCCAAGGCTAAAGGTGTAGATCCTCTTCCCATGTCAACTGTAGGACCGGCCCCTTTCTTCCCTGGTCGTTTCCGTGGGATCGGGCCCAGTTTTCCCCCCCCCTTTGCGACCAGCGTTTTTTTTTGATTCTCTTTGGTTTTCCCTCCCCCCCCTTTCGGCGATTCTTCTATTTCCGCGAGTCTGCGTTTTAGCATTTTTTTCGGGGACATCCCCCATAAGAATTTTTTTTTTTTTTTTTACCAACCACCATGGCGTTCCCCCACTCTGTCCTCTTTTTTTTTCCATGAAATCCTTTTCTCTGGTTTTCCCTTTCATCGCTCCCAAATTTCGGAACCATTCGGTTTTCCGCGTTTTTTTTTTTTCGTTCAACTACTCAAGACTACCCCACTTTCACTGACCCGAACGCCCCTTTCCTTTTTCCCCACCCCCATTTCTTGAGTGGAACTCCTCCCCCTGGGCTTTTTTTTCATTCTTCTATCTCTTTACCCTCTTCTCTCCCCTGCACCCTCTCCCCCCCCGCCACAACGCTTTCCATGGTTTTTTTTTCCCCTCTGTCGGCGGCACCCGGCGGGCGGTCCGACTTACCCCCTGGTCCCGCCCCCGTTGTAAAACTGGAATTCATTCTTTCCCAAACAACGTCCTCACTGGTTTGTTCTCTTTTTTTTTTTTCTGACCCTTCTGTGTGTTTTTTTTTTTATTTTTTTTTTCTTTTTTTTTTTGTTTTGTTTTTTTTTTCTTTTTTTTTTTTTTTTTTTTTGTGTTTTTTTTCTTCTTTTTTGTTTTTTGCCGGCGTAAAACAATCCCGCTCCTCCCCCCCTTTAGATCTCCTTTTACAGGAATCCCTTTGCGGCCCCCCCTAAGCGGACCTTTCTTTTTTCCAGCAAGCTACTGTACGCCCTCTTTAGAACCCCAATGTTTGTTCAACCCTTTTTTTGGTTTTACCTCTTTTTTCTTCTCTTGCGCTCTTTTTGATCGCCCGAACAACGCGTCGACGTCCTATCCTTAGTGTCACCCTTTCGATCTTCCTTTTCCACGTCCTCCCTTTCCCCTCTGATTTTTTTTCCCATTTCCAACTGGGTTTCCCACGCCCCCCAGGACATTGGAATCTTTCGGAAGACCCCATCCTTTTTTCCCGCCAACTCCTGAGAATCACTTCTGGGATGATTTGTTCTCCCCTGCCGTCTTCTTGTTTTTAGCCTGAAACCAAAAAAAAAGTTTTTCATATGACCTTTTTTCTCAGCTTGGTATTTCCCCCCCCTCCGGGACTTACCCCCTTAAGTGTTAAGCAAAGTGATACGAAAGGGATTACCCCCCCCGGAGGGCATAGCGAGACCCCCCCCCCCCCCCCAGTAGGCGCAGATAACCCCCCCAATAATCCCCACAAAAACAAAAACACAAACAACCCCAAAAAAACCCCCCCAAAAACCCCAATAAGAAACCCCCACAAAACCCCCACCCCAAACCCCCTCCAAACGCCACACAAACCCACACAAACCAAAAAAACCCAACCACCAAACCACAAAACAAAACCCCGCAAAGACCCCCCCCCCACCAAAACCTCCCCTCAACCAAACCCCCCAAAACCCCCAACTCCACAACTCCCCCCAAAAACCCAACACAACCCCCACGAAAACCCCCCAAATCACAAACCTCCCACAACCAAGACCCCCAAAACTCAACAACCCCCCCCCCAAAAAACCCACCCCCCCCCCAAAAAACCCCACCAACCCCCACACCCCCCCCCCCCCCCCCCCCCCCCCCCCCCCCAAAACCCCAACCCCCCAAACAAACCACCCCCCCAACCCCCCAACCCCCCAAACACCCAAACCCCCCCCCCAACCCCCACCCCCCCCCCCTTGGATCGCAACTGAGCTCCTTTATAAGGCCCCCCCCTCTCAAGCGTCCCCTTGGTCGGCTGCTTCTCTTACGCCTTCTTTAGTTAATGTTAATTGTCGACTTTCGCCTGTTGTGCCATCCCTTCCAGGGGGCCTTTCCCCTTGGATTCCCCCACCCACACCTTCCTTGTTTGGAGGGTTTCGTCGAGAACACTTCCCGAAGACACCCCCTCACCCAATACCTTTTTTTTTTGAACTCGTCTCCTCCAATCTCCCCGGACGATAGATTTGACCGTCCCCCTCCCAATCCGAACTTTTTGGCTTTCCTTCAGACACACCGGCGGCTTTCATTTGTGTCTGCAATTCTTCCCCCTCTGTCCTGTGGACTTTCCCCCTATCTCAGTCCTTTTGGGGTTTGTCGGTTTTGGACCCCTCAATAAGCGATCCCACAGATAGGCAGTTATTTCTGTGTAAAAGTTTTCCTTGCGGCTTTTTGAAAATTTTCCCTCTTGTGTTTCCCCAGTCCGCTCTTCTTGGAGGTTTTTCTGCTTGTCGCTGGATGGGACTGATTTCGGTCCTATGGAATTTTCCCCTCCTCGGCACCGGTCTCCCCGTTTCTGACCCTCCCCCTAAGGCCCCTCTAGGCCTTTTTTTTTTTTTCATCTATATGTGACTTTCCCCTCTGGACTTGTTTCCGCGACTCTTCCAAAAGGTATGACGCCCTTCCTTCGTAGTGGACGATTCCCCCTTTTTCTCGCAAGGCTTGTGCCTGTGAAGTTATACCCGAGATCTATCGTCCCCCTTTCCCACCCCCCCCCCTGGCCCCCTCCAACCCTGTTTTGCGCTCACCAACCCTTCACACTTAGTGCCCGCCACAACGCGAGGACCCCACGCCTCCCCGTTCGCCCCCCTTTGGCTATTCCCTCCAATTCCTTTTTCTCCTTTTGAATTTTGAATTTTTTCCCCCCCCCTTCCCTAGTTCTGGTTCACCCATGGAAAACTCCTCTTTTTCCTGGACATCTGCAGCCAGCTCGGTCCTTCTTTGTTTCTTTTCCCTCCTCCGGGATTCTTGTGCTGTTTTTTTTTTCCCGTTTTGGTTTGACTCCTTCTTATTCCCCCGAGACCTGCGGCCCCCCCTTTTCGCCCTTTTTTTTTTCCTTTCCAGCGATGTTCTCCCCGGACGTCGTTTTTTTTTTTGGAGGGGCCACCCCACCCTGGGTTCTTTTTTTTCGCGAAAATCCCCCTCCCCGGCCTGGTCCCTATAATCCCCTCTTTATGGCCTTCTTCTCTTTTGGACGTTTAGAGGACGTTTGATTTTTGTCCCGAGGTTTCGGATCCTCCCCCTGCCGTATGCAATTTGTATACGAACTTTTCCCCCCCCCCCTGGACGTGAGGTTTTCCTGTAGGGTCTTGGACGGGTCGTTTCCATGAAAGTTCCTCTTTCGTACTTTCTTGGAGGTTTAGACCTTCACCTTTTTAAAAGTGCCCTTTTTTCGTTTTCCCTTTTTTGTATGGCCTTCCTCCTTTTTCCCCGTCGACTTCCCCCCTTGGTTATTGTAAAACATTGTCTCGTTGGCGGAAACAAGGGCCGTCCTTTCCCCCCCCCCAATCTTTCGAGTTCACGGCGATCACCTATCCCTCGGTAGGGAGGTTGTAGTCTCAAGCCTTCGTCCCCAGTCCCCCCTTTCCCTCCGATTTTTTCGGGACATTTCTTTTTCTTTGGTCAAGGCTGTACAAAGTTGGCTTTTCTCTGGGAACTTGGCGTTTTTTTCATTTCCCCTGGTAATCTTCTCGTGCGCTTTTCCTCTTTTCCTAGAAATCCTCCCCCATTTCTTCCTGCGGTAGGTACCCGAAGTTACCCCTTTACCAAGTTTCTCCGGTAGTCCCGGACGCCTTTTTTTGGGAGTCAGACTCCTTTTACGCTTTTCCTGTGTTTTTGGTGACACAGGATTTTCCTGAAGACTGCAAGAGTTGATTTCCCCTAGCTTCCCCCTTGAGTTTCCCTTTCCCTTCCCGTGATCTTTAGGGTTCTTCCACTTAGCTGTTATTTTGCACGGTTCTTTTATTTCCCGAGGACAAGGTTTGGTTTGCTTCATTCCCCAGGACTTCGATACGGGCCCTTGTACACCCCCCACACCCCCCAGTGCTTTAGCGTAATTTGTTGTCTTCAATGGTTTTATTCCTTTTTTCCTAGTCTTTCTTCCCTTAGAATCAGTTTTCTATAACCGTGCGGGTCCCTTTTTTTTTTTCTGGGTCCCCCCTTCCCCCATTTTCACCCCCATCTCCGTCGTATTACATGGGCGTTAGTTTTTGTTGTCCCTTTCTTCCCCCTTTTTGAAATCTTTGTTTGCCGTTCCTGAAGGATTTGGACCGAAACTGATAGGTTTCTTGCCTTCTTCCCTTTTTTTTCTTTACCCCTTTGATGGGACCTTTTTTAAGCTTCTTGTTGCGGGCCTTGTTTGAGGCCTTTTCTTTCCCCGTTCTTTCCCTGTTAGGTTACACCCCTGATTCTCTGTTTCCCTTTTCAGTCCCCCCCCTTTTTCGGCTCCGCTTTTTTTTTTCTTCCTTAAACAGATATTCCCAGGATTTCATTTGCAGGCATGTTTTTGGTTCATTCCCTTCCTTTTTTTTTTTTTTTTGGGCAAATGTTCTGTTCCTCTCGCCTCCCCTTTCTTTTTCCCACACCGGTCCCTTTTGCTACCTCAGTCTTTTTTTCATTTCCTTTGAGGG
>Ga0179591_1332513_pt1 | contig 12610 bp, 16 predicted proteins | sample CZOMad2_1_08_16f_FD_182891 | JGI IMG/M metagenome (GOLD analysis project Ga0179591, IMG submission 182891) | Vadose zone soil fungal communities from Angelo Coast Range Reserve, California, USA - CZOMad2_1_08_16fungal (PacBio error correction) | ecosystem: Environmental > Terrestrial > Soil >... | reverse complement strand
TTCAGTGCTCTTTTTTTTGTGGCCCTCTCAGGGGATCCTTTTTTTTTTGGGTTCGGTTTCTTTCTCTTTTTTGCGAAAGCGCGGCTTCTTTTCGGATAAGTACGAGGCGATTCTCTTCTGCAGATTCCCCTCTTGGTGAGTGGCGGAGTACGTTTGTCGAGTGGTTAGCATCGCCTTTTTGGCGGCGCCTGGCCCCTTTTTTCCCCTAAAAATTGATGTTTATTCTTCTTAGCTGCCGAACGGTTCGCGCGCGGTGGAGTCCTCGCTGGGCGGTTTTTTCTCCCCTTTTACGTTTTTTTTTTTTTCTTGGTGATTTTAGGGAGGATGTGGGTCCTTCTTTTTTTTTTTTTAAGCGCTTCGATGTTCGCAAGATTCCCTCCCCCCCCACACCTATCCACTTCGATTCAGGAGCTTTTTAGTCCAGCCAAGTGTTTGTTTTCCCTTAAGTTGTTGAAGGCTTCCAGGTCCATCTGGATGGTGGTGCAGATTACAAAGCATTCTCCGTGCCAAACTCTTTTGGATGAAATGCCCCCCCGCTGTTGGCTTTCCCTCCTTTAAGGCTCTCTTACGGGTCCTTCTCCCGTTTTGCAAGTGAAGGTAGTGTTTTTTGTGGCTTATCCGATATGTGACGCCGGTGCCCTTATTGGGACTAATGCAGAAAGTGGATAAGGCCTTTGTTCGGCTCCCCAGTGTTCCCCCTTTTCCCGGAATGAGCCCCCCCCCCCCCAAATCCCCCTCCAAAGACCGCCACCTCGCTTTTGAATAGTTATCCATTCTTGCCCACCCTCGAGGTCCTTTGGTTACATTTTGCCCTGTTCCCTCTTCCCTTTTCAGTATACACCTGTGAAACTCTGGTGCTAGTTGAAGACGATCGCCTCCATCTGGAACCTGGATTGGTGAGCCCCCTGGCGGAGTAGCATTCCCTTTTCTTACTAATGAAGGAACCCCCTTCTAGGTGTTTCCAGAAGGGAATCGGACAAGCCTCCCTCAGGAGTTTTCTTTTTTTTTTGTTTTTTTTTTGTTTTTCGTTTCGGACGAACGGACTGGTCAAGACTCGGGACACTTCCAAATCCAACCATTTCCTAACTCTTTCCAAGGCTTTTCTTTGGCTTTTTCGTGGACAAAGAAGACAACCCCTTTTTTTTTGAATAATGCGAGATCGTTCACGATCGCCCCCCTCCCAGCGTGATGTTTTGAATTTTTTTCGGGTCGGTCCACTAAACCCCCCCCCCCGGAGACGAGCCGCGGGAACCCTCGTAGTGATGTCGCAGAAGTGGCCCGTCAACGTTGCTTGACCCGCCTCGGGAGGAAGCTTTTCATTGATATCCCCCCGCAAGAGGGCACTCCCCTTCCATAAGGAGAGAGCTCTTTTCCCGGGAGTGCGAATCAGAACTCCTCCCCTCCTCTTTTTGTTGTGAAGAGTCAGCTATTTCCCCGATCAATTGCAATCGCTCATCTTTTTCCCCGTGAACTGGCAGGATTGGATCAAATGAAAGGTGTTCTAGTTCTTCTTTTCGGGCCACACTTTCAGTCCCCACTTCGGCGACCCCCCTCCCGACCGATCATTGGTGCAACGGCTAGGCTCTCGTAGCTCTTTGAGGTTGATTCTCGTACCAGCCTTTTTCCTCGAGTTTTCCCCGATTACGACCCCCTCACCTTTGAGGCCTTCATGAGTAACTAAGAGAGTTCTTCCTCTCCGTTCTGGTTTTGTTCACTAACTTCTCCTGGCCCTTCTAGTTAGGGCATTTTCCCCGACAAGAATGTGGTTTTAGTGTCTTGGTGCTTTGCCAGAGCGGGCAAAATTTTCTTTTTTTCCCTCATGACGCCTGATTCTCCTTCTTCCCTCGGGAATGACTTTGGTTCGCTCGAGTAAAGATTAGGAATTGCTTTGTTGGAGCATTCCCATTGGCAAAATCATCACCAGCGCCGTAACTAGCCACCAGATTTCTGTCTTTTATAATGACCGCCAAGTTTCCAATTGTGCAACCCCACAACAGAATTATTTTTTCCTTTTCGTGCCCCCCTGAAACCCGGCTCTTCCAAAGCAATCCTCCGGTTGCGGGCTTTTGGCTTGGTTTGGCGATGAAACGTTTGAACGCTTGAGCAGGCTTTTTGCTTTGAGGCAGATTTCCTCACCAACCCGTATGTTTAATACTCCTTTAACTTCGCGCAAACAACCCCCCCCCACACTAACCGTCCGTCCCCATGAAGCATTAAGACTAGCCCACTCTCCCCCTTTCCAAAAACAACAGAGGAAGAATCCCTCGGATTCACCCAGGATTTGGAAATTCTGAACACACTTTGTTACTTTTTTAACAAGTAAGGAATCCCCTTTCACCCCCATGATTCCGAAAGAATTTCCCAACGGTAGCACTGAAGAATACACGGCACACTCCTTTCTCTTTTTTGTCTTGCTGAATAGTGGCAGCCCCCACAATCATCCTGACAAATCAAGGAACCTTCTCCCCCCTCTGTAGACAGGAAAGAACTTTTTCTCATGAACACAGATTCTCAGCCACGGTAAAACCCTTCCGGGTCAATTGCACTCCACCCTGGAGGAGAAGTGCGGAACCCCACCCCTTCTAACAACCCAGAATCAACGAGAAAAAAAAAGTAAGTCATCCTGCCCTTACACGAAAAATGATTGCCCCCTTTAATTAATTCCTTCCTCCCCCTTAAGAGATGGAGAAGGTGGTTTGCGTCGACAAATCTCGACAATTCCTCCGAAAGGCTATTGACCCCCCCCCACCTTTATGAGTCAGCAGGAAATCTCTCCTCCCTTTTTGTTGTTGGTGAGAGAGATTTCCCTTTTCTCCCTCTTTTTTTTTGTTTTGGAAAAGCTTGGTAGGTGATCCTTTCGGTGCTTGTGCGTTCTGTTGCGGCTTTCTCCGCCTGCGTCCTCTTTCTCCCCCTTGACATTAAGTAGAGCCTTCCCTCCTCAGGTTTTTGCCAAAGCGGGAGTGGCGGAGTACAGCCCGCTTTTTTGTTTTGGTCGCGGGGCGTGTGGATGTTGCCGCACTTTCTTTTTTTTGTTGGCTCCGACCCTTGATGTTTTTTTTCTTTTACCTTTTTTCTAAATGGCGGAACGAAGCCATGGGTGTGTTCGGACTTTTGCTGAGAGTAGTTTCCTTTTACGCTTCATCTCTAGTGGGGAACGGCTTTCTGCGAGGGCGAATGTCGCCCTCCCACTCCCCACCTATCATTGTCTGGGCCGTGGTATTCTGGCGGTGCCATCCTTCGGTTTCCCCTCTTTTTTGCTACATTACTTTTCGGGAACCTGAACACCCATATGGATGTTTTTGAGTACAGCATCGGAAGCAGGTGCCCCCCCCCCCCTCTTTGAATCCGTTATGGTGGTGATTCCCTTTGAAGATCTTTCTTTACTTCTTGCCCCTTTTTATGGCTTTGGAAGGTATGGTTTTTACCTTGTTTGTTGCGTCCTCCCGGATGACGTGTGTGATGGGGCAAATCCTTAGTCGCTTTCTTTTTTTTTTCCGTGCAAAGTGTGCCAGTTTTAATTCTTTTTTTACAACCCCCCACAGCCCGCAAATCCCTTCCCTGTGTACAGATGCGGTTTTTCATCCTGACAACATGACCCTTTCGGGATTTCTGTTTGGTTTCCTTTTTTTTGAAAAATGGTCCCTCTCTTGCGGGCCTTTGTGACCCACTGATAGGAAGATCGCTCGCCTGGTGTCTTGCGGGGACATGTGATGGCCAATTTTCTTCATGATACGTTTTTTTCTTTACTCTCGTCAGGACCCACCGAGGTGTATAAGCCGTCTCGACTATGCCTAGAATTTTTACCCCCACGTTCCACCAGTCGTTATCCCCTTGGACCCACGTGCATCGCAACTGCCCCCATGTGCTTTGGTCTCCCCCCCGAGAAGGGCCAAGGCCTCTTGCCCGGTAGTGGAAAAATCAGGACCCCAGAAAGCTCTGAATAACCGGCCGGTCTCTTTCCGAGGACTTCCTTTCGACTTTTCCTCATAGTCGTGTAGCTGCGTCCTTTTTCTCAGTTCCTTTCCCATATGGCTACTCCGGCTTCTTTTTCGACCACAGCATCGTTCGTGATATTTGTGTTCGCCGCCAAGCACAACTTTCTTTGGCGGTGCTCCCAGATCGGACTTTCGATCAATAATTGCCCACTTTTGAAGCTTTTTCAGAAACCCTTTTCCTTTTGATTTTTTTTTCGGTGACCGTTTCGGGACTAAGATCCCTCCCTCAGTTGTTGTTGAGTCGGGCTAACTCTTCCCAGGAACCTTCTCCCAATGATTTGAAGGGGAGTCCCTTCCCCAATTTGGCAGGATTGATTATCAAAGACCTTCTATCTATTCTTACAGAGGCATTGTTTTCCCTCCTCTTAAGATTTTTTTGAAAAATTAGGCTCTTTGAAAGATATTGTAACCCGGATTTTTTCGAGAAATAGTTCGCCCAGCCAGCGCGAGTTCCCCGCTTTATCACCTCCCCTTTGAGAAGTACCTTTTTTTTTCCCCAATCAGAGCCGGTTATTCAGAGCAGTTTGGTTTTCTTCCCTTCTTTTTTTCCCAATACCAGGCGCACCCCTCCGTTTAGGGTTTTTTTGCTCTTTTTGTGTTCAATTGTGATGGAAGAGCTGCCAAGTGTTTCCTCCAACATTTTTTTGTGGAACTACTCTCGTACATATTCGTATTATCCTTCCCTCATGACATAGAGGCAGGAATTCCCCCCCCGACGCCGGTTCTCTGCACTGAAAGGAGAATAAATTGGCCAACCTCCCCTAACCCCTCTGCGACGCCCTATCCCACCGAGTCCCTTTTATACTTCCCGCAGTCAAATTCCTAAGCCCTCTCCCTCTCTCATTGTCAGGACGTTTACCCCTTCCCTTTGAATGTCCCCGCCAACGAATCTTTTTCCATTGTGGTTGGTTTTGTAGGATTGAAACCCTTGCACCTTCTCTGCCTGGTTCGAGGAAGCTAACCACTGATGAAGTTTCCCCATTCCCCGGTGTTCGAGCACAAAACACGTCCACGGCCCCTCTCCTCCCATTCAGTAGCCTTCCGCACCTCATTTCAAAAATCCCAACAGCAAATTTGGAAACTGCGATGCGTTTGAACCTCAAAAAAAAGAAAATCTCCGTGTTTTCGTTTAGACGCTTCACACGTAATGGAGCCACAATTGTTAAGACACCCCGAAGCACCGCCGTCCCAGGGAACCAGCAGTTAGGTGTTGTGAGTGCTGATAGTGTTGGTTGCCCCACTTAGAAAGAGATTCAAGCCTTCCCCCCATCATTAAGCCCATGAAACTGGATCAGCCCCTCCTAGAAGCCGTCCCATCTCCCCGAGAAAAGCTTCGGACCTCCTACCACAGGTACTAAATTCAAGTTGTTGTATTAAGGCCAGACTTTCCAACGCCCCCCCCCCCTTTCCCGTGAGGAAAACATTAACAGCTTTCCGACAGAACCCCCCGTTTCCCCCCCTAGCGGGCTGTACCCTCCCTCCTCCCCGTCTTGCTCTATTACCAGGCGTATTCATGAAGTATTCCGCGCGTTCTCAGGTGCCCTTTCCCCGGAAAATACCCTCCAACCCCCCCCCGAAAATCAGATCAGGGCACCGTTCTTGAACACCCACAAGTTCTGAGTTACAGAGGAATTTTCCTTATTTTCCTACTCTAGTAGAGATTTAAAGATTTCCTTCCCCTTTCCCATCGAATTGAGACGTCCTTTTCTTCCCCTAGTGGAGTGTTGGTTGCGTTCCCCCCTTCGAATCTAACCCCGCGGGTTTTTTTACCTGAGTTCGTTCCTTTTCCTTCCTCGCCTCATTCGCGCGTTCTTAAGCCGGGGGATTGACTGACGGTCTTTGATGGGTGGTATCTTTTTTTTTTCAGCACTTCGCCCGAAGGGGGTTTTCTTTTTCTTTTTTTCCCATTCTACTCCAAATGATGTTTATACCGTGTTTTCTTGACTTTCTGGAAGACTCTCTCTTGTGGCTTTGCGGGTCTTGTCATTTTTACGTCCCCCCCCCATTTTTTTTCGGGATGATTGTGGTACTCTTTTCCTTTTTTCTTTGCATTTTAAGATCAGCACGCACCCACCTTTTTATACTTTGACAGGTGGGTGTTTTTTCGGAAGCAATTTCCTTATAATTAAGTTGTTTCTTTTCCCAGGCATCTTCGGATGGGTGGTGTTTCCGACTTTTCCCCCGCCTCTTCCGTCGTTGGCCAATCTGGTTTGCCGCCTGTTGTTGCGCGGCGGACATCTTGTATCAGCTGGCGGTCCCCTTTCTTTTTTATGTGATGGTTGTTTTCTTTCCTTATGTCTGCGAGGAAATAGTCCTACATACGCCTTGGTTTAGGAACCCTCCCTTTCCCCGTCTTCAAGTTTTTCCCCCCCCCTCGGCATGCGCCCCCCCCCCCCCGAGATAAAGCATGGAAATCTCTCTTTTATCGACCCCGGACTGTACATCAAAATAGAGAGTCTTTTCTTCTTGTTGGTTAAACGGTACCCTTTATAACTTGTGAAACAAGGGGATAGGGAAGATCGCTCGCCGTTCTTCTTCTCACTCGGAAATGGATATGAGATGAGCCCTTCGGAGGCGAGCATTTTTATTTAGCCTTAACCCCCCAGTCCCTAGGTGTAAGAAGGAGTAATCTTTCTCTCACGGACGTTCCACCCTCGTTTAGAAGACCCGGTTTACCCCCTTTCACTCTATGACAATTCGAAAACATTCACAATTTCTCTCTGTGTGCCTGGTATTTCCTCCGGACAAAACAAAGACCTTTTTCATAACAGGCTTTCTCTTTAACCGAGAATTCGTCGCCCCCAGTTGATGATGTCGATGTAACTTCTGGGATGTCTCTACAACTATGGCTACTCCGGTCTTCTTTTTCGTCGGGGACCAATGTTCTCTCATTGATCAGAAGTGGGAAAAGCTTTTTCCTTGGAACAGGACGTTCTTTCTGGGCTTTATTTGAGATCCCCTACTGACCAAACCCAAGAGGGAAATAAGGCAACCCCCTTTTATTGATTGTATTTACTTTTTTTTTAGAGACTCCGACCCTCATCCGTTTTTTCTCGGATCTCGATTCCCCCTACCCAAGGCTCTAGAATGGAGTTGCCGGAGCCCGCGTGCAAAATCATTGGATAAAGAGTTTCCAGTTCTTACCCGCCTTGGGAGGACTTTTCTTTAAACTTTTGTTTTTGAAAAACTTAGGACCCCAAGGTCCTCATTGGTCCCGGACATAGTGAGGTTTCACTAGTAGCAACTTTTCCTAGTTCCATGAGCAGAGTTCCCTTTTTTTCTTCGTACAGCCGGTAAGTCAGCGAGCCGGTTTATTTCCCAGATTTCTGGTTGGTACGGATTTTCCCCTCCGAACAGAGCCTCGGCCCCTCCTATTTGATCGACCAACTTCCTTGTTGATGTTGTTCACGTTTTCCCGTTCCAAGTGTTCCTGAATGGCGAACTCCTCTGGGCATATTAGGATTCCCACCTCGGACTGAGTTCGATTTGGGGTCCCCATGCTCCCTCTTGTAGGTCCTGAATGAAAGGTTCTTGTGCCAAAATCCCTTTTCCTCTCTACTCACAAGTCTCTCCCTAGCCCCCAGTTTGTTTCACAGGGGTATACTGCCCGCCTAATATTGGAACATGTTCCCCGTGAACCCCCCCTCGACCTCGAGTGGTCTTGTTCCCAATGTGCTTTCCCCTTTTCCGATTAAAACGCAATATTTCCCCCCCTTTCTTTGTTGTCCCTTGGTTTTGTGTGGAGAATTATATGTCAACTGGCCCCATCATCCGAAAGGCCCCCTTCTTTCCTCACCCCCCCATCCCCTTTGTTCAATCATATTTCACCCCTGCACTACGGAATAGTTTACGCTCCCCCAACTGCAAAAACACCCGTTCCCGGGACCCCGTAGCCACTTTTCAAGTTACAACCAACAAGAGGACACCCTTCCCTAACGATTGGCAACGCTTCCGATGCGTGTCCCTATGCCCCCTTTACGGGTGTCAAACTCCACAATCACTTTGCTTTTCCCGCTTTACTCTTCCCTGCTCAAGCCGAATCCTTTCCCACCCAGTTCTAGGTGTTGTGAGTGAATCTTTTCCTCCCAATGCTCGCACGAAGTCCAGAAAATCACATGCGAACGTTCTCTCCCGTCCCGCCTTTGCACGCAAAATCGCCCTTTTTTAACTCTTGTGCCCCCTTGACGCAAAACCCTTCCACCCGGTCCTCCCACATCCAGTTCCGCCGAAAACGCTACAAATCCCCCTTTTTCCGAAAAGACCTCCCCAACCCCCTCTTGCTGTACTCAACGGTACTCCATAGGCTCGAGCGAATAGGCTCTCTTCTACCATGAAGTTCTTGCTTCGACACCGGACACTCCGATCTTCTTTCGCAATGATTTGAACACCCCCCCTCGAGTAAGCGGAAAATCTATATCCTTTGTGTTTCGACTCCGCTGGACGCAGACGATTTTTTTGGTTTTTCCTTTCGCCTCCCCTTTTCTCCTGATCTTCTCGCGTATTGTCGATTGAGTCGTACGGCATTATTATTCTTGAGGGCGAGAGCTGTCCTGCTTTTAGGGGGAGGGGCTGGAGTACCCCCTCCCCTTTTTTGGTGGCGGGCTGCGGGTTGGTATATGGTGGATGTTTTCCTCTCTCTTTGGGCTTTGGCGTTCCTACATACACTCTTTCTTTTGCGCAATGGCCGTTGCGACTCCTTCTGAGTGACGGGACCCTTTCTTTATGACCCATTTTCATTTTAAGCGGTGATTTTAGGGATGTTTTTTTTTTTCTTTTTTGTGTTTGTAACGGTGCGCTGCGCCACAGATCAGGCACGCTATAAAATTCTGACGTGTATTAGGACGGTTCTTTCCATTCGTGCTCAGCAAGTGGATTTGTGTTCCTCCTTGTTGCATTCTTCCACCCCCTGGATGGTTGTCCCACGCATCGGCATCTCCCAAAATCTGGTGAACCTCTCTGTCTTTTATTTTGAAATTCCCTCCGCGACCCTCGTCGGGTTTCATCTGGCCCTGTTCCGGTTTTTTCTTTGATTCCACTTCTGTGAAGAAGAGGAAATGTACTTCCTGCAGGGTTAAGCGAAGCCTCGCCGGATTAGTCTTCTTTGCCAAGTGTCTCGGCATCTCCCCCCCCCCACAACCGCCGTCCCCACCCCCTCCTTTGAAAGATGAGTTGGATCGACATTTCCGGGGTTTTGCACGGCCTGACAGCCCCCCTCTGGGATTCTGTTTGTTTCCCCATCCCTCCTCTTCTGCAGTAGACTTCCCCTTGGTTCCTCCTATCGCTCTCCGCCCTTTTTTCGCGTCGACAATGGATTTCCGCTAATCTAGTAGCATTTTCTTTTTTTTTGTACTACTAGCCAGGACCCCTTACTCCGAGGCTTAGAATCCCCCGACCAGGGTTCACCTCGGTTAGATTTCCGGAAAACTTGGGCCAGTCTTTTGCCACCTACTGAACAAATCTCAATTACAATTAACTCTGTCTTCCAAAGGATATGTGAGCCTGGTTTTTGAAAAAACAGACCCGCATATGATAAAACTTCCTATTATTTCCCCACCAGTAGGCCCTCATTTCTTGATGTATCCTCTAAATAGACTAGTTTTCTTTTTTTCCTAAGTATGGGCGTACCTCCACCTTAATCCGATCAGGCCTTAAAAATGACTGTTCTTCCTTTTTGGTAGCCTTCCTTGCGTCACATTATTGAAATTAAGAAGAGGGACCAATAGACTCTTTCCTTTTGAATACAGCGGTGCACTCCTCAACCCCAGCGCGCTTAAATTGATCTTTTCCCGTTAGAGACTTCCTCTTGGACTTTGTTGTTGTTTCCTCCTGGAAGACTTCCCGTAGATTAAAGGAACTTTCTCCCGATCCAGGCGTGCACCGAGTGTCCCTGTTGTTGCGGGATTGGCTTCTCAACTTACAGTCGCTTCAAGCCTAGACTGTTAAAGCAACTTCTTCCTTGCAACCGGCGAAACCCTTACCCGATGCATTGGCTCGGCCTAGTAGTCCCTATTTTAGTGATTAAATAGTAGTCCCTCCCCTCCCGGCCCTCCCGAGGCGCTTCCCCTTCCTCTTAGACTTTAGCAATTTTTTGAATTCAGGTTCTCACGTTCTGGTTTTGTCCCTCCCCATCATTCGCACAGAGCTTCCCTTTTCTGTCTTTCATTGGTGATACTTTTTGTTGATTTCTTTTTCGATGCAGAGCTGCCATTTTTCTCCGGTATTCTAAAAAGAATTTTCCCCCTTGTTTCTTCGGCATATTCGGATTTTCTTCTTCCCCTCTTTAGGATCCCCGTCCTGCCGCTTGTAGGAATCTGGGCTTCTTCAGGCTCATCCATGTTGCTTCCGATTTCTCTACTCACCCTGGTCGCTCCCCCTCACAGGTGTCTGATCCAGAGAGTCTAAACGTGACCAAAACCCCTTCCCCTTGATTTCCCTCGTCGTTCGGTCCTGAACTTTTCGATATTTACCTGTCTGGTATGTGCTTTCCGGTGGTTTTGTTTTCTTTTTCCTTCGCGGATGACCCACTGAAATTTAACCCCTGATAGCTCTCGCTTTTTCCCAAATGAAAGTAGGGTCCCTCCTTTTTCACCTTTGGCACATACGGAATAGTTCCCCCCCTCACAGACACCTACAGGCGCAGCATCATCCCGCATCTCGATTTAAATTTCACACCCAAACTCGGCCAGTCTCCCCCCTCTTTCCCAAAGATTTTCCGCGAGTTCCCCCCCAAACCCCCTCCAGGAGTTACTGGGCAGGTTCGACGCCGCCAACTTACCCCCTTGCTCCGCCCTCAGGAATCCCCCCGCCGCCCTCAGGGGATAGGTTTTGCTGATGCGTGGCGAACCGAAGGCTTCAGACACGCCCCCTTTCCCCCCCTTCCCGAAAAACCTTTTGTTAAAATTTCCTCTTTTCTCCCCCTCTCCTTTAGACGTCACCGAGAGTTCACAGCTTCGTTCTCCTCAAAAGAACAACGGTAATACATTGTATGTAATTTCCGGTAGTCCGCCCCCGAACGCCCTGCGGAGACCAAAGACCCCCCCACCCCCAACACCGTCATCCTTCTCCAGAACTCCCTGCTTCTCCTTCCCCTGCTCGAGCGAATAGCTAGTACTCAATTCCCTTCGTCCGAGTTCTCGCGCCGCGTCTCAAATACGCCCCGATCAGGATTCCCCTTTTCGATTTGACAACAAAAAATCGTTTTTTTTTTTTTTTTTTTTTTTCTTCAGCGGAAATCCCTCCTCCTAAGTTCTTCTTCCCGCTGATTTTCCCTCCTTTTGCGAAGACGGTTCCTTCCTCGGTGTTTTTTCGTTATTGTTTTCCACGTAGCATGAGAACCTGTCGATTTCTTCCGGAGTCTTCTTTAGCGCGAGCCTGAAATCTTTTCTCCCCCTGTTTTTATTGGATGGCGTCTCTCCTGTGTTTTATTTCCCTTTTCAATTAGGAAGAAGGGGGATTTGCGCTGGACCTGCTTTGATGTTCCGTTGGCTTTTGCTGCAATTGGCGGCCTCCCTCTTTTTCCTGAGAGCTTCGTCGGCGACGATTTTCCTTCCATTTACGCGTTTTTATTTTTTTGTGTGGTCGGGCGTGGCGGAAGAGCTTTTCATTGTTCGCCAGATCAGCAAGACCCCCCCCTTCCTTCCGTTCTTTTTAGCGGGTTCTAATCGGCGGACTCCTTGTTGGAGGCTAATAAGTGTTGGCAGTCTCCCCCCTGAACCCAGTTTTTACATCTGGATGTTTTGTGAAGATTCTTCCTTGCTTGCCAACGCTTCCGATGTTTTTTCTTTTTTTCTTCCTGGCGCGCGACAATTTTTTTGGGATGATGAAGCTGGCCGTTTCCGTAGTGGTTTTGAGTGTGGTTTTTCCCTATCTGGCTCCGGGAAATAGATTTCCCCTCCTTCCCTGTGGGTGATTTTTTTCTCGGTTTCTGCCTGGCTCATTGTCGTGTGACAGTTTTCGGCATGAGAAACCACAACTCCCGCAACGACCTCCTTTTTCACAGCCTCGCTTTTTCCCCCCCTTGAAACGGTTTTTACTGACACTCTTTTTGTAGGGATTCTATGTTGCAACTTCCTCCTCCCTTGTTGCCTTTTCCTTGAAGATCTCCCGCTTTCGGAGAAATCGGAACTTGGATTTTCTGGATGAGCAGTGCAGTCCTTTTAGCATTCCATCATCTTTACTCTCGCAGGACCCCCCCTTTTCCCCTTCTTTGTCTCAGAAGGTCTTCCTTGATCAAGCTCCGGCCTGGAAACACTTTTCCCAATCCCTCGCCCCCTGAAAAACACCCCCCTCTGCGTCTCACATTACCTAACGAGAAGGGCCCCCTTTTTTTTTTTAGTGGCCCCCCCCAGACTTTTCTGAGCGTGAGTTCCTCCTCGAAGTCGCAAAGGTTCTGTCGGAATCGTCTTTGAAATCGCGGTTGCGTCCGCTGCCCCTCCTTCCTTCAACCTTTCCTCCGGATTTCTTTCCCTGCATCGTTCCTAATTGGGGTCGCCGAAGCAAAAGAGGAAAACTTTTTTTCCCAGGACGCATCAGCGGGCGGGATGAAACAGCCCTCTTTCGACCCCCTTTTTCACGTTCCTTTTCCTTCTGCGCGCTTGACCCCTCTCCTGTAACAG
>Ga0179591_1259210_pt1 | contig 12610 bp, 10 predicted proteins | sample CZOMad2_1_08_16f_FD_182891 | JGI IMG/M metagenome (GOLD analysis project Ga0179591, IMG submission 182891) | Vadose zone soil fungal communities from Angelo Coast Range Reserve, California, USA - CZOMad2_1_08_16fungal (PacBio error correction) | ecosystem: Environmental > Terrestrial > Soil >... | reverse complement strand
CTCCCCCCTTCCCGCGAAATCCGGCAAGCTCTGATCTACCAAGAAAAACGATTTTTTCCTCTAACAACTTTTGGATTGAGGATGTCTGGCGGCACTTCCTTTTTACAGGTAGCCGGATGCACCCGACCCATACGAATTGAACATTCCTCTGTTATTTGCTCTGCAATCCTGCTTCTTTGGTCAAAACTGTGGGGCTCCGCAGGTGAACTTCAAACCTTATCTCGTGGATTTCGTCTACATTGTGTGGATAAGCAGTTCTCGTAATAAAATGTCTTCGCTATTCTCCTTTTTTGTCCCCTAGGACCTCCCCGATGGTCTTTCTTTCCCAGAGAGCTTTGCTTCCGCCTGCGGACGCCCCCTTTGAGGCTTGGTAGTGATATGTTCGCGTCTACTCCACCAATTCCCTCTCCCTCTCCCGGGCTTGGCGGACGCCGTAATTCGATGCGGATTGAGACCCTGGATCGTCGGCGCGTTCTACATCTTACCTCTTTAGATTCGTTCTCTCCGATTCTCTTCCTTTTTTTAATTCAATCAGAGCCAGTTCCTCTCTTTTCTCCTTCACCCTGTGGGAAGTTACACCTCTGCGGAATCTTCGCAATCCCATTTAGTGTGTCCTTGTCCTTCCCCAGGATTCTTCTTGAATGTACGAATTCGGTTTGTCGCTTTTCCTATTTACTCAGTGGAAGAAGATACGACCTTTATTTCCCACTACTTTTCTTGTTGAAACCCTTAAGACCCAGATTTTCACTAAATGCCTTTCCTGCCGCAAGGTGTTCCCTCCAGCCCGTGTTTGGTGCTGAGAATCCTCCACCCTGCCCTTTAGATTGTGTCATTTCTTAAGACAAGTTTCATGTTTTCAACCAGCTGCCTTTCTTCTGCCTTGTCTTCATCGCGGTTTTTTCGTATACCGATGCGCATCCAGACCCTTAATGGGTAACTCCCCTAGTCACAGATTTCAAACCCTGGACAACATAATTGCGTGCACCTCGCTTTCACGGTTCTATTATTTTGACTTGTCTTATTTTAAATGGCTCCCATCCGCCCCTTCGATGTACGCCCTTAGAGTTCTGTCTCAGTTAGTGATCATTTGAGTTTGTATTTCGTTCAACTGTTCCCCCCGAGTGTGGCGCTCTCTTCCGAATTGAGGGGATGAGACCCTCATACATGGTCTTATTGCCTATATGTTATTAGGATACCCCCCGAAGTGTTGTGTCTTATGGAAAATCGACGATCATGGTCCCTTTTCCCCCTTTCTTTAGTGGTCCATTCTCATACCTTTTTTCCAAGCTGATAAAATAAGCCCCCGGTTTCGACATTTGGAGCCCCCCCCCCCTTTTAACTCTCTTCAGCTCCAGCAAATTTTTTCTTTCCTCGAGTATCTAACGAGAGGCTTAACCCCCACCCCCCCCAACGCACGGCAGCACCTTCTTCAAAGTTAGGTTGAAGAATCTCCCCTGCAGAGTGTTGCACTTTGTCCGAGGTTTTTCTTCTGCTGTAGTTCTCTTGCTAGACCAACACCCCAATAACGTACCCTTCCGACCAGTATAGCCTCCCTCTTCCCGTTTACTTCATTGCCGTAGAGTTTGTTTCCAGCCCTTTCGAGTGATCAAATTAAAATTTTTTTTCCCCCTACAGCTGTATCCTTTGCCCTTTTTGCCCATCCCCCTTCGCGATCTTTTCGGTTTGCCGCTCGGATAGAGTCGAGACTGATGAGTCCGAGCCTCCCCGGACTGGTCACGGCAAGCCCTTCCTGCCTAATCTTCGTAATGTCCCGCAGCCCTTCCGGCTTCCCCGGGCCCTATTGGATTGGCATTCTTGCGAAATTTGGGTGTTGCATTCTCGGCCTCTTAACCCGGCTCAATCCCCGGATCACCTCCAGTACTTCCTACGAGCTTCGCAGGTGAACCAGTGCCGTCCCAATCGGCCCCTATTCTGAGAAGGTCCCAAATCTATTTTTTTTGTACAGTTTGGGGATATATGGTCTCCGTGCTTGTTCCGTCCAAGGCCTATCTTTTGTGTACTCTCCCCCTTACGGTTTTTCCTTCTGTGATTTATTAAATGAAGTTTCCAACCCCGGCCCTCTCAGACGCGGCAAAATGTGATGTCCTCGAACTTTTGTCTTTTTTCCACCCCCTTTTTTCACTACCTCCCTCTAGCCAGTGGACTTACGCATCGATTTAATCTCCCCCAGAAGGGACGTTGACTCAGATGACGTAGCGGTACCAGTGATAGAAGCGCGAATGCCCTTGGAGTTCTATTCCTTGAGTTACTTCCCTCTCTGAGCCTTCCTCCCGTCTTAGCCTCCAATCACTTCTTTTTCTTTTCCTTAGTCTTCCTCGTTATGTCTTCGACGTTAAGTGGTAAGAACGGCGGTTTAGGATGTGCGTGCCCCACAAGTGGCGCTTCCGTTGGTGTCCTCCGTCTCTCCCCCTCCCTAAGCCTTTAATAGAGAGAATTCCCCCCCTTTTTGCAATTTTTTCTAGTTTGGTTGAGGATCTCAACTTTTTCCCGGTCTTCGTGTTGCTTGAGTTTGGGAACTCAGGAGACATCACCCCCCCTTCCTCCACTCCATATTCCTGACTCCCTTCTTCCCATTAACGCTTTCGTCCTCCCCCCCGCGAACGTGCCTTAATTACTGAATTGCCTATACCTGTAATTTGAGATCGGGCAATTTCCCCAGTCGAAATATCCAGCTCCCGGTTCAGTGCTGTTTTACCTGCTACGTTCTTCGTGGAACATCCTCTTCCTTGGAGATCCTCGCTGGCGTACGCCCTAAGTCTTTGAGTTAGTTTTACAAAGACTCTTTTGTCTGGAGAAAGAGCCAGTTCGCTGTTGACATCCTTTTGATCGAAACTCTCCTCTATCGCTTTCACATTAGTTTTGCCCCCAAGCTGCTTTTTCCCTCTAATAAACGGGCACTCCAGACAACACCAGCGCAGCACCAAATGCCTCGAGCCATGGGCTAGGTCCTGCCTACACTACTTATTCCCTTCTCACCCGCTTTCTTATGGGTCCCCCTTTTTCGGTGAAGGATTTTTCACCTCCATTCAGGCGCATTTAGAATACTTCGACCTGCTGATCTGGAAGGACTTTTACTCCTTGTTATGACCTTTTCTCCTTGTCAGCTTTCACTCGCGAACGTCTTCATGCTCTGAGTCAAGCATAAAAGTCATGTCCGGGCTGAAGGAGCCCGTTCTTCTTTCATGGGTAACTTGCCTCCTCATTCAGTGCCCCAATCAGAAATCGTCGCAAGTCTCTCCTCGATTTCAATCCGACGATCCAGAGGCTACATCAACCCGTCTTAGCAAGTGTAATCGGTAGGCCGTTATTTACTTTCCTTTTTGAACTTCCGCCTCCGCGTCCCCCTCTTTCACTTTACTCTTGACGCCTTTAGTTTCAGCGTGTAGAAGGGATTCCCTCTGAACTTTTTCAGGGATTATTAGGGTGGTGTGCTGCCTCCCTTTTAATTCGCGACGCTTTTGGGATCCCTTTCATCCTCCAATTTCCCCCACACAATGCTTCCCCTCCCCTTGGCTTGTTCATATGCCGCCGCCAAGTGAAGGCGTTACGGTGGGCTTGTTTGGTGGTACTGCGTTTCTTTTTCAGGTTTCCTCTCTAGTTTCCGCGAAGCCGAAGTTGAAGTGGACGAGGCTTTTCGTTCCTGCATCTAACCAAGGTTGACACGTTTAGCCAGACACGAAGGATTTGTCATTTCCCCCCAATCTTGTGATTTTTCTTCTTGGTCAATTTACACGAGCTACTTGTTCCCGGCCATTCCCTGAAAAAGTGAACAGTCTAGGTTCCTAACGGCAACAACCTTTTTTTTATTTTTTGTCGAGCAGTCTCTCCTATCTGGCACCTACTTATGTCTTTCGTAACCAACCCACACCACACCGTAGCTTTTCTCTGGTTCCCCTCTCCGAGCTCACTTTTGCTTCCGGCACTTTTTTTCCCCGTCCTGACCCTTCCCACGATGTCGAGACTGCTCTGTCTTTGGTTGGCGCCAATGTGAAAGAGCCCGACTTCCTCTTCCCCTCATTCCTTTTGAACGCGCGTTGGCCGTCACGGAGTTCTCCTTTTTCCCCTACGGCCAGGCTTGGACACTCTTTTCAAGGAAAAGTAATGGATCCGATTGAGAATCTTTCCCCTGGCTGTCTCCTTCCTGACCTGCTCGTCTGGAATCCATCATTTTTTCGTTCCATGTTTACGGTCTCCCCCTCCAGCTATTTCCTGTCTTTCTCTCCTTTAATCAGCAAAACCCCCTTTTTCTTCCCGGTCCCTTTCTGCGGACCTATCACCCGGAGGACACATGTATGCCGGTTCCGACCCTATGCTGTTTGCCCGCGTCGATCCTTCATCTCCTTTCTAAAGTAGGGACTCCCGCTGCAACCCTCTCTTCTAATATCGACGTCTTTCAGGCCACGCCTGCGCAGCAAAGATAGAATCCCTTTATTGTGAAACTATTGTCCCCAACTTTTTTCAGTTTGACCCTCGCTTCCTTTTCTCGTTTCCATGTTTTCCTTCCCGCGACCTCTTCGGCGACCTATCGTCGCTGAGTCGTTCTAGGAAAAAAGCTCGGGAGCTCAACTGTTAAAGCTTCGGGTTCCTCTCTCGCTCGACCCACCTCTCCTTCCGTTTGCTTACCTCGACTACCTAGTTCACCTGGGAACTACTGTAGATTTTAGAAGGCTCAACGCTCCCCTCCCTTTGACCACAAATCCCTCTTCTAAGTCCCCTATCCGTCTCTTCTAACCCTTGACTAGCATTTATTATGTGAAAGTGGTGAGCCAACCCAATTTTCTTTAGCAAAGCCTAGATCCCTGATTTTTCCTACCCCCTCAGACTAGCCACAAGTTTTCTCCCGCGGTTTTTACAGCGGTCCTATATCATGACCCTCTGATATTTGACTTCGCAGCGCTTCTCATGCTGTCCATCCTTTCCTATGTGCAGTAGTAAGTCCTCCCCCTTTTGGCAGCAAATCGGTTGGCTGAGATAAGACCGCACATTTCTCGTAGACCGGATTTGCAGGTTAACCTAATCTATCTACTTTCGTTTGGCTCTTGATCGTATTTTCAAAATTTCCCTTAAACTCCCTTTCCTGATCCCTCCTTCATTAGTCCCTCCCCCCGTTCCCACCCGAGTAAGCGCAACATTCCTTTCTGATTTTTGGTTACCTATGCCTCTCGTTTCCCTTTCAGAACACGCTGTCCTTCGTCGCTTGTCCGATCCTGCAAATGCTTCTATTGGCCTCGATAGGAATTTTCCTGCACGAAGGGACAACAATGTGTGTATTCTCTTATTGCTCTGACGGCTACAACCCCCTTCTCTAGGTTTCTGCGTTGTGGCTCCAGACCCTTAACCCATGCTTGTTTCCCTCTCCACTCATTCCGCCTTCCGTCCGTCTTGATTGGCGGTTAAACTATCCTCGGCGGGCAGGCTACGTCTTGCCAGTGGGGCGTATGGCCCTTTGAACCTTTTCTTTCCCCTGAAAAACTCATGCATGTCTCGCCCGATGCTCGAGGACTCCGCGAGCTCTAGGGCCCCGGATTCTTGCCGGTCTCTCTTCCTGTTTTCACCATAGACGATCCTCTCTCGTTATCGTCGGAGAGGCCCTTTACGTATACATAATCTTTTCTCCCGAAAGTTTGTTTTCGCATCATGTCCCCCCTTTTCCTTCTTTTCCCTTTCGCAATCTGTCGCTCGCACCGACCCTCCCCCTTCTCTTTAATATCACGCGCAAGCAGGTTTCCCTGCCCTTGTACTCGACATCTCGTTCGGGAACCTCGACATTTTCTTGGAACCACTTTAGTTTAAGTCCCTTCCATTTTTCCGCCTCTTGACGCACTGATATTGTCCGCCCAATAACTTTTCTCAGCCCGTGGTTTTCTTGTAATTGAAGGGAAGTGCAACAGAACCTACTCTCGTGTCTGCTTTCTTTTTTCCCTTTTATCACTTTCCTTATCCAGCTGCGCCTTGACTTTTTTTTCGGGAACTCGATTTTTTTTCCCCCGACCTTTGTCTACCGATTCTCCATTTAAAGATCTTGGGAATTGGCTATGTTCACTAACGTTAATTTAGTCCGTCCCCTTGATACCCAACTTCTTGTTTTTTGGACCCCCAGAGCCCCTTCTCTGATTTTGAGACGATGGACGTCGTTAGTGCCTTCCTCATAGTCCGTCGTCCTTTACGCCCGTGTCTAATTTTTTGAACGTACGATACAGTAGACCCTCAGTAGTTTATTCTTTTTTTCGCTCCTCTCTGATCAATTTCTTCCTGGCTTTCTTTCCCGCAATTAATTGCATTCGTGCATATACCTTCGTTCTAACTTTGTTTCCCAAGTTTTTGATTTCCTGCACCACCTCCGCTTTCCACTTTTCATGACCCCGGCGCTCGTTTTCCATTTTCTCCATGAAAGAAGGGGTGCCGAGTATCGCCCTCGTGCCATGTTTCCACTTTTCGGAAGCCCTCCTCGACTCAAATCTTCGGTTCGTCTCGCCCGACGACTCGCCCCCTCCCGCATCCCTGCTCGGCCCCCAAAACACGTCCTGTCAAATACGAGTTGCGGTAACACGACGATAGAGTGGATGCACTTTTACTTGTCGTTCTTGAAGAAGCTTCGCAGTCTTTCGCTTCTTTGATGTGCAACCCCCCCTTAACCTCCAAAACGCACCTGAGATTCCGATCTCCGGGACATATTGAAGTAAGCGTACTGTTTCCAAGACTTTATCCTCGTTTGAGTTTATCCTTTACCCCCTTTTTTTACGACCAGCATGACCGGTGCCATGGAAATCCAGGATTGATGGGAGGACCTCTTTATATTCGTCTTTCTGAATTTTTTTATGAGCTTAGAATTTCCTTACTGCCGGACCCTGCCCCTCCAGTTTACTTCTCTTCTTTTCAGGTCCTCTTCATTTATTCCTTATTGTCTTTTTCCCTTCTTCTCCCCCCCCACTTTCCTGTCGAGGGTGACTGCGAGGTTTTGAACCCTTCTCACCCCGAACCATTATTCAGACCCTATTATTCGGAAGTTAAGAGTTGAATCGTCCCCTTCCTCCTTTTCCACCCGAGATTGCAGACCTCCTTCGAGTCCAAGTTTCCACTCCAATGGTTGAGAATTTCCATTACTGTTAGTGGAAAGTTGGAATACGACCCACGGCCCTTAGATGTGCCTGATCCCGTAGGTGATTGGACTTATTTTTGATTTACAAGAAGCTCATTTGCCCCCTCGACACTCCCCTTTCAGACCTCTCCTAGTTCCCTCCTTCAAAATCTAGAAGTTCTCCCACAACCATGGTTCGACAGCCCCAAGAAGCTCTTCTGGAGGTTTTTGAACTACCCAAGTTCTTCCTGTTACCGAGCGACCTAAGTCTCGTCGCCCAGCAGACAGGCATCTCCCCTTAATTGCCCGGGCGCTATTTCGAACATTATCTATGACCCATTGCGAGACCAGGAGACCGCTCCCGCCGTCCTCTTGATGTTTTTACTCTGACTTTTCTTTTTTCTTTTGACCCTCTAATGGGACTCCCAGGACTGGCGGATCTTTCGGGTCGCTGCCGTGGTTAGTTAGACACTCCGCAGACCCGGAGAAACTATGGTTCCAGTTCACTCCTCTTTTTTCCATTCCTCTTTAGCTTATTGCAAATTTTTCCCCCAATTTGATCTGACCCCTATTATTTCTTTTCCTTTTTTTTTGCATTCCTTAACTTTCCCCCAACCCCTTCCAGCGTCCGCCCCAACACGTGTCTGCCGCCCGTTCGAACATTTGAATGGACCCCTAAGCATTCCTCGGCTCCTTACTCATTGATGAATTGTTCGACACTGCCTGTTGACCGTATTCCCTCTATCCTCCTTCTAGGTTAATCCCCCCTTCCGGGCATTTTTGCCTATGCTCTCTTAGTGGATATTCTTTCCTGTCCATTTTTTTTTCTACGAGGCGTCCCCTCCATTTTTTCGTTAGTAGTGTTCCCCCCCTTTGGTTTGAGCTCCAGCCCATTAGCGGACATTTCATTTCCCGGTTTTTGCCCCCGCCGATGGCGACCTATTTTGGAAATCCATCCGGGCGAATCAAGTTTTCAATCCCCCGCACTTTTCAGACCCAAAGGACTTCCCCTTTTGAGTCTTCCAACCGTTATCCCTCCTGGGACATCCCAAAATTATTCTGGGTGCCCCCTTCTTTAAGGAGGCTGCGAGCTGTGCATTATGTTCGCAGTGAATCGTGAGCTGAAGGACTTTCTTCCAGAATTTTCTTTTGGCTCCTTTTTCCTCTGCGAAGGCCACCTTCGAAAGGGGTCAGTGTTCCCTCCCTCCGGCCCCCCCAAGGACGCCCAAATTCTTGACGCCCTCTCTGATGACTTTCGGTTCTTTTTTTGCGAACAGTCTGGCCACCTCCGACTTCCAGTCCAAGCTTCCGCCGTTTTTTTAGTCTGCGCCGACTAAAAAATAGAAGTCTTTATTACGTCATCAGTCCGTTTACATGTCAATTGCTCCGTTTCGATACTTTAACACTTATCTACCCCCCTCAGGTCTTTCAGAGTCAGTCAGGGAGACATAGTCCCTTTTTCCTCGGACCCCCTGGATTTTTTTTCTCTTGACGGACCTCCGAACCTCTCGGATACCTTTCCTAAAGTCTCGTTCAAAACCTCGCGCTTTCCTTTAATTTTTAAGCCCGCGTGACGAGACCTTTTCTCCGGGATTTTTTGGTTCGATTCGCTCGCTGGAGTCGGCTATACCTCCGGTGTACAGCGGTTCAATGTCTTTCTTGTTTTTGCTTGAAGATGATCCCTCTTCTGGGACTCCCCCCATTTCTGGGAGGTGTCCCTTTCCCACTATTCGGTCAGGGCAGATCAGGGACGTTCCCCTCTAGTTCTCAACTGCAACAACTTCTTCGGTTCTTTTTTACTTTATAGGAACCTAATTACCCCATGGATTCTTACCTAAGTCCCTTTCCGATTTTTTCTTTCGATCTCCAAAAAGAGGGAGGCGTTCTCATGTCTCGATCGTACCGTCCCCGATGTGCCATACCTTTAGTTCAGAATGGTAATTCCGTTTTGGGAAATTCCCACGTATTGGTCCCTCGCTCAACTCTCCCCAGATCTGGGTCCCGCAAGGTATTTTTTGTATTCTTCTTGAATTATGCCGCTTCTCCAGGTTCCATGTCTGAGAGTTGCGCATCTGCATACAAAGGGGTCCTCCCCCTCCGCTGCCCAGCTCGCGTCAATGAACGTTGTTCTAGAAAGGCAGGAACAACCTCCTGGGGCTTGGAGTTTTCCTTCGTCCCTACCCAACAAAGTTTTCCTTCCACCGTCCCCTGTTCAAGTGCGTCATTGTCAGGGCAATGTATTTCAGGACTTCTTGATGGGTGTCAATAACAAGTGTTTCCAACTCTTCTTTTCGACGTGACAATGTCGGCGACGCTCAAACCTACTCTTTTTCCCTCTTAAATCTTCCTCCTTCCTAATTTCCCCAGCTTCCTTCCAGATTTTTCCCCCCTCTATTCCCTAATTGGCCTCTGGAAAACCCGGTTTGACATGATCTTCCCCTGGGGTAAAGTTGACGCCCAGATTTTCCTAAGTTTATAGTAGAGGGTTCTTACTTTTTTCGACCCCCTGGTTTTTACCTCGGACTCCTGTTCAGCAACCCCCCGTCTCGAGGGAAGAGAGCCGCGAGCGCGGCGCGGCTCTGTTGAACCTTAAAACGACCAATTGAAAATTAATTCTTCAACCTTTTGTGACCGATAATGTGACCCCTCCCTTCCTTTTGCTATCCCCCTCTCGCTTCTTTCTAGGCGATCAGATTTTCTTTTTTTTTCTGGGGGGCGAAAACACTGTTCTCCGACAACCAGATGTCCATCATTCCCTCGCGTCGCAACCCCTTTTCCGCGGTTCCTCCCGGCTTGAAGTGCAATCTAGTCCCATAGATCCTGTGAATAGGCTGCAATGATAGACTGCATTTCTTTTTAATTGTTCAACGATGCAGTTTCCTTAATCCTCATAAGCTGTTTTTTCTCATCATACCTTACCTGGTGGGGCTTCATTATTTTCATGAAGGCCTTGGAACGTTTTTCGCCTTGGCGTTTCCAATATTTTTCTCTTGCCCTCCTCCTTTTTTTGTTGTCTGATCCTTTCCAGTCGACAATTCCTTTTACGCTCCATGTTGCCTTCATGCAGAACACCCAGACTTGTAGTATTGAGCCCCAACTTCTTTTTTTTTTTCTTTTTCGTGTCTTCTGCATCGTTCCGGATATTAAAGGATTCGACTGCTTTCTCTTTCCGTCACTTTCGCTGTTTTTTTATCCCTTCCCCTCGCTTCCCCCGATTGAAAATGTGGTTTCTTTCGCCTCTGTTATGGGCCTCAAAATTTGAGCTCATTGCGTCTTTTCTTGAGAAAAGACACAGCTATCAATTCCCTCTTCGTTTTATATAGATCGACTGCCCGTGCAATTTCATTTGGACTTTCCCCCTTTCTGTGGCTTCGGGCGGCGAAGATGGAATCGGGTTTCCTTTTGAATTATGCGCTTATTGCCTTTCACACCCGCCATGATTTTCCTTCTCCCTCTGGTCCACAGTTTTTAAGAAGCTCGTTATACTCGTTTTTAGTTTATGAGTCCCTTTTCGTCGTTTTCTCGGACCCCCCTCTACGACGTTAGTACGCGGATTGTGGATAAGAGTCTGACTAATAGCCCAGTTTCCTCTTTTGTTACAAAATTTTCCTCCCTTTCCCCCCCTGATTATGGAATATTACCAAATAGGTCCTTTTCGCCTGTTCCCCTGAACCGTCTATTCAGGTCTGGCTGCTACTCAGTCGATAGTGACCTCCTTTGGGCACCTACTACATTTTCTGTCCCATTTCCTTAGCTTTTTCATAACCCAGTTTCACCTCTTGACTCCCCCCCGATTCGGTTTCCTCAAGGAATTTAAGGTAGTCAGAACTGTTTTGACCTTAAGCGAAACCCTCCCCTTCCCGCTCTTGCCCCCCTGCATTTCTTTTCCTCCCTGACCCGTGAAGGTTCCCCTTTTTGCGCCTTTTCGGTCCGCTTGCTCGGTTTCGCCCCCTCTATCCGTCTCTCTTGTCCTCTTCTTGACCCTTCAAGGACAGAGGCTCCCCCAATCTCACTAACTTCTCTCTTCTTTTCTGATTCCGCGTTTTTCTTGGGACCCCCCTCCCTTCGGCCCCTTCTCAGGGCGCGTTCTGATTGAAATCGTGTTCCTTCGACCGCCTCCCCTGTGTGGCGCTCGATCTCCCATCAATTGTTTTTCCGGATTGAGGAGCCGTCAACATGGGGCATAGTTGCCTCATTGCCTCCCCGTCGCACCCCCGCAGTTTTGTTGGTTGCTTCCTTAATTTTCAGATCATGGTTTCCTTATGCTGTGCCGGCTATAGTCCCCCCCCCTTTCCCCGACCTCCACCCTGCACAATGGTCCGATAAAATAAGTATTCCCGTGTCCACCGGTGTTCAATAGATTTTTTTTTTCCTGCCTCTTATACTCCAACGCAACCTCTGCACTTGAGTATTCGTACCGATGAATCGTAACCCCCCCCCCCCCACGCAAAGCACGTCCGCGTCAGTCGGCGCGCCTCAGCTCCCATTCAACCTATCGAGTGTCACTTGAGATGTCTGTCCGGATCCCGCCATTACAGGTCCACCCGGTTCATTTGATGCGAAAACCCAATCACTCATATCGGATGACTCTGATATCGTCTTTCCTTTTGACTCAGCCGTCCTTGCGGAAGTCCCTCCTTGTATTCGTTCTGCGTGTCAATTTAAACCCGCGGACTGACCCACCTGACTCCCACGTCCCTAGAGTTATACGGTTGCGTGGGCCGTATAGTTCCTTCTTCTCGAATCCGGCGCGCTTTTTCACGAGACTCTTTTTCCTTCCGCTCAGTGCCTTGAAATTAAAGTTTTCCTTTCTCCTGCATTTTCGCTCCAGGTCCACAGTCCTTGTTTTATTGGCCTTCGTGCCTCACCATGAGTTGGATTATGAGGCTCTTCCCCCTGATCAATACTTGACCCCTCTAAGTCATTTCCTCTCCCTATCTCGGCAGTCCGAGGAACGACGAGCACTGCACCCCTCGTCTTTTGCAGCCTCCTTCCCGATCCCCTCACAAATCTTGTTTCAACTTTCATATATGGCTTCCACTTTTTTGCCCTCCCCCCGGTTTTTTTCCTGTGATATGTCCCTTCCCCTTGTTATACTTTCTTCTCCCGTGATGAGAAATCGTTCTTTGAAATCAGAAACCCATGCTTCTGAGAGAGGGGAAAGTACAAATGATGTACGCGAACTTGCCCTTAAACGATTGTTTTTCAATATCACTCTATCTGGCTGGCTTTTTACGCACCGATCCAACTCCCCCCCCCTCCTCTTGGACTGGTACCGAGAGCGAGAGAGCTTTACAAGACTTCCCGCGATGAGGGATCCCGACCCGTTAGAATACATAGAGCGATGACTTCACGTTAGCCTTTCCTGAACCTTTTTTAATGGAAGTAGGCCTCTTTCTGTTCTGATCCCTTCCTTGGCAGCAAGTGAATTGAGAGGGCTTGTTCCAGCTTAAGTTTTTTCTCTGGAGATCCCCCTTGCATAACCCTTTTTGAAATAGTGGGAAAGTTTCA
>Ga0179591_1370418_pt1 | contig 12611 bp, 15 predicted proteins | sample CZOMad2_1_08_16f_FD_182891 | JGI IMG/M metagenome (GOLD analysis project Ga0179591, IMG submission 182891) | Vadose zone soil fungal communities from Angelo Coast Range Reserve, California, USA - CZOMad2_1_08_16fungal (PacBio error correction) | ecosystem: Environmental > Terrestrial > Soil >... | reverse complement strand
TTGCCTTCAGATCGTCGTCCTCTTAGGTTCCCCTTCCAGCCTCAGTAGTTAACTGCTCCCTCTCCAACGTTCTGAACCTCTGCCATCTCTCTCGAAGCGTCCTGATTCCGAACACCCCACGATTCCTTTTCACCCCCGCGCCTTGCCCCCCTTCCCTGCTTTCTCCCTTCCCTGCACCTTAACTCAGCTGCCAGCTGTTATGCCCTTTCGTGGATTCCCTCCCGTCATGTAGGCCTTGGCCACTCCTCGCCTTCTCTTTAGACGAGCGTGGGGACTTCTCACTGTCTTTTTGAGAGAAGCTTTTTTTTAGAATGATCAACGCCAGTAGGCCTGAGAGTCCCTTATCCTGCCTTCTTCCCTCATCTCTCGATCGACAGTTTTTCTTGTCTGTACCCCACCTCCTATTCCACGACGATGTAGATGTGCTACTTCTGCCGCAAGCCGACAGCGCCTTCCGCATCCTTCACACCCAAATCAGCAAGGTCGCTTGATTTTTCTGCACGGGCCAGGGCCGTTTTCCTTGACTTTCCCTTCTCGGCTTCCTAATGCAGTGCGTCCGCGGGGGTATTTTTCTTGCTTCTTTGCTTTTAACTTCTCCTTTTTCGAACGTGCCTCCTATGTGTCGGTCCGCCGGCCCCCTACAACCTTGAACCTTCTTTTTTTGAAAGGGTACTTCCCCCCCTTTTCCGAAGATTCAGACGTAGACAGCCCCCTTTCTCACCGGTAGTTTTTGTCATCAATTAAGGGAGCTGCGATCGCATTTCCAGATCATGCGCCCTTTTAAGTACATTTTCCTCCTTCTCCCCTCTTCCCTCATACCTTTTTCCTTGCAATCGGCCTCGAGATACCCTCATCTAATTTCGTTGATGTAGATTTTTCTTCTTTCCTCTCCCTCCCCTTGAGGGATTCTTCTTTCTCTTTATCTTCTTTTTCATATTATAATGATTATTAGGAGTCCTACCTTCCCAATCTCTTTCGTCCTCATTTCTTTTTTCAGCATATCAGCGACATGGGTTAACCCCTTCCTTTTTTGACGTCCCAGCCTCCGCGCACTTTTCCCGAACGTCTGCTGAAGGCATTTAGGTTTCTTTTCCCCAGATTTTGATGAGTTTTTATCCCCCATCCCCAAATTTTGGAGAGCCGCTGTGCATTCCCAGAGACTTCCCCTCTTCGAAATTCTTCATCCTTTCGTCGCGTCCCCCTCCTAGACCGCTTATTGAACCATTTCTTTCCATAAAGTTTTTTTTTCGCCCCCAAGCGGCAGCCAAGCCTTCTCCCTGTGTGAGCCCTTCGTGGTCTCCCCGAGGTCCCGCATATGGATTCCCCCTTGGGGAATTTGAGTTACGATGCCACTCCTTCCTGTATTTTAGAGCGGCCGACCTTCTTTCACGAAATCCCTTCCTCCACTCCCAGCCGGTGCGCGGCGGCTTTTAATCATCGACCGTGGCCGCCAAGGGACAAATTTACTCATCTCTCTCTTTTCCCTCATTCGTTTTAGAGTCCCCTCGCTTTTTGGGCACGCGGAGCTTCTTATTCGCTCCTGCCCCTGGTGTGAGGCGTTTCCCAGCCATATGAAGTTGCCCTTTTCCGTTTCCCCCCTCGACCAGACGAAGCTCGACATTTTTTTTTTCCCAATCTTCGAACTTTCGCGGGCTCGGTGGTCGACACCAAATTACATTGGGACCATTGATCTTAAAACAGCGTCTGCCTGGTCCCTGCTGTTGGAGAAATCTTACAATATCCGTTCTTTCCTAGAGTTCCCCACCTCCCCTCTCTTCGATTCGGGGCGACGTCGTACATAGCTAGTTCCTTTTCGGCGGCCATATCTTCCGGGCCCTCGTCCCCCCCCCCTGTTCTTTTTTTTTTTTTAAGACCCACCCTCATCCCCCCCTTCTGCCAAGATGACCTGGCACCCTATCCTCGCTCCCGGGCTCAGTAGATCCCTCCCCCCCCTGCCACGATGCCAGACCTTGGGCGTTCTTACTCTTTCCAAGCATATCTATTTTCCTGGAAAGAACGACCGCCCCCATATGTATTCCCTGCCACTCCTTTTTAGGCGCCAGAAGCAAAGTGCAGGCCAGAGAGAAGAAACTCGTAGGCTCATCAGCTGACTGCGAAACTCACTCGGCTGGTCGACTCTCAGTTTTATTTACTCTCTTTTTGGACTTTTCAGGAAGGACTGGCCCTTCGAACCCATTAATTGGACTGAACCAAGGGAGACGCTCTGATTACCCCTTTCCAATATAAGGAAACTGATCCCTATCTCCTTTCCTTTTTTTAAGTCCCTTAGTTCCACCCTTCCCTTCTTCCTGCGTCCCTCTCAGGGGCTGCGGAGCGCTAATGGAACTTTTGGTCTTCAATGAACTTGGCCTCCTTGACTTTTCGTGGGCTTCCCGGAGGAACTGCGCGCCTCACAAGACTATGCACGTCTCCCCTATCAGGAAAGTAAAAGCGCCTTCCTTCCTGCCCTCACGCAACTGATTTACGGCTCGGCCCTCCTTGGTTTAGCTTCCTTCCCTCTTTCCCTCAGAGATCCGCTCCCTACGGTTAGAACTTTTCTTTTTCAAATGCGTCCTTCTGCTATTTATTTTTCTTTTTCCCCTTCCCCGATATAAAGCTTCAAATCTTTTCCCCATATTGAGTTCGGCCCGACGCACCAGCGTTCTAACAGCCGGGTTGATTGATTTTTCCCAAGGGCCTGCTTTCCCTTGAGTCCCTACCCCTCTGCACGAAGTCAGAAGGCCTGGGATCATTCTTTTTCAGCCCCTGTGAGCCTCCCCGACCCTCCTTAGAGAAAATTATCTGCTTCAATCGCGTTCCGCGGACCCAAGGTCAGAAATTCCTTTCCCACTTCTCCCTCTTTGATAATCATGGAAAGCGGGTCCCTCCTCCTTTGCCGCTTTTTTTCCTTTTCTCCCCCATCGGCGCGCGGATTCCCCCCCCGTTTTTTTTTCTTTCCCCGTAGTGTTTAGTTTGAATAAAGGACTTCCTCTCCCCCCCTCCCTTGAGTTCCTTCGCCCGGGTTTCGGTCAAGCCGGGGACTTTCCGGTAGTTTTCCCTCTGTACTAGGTCCCTTTTTTGAGATTCCGATTTTCATAGGATTCACCCACCTCCCTCTCTCTTCTCCTCTTGGTTGATGATATATTTCTGCGCCGCCGATCCTTCTTTTGCCGATTCGGTCCCCCCCTTAACCCCCTTCCCCTACGTCGTAAGATAGAAAAGAAACCCCCCTTTCGTTTTCCACTCCGTTCGCATACGTCGTCATGATGATCGAACTCCACTACGATTTTTTTTAACCCCCCTTTAAATTTAACCCTTCCTATTGTTTTCCTAGCTTCCCCTCCTCCCCCATTGCGTAACTAGCTGAAGCTGGGCAATGACCCCTTTCCTTTCACAGTTTTCCACCTGCCTTTGCGCCTTTGGCCATCCGCCTTAGCTCGCGTATTTCTTTTCTACTTCCTGAGGGGATTAGCCCCTGGTGCGTTTCTCGAGACTTTTCCCGTTTAGTGGAGGAGTTTACCCCCGACGTTTTTTTCGTCGCTAGCCGGGGGCAGCTTTGATCTTCCTTTTTTTTCCGCACGTTAGCGAGTTCTACTTTTTTTGCTTTCCTTCTTCATTCCCCACGAAGAGCGAATCTCGTTTATGAATTTTGTGATCGCCTCCAGCCGCGCGCCGGCCTCTTTTCCAAAATCTCCAGGTAGACCTTATTCGTTTCTTTTCCCCCCTTCCCGTTGACCTTCCCCAAATTGTATCGCCTGACATGCAGATCTTCCTGCGGGTCTTCCCCGATTTTCCCGGATAATTACCCTTTCTCTCGTATTTTTTTTCAGGGCGAAGGACCCCGTCTCCCAACTTCACAAATTTTTGACAGGGCCTTTTCAGCCAACTTTGCCCGATTACCCCTTTAGAAGCAAATTCTTGTTTCCTTCAAGGTCGTTTGCTCCACCTTCAAGGGAGTTTCCGATCTTCCTTTCTCATTTCGATGCCTTTCTATTGCTTTGTAATCTCCCGCTCTTCCCCAGTGCGCACATTTGCTTCTTTTTCTTCTTACCGCCTGAAACTTCTCACCTTAAGCCTTTCTTTTCTGAAACAACTTGCGGATAGGGACTTTTCCTTTTTGAAAGCCAGGCTTCTGCCGGCTTCTCGCCATGTTGGTCTCTCGTACCTATTGCCTTTCCTCTCTGTGTCTGTCTTGAACCTGATCTTGGGTTTTACTCTGAGCGGTAAGATAGGCGCGTCTCTCGCGAAGTTCTCCCGTCAGTTTTCCGTTTCCAGGCTTTACTGTCGATCTTTTGTGATCTCCCAGGTCGCGCTTAATTCCCACCACCCCCTTTTTCCATTCGGTGATGCGGTTGTGTCATCCCCCTCCCCGTTGAGAGACGCCGCAGTCCGCCGTCGCTCAATTGCCTTCTAATGTCGCCTCTCCCTCACCTCCTCTGGTAATTGACCCTGACTCCGACCTATTTTTATCCCCCCCTCACCGTCCCAGCAGGACATTACGCGCTGTTGAAATACCTTCAATGGGTCGTTTGGTCGTGTCCTTTCCCCGAGACTAGGGGATGATGGACCTTTCTTTCTCAAAGCGGCGGTCTTCGGTGTGTAACCCGAATTTTATAGACTGAAATTCCCTATTTTTTTCCCACCGACCCCTCAAGAAAGGTGTGTTCTCCCTACAGTTCATCCGCCTTCCGTTCAAGAAGAACTTGGTCCCCCACAGAGGTTAGAGGTCTATAGCCCCTAATAAGTTCTAGATATACCCGAGCCGCTTTGTCCTTCGGACCCCTCGATCTGATCTTAGATAAATGCACTGTTTTTCCCCTGGAGTAAACAGACAACATTCAGGGGCCTCGCATCGAGACATCGAAGATTTCGACTCTCGTACGAACCCTCCCAGGGTTCAATGCCAGATGGACCTGATGGCTCCCCCCCGACACAGGAACCATTTGCCCTATTCCCCCAAAGTTAGTCAGGCGGATTTCTCTCGATCTGGAGAACATCCTTTCCCCGGCGTCGATGCCATTCCCTCTATCTATTGCGTTGCTCCCCTGCGACCTTTGGATTTTATTTTTCGGCACATTTCCCTTCGCTTTCTGGCCCTGGTGGCTCAACCTTCTGGATCGACCCACACTGACCCCTCGAATTGCAAGACGCCCTTTTTTCTCCCCCTGACGCTCTGACGCCCCTTCTTCTTTTTTTACGTCCGTGAAGTAACCCCCCCCCCCGCGGTTAGTGTTTTTTTTTTTTTTTCTCCGGCCCTACTTCACCCTTTTTCTCCGTGAGTACAGACTCCCTTCCACCCCCCCCCCTATCTCATTGTCGGGAAGCGTTCGGCTCTAAGCAATACTTGAGCCCCTGTCGACTTTTACTACGAAGATTCGTCCCTCCAAGTCTAAGGATTGCACTCTATTTATTTTTAATACGGCCGGAGTCGCGGTATGTGAGATTTCTCTTTCTGCCGACAGTTGCCAATTTTCTGAAGCTCTAGCCGATTACAAAGCCCAAATCTCCAATGGCCTATCCTCTAGCTCCTTGTCCCTCCCTCCCCCCCTGTAATGAAAGGATGTTCCACATTCCTTTCCTTTCTCCTCGAATTCTGTGTACCTATTCCCGTCGGGGATTTCTGAATGCAATGGCAAAGAATCCTTGTTTTCGGGGGTCGTCTTTTTCGCCCCCCAAAGAGCGTGCTCATTTTTAGGTTCCTCAAAGCCCCCAAGTAGCCCCCGCCCCTTCCTACAAACTTTCGGAATCAGAGAGCATTTTTTTTCGTCCTCCTTCTTCCCCTCTTAAGACCCCTCTCCTAAGGGTCCCTTTCTGATTTTGTTCTTCTTTTTTTTTAGTTTGAGATCATTCCATTAGACGATCTTCCTCCGAACTCCTTATGGGGCTCGACTCTCCCCCAGCTTCGCAAAGTTCGGCTTCTGGTTGCGACCTAAATGACCGTGATCCCTTCTCCGTCCTTCCGAGCCCTTCGAAAGGGATTTCATGTCTCCCCACCCATGTTTTTCCCTCTCGCGACTTCCCAGGCATGAGTACCCCTCGACTCCCCTCCCCCGCCTGCGAGCGGAGTGGCATTTACATCTCTCCGTCCCTTGACGGGCATCCGAGGTGTTTTTTCCTGCGCCAGCGGCAGCGTTTTCCTTTCTTTCTTCCCCATTCGAGCAACTCCCGAATGCTCTTTTGGAGTCGTGGGATTTTATTTCATCCGTGTCTGCCCTCTTTTTCCCCCCGAGAGCTTTGCCTCCTCTTTTTTCGGTCTAGCGCGGAACGACGCTTTTTTCCTTTAAGTGGCGTTTCGGCTGCCCGCGAGATCGGCCTTCTTTCCCAACACTTCTTGAGAGATATTTTCTTTATACTTTTTCTCTCGCTCCGCTCCCCTCCGGTGTGATGCGGCCTCTCTTTCCGCTCCCTGCACGTCCTTTCCTCTCTGTACCTAATGGCTTCCAGGGCATTTGAAGCAAGTGCCCTTCCCGGTTTTCTCTAGAACACCACGAAGGAAAGCCCCACTTCTTGTCAACTCCTCCTGCCGTCACTGCCAGCGTCACTCTGCTGCGCCAATGCGGATCACTCGTACTCTTTTACGGAGGTGAATGTCTGTCTTTTGCCCCCCCTTTTCTGCAGGATTTCAGTACAGATTTCCTCTGGGGATCACTGGTTGTTTTTTTTTTCTTCCAGTTACCGGTTATTGTATTCTTCCTATTCCCCCATTTCTAGATATTCGTTCGAGTTCCGAGTGAGTTCTCTTTTGCCCTCGACGCGAGCTGTTCGACCGGTGAGGTCTTTTCTTTCTTATCAATCCTCTACTGTCCCCTTTCCTTTTAATTGTAAGATAGTCGGATTTCCCTTCTAGTTGTCCCCAGTCTCGGCGCTTCCACAAATCCGAAGGTGCCTTGTATTCTTTTTTCTTATGATTTAAAGGCCGTTGATGCGGCCTGTTTTTTCTTCTTTCTTTTGAAATGAAGATTGGCGTCTAGCTTTCCTGGTCTTTCTTCTAACGTGGAGCCCACGTCTTTTCTTCCAAGGTTCCTTTTCGCTCCCTCCCCCCAAAGGCAAATTATGCGGCAAGGGTTTTATATCTACTCTCCCTCCCCTTTCTTCTGCGGAAGGCTTTTTTGTTTTCCCCTAATTCCTTTATTTAGATCTTCTTGAGACGGCCCTTCAGGTATTGGATTGGTACTTGTCCTGCTTAGCGTTGCGCAGCCTCTGACGCGCCTCAGATTCTTCTGTAACATTCTCCCATTTTATCAAGTCCTTTTCTTTAGACCCTTTCCTCTTTTTCTCGTTCCCCCCCCCTCTTTCCCCGCTAGCTTGGCTTAGACGCGTAACCACTTCTCCTCCTTATCTTTCGGAGCGTTCCTAAACTTCGTTTTCTAAACTTTTCCCTTTTGGGCCCCCCCTTTCGTATCTCTTCAGATATTTCGAGATAGAGCTCGTCTTTCATATGCTTTTCCCCAGCCTAATGCTCTATTACGACATTTAGCTGTAAGTCAGTGTGCTTATGAGTGATGAGCTGTTGTCGCCCCTCCCTTCCCCGTTTTTCTTTTCAAGTATGTGCTTCCCCCCACCCCCCCCCCCCCCCCACCCCCCCCCCCCCCCCCCCCCCCCCCCCCCCCGCTCTCCTCCGAAATGCCTTCCCTCATGTCGCCTTACTCCCCCGCGAATATACTTTCCACTCTACTGGACGATTGAAGATGTCAAGAAGCCCCCCCCTTACGACTTGTTGTAAGGTCCCTGGCCCAATTCGTTTTTTTGTTTTTTTTGGTTCGACCCCCACTTTTTCTGATGGAGGGATGTCGGATTTGTCTGGGAAAGCGTTCGGATGTGTCTTTATTTCAGACGCCTTTTTTCTTAACGGAAGATGCTTGTTTCCGTCTTCACTTCGCCCGGCTTTTGAGCGGAATACTAGCCTTCGATGTCCCCCCTGCTTTTCTCAAAAGATTCGCTACTATCTTTCCTCCTCCTCTTGGTTTTTTTTCTCTAGATACCCGGCCGTTGTCCGTCGTCTTTTCAACTTTCTAGTCGTTGATGACTCCATTCCATTGTTGAGTCTTCCAGTGGTCCCAGGCAAATTTGAACAGTGCCGGGTTTAGCCGGTGACTCTCTCCGACCCCACTTCCCCTCTTTCGAATACCTCCCCCAATTCGCATCCCTCATATCGCTGGACTGGGGGTCGAACGTCCTTACCCTTTTCCCCCGTCGCAAAAGATTCCTGTCTTTGATGTCTGTTGATGCTTCCTTCCTTCCCCGGATGAGATGTTCACCGAGTTATGATTTAGGCGCAAGTTCTTTTGCTTCCATTCGAGCGATCTTCTCCGGGTCACTGCGGCTCCTCCTTGTGTTTTTACGGCCCCCAACGCCCACCCCTCCACCCCCTCACCCCCCCCACCTTCAAGTAAATGGCCTTCCCCCCCCCCGTTCCCTCGTCGCCTTGCGGTACTTGGGAACTTCCCCACCTCCCCCCCCTATGCCCACGGATTTTTTCTTCGGGTCCGTCCTAGTCGACCTGCCCCCTGTCAGTGTCGACAGCCACTCTTTCCCTGCTCGAAAGAAGAAGGATACCTACCCAGCGCTCCGCCGGCCGCTCCCCTCTCTGAGAACTGCCAACTACGTGCGAATAGACGCCTCTTCTATCCCCTTACGGAGTTTCCTGTTGGACTTAAGTGTGGTAATCCCTCTCCCCTGGAATTTCGCGCAACTTGTTTTGCGCCTTCTAGCTTCAAAGCCCCCCTTCCTTCCCTCTCAGGTATCGATGCCAATTCTCCCGCTCGCTCAAACACCGCCCCCTCCTTCCTGCCGCTTTGACACTTTTGTCTTGGTTTCCGAGCCCTTTTCTCTTGTTCAATTGATGAATGCCCTCCAATCCTCCGTTGCGTGGGCGCGGGCTCACAATGGCTCTCCCCCCAAGAACGACTTACTCAAGGCTTTCACGGCTTTTTTTTTTTTCAATCCTTTCGCCCATGGCATGGAAATCCTTATTGCATCTCCTTTTTCCCGTTCAATCACTCTGGCCATAAGACAAGATCCTTCTTTTTCCCCTTATGCTTTTTTGTTCGGCCGGCGCTCCTTCCTTTTCTGATCATGCCATTTTTTTTTTTCACTTTCCCCTCTTCAATCAAGCTTCTCTTCCCCTGCGTTTCTTCCCTGCCATCGCAGCCCCTCTCAAAGTCTCGTTTCCCGGATGATCACGCTGCGGTTCACGGTTCAGCGGTCTTCAGTCCCGCATGGAGGTCTCCCCCCATCCACGATCAACCGGGAGATGCCCTGACCATTGCCCCCTGCCGATCCCAACCTGCGCCGCGCGGATGGCCCACTTTTTTTTTTTCCTTCTAGAAGAAGTCTTTTCTTTGCACGCCCTATTTATTTCCTCTTGCACCGAATTGCCGCTTGTCTTGAGGTCCGTTGAGCCACTCTCGTTGGACCCTGCGCGGTGGGTCTAGTCGTTTTCTGTTCGTCTAAGGAGTCCCCTATTTTCTTTTTGCAGATGGACGTTTCAGACAGGGTTGTACTCTGTAGTCCGTGCTTTCCCCGTCGGAGTCGGACGATTTCGCACTCCTTCTCGCTCTCTTTTTCCTTCCTCCTTTTTTTTCTTCTTTCCCGCGACGCCTGTGTGAATGACATTCTGTTGTTTCCTGACTCCCTCTCGTCGGCCGCTCGACCGAAACGGGCGGATTGACATCTATCGTATAGGCGGGCGTCCTCTCCGCCCCCCCCCCCTATCACGCTCAAAAACCGTTTCCTCTCATGTTTCCTTTTTTCACCTCACATGCGTCCCCTTCCTGACGCTTTCCCTGAGGATTCATCGTACCTTTCTTTTTCGTCGGCGTGAATGTCAGGCTCCTTTTTCCCTTTCTCCGGAGGATTTCGTTATAGCGGGGTCCTGGCGGGTTAGCGTGCGCCCCTGTTTTTTCCTTTTTCGCTGCATGATCACATCCCTTTTATTTCCTTTTGATTCCCCGCGTATAGAGCAAACCCATGACTCGAGCTGCGACCTTTAGTCGGGCCGTCTTCCAAGCCTCTCTCCTTTTTTTCCGTGTTCTTATGTAGATCGTCTTCCTTTCCCTTTTCTTAGTCCCCTCCGAGCGACCCTATTCCTCACACCCATCCTCTTTTTGTCTTTTCCTTGAGCTTTCTGATGAGGACAGTTTTTGTTTCCGGCGCTCGCGGATTTTTCCGACAATGCAGATTGTACCGTTGACTTTTCCTCCTCTTAATCGATTTTGACCCGGTCATCGTCTTTGGCGCCAGGTTTCCCCGCCGCCCCGCCACCGATCACCCAAGGCACATATGGGCGGAATTCAGTCCTGTCCTTTTCGCGCGTCTACATCCCCTTTCTTTCCTAGCCCGCCTTTTGTCCCATCTTCATGGAGCTTGCGATGCTCTACCCTTTTTATCGGCAGTCTGATTCTTTTTTCTTTCTCTCCGAGCTTTCACAGTTGGAGCGCCACCCTGCTCCTGTTTCACATCTCCTGACGTCCGTCCGGGATTAGAAACTTCGGTCTGTCGGTATTTTTTTTCCCGCGAAGGAATTCGTCTTTTCTTAGGCCTCTCCTTTTTTAGTATCACCTGATTTCTATCCTCCTGACTATCTGTTTTTTTCGGCGGTCGTTTCTCTGTAGACCGTCGTTATGGCGCGCTCGGTTTTTCTTTTTTTATAGTGACTTTGTTGGACAGAGGGAGCCACTCTTTTCTCTATTCCAGTCCTTGATGGTTTGCGGTTGTTTGTAAATCCCCTTTTTAGAGTAAGGTGATGAAGCGTTCCTCCCCTAAATGCATTCCATCATGTGACGTCCGCCACCCATTTCAGACGCCTTTCTTGAACCTCTCTCTCCGGGATCTTGAAGCTGTTCGCGCTGCCCCCCAGGCCTTCCGATGTTGCGACTCCCTTCCCATTTTTTTTCCCTTTTTCCCCCCCGAGGTCCGTTCTATGGGCTGTTTTCTTTCGAGCTTTCGAAAGCGGGCGGTGTTCTCTTCGTACCCGAATTCCCCTGAATGAATTTTTTTCTTTTGACTTCCCCTTTTCCAGCTTCGATACATCAGCATCTAGCTTTTCCTTCCGCAATTTTTGAACCCCCTTAGATTTCTCTGGATAATAATAAGGTGTTTTTTTGCTTTCCCTACCGCTTTCCGGCCGGCACGCGTCTGCTTTTTCGATCATGCACTGAGGGGATTTAGTGAACGGTTTTTTCCCCCAAGTACCACCCTCTGGCGATCTGGTGCTAGGACGAACCCGCCGCTTTCCACTCCTCCTAATTTTTTGAATCAGAATACTCTTTCTTTTTTTTTGTCTGAACCGACACCGGGTCCATTGGGCCGGAGTCTTCCCAACTCGGAGTCCTTCAGTGGCTGGCCGATTGCGAATCCTTCTTCCTTCATATCTTCATGCGATTGCTATTTTCCAGATGGAAGGCCTTTCCCCCCTTAGAATAGATGGGCAGGTTTCTTATCTACATTTTTACTCCCCCCCGCCATCACCATCGAAGACCTTCCTTCAGCGTGATTTTTCTCGCTTCCGCGGCTCCCCCTTCTTCAACTCCTATGCCACGACCTGTCTTGTGATTAGCGCATATCGGGACGTCTCCGTCTTTTCTCCCCCCCCCCCCGATCCATTGTCGAAGCCCATCTTTTCCCGAAGAGACTCTAGAAGCCCTGCTCTCGCTCGTGCCATCCCCGAAGTTCCTACGCTTAAAAGCAACTCCTTGGCTTCCTCCGTTTTCATCCCGGAAGGCCGTTCCTTCTTTCAGGCTTTCATCGGCCGGCGGCGCTTTTCTTGTGCTCCAACCTGGTTTTCCTCTTCTTCCCACTCCCCAAACTACGGACTGAAGCTCCTTTATTGCCATCCCCTGAAGATGGAGGACAAACTGCCTCCCGCCCTCCTGTCCTGGCTTTAGTACGCTTTCCTAGGGGAAAGGTGTTCATGTTTCCGAATCCCTTTTTTGATCGGTTTTCCTCCCCTTCGACCTGGAGCCTCAAAGCCAGCGGCGAAAGTCCCTCTTTCCATTTTTCCCCCCCCCCATCCTCGAGAAGCAATTTTTTTTATCTCATCCTCGCCTGCCTTGGACTAACGGCCTGGACCATAGAGTCCCTCTTTTTTTGGTGACTATGATTTTTGTGATATTTTCCCTTCCTCCGATCATGGCTCGACGACATCCCCACGATTCGTATCGGGTTTGTTGAACTCCCTCCTTGCACCCCGCGGTTTAACCGTCCTCGTATGTCCCTCCCGGGCCTTTCTGCTGCGGCCGGCGCCGCTCATTTCCGTACTCTTTTTTTTTGATCTATACCCGACCCCCGCCGCTCTCTCTTCCCCCGCCTCCCCAGCTCTCGAACGAACCTGCAGGATTTTGGATCCCCCCTTGCTCCACATTCTCGCCGACGCCGGACCTTTCGCCGTCCTTCCAGCGTCAGCGAAAGGACGTGGTGTGCTGACGGCATTCTGAGCAATCACAATGTTCCATGCGCGGTTTTTATGGGAGTCCTTTTCCGTCCTCCTCAGGACGCCGCCCTATCTAGGTGCTTCTTGAAGTCTTTGGTTTCGGTTCGAGCATTTCCCGCGTTTTTTCTTTTCCAGTCGGCCAGAGCAGGGTTTTACTTTTTTCTTTCCTCTCCCTGCGCGC
>Ga0179591_1357821_pt1 | contig 12612 bp, 23 predicted proteins | sample CZOMad2_1_08_16f_FD_182891 | JGI IMG/M metagenome (GOLD analysis project Ga0179591, IMG submission 182891) | Vadose zone soil fungal communities from Angelo Coast Range Reserve, California, USA - CZOMad2_1_08_16fungal (PacBio error correction) | ecosystem: Environmental > Terrestrial > Soil >... | reverse complement strand
TCCTTAATGCTATTCCGGTAGTACCGGAAGGGGCAGGTCGCCATACGCATTCTTCCCTTTTCTTCCACTTTTTTTTCCACAACCCCCCCTTGTGGTTTGGCTTCAGATCTCTTCTCTGTATTCCGCTGTTGAGACGTCTTGCGGGTAAAATTTGCCTTCAATTCTTTCTAACGCATACACATTACGCGTCCAACAGCTCCTTTAACTTGTGATTGAAGCTTTCGTCCCTTGATTCTTTCTTCTTTTTATGGCCGTGTGAATGCATTCGTCTCGGTGGACAAATTTTTCTGAGTGGGGGCTTTTCGTCCCCGTGCTCGGCGTGGGCGAAAGGTTGTTAAGGACACATTTCTCCATTTTGTCTTTCCCCCCGTACGGACTTTTCTCGTCTCTACAACTTGTCCCCTGAGCGGGAGCGATCGTTGATAAGTGAAGGCCCCCTGCAGACTTTTTTTTTTTTACGCAATTGAGCTGAGCCTGTTTATGCCACTGATGAGTCCCCTTAGTTTTCTCCCAGCTCTCCTGACTTGGACCTAACGTGTGTCTGTATTTCCATGTATTCCAGATACGGCCACCACGGTCTCTTGCGCCCCTTTTTTACATGTTTTTTGAAATTCCCGTGTCTCCCATTTTCTTTGGCCTCTTTTCTGTAACCCAAACTCTAATTCACAGCGATCCCCCTCCTTTAATAATTTCACCTTATCTCTTCCCCTCAGGGCCTACTTCGTACTCGAGTATCCTGGAGTTCCCCTATTTCGATTACACGACCCTTACTTTTTTTTACCTCCGGTCAAGCTCACGCACCATTTTTTCTCTGAATTTGCGATGGGAACCCCTAACCCTCTTCCCGGTTGAGAGTGGATTGGGTATGACTGTAGATGGAGTTCGGCCTAGTTGCATGCGACCCCTCAGTATTACCCGGTGGGTTTTCCATTACCGTTCCTGCTTTTCCTACTACAGGGACTTTCGTTTCTCTTTTCCCCGGTGTTGAAGCTAGTTCTCCCTGTTCTTTATGACAGGGCTTCCTAGCTCAGCTCTCCGTGACAGATTCATTGCATCAGCGTTCTTCTCCGCTGAGATGCGTACCTTTCTCCTTTCAGTAAAGTGTGGGGAGGGGCAAATGAATATTTGAAACTCTTCTATCGGGTCCGAATTGTCTTTTTCTCTGGTGGTACGCACTCTTGGACCTTCCTCGCTCTACGCATCGACTTGTGAGATCAGTTCTTTTTCCTTTGAACTATTGAAGGTAGTTTTGTTCGTCTTTTTAGAAGTCTTGCCTACCCCCCCCCCGCGACAGGCCCTTTTTCGACCCGTCCAAATGATGCTTCGTCACCGGCACTGATGTCCTGCGAGGGCTGTCAACGTCCCGTCACCGTTTGAAATGGCGTGAAGTACGAGGTGCTCCCTTCCTTTTGTTTGAAGGAATGCTGGTGATCAGACATGCTCTCCCCTTTCCTGCCAACCGCATTTTACCAGTCTGTACGGGTGAGCGCCCCCCCGTCGGGCACCCGGCTTAAGGGTAGAGCCAAGTTTTTAATTATGGTTAACAAGTCCGCGATTGGCAGACGATTTGTATGTTCCCTGTTTTACCCCCCCCCCTCTTTTTTTAAATTATGAACCCAACAAAAAACGTGCTTTGGGTTTATCTGCGTCTTTACAAGTTATTGTTTTAACTATACCTTACCCCCTAAGTCCCTCCTTTGGACATCCTTCCCCTCCACCCCCTCATCAGCCTGTCCCCCCCCCTTATGCCTGCTCGGTTTAAGCTCGACGTTCACCTCTCGATCCAGCTGCGTGAAGGTTTCATCCTTTTCCCCTCCCACGAACTCCCTTCCCCCCTCCTTACCTCCCCCTTCCAAACAAGCTCTTGCCTTCTCATTACAGAGGCACTGAGTCCGTTCTTCGATCTACAGGCCCGAACCCTCTTCTAGTTTGTTTTTTGCCCCCCTTTTTTCTGTTCACCCCCCCCCCAAATACCTCTGAGGGAAGGGTTTTTTTTTTTATCGCCCACTGGCAAGACGTTGCTTCCATATCTGAAGAGTGAGGGATGTTCCGAGGATTGGTTCCCTTTCCGCGGCCTTTGGTGGCTACGGCGATCTTACTGCTTTTATGAAGACTAAAGCCTGATGTGTAAATCGCACCATCTCGTTGCCCCCCTTTCGCCCCACAGGCGCTCCCGTCCGAACCCCAGGAACGCTTTTACTCGCGCGGGGAGAACAAAAGTTCAGAGAGGTCCCTCACCGAGTTCGGACCCTGTTCTCCACTTTCCTCCCCAACACTCTCTTTCAATCTCCGTCGGGTTTTTTTTTTCTCGAAAGTTGGGACCGTGTTCGTAGTATATCTCCTCTCCTTTATTTTTTTTACTAGCTCAGATGCGTGCGCACCGTCGCGCGCACAGCCGTCCTTAGTCGGCCTTTAGTTCTTTTTTGATGAGTACAAGGGCCCCGATTGTGGGTTTTCCCCCCCCCCCGCAGGTATTGGCTCCACTCCATCTCCGCCACCGCCACCCCCCCCCCTCAGAACCCCTCCCTAACGACATAAGAACGCTTACGTTTTTTACCGTTGGTTTGCTTAATTTACGGTGGTGAAGTGGCTGCTTCCACCCCCACACCTCTATCAATTAAGTATTGCACACGACGCAATTGACGTTACTCCCCCCGTCCCCATAGACGACCCTGGTGTCTCTCCTCCTCATTTGACCCCTTAGCCTATTGAATGCGCCGGAAAACTGCGCGAGTTTTTTGACGTTCAGCATGTTCCCTTAGGAAGGTAGTTCGATTTATTGTTTCCCCCATGCCTACGTGGCTGCTGACTGTCGCAGTCCCCCCCCCGATAGATGTATCTGACACAAAATCGCGGCCTGTCCGTGGTGATGGGAACTTTTAGTGGTCGGTCGTTGCCGTTTTTGGTCCTCCCTTCTCGAGGAGGTCGGTCTCTCCTGCAAAACGGGGATGAGCGAGACAGCGACGCCCCAAGCACTTTTTTTTTTTCCTTCGTTTTTTTCCCAGATGGTACGAACGTTCTCGGTCAATCAAATCTGTCCCGCGGTACTGACCATACTTGACGCTTTGCTGCTTCCGACATCACCGTGGCTACACCCAGTACAAAGCCCCCGTTACTGAATGCTTCCATCTGCTTTCCTTGATCACTCCTGTACCGTTACATTCCTCAGAGTCGCATTAGATACCCCCCCGGCGTTCGCCCTTTCATTCGGAGTTTGACCTGAAGCCCAACGCGCCTTCCTCAGGCCTTGTCGCAGAACTTCCTCCCCCAGGACGGAGCGAAGAAGTTCCCAGGACGCTCCCCCCCCTCCTACCGCCGCCTAAAATTGAAATAGTCTCAATATCCTCAGAAACGCAGTCTTCGCCCCACATCTGAAAGGAACCCCCCCCCCCCTCTCCCTCAACAACCCTCTTTCCCCCTCCCTCGATTTAGCATTGCACGAAGCCCCTAATTTTTTCCGAAGCTTCCACTTACCGAAAGTAACCGAATACGCCCTGAACAGCGGAGCCTCCTCTTTTATCCGAATCAAAACTATGCATTTGTATTATCCGTTATTTCCCTTACGCATAAAAACATCCCCCTCTCACCAAGTTCCGATTCCTTTGCTTGACCTTCTCAATCTCGCCGGTCTCCCGGTCATGAAACCCCCCCTCCCGCGTTTTCTCCCTGATTCGCCTGCTACGAATCCCCCTTGTCCTTTCCCCCCCTTCATCACAGATCACTCAAAACCTTCCGCTTTTGGATTGCGTTGGTAACCTCTCCATTCCGTTCCCCCCCATGTCCGGGGAGTGTTTTTTCTGGTCCCCTCTCCATTCCTAGGATTTTTAAGCCCCTCCTTCTCGCTCCGGACGATGCCGCGCGATTCCGATTAGGCCACCCTGCAGCAGAGCCTTTTGTTTCGATCCGCGTGGGATAGCGTTTTGTCATTTTTTTGTGGAGGCTGTAGCTTTTTCCTCCCCAGGAGGGAACACGGGGTCACTCTGCCCGGCCAAAGTCCGTGCCAGACCTTGTTTTTTCCTATCTCCAACTTCCTGATGTTTTCCGTTCTTTTTCCTTCGTTCGACCGTTTCTCCGTTCTGCCCCCTCTTGCCTTTCGTTTTCCCTTTTCCCCCGATAACACGTCTCCACTCGATATGTGAGTAACAGCGTTTCTTGATGCTTCACAAGGAGCCCCCCTATTCTCCCTTTCGAGTTATTGTTCTCCGCTAAACAATTCACTCCGGAGGAGGCACTTTTCATGCCAGCACGGCCAAATGCCCGTTTTTCCCCCTTACCAGGAATCGGTAGCCTACTTTTCGGATCGCCGCCCGCCCAGCCCCGACTATTCCTTTCCACCGCGTCGCTTTCCTTCCCCCCCAGTCCCTACTCCTTTGTACTCCCATTTAGAATACCGCAAGTCACGTGTTAATGTTAAGCGTTTTTTTTGATCAAGCTGTCAGGGTTGTTCCTGTTACATTCTTCCTTATACCCCTCCTCAGACGGTATCCCCCCCCTGGTGATTTTTGCCCACCTCTAAGTCAAGGAAAGATGGAATAAATATCCCTCAAAGTGTTTAAGTGGCTGGAACTTTCATAGGCGTTTTCCTATCCTTTCCCCCTTCCCCGGCTCTTTTTTTGTTCAATTATATCTTTTCCCTTTCCTTTCTCGTTGTTTTGCTCTCTCTTTTCACTTTCTCGGTATGACTTGGAAGTTTCCTGCTACGGCTCTTCCCCTTATTTACAAAAACCCCAACACTGTTTTGGTGATGGATTCCGCGTCGTCCTGCTCCTTCCTTATATATCCTTTGATTCCTTTTTGAGTCTGCTGGGTTTCCTCCTCCTGCCCATGTTCCTGCGGAACCAACACTGAAAACCGCTCTTTCACTCCCTTGATGCCGGTACTCTTGAAATTGCGTTTGGAAGGTGCTTTTCTGTTTTTTTAAGTCCTATCTGTTTCCTGCGAGAGTGGTTGGTTTCTGGCTTTCTGGTTATAATCAACGGCCGGGTTCCGACAAGTGAGAATTTTGGTGCCTGTGCATTCCCCCGTTCTTCCCCACATATTTCTCTTTTCTCCTTACAATGCCGAGCAGGGATCTCTCTTGGCTTCCGTTTGAGGACTTTCTGATGTTGTCCGCTTCGCTGCTTGATCTCCGAGTTTTTCTCACCGCTTACCCTATGCGCCTCGGGTTTAACAGGTTCCCCCCCTTCTTCCTGCAGGACAACGTGCTGTATGGTTTTTTTAAGTCTTTCTATACTTCCACTTTCTACGGAAACCCCCCCCAATTTCCGTCTCCTGGCGTTTAAATATCCCCGTGTTCGCCCTTTTGATGTGGAATTCAGACTCCCTGAAAGAAAAGCTTTTACAGAGATAACCCCTATTCGACCTTTCTAAGGACTCTTCCCATCTGGGCCTATTCCTTTTTTGACTCTGGGATAATGGAGAGTCTCCGCACCCCTTCTTTCAAGAAGATTTTCAGACGGCAACTACACGTCCCAACGTTGTTTGTGTTTACCGGATTGCGTATGGAAACAAATAAGGCACCCCCCCTCCTCCCGCCCCCCCCCCCACTCTCCCCCCCCCCGCTACCCACCCCCCCCCCCCCTACCCCCCCCCCCCCGCACCCTCCCCCCCCCGCCTCCTCCATACCACATCCCCCCCCTCTTATGCCTCACTCCTTTCCTTACAATCCCCGCGACACCCAACAACCTCTACCGATACCCCCCTCCTCCCTACCCCCCTCCTACTTTTCGTCCCCACTCATCCCCCCCCCGCACCCTGCACCTCCCCCTCCGCCCCCCCCCTCCACCACCCTCTTCTCTCTCCGCTCCCCCTTTCCCCCCTTTCTCTTCCCATGCTCGCCAACCCCCGCACCCACACCCCCCCCCCCCCCAGAGAATCTCCAACATCTTCCCTCGTCCCCACCCCCTCCCCCCGAACTCTGCCTTGCCCCCCCCTACCACCCCCCCCCTCCCCCTTCCCCCCTCTTTCCCCGGCCCGCCCACAATTCCCCTATCCCCCCCCCCCACCCATCCCTCCCCTTTCACTTCCTTCTCCCTCTTCTCCCCCCCCCCCCCCGTCCACCTATGACACCCCCACCCCCCTCCACTCCCCCATTACCACCAATATCCACACCACCTCTCCATGCGCCCCCCTCCTCCTCACCAACCCATGCCCTCACCCTTGACTCGTCCCACTCCCCCTCACAACCCCCCCCTCTCCCCCCTTCCCCACCTTCCTACCTATCTCACCACCACTCCATCCCACACCCCCCCCCCCCTCCCACCCCTGACCAACCCCCCCCCCCGTCCGCCTCTCAGTCCCTTCCCTGCCACCACTCTCTCCTCCCACCCCACCCCACCACTTTCCATCCCCTCGCGCCCTAGGACCGCCCCCACCCTACGACCCCCTCCTTTTCCTTCTGACCTCCCGCGTTTTCCCCTCCCTCCGCTCCCATTCACATACCTCTCGCTTTCTCTATGCCACCCCCCCTGATCCCCCTTCCCCCTCCTCCCCCTCCGACCCCTTCTATCCCCCTTATCCTTACGACCCTCCTCACTCTACCCCCTCCCTCCTTACAGCTAACTCCCCAGCTCCTTCTTACCCCATTTCCCGTCTCACCCCCTCCTTCTCCTTCACTCCCCCTCCCCCTTAGGCGCCATCCTCTCCCCCGACTGGCCCTACTACCCAACACCTCCTCACCACCCTCACCCCTCACCACAACAACCCCCCTCCCATTCTTAACCTCCGCCTCTCCCCCCTTCCACCCCACTCCGACTTTACCCCGCCCCACCCCCTTCTTTTTTCCCCACCTCAATCTCTACCCATTCTCGCCCCCCTTTCTCCTCCCCCTCCCCTCCTCAACCCCATGCCCCCCAACACTTTCTTTAGTCCCTCCCCCCCCCACTCCTCCCCCAGTTCCCCCCTAACACTTTCATCTTCCACCACATTCCCTTTCTCCAACCGATCCTCCACTCTACCACCCTCGCCACCTCATACACTACAACCCGCTCTTCCTTCCCCCTTATTTAATTCTCCTTTCCGCCTCGCCCCCCATCTCCCCCACCCCCTCCATTTCTCCCCCCCACATTCCCCTCTCCACTCTCGTCCCCACTCTCCCTCTTCCTCCCATGCCCCTTCCCTCCCCCAAGCTTCCCTCTCTCAACTTCCCCTACCCCCTTTTCCCCTACATAGTCTTTTTAATCCTCCCTCCATACCCTCCGTTCCCCCCTCCCTCTCCTCCTACCACTACTCATTCCCCCTCCCTCCCCTCCCTCCCTTCCTCCCCACTGACCTACACTCCGTCACATCGTCCCGAACACCGCCCACCTCTTCTCTCTCCTCCTAATCTACACCCAACCTACCCCACCCCCCCCCAGCCCCCCTCCATTCCATACCTCTCTTACCCCACTCTCCACTCCCTCCCCCCACCCCCCTTATCTTCTTATCCCCATGTGGCCTATGTCTCCCTTCTATCGCCTCTCCTCTTCCTTGCGGCCACATTATCTTACAGCCGTCTCCCCCCCCCCCGTTCCCCCCACTCCATCACGCGCCTCACCGCCTACGTACTTTAACCCTCTCCTCTGCCCACCTCCTCCACCCCTATTGCGCATTCCTCCCTCACCATCTCCCCCCCCCTATACTTCCCTCCACCCTCTCTCTAACTCAACTCTACACTAATCTCCCTCCCCCCCCACCCGCCCTTCCTCCTTCCTCCTTCCTTTCCTCCCCTCGCCCCCACCTCTCTCCCATCTTCCTACCCCTTACCCACCACCCACCATCACCACCCCCCTCACCCCTACCTCCTTCACCACACCTCTCATTAGATTATGCATATCCCTCTCTCCCTCTTCCCATGCCCACACCCCGCACCTCCCCTTCTCCACCCCTCCCCAACCCCTCCCCCTGCAACCCTCCCCCCTCCACCCCACCTCCCTTCCTCTTTCCTCCACCACCTTTCGGATCTTGCCTTTTCTCCAACTTCCCCACCTTACCCTCCTTTTTTCACTGCCTTCCGCATCCTCTCCCCACCCATCGCCTCCCTCTCAACCCCCCCTTCCCCCCACGACCTTCCCCAACACCACCTTGTCTCACCTCATCCCTCCTCCTCCACCTGCCCCATTTCACCCACCCCCCCCCCCCCCCCCACCCCCCGTCCTGATCCCTCCCCCCCCTCCCCCCTCTCCTCTATACCCCTTCTCCCACGGCCCCTACTCAAGTCGCCCCCTTCCCCTCCACACCCCAACCCCCTATCACCCACCCACCTCCTAAACCCTCCACCCTTCCATCAACCCTACCCCCTCCTCAACTTTTTATCCTCTCCTTACACTCCAATCCCCTCCCCCTTTACTCCCATACCCCCCCCCCCTACTCCACCCCTCATGCTCTCCATACCCCTCCTCATCTTGCATCCCCCCCCCTACATCCGTCCTCACTCCCCCCCCTCCCTTCCTCCCCCCCTACTTCTTCCCCCGCCTAGTCCTCCTTAATGTCCCTAACCTCCAACCCCCCTCCTCTCCCCCCCTCCCGTGTGCTTCTCTTCCCCCACCATCTCCTCCCACTTCCATTACTCCACTTCCCCATTCCCCCCCCTCTCTCTCCCCTTCTCCACTTTTTCATCCCCCACCATCTCCCCTCGCCCCTCCTTCCCCCTCTCTCCCCCATCCTTATCACCTCCACTCAACCCCATCCCTCCCCCCTCCCCCATCCCCGCACCCCACAACTCCCTCCTTCCCCTCACCCCACTACCCACACGCTTACCCCTATCCATACCCCCCCCTACCCCCCCCTAGCCCCTTTTCCCCTCACGTCCTTCCAACAACCCCACAAACAAATAACCACACAAACCACCCCCAAAACCCACACCAACCCAAAACCCCCACCCAAAACAAACCCAAACAAAAAAATTATACGTCGTGTGTCCTGCTGTTGGCTGGTCGATCGCGGGATTCGTTCTCGAAGGACGAATACCCCTCTCTTCTTTTTGTTTTTTGAGTTCCTCCTTTTCGATTTTGAAGGTATTTTTATTTTTCCGTTCCCATTTTCTTCCCGGCCAGTCGCAGTTTTGATCGTCCTTTCATACCGGTCTCATTCTCTCCCGACCTCCCAGTATTTTTCTGCTTCCCTATGGCGATGAGTAAAAGGTGAATTTATGTATGCTTGCTTGGTCCCCTGCTATCTTCACTTTCACCTATCTTTGCTGCGAATAGAGTGGGTCTTGTTGTACGCCTTACCCTGTGCACTCTGATGCGGTCTCTCCTTCGGCCTGTGTTGAATCAGGATGGCGCGTGTTCCATTTCGGCGTTGAGTGGATGCTCTTGTCCTTTTTTCCGCGAGTTTCACCTGAGATGCTTACCTCCTTTTTTCCCTTGTCTTCGGAGGACATCTACCCCGTTCCGTCACCCGTTAAAATTTCTAACGTGCCGTCTATTTACCTTTCTCATTGCCCAAGAAGGGAATTTGGTCGGCGATCCCCCCAGCTCATGCCTTCCCGTCAATTTCCGTAACTGTCAGGTTATAGCGGTTCTTGTCAGGGGATCGACTCCATGTTCGGTCTCTTTTCCACACATGTTACCCCAATAGGACAGACGCTTTGACCTTGGCTCATGTTCCTCACTCCTCCACCCTATGCAACAACCACAAGAAGTGGTTATTCGCGCTCTCACCTTTGGCGCTTCCGGTTACCGTAAACAATCCTAGGACGTCTTCCCATCCTTCCCGCACCCTCCAAATTTCACCCTTTTTTTTTTTTTCCTTTTTATTAAACCACCACCCATATTTAAGACTGATAGCAACTCTTTCTTTTACTTTTGCTCATCCTCCCTCTTCTCGGTGCTAGAGAAAGCCCGTCTGTCTCCCTCGGTATCAGACATCCAAGAAAGAACGTCTCCCTACTCCTACCCCTTCCCATACAGTTCTCCTGCCCCCCGGCCCTGCTTTTTTCCCTTTCTCTCTACGGTCCTGCCCCCCTCTGCCAGTTTGGGGAAGGTGGAGCCCCCCGATTGTCCCCCCCCCATCTCTGTCCTACATTGACCCCGTTCTAGTTGTGTTGTGGAGAAAGCCACTCTCCCTCTCGCAATCCCCTCTTTCTCCTTTCCTTGTGTACCTGCTCTCATGCGTAGTTTCGGAAGAGGGAAGTTGTGGCGGTGGCCCGGGTCCTTACTATTTTTTGGAACCCAGCTGCTTTCCCTTTTGCTTTTTTCCCATATCGCTCCCTTTTCATAAGCAAAAGGTACTCAGCGAACCCCAGGTCAACGCGGGCCCCTGGGCTGCCCTCCCCTTTCTCAGAATTCTTTTCTCCCTACCAGATGAGGAAGGTTCGATACGAAGAAGTCCCCAATGCTCTCTGTGAATACATCCTCTGGTTTTTCTTTACCTGTTGGTTGATTTTTTTTTTATTCAGCCCCGGTCCTCATCGTGCGTGGTCTGCCTTAGAATGTGCTGTTCTCACAAACGAGCTCCCCTCGTAAGTCCTCCGGCTGCTTCTCTTGTGGTGTCTTCGGACCCGAGATCGATGGCGGTGTCTCATTAAAGAATTCTTGTCCGGCCTAAAATACACTTCCATTCCCACCCCTGCCAAACCCCCCTTCCTGTTCAACACGAAAACGCTATCGACCTCCCCCGGTCTTTAAGGCCTCTGTAATGCTGTTCCAGTGGCCTTCTATCTCCCACCCACCCCCTATATTATCTTTCTGTATTTGAAGAGAACTGTTTCAATCGGTCAACCGTCCCCCACTTGAGACCGCGTTAGCGGGCAGATCTACATTCTCCTTGTCCCGTGAATGCGCCCCCCGACCCCCCCCCCTTCTTTCTTTTAGTTTGTCCTTTTAGAGGTATGGAGGCCGTTCGTGGCTTTGATGCGGTACGAGTGTCACTGGTGCTTTTCTCCAGACCGAGCTCACCCGTACCCCCTGTCATGCTACTTGTTGTTTTGATTTCCAGCGTGGGAGTGAATGTGCTTTAATTGTCCCTGATGCCTCTTCTGTTCCTTCTAATCCGCGCATAATTTTTAGATCGTCCGTCGAAACCCTTTTTTACCCCCCGCATTTGGTTTTTAGTAAGTGTAGATGGCCTTCGGGCGATGCCCCGTTTTCATAATATCGGCGGTTCTCTTTGACACACCGAATTGCACTTTCGGCTTCCTCCTTCAGCAAGTTCCCCTCCTGTCTCTCCACCCTATTTCAACGGATAACGTTAGAGGTGGCCGCTTTTCCCTGTATATACTTCCCCTTATGGCCTGAACACGCACCCCTAGAGGTTCACGTTCGACCCTCTACCCTTTTTAGGCTTTGGACACCTTTCCCCCCTCCATGCAGCACGCCCGAAGGCAGTCTCCGCCGCTTTACCAGTCGCAAGGCCGTTCCTCTACTCCTTGGACATTTTCGCTCCACGCCCCCTCCCTTTTTTCATTTCACGCTGCTCCGATTCCTTTTCTCCCGGCCCTCTAGGTAAGAAACCACAGGGAAAGGTCCATCGTCTCCACATCCAACCCCCGATTTCCCTATTCGACCTCTTCCTTATATTCTCATTTGAGCCACAGAAGTCCACGGTCACCGTCACTTTCCCCGCACGTGGATCGCCACATCGTCCTCCCCAATCTGCGTCGGTGAAAGATTTAGGAGACCCCCCGTTTAAGATAGCCCTCAAGTATTCCCGGACACATTTCCTTACAACCCTTCCCCTAATAGCCTGAGCCACCCGGTCTCTTTCCACAAACCTCGCCCCCAGATTTTCTCCCTCCTGAGTCCAGCTATTCCAAGACGGTACTTCCTCCCAGCCTCCCCCCAGATCCCAAGATGACGGCCCCCTGATTTTTCTTTGGTTTTACCCCCCTAGAAATCGAGCCACACACCCACATTCAGGGGCCCGTGCTTTGGGTACCATGCTGGGACCCTCAAACGGAGACGCCCCAGTGATCACCTAGCTTCGGCCCATCTTTCCGCGCGACGCGGTATCATTCCGATAACTGGTGCTCTCGTTTTCCACCGATGGCTTTTCTCCCGGCTGCGTCTTACATCCCCTCCTGCGAAGTTCATCCTTGAGCGAAATTCTCCGTTGTTTCGTTAATCGTACGTGGTGGCAGTATTCCCCACTTCACCATCCCCAAAACTTCAGGGTCCTGCTGTCCCCCCTTGTTTTCAGTGAGAAAACGAGCCTACAATGGTTCCTGTTCTAAATGTTTTCCGAAAGAAGCAATTGTCCCCTTTGTCATGTCCCTGACTTACAGGTCGCCCGAGCGCTCCCGGCTCTAGGTTTCCATTTTTTCTACCCGCGAAAATACACTCCAGGTGGTCTCGCCGCCCATGGAAGCTGCACCCCCCGTGCTGGGATGGTCCCTTTCTTTAATAGCGTCGCGTAACCATCCCGCCCTACGTTGCATTGCCCCCCCCTTACAGTCCCTCAAGTTTTCCGTATCCCTTAGCCGCCGGAATCGCACCCCGGCTCAAATCTGTTGTTCTCACTCCGGCAGGTTCTTTTCCACCCAGGTTTTACCTCTGGCAGGCCTTGGAACACTCTATATCACAAGTTGAATACCGACTCTCTCGGCTAACGAATCCCCAGGTTGTTGGTTTTCACGTGGACCTTCCTTCTGAAACGGGAATTGGTCTATTCATGCCCTCCAAGTTCATACTCTTT
>Ga0179591_1286270_pt1 | contig 12612 bp, 11 predicted proteins | sample CZOMad2_1_08_16f_FD_182891 | JGI IMG/M metagenome (GOLD analysis project Ga0179591, IMG submission 182891) | Vadose zone soil fungal communities from Angelo Coast Range Reserve, California, USA - CZOMad2_1_08_16fungal (PacBio error correction) | ecosystem: Environmental > Terrestrial > Soil >... | reverse complement strand
CTGACTTCTGGGATTGAATTTTCTCTTCTGGAAACAACGTTTTACCCAGACTGGAGAGTCCTTTTCTACATTGCCGATGCACCCCCTAACAAAAAAACTTCTAACATCCCCCTCTCTTTCTCCGCCCCCTCTGCAAATAGTCTTCCCCGCGTTGTTGAAGATTCCCTGTGTAGTGAGTCGTTCTACTCCCCTGATATATTCTGAGATATCTTCAAAAGTGGAAGCTCATACCTTCGCAAAGACTCTCATCCTTTTCTACGTTTGTGATTTTTCTAGGTCTTCTATCTCTGTTTCAGAATTTCAAATTTCCCTTTCCGATCCAATCCGTTTCTGGTTCGCTCCCGGGAATTAGTCCCTCGCTATTAAGCCACAATTCTCCCCCCCAAGACACATAGGCTCTCCGTTGCTTTCTCAATTATCAAATGGTTTCTCACCCTCTAAGAGGATTAGTGTCTCCTTAGAACCCCGAATACACGGGAAGTTACCTCTTAGAGCGATCTTTTTCCCCTCTTTAGGGGTCGTTCTGTTTCCTTTCTTTGAGGGGTAGGTGACTTTCCCTTTCAGAAACATTCCTTTCTTCTTTGTGCCCCCTTCTCCAAATCCCCCCTCGTCCGCTATCTGTATTGCATTCCGTGTCTTACATAGAGACGCCCCCTCTGTCAATGACTGCTCATAGGCCACCACCTTCGTAGAAGCCCCCCCCCCCCTCTTTCGGCTGCCAGTTCTCTTGCTCTTCTGCTTGTGGTCGCCTCCCCCCTCTTTTCCACCCCAGCTGTCAGGAGGGGAACTCTGTTTTGTGACGAGTTTCTGCACACAACGTCCCTATTGCTCCCCACGCTCCTCTTTTTCCCTCTTTCTCTTTCTGGGTCCATCGCGTCCCCCCTTTCTGGATTAATATCCGTTCCGCCAAAATGTTCGATTCCCCCCCTTAGACGCTGGCCTGCAAAGGGGCGCCTTTCGAGGGATCTCCGTATGCCGGACCAAGCTTCCTTCTCTCTCGCATAACGATATCTCCTGCTCCTCATCCTCTTTTTGGGAGTATGTTATTGCTTCTCTATTGCCACAGGAGATTCCCCGCCTCCCAGATCAACTTTCGTTAGTATCGCAAAACAAACCCCTTCTCCCCTATGTTTCCCCCGCGTTCTTTCTCTCCTGAAGGGGCGTCGCTTCCATCTATTCATAAGCATTTAGGAGCTCCGTTCAGTTCGTTTAAATCGTGAAGCCCCCGTTAGGTTGTGACCCCGCATCCAACCAGTCCCCCTCCTCTCCCCGTCTGGAGAAATAAGCATTCTTTCTCTGCATTGAACCTGCTGCCCGAAACCCGTATTTCTGCGAAACCCCATAGATTTCTCCCCCGAGTGTGAGCGCCCTCGACACGTCGTATCTGTCTCCTGTCTGATGAGTCGGAACTATTAAAGCGACCATTTTTTGCATTAATGCTCCCTCTTCTTCCTTGACCGCAGATTCCCGCCTACCCTGTTTCCCACAATCGCTATGTGACCGTACTTCCGTGATCTGGGTGAGATTTCTGGTCGCTATCGTCCCCCCTTCCCCCCCCTGTTTATGCTGCTGACCCTCGTGTGATGCAACAAGGGTTGATAACATTATTTTCTTTCCGCTGCTCTTTCCCCCATCTCTTCCCAAAACGGTCTCGCCCCGCCATTTTTGAAACTCTGCGGCCCTTTCTTCCCTCTCGGTCTGAGACGCTCAGTCCCGGCCAAAATTCCCCCCTTCGAATGCGTAGTCCTTTTCTTGTTGCCTCCTTGTCCTCTTGAAGTAGAGTTAACCACCCCATGACTTGGTTCGCCTGCACCCCCTTTCCCGAACGGAGTTCGAGTTCGGCGATTCCCTTGCGGTCGGTGCTCTAGCAACTCTGGTATATGTGTTATTTTTTCTTCCCCATACGTTCAACCCAGTGTTTGCGGGAAAAAAGGTGTTCTCCTCGCCAAGCCAGATTTTCCGGAGGTCAGATCTAATACGTCTCGTCAAATCACATTACCTATCCCCCCCCCTCCTTGGTACGAGAGGCTTGCCTGCCTGGCTTGTAGGACTCATGTAGTCCAGGCTTGGTCTTGAGGGACATGTTACGCACCCCCGTCTGCGTGGGGTGCGTCCCCCCCCCCGCATTTCAGTATTTCGGCCAAAGCTGTTCTTTCTTTCCCACGGTTCCCTTTGGTTGATCGAGGTTGTCACCCATCCAAGTATCACCCAATTCCTTTCCTTTGATGGCTACCGTGATCTCTTTTTCCCCCTGACTCTCATACTCCCATTCCTGGCATTGATACGTTCCTCTGCGCCACTCTCAGTCGTTTTTTCTTCGCACCTGTGACTTTTGCGTGCTTTCAATAATGGTTATTGTTAATGTCAGGATCAATTGTACCAGGCCTCCATTGCGGAAGAAAAGAGTCTTCGCCCGGATTTACTCCCTTACCATCCGTAACTGAGAACCCCCAGTAGCTCCCCCTTTTGTTTTTCACAGTCTTCACACAAGACCTCCTGTCTCAAAGCGAGGCGAGCTCCTGAGGGGCATTCTACCTTCGCCCTTTTCTCCTTCTGTGATGAACGAGTCCCCCGAGGAGACCGAGTTCGCTTAAAGTATTTGATGAACAGAACCCTCTTTCTGCCTCTTAGATCTATTTCTTTCCCCTCCTTTTGTGTTTTGCTCCTCTCCTTCCCTCTTTATGATTCTTCAAATACTTTCCGTACTCCTTCTATCCGTTTATCTGTCTCAGACGTAGATGGGCCCCAAATTCATTCGCCAATATACAAGCAAGCAGCATAAGTTATGCCAAGGATTCCAATGTTGGAAGTGTGAAAGTGCTTTCTCCTGCTCTCTTCTAAGTCGGAATGGAATCTTTGCGTCCTCCCGCGCTCTGTTTTCCTTTTCAATAGCGTACCCTTCTTGTATAAAGTACACCACCTACCCCTTAAGCCAGGTGGTGCGCCACACTTTCGAGCTCGTTCTGCCGGAGGCCCCCTGGACAATCAGGCGAAAAAGTAACTGCCTAGTACATATCAAGTTTGTGATCTTCATCTGCAATACTTCCCTTTTTTTTTTATATGAGGTACCACCTTTCCGTTTGGAAAGACCCTCCCCCGAGTTTTGCTGCTCCCCCCCTTAGACAATTCTTTCACCCTGATCACCCCTCTGGACGTGCGTCTGTACCCTACCTGATCTTCTAGGCAACCTCCAGTTCCTCAATCCCCACCAGTCTCAAAACCCCCCCTTCGTCCCCCTATCTGCTTTTTTGCTGTGTCCCCCTTTTGATTGGAACATAAGGACTTAGCTGATTTACGGGCCCCTCTGGCTTGTCTAATTCCCTTCCCCCTCCTATATCCCATGTCTTCTGTTTCTTCCCCACGTCAACCCCCTCCCCCGGATGTTGCTATGTCTCCCACGCATTCCTATTACGTGACCTTCGGCCCTTCCAATTTCTTTCGAGTACAGTGCAACAGTACTGTGAATGTTTTCGAGGGGGGATTACTTCGCGCGCCATTCCCCCGAAAACCTATCGGCGCTCCCCCAGGCGGCCCGCAGTTTTCCGAGTTATTCGTGCGCGCCGGTTTTCTCACGTTGAGTGACTTCCCTCGAGATGAACCGCAAAGTACAACCCTCCTGTTAGCCCCCCTGTTTCCGCCGCTACACTGGCTTCCTGATCTTCTGACCCTTCCCTGTTTTATTCTAGGACGAATTTCAAACCCTTTTGTTTTCCTTCGACATTAGGCTTGTAATCAATTTCTTTCTGCCTGTCTCTTTGCATTGACAGGGCTGCCAAATGTTTGCTAGATTCTTTTTGCCATCCTCATATTGCCGTAAGCCACACCCGTGCCCAAGTGTCTGCTTATTCACATTTTTCTTGCTCGCCCTTGGCCACCTCGGTTCTCCCTTTTTCCCTGAAACAGCATTCCGGGTCACCTTCCCCGGAGTGTAATACGGTCCGCTTTCATGTAGTCAACCACGGGGCTTGACTAACTTAAGTCTGGTCCGATGGCTAAGACAGGCCACCTCGGTTGGCTGAATCGAGTACTACCGTCTCCCCCTCTCTGAACATTTAGCGGGGCGCCCGTTTTTTTTGTTTGCAAACCGAACGACTTTTGATCGGGAGCGATCTGGTCTTTCCTATCCCAATGGTCACCAAATTTCTTTTTTCTTCCTCTACGGGATAGGCAATGACTCCGCCTTGCTTGCCTCTCATCCGCCAGAGCCGCCTGTGACCTCCCCTGAGTTTAATCTATTTGGCGTTTCGTATCGCCCTCCTGCCCCTTGTTACCCTTTTTTTTTGACCGAATGTTCAGCGGAGTAGCTTTCAGATCGGGTCGTACCCTCTCGTTTTGGCCGCGTCCAACCCGTCGAAATCGGGTGCCTTTCCGTTCCGCGCTTGTGTCATGCGTAAATTACCAAGCTACGTTCGCTACCACTTCCTTTTCAAGCGACCCGCCAACGAGGGCTCACGTTGATCTTTTAATTTTACCCCGCTCGGCTTCCCCCGTCATCCCGGTCATGCATCGAAATTTGCGTTTTTGTTGAACTTTCTTTTCCCAGGTTGTAAACCGATGTGTGATGCAGGAAAGGTAGAAATTCCTCGCCCCCCTTCACGACACACACCCACCCAGTGTGATCACTCGACGTTTTGAACGTCGTAGCACTCCTCCCCCTAGTGTTTTCCCGTAGTCTTTCCCCAGTGGAACCGTTCTGGTTGAGAAACCTGGACCTCTCCTAAGTCGCAAGCACCGTCGTCGCCGGGCGATTCATTGGAGTTTTTCGGTCGTGCAGCTTTCCTAGCTCTGGCGAAGGAAGATCTCTCTTTTCCTCAAGGTTTTTTCTCTCTCGTGGAATCGCCCTTTGATTTCCTATCGTCGCCCTCCCACTCCCCCCCGTTAGCCAACAGCCCGGTCAAGCAGGTTGCCCTTCCCTTCTGACATCCCAGTCTTTCTCTGTTGTATTTGCCCGTTCTCTCTTTGCCAGGCTTTCAGCCACTTGATCGACTTTCCCTTCCCCCTTAATCCTTCACCACGATGGGGAAAACTTCGTTTTCTCCCTTTGAGATTTCCGCTTGATGGTACCACTGCGGTTTATATCGTGGTTTTTCTGTTTTCACTTCCCTTTCGAACCCTTCCTTCCAGTAACCGGTGCCCATCGCCACCCAATATCTTCCTAGCGTCCGGTCTACTTCGAACATTCCTTTTACCTTTAATGATTTTCCCCGTTAGATGAGCTCTTTTCGCCGGTTTCGCTGCAGAAGGGTTTGGCTAGTCAGCATGTTGGCTTTTGTTGAACCTTGCGGAAGGCGGCACCCATTTCTTCTCTTTGAGATTGTATGTTGCAACCCCTGACCGGTCACGCCCCTCTCGATTCTCCGTCAGACTTCTTTTTGCCTCTCTTCTCATGTAATGAAGTCTTAGTTCTCACAAAATCATGATTCTTTGAACTTCCCGACGATTACAGGTTTTTTCTTTTCATCTTCCTCGTCTCGAGCCCTTTCCGCCTGCTTGCTATGTGTTTCACCGTAGATCTCCTGCGAAGAAGAAGATGTGGGTATGGTGCTTGCTCGTGCTTGCCCTTCCCTCCTCCACGAAGACTCCCCACACTCTTTCAGGTCTTTTCCCCCCACCCACGTCCACCGGCGCCCGCTAACCTTGTTCACTCTTTCGTTTTACCCTCCCCGAAGCCTTTGCTGTGGCACCCGGTCGGGCCCCTTTTCGAAACTTCTTTTGGCTCCCCGTTTCGGTGATGACTTCAACCTTCAGTCCCTTCTTTCAGAATTTCCTTCCTGGCCCCACTAGCCCGTTTCATCACATCACAGTTGTGCCGACCGGGTCTTTCCCTAGTCTGCTCCCACATCGGTGTGGAAGATGTCGCCCCACTTCGCAGTCTTTTCTTCTCAAGTAGTCTCCGCTGGAATTACCGATCAATCTGCATTTCGGTTTTTTTTTTTTTTCACTTGCCAACGCGTCAGGTTTGCACCCTCCATTTGATTACCTTCCGAACGTTTCCGAACTGAACCAATCGATTATTTTAGATGAGGACTTCTCTATACCCCCTCGTGTGTCACTTCCTTGTACATTTATCGACACCAGGTTTTGACCGTTTTTAGACGTCCCCGATCTTTTGCGAGCAGGAAAAGGGTTGATGTCCCACTGCGCTGCCCTTCCCCTTCACCCCCCTTCTAAGTCACATCATACCTTCTACCCCCCGTTTCGAGCACGTCCCCCTCTTGCCTTCCTTTTGCTTTTCTATGATGAGGTTCTGAGGCTTCGTTCTTTCCCTGACCCCACTTCTCAACCTTTCCCGTTGCAGTGGATGTTTGCCCTGTCCGCTCTTTAGTTGACCCCCCCGCCCTTTGGCCTCGCCTGAGACACGTTCGAACCCCCTTGATTTGGCGAGAATTTTACTTAAAATGCCGTGGATACTCTCCGGGTCTTCCCCCCCCCCTCAGAGAAGACCCTTGTGCTTTTGAACTCCCTGCGTGTTCCCGAAATGAGCAAGCGCTTTCATTATTGGCAGTGAAGGTCAGCTAATTTTCCACCACCTTTCTTTCCCCAAGCAGTATTATTCCGGTTCGCACTTCTTTTGATCCTTTTTCTGGACGTTTTCTATGTTCCCCTTGCAGGCTCATTTTTCGGGGTGACAGGTTCCCGTTCGTCCCTCTGTTTGATCTTGTTTTTTCTGAGTTCCGGATTCTTCGTACACACGCTTGTTCTTGTATGGCCCCCTGGTTACCGTTGCTGGTTGAGTTTGGTACTCCTCGACAAACTTTATCCCTGGCCCTCTGGAGCGACCCCGAATCCCCAGAAGCTTGTTTCAGTCAGTTTCTATTCTGGTTTTATCCGCCTCTCCCATTCATTTAGTCCGTGTCGATTCCCATTTCCTGGGTGCTTACCACTTGGGACTCTCCAGTCGATCCTTTAACATCCCTATGTGTACGGCATTTATCGGTTTGCACTTGGCTTTTTCCTGCGTCACTTGAGAACCAGTCTTTTTTACTCACGTTTTGAACTTTCACACCCTGGAATCATGATTTTTCCCCGTTCTGCTCGTTTTTTTTTGTTGTCTTTCGACTTGCTGCGTTCCTCCCTCGAACGGCTTGATCAACGAAATAGCGATTCCCCTGTTTGGCCAAGTATTGGTATCACTCTTTTCCTTCGCTGCCGATACTCTCTCTTTCTCCGTTTTTGTTTTTAGTCTTAAGATTCACCCCCCCCACGCCAAAAGCGTTGTCTTTCCTCAAATACTTTCGCCATTTCTGCTCAAGTGATCCCGTTCCCCGTGATTGTTTCCTCCAAGTCGCCGTACCCCCTCCTGATTTCCTCCCTCCCCCCTTTTCCTGCATCAGGATTCCATGTTGTGACGATTTGAACAAACCGCGGTGTATTTTAAGGTCATTCGAACTTCCTGGCTGCGTCTCGTTTCTGCCGTCTGGTTCCACGGACTGGTTCACGTGAAATCTTTTCCTTTCCCCCCAACCCATAAAAGCCCCTCCGCTTACCCTATGGGTTTGGGTTCTTTTTTTGACAGCCCCCGAGCGACGTCTAGGCGCAGCTCCCCCCCAGGATGATTCTTTGCGACCAACCACGACCTGCCTAAGTAAAGCTGAGAAATCTTCTGTCGACAAGAGGAGCCAAGACAGGAGATTTTGCCTATCGGCCCCCCCTAACTTCCCCTCTTTTTTGACCAATCACAAGCGTGTGTACGCTCCCTCCCGCTACAAGTAGACAAATTGGGGCACCCACCCCCGACAACCCAGCTGATTGCGTACCACCCACGACACTCTATGCTTTTTACCTAGCAGTCATACAATCTTGACCCCCGGTGAAATCCGTCTGCTAGATTGGCATGCTGCCTCTTTTGATGGAACTTTCCCTCTTATAGTTTACCCTTGACGGCCAGTGAATGTCTCCTTTTCTTGACACGCATACATTTCACGCAACCCTTTCTTCGGGAGAACACTGAATCAAAAAGTATTTTGAGGTTTCTCGCAATACAGACCTCTTACCATCGCCCCTCTTGTCGTTCATTTCCCCAATCACGATGGTTCCTTACTTCGTTGGGGTTTCCCCCAAGCCATTGCTCGCCCGTTTTTCCCTTTCTTTTTTGTATTTTTTCATTGTTGACGGCCGTGACGGTCCTCCAGTCACCCCTCGTAGGTTAGGCAGGTCAAAGTTTCGATGAGTGGCGCGACGGTGTGTTCAGGTATTGATTTTACGCCCCAGATCATTCCGTCCACCAAGTATTTTGTTCACCCCCCCCCTTTCTGCCGCCAGACCCGATCGGGGCAGCCTACTCTTTCCTTTCGTATGATTTCCCTTCGTCGTCAAGCTGAGGTTTCCCCACACGGAGTCTGATTTTCCCCTGAATAGCATTCAATCGATTTTTCCCGTTCCGTGCGGTAATCAACGTTCTTTGCTGCAGGCATTTCGACTTCCTTTGCATCAACCTCTTTCGGACACTCCTTTCTTCACAACCTATATGCCGAAGAACTCTGCTGACAAGTGTAGAGACTCCTTTCCAAACTCTTTTGTTGTTCCTTTTGTGAGGGAAATAAGTCGGCCCGCATGTGAACTTGTGATTCAAAAAGCCGTATGCTTCGTTTCTCCCGTGCTCATTCTTTCGTCCTACGGTTCCCCCGTTGAGTTTTTTGTGTTCTTCCCCCTCACTTATTCCACTGCATTTGCGTTATACGTGAAGCTCTCTGCAGCCGACATGCGCAACTGAGCACTTCTCCACTCCCTCCGACATTCCCAGTCCCGAGTGAACCTTTTTTTTTTATCTTGTCCCCGGAACCCCTTTTTTTTTCTCCCAGACCACTCTCTAAGTTTTTCGGGCGGGCGATTTGATGATGCCTGGGCCTCAACCTCTCACTCTCCTCAAACCCCTTTCTTTCTTATTCGCAGGAGATCATTGACTTCCTTCCCTCCTAAGGTCCTCCCCCGACTTGCTCGGCATCTATGGAAGCCCGTAGTTTTTTTCCGCCTGTTCTCTCCTTCTCCTTTGCCTCTCATCATGAGGGACGGCCCGATCACTTAATTCCCCCCCCCCCCCTCCAGAGTGCTTGATGGGACTCAGTCCGCGACTGTCAGTTCTCCTGAGATTTTCTTTCTTAACTTTAGCCGTTTTTTTTCAGGCGACACCTCGCAATTAGCACTTCCCTCGGTTTGCAATTCCGCTCTTTTGCTAGAACAAGAATTCGCCCACATCTCTTCGGGAGAAATCTCACTTCTGCCGCTCCCCCCCCCCCCCCCCGTCGTGATTGGCCTCGCGAACGTATTTTGCCTATTCTCTCATCTTAATGCTTCTTCTGTCTCCGGTAACTAATTCCCTCCTCCCTAGCGGTTGATTTTCGCTTGAAAAAGTTTTTTACCCCCCGATAAGTTCATGGTTTTTTTGATTCTGACCTTTTCATCGCACCCATTCACACAGGCCACACCAAATTCATCACTGCTGTATCCCTCGATCGTTTATAACAGAAAGCAATTTTCAAAAATAGTTACTCTTCCCTTTTTTCTAGTACCAGTTCTCAATCTGTCTCTCCTTCTACTTATGTATTTCCTTCTAAACCCGAGTAACCTTTCTCTTTCACTGGAAATCAATAGTGCCTCTTCCTGTGAATGGATGTATTCCTTTCTACGGATCGATCATTGCTATTCCCTATCTCTTAATTTCATCCTCTCCTTTTTTGGTTTTTAGCGGAAGGGAATTGCTTCTTAGATTGATTAGTAGCTCTCCATAAGCCACAGCGGCCTCGCACCAGCTTTTGAATCAGTTCATCTATTTTTCTTGGTTTATAGTATGACCGATCCCTCCTAGAAGATCTCCATATTTCTAAATTTCCCTCCTCGAAACCTGGGTCATCTTTTATAAAATTATGGGAGCGAGCTTCTTTCAAAGCTCTTCTTGCTAACGCAGTATTAATTTGTTTTCTTCCGTGCGGTCTTGCATTTATTCCATTAGAAACATCCTTTCCCAGGTTGCCATCTAAAATCACATCCTCAGAGATGTCTATACATTCCGTTCTTTCACCTCCTATGGTACTGAATTAATCTATTCATCCTATTAGAAGGTGTGTAGCTTCTTAAGGATCTTGCTCCCTCCGCGATTTTGCGACACGAAGGTTCTCATAATACACCCCGAGATTCCCAGCGCTTCGCTTCTCCTGTTGTCCTCGGCACAAACCCTCTTATTCACTACCTCTTACGTACTTAGAGAATCCGCTCGCTTTCTCACTAGATGCGAAACGATCTTGACCTCCCGCCCAAAATCATACGATTTCATTACTGGCCGACGATTTCTTCAACGGAGGCTCCCTTCTCGTTTCTCTTTCATCGCTGAACGTCTCTCGGGACAAACCTGCATTATTGCTTGCCCTCAACCCTTGAATATCGAAGACTCAGAGGATACATTCCTGAGAGCGGCGCCCGGATTTTCATAGCCTCCCTGACAACTTTCTTCGAGTAGTTTTCACCCCCCGGAAACTCTCAGTAAAACCAGCTTTTACCTTCGCGTTTCGACGCAGAGAGTTCCGACGGAGAGGTGACGCTTTTAGGTCCTCGATTTATACCCGTGCCGGAAAGCCCCGTTTCTTATGAGAGACATCACCCCGGCCCGCTTTCCCCCCACTCCTGTTTAGCTTATCAATAATTTTTCATCCCCAAGGGCCCCTTGCGTTCCTGAGTTGTTTGAGTCCACCTCTGTGACGATCGTCACGACCTTCAGTAGGTTCTGCACCCCTTGAAGTTTTCTCCTTTCCCCGAAACGTGAATTCCCGAGAGTTGGATGCCCCTCGCCGAACGTGACAGTGCAGAACCCTCATTTCTCCCGAAAGTTGTCGAAAGAACCCCATCGATCTTTAAACTGGTCGTAATCCTCGATAAACTTCCTGTGTCACACCTGCAGACTGATTGTGACGTCAACTTCCCCCGTTTGGTTTCGCCATCCGATCGTCGTGCGAGCATGAACTTGTGTTACTTGCGTCTTATTCATCGGGCTTTTTCCACTATACTCGTTTCCCCATTCCGCACTTTTCCCTGAACGGTGGGATCACGCGTTTTGGAGGAGCTTCTCTTCTATGCCCCTCGGACCCCCCAGTAGCAGGGTTTTCGACCTTTTCCAGCTAGGGCAACCATTGATATTGATCCAACGGACCGCTTTTTGTCAGTTAGGGAGAACATTCTCTTGCATTGCAAAACTGTGCGTACTGGATCTTGGTTATGAACCTTCACTGCCTGTTTCCACGGATGCGGTTCCCACGTTTAAGGTTTTCCGAATTCCGTCGAAGGTCCTCTCCTTTTCATTTTTTCCCCAAAATCATACTCCCGCAGCCGGTGCCACTTCGGCATTTGACTCCTACTGTTGCCGGGACGATTCTTTTCATGTAAGATGCTGTTGGGGACTTCCCGCACGTCACGCGGTGCGTTTTTTTCCCTTGTATACTGGTTACTTTTCTGTTTTGCCCGTACAAACTGTGGATTGTTTTCTTTTCACCTGTTGGGGCCCTATTTCCCCTTTTAGATTCCACAGTACTTCCTTCTGCCCCCCCCATTTCTCGCTTCCTTACTTTACCGTGTACTTTTTCAGTCGGCATTCTCCTGGTGCGCCTTCACTTTTCTCATTGTTTCTGCCCTCATGACAATGTGGACCTTATTCCCCCTCCTCTTTCAATTTTCCCCTTCCTCTATTTTTCAACGGAAGGAACAGAGTCCCATTGCTCACTTTTCCCTCCCTTTCCCCTTGAAGGAGCAAGTCCCTCCTAACTTTTTTTTGACCTTCTTCTTCCCCCCCCCCTGTCCTCCTGATGCAAAAACCTTCTCTCTGCTGATCAATCTTCTTTTCTTTTGCTCTTTTCTCTCCCTGCTTGGACAAACTATTTCCCCTTTCGAGTTTAGGAAAGTATTTGGAGATCACTCCCAGATTTATGAGATAACTCTACTCTCTTTCCCCTTCCGTTTTGTTTTGTCTATAGCCTTTCAATCGACTTAATAAGTCTTTTCTCTTCTCCCCCAACTTCCTTCCCTAAATAGAGATCGCCCTTGCTCTCTTTTTCGAGGGGTGCTCCCCGCACTTCGTCCCAACAAGCAGATGTAGAAGCAACGTCTTTCTCAGGATTCCATGAAGCCTGTGGACCCCCAGGGCGGATGTAAATGGTCTCCGGTTCTCACTCGACTGGAGATCTCTTGCCCAGTTTCTTAAGCTTTTCCGTTTTTTCCTGGCAAACGTAGACTGTTACAAACAACGAAAGCAGTCAGCACGCCCTGACAGCCACACTGAATGCGCCGTGAGAAGGTCAGAGCACCTTCTCCGTTAGCGCCAAAATGGACTGTCCCAGTCGTACCGTTCACGTATTTGTTCGCTCCCGAGGTAGCTCTTTGTCAATGACTGTGTTGTCATATAACTGCACCCTCAACGGGAAACGTTTTCCCGCACCATCACAAGCGGTTCCACCCCCCAAGTAGACACAATGGTGGCCGCACCCCGACCCCAGTTGACCTGTGCGTCCCTTGTACCCTCACACATGATTATGTTGCACGGCAACTAGAGGTCATCGTCCCTTTAGTTTTCCAAATCATCTCGTCCGCCCCCTCTTGTGCATGCTGCAATAGTTTTTTCGGCACGCTTAT
>Ga0179591_1293407_pt1 | contig 12613 bp, 14 predicted proteins | sample CZOMad2_1_08_16f_FD_182891 | JGI IMG/M metagenome (GOLD analysis project Ga0179591, IMG submission 182891) | Vadose zone soil fungal communities from Angelo Coast Range Reserve, California, USA - CZOMad2_1_08_16fungal (PacBio error correction) | ecosystem: Environmental > Terrestrial > Soil >... | reverse complement strand
ATGCCGCCTAGAATGACTCATAATCCCCTTCTTTTTCCTTGTCCTTCTTTTTTCCCGTCAATTCCAGATCCCCATCCCTTCCGTATCTTCTCGGTTTCCTTTTTTCCTCGTTTGAATTAGCATCTCCCGTCAAAAAACACAACTGATACCTCCCCCGAACGGCAACCTTAGAGTTCCTTTTCTCGCTGACCGCGCTCCTTCTTCCCGGTGTATTTTTAGTCAGGTTATTCCGCTGCATCCGTTCCTTTCCCCCCCATTTTTTCCTTTTTACACCCGAACCCTGCTCCCTTACGGAGACCATCCAGCTTTTTTTTCTATTGAGCTAGTACTTCCCCCCCCTCTTACAAAGAGTTCGTTCGTGGCGTCTCAGTTTCCTCCTGGATTTGCTCACGATATTCTGCCCCTCTTTCAACAGGATCTAAGCCATCCTGACCCTGAGTTGCCGCAAGTCCCTTCCACCTCCCCCCGCGCGCCTTTTGTGTTGCACCGAGTTCCCCCCTGAAAATGAAGCGCCCCTCTTCCATTGTTCCCCCCTTCTCCTTCAGAACTCCCCATTGCGGCACCCCGCCATCTTTGGGCAGGATTTCCCCCCCCGAAGGTTGGTATCCCCCCTCGGAGTTTCCCCCCTCTTTCCTGCAGGGAGTTCCCGACTTCTGACTCCCCTACCCCCATTCCCCTTTCCCCCTTTTCTTCCCTTATCTCTCTTCCCTCCTCTTCTACCATCTCCTTGGCGGCAAGTTCCTATGTATCGGTTTCAAGACAGGGCAACTTGTGTCCTCTGCCCACCTCTCCTTAAGAGATTTTTTACTGCGTTTCGTTTGGTTCACCAATTCACCTCCATTCTTGTTAGTGTCGTAGTGGCGCCCCCCCTCAAAACCTGGACTCCCCAAATCCCTCAGGGTCCATTCCGCCCCTGCAAGCAACCGCAAACCCTTTTCTTCCATCTAGCCACTCCATGACTTTCATTTCTCCCCGCTTCGACTCCGCGTTTGTAAGATTCTTGAAACTCTTGACGCCTTTTTCGTCAAGCCGGCCCCCCCCCCCCCCCCACGTTGGTATTTTTTTTTTTTTCCCAGCGCTCATATTCATCGGCCCTCATCCCAAGAATCCTTTTTGACGCCGACTGTCCGTTATCTGGCCGAGCATTTTCCCCCAGTTACCTTTTCCGCCCCCCTTCTGAGACGTCCCGATTTTCTCTGTGGAATTAACCCCATGTACATAGCGTATGTTTCGAGATTCAAAGGGTCGTTCTCAGTTCGGGGGTGGGGTTTCGGTTTTTGTTGGGGAGTTTTAGGAGGGTTTTTGTTGTGGGTCTGGGGGTGTGGGGGGTTTTGGGTGTGGGTTGGAGTCGTCGACCTTTGCCCCCGTCTTTGGTTGGCCTACTCCCGTTCATGCGACCTTCCACTGCTTGGTGCAATCCTCTCTTGAACCTTTCCTGGCGGTGAGGGGTTTAGGCCTGTTCCACGGTCCCCTTCCACCCATCAACTGTTACACCGCGTCTTCCCCCACGGTCAGACTTCGAATCCGCCTTGCCCCCCTAGTTGATGACCCCAATGTGTTTCGGCTCATCCCCACCTATCGATGCCCAACGTGTAAGACCTTCCTTTGCACTTTTTTCTTCTTCAGTACCTTTGCCGCACCTCCCTCAGATTTAGGTCACTACCTTCACCTAAAGCCGACCTCATCCTCGTATCCAGACCCTTCAGGATGAAATGCGCAAGGCCTCAAGACCGACAGCTCGAGGTTTCCCTTTATCTTTTTTTCCCGCCTCCCTGCGATTCTCAGGAATTTACATTGCCGCGTTTATCCTTCCCACCCCCGATGCACCCCTTTTCGCTGTTGAGTGCCCTCTCACCCACACGACCCTTCCTTTGAAGTGATAATGCAGACGTGAGAATGCGATCCAATCCCAGGGATCTTCTGTTACACGCGCATTCCTTTGCGGCTCCCCTTTCCATCAAGTTCCTTCCATCCCCGAAGCGTCGTAATTGTTGTTTGTCACTTGGGAAACCACTTTTCCAATCGTCTAGGTAATCCTTCGTCTCCATTAGGACTTCGTTGCCCTCTTACTTGGTCGCAGACCCTTAAATTCTGCTTTTCGTTTTCTTCGCCCGATCCTGGAATGCCACAAGCGCTAGACCGTGTTCCTAGGCATCTTCAAATTTTTTTCTTCTCCGATTTTCCCTTTGTACTCCCCCCTTTCACTTCTTAAGTCCACATTTACTTTCCCTATTATTCCTCGGTATTGTCCCCCCGTCGGACGACGCCCAAACCCCCTTACGATGACCACCCTCCGCCATCTTTTTCCCTCCCATTGAGTCCTTCCTTTGATTTATCTCGTGTTCTCCCCCTCGGCCCCAATTAGGTAATAATTTTTTAGTGCTAATTGGGGATTTGTGGCCAGTTGGAACGACGTTTTAAGGATTGACAGATTCCATCCGGCGACTGGGTTTGTCTCCGCGTTCTGTTATTTCCTTTGCTGTCTTTCTTATGACCTGTTCCGGCAAACACACCCATTACTCGGCCTTTTTTGTGAAAAGTGGAATCTTTTCTTTGGGTATCTCACTTCTAATTTCCCTCTCTAGGTTTTCCATCGAGATCTAATCCGTCCCTTGATTACATCCCCCCCCCCCCCCCCCCCCCCCCCCCCCCCCCACTAGGCTCCAAAAATTGGGGTCAATAGCGACTCTGCAGTCTTTGTCATCCCATCTCCCCCTCCAGCAACACGATGCCCTTAGAGCTCGCCGAAATTAACTCAGATATTTCATCGGCATGCTCTTCTTTTTTCCCATCGTCTTCAACCTCCCTCGACTTTATAATACGATGCCGTCCTTCTTTTATTTTATTGTCAGCCCAATCCCTCTCCTCCTCAGCCCCAGAATCCCGCCCTTGTGCAAGTTTTGACCAACGCGCCCTTCAATCTCCTATTCTTCATTAAATTCAACTCGTCTCTAGCTCTAAGTCCAATTCCCCTAGATCCCGTCTGGATCTTTTTTGGTCTTCCCCCCCTTTCTTCTTGGGCAACGGCACCTTCTAAGTAAACGATTTCCTGCTTTACGAAGTAGAATCTCCTTCCTTCGCCGTATTTCCTCTGGGTTGACAATTTCCTTTCTTCCAGCTTTATTTCTCCTTTGTTTCTTTATTGTGGGAGTATGTCGATTCCCCCGTCCCTCCCACTTTCCTCCCCCAAGCCCTCTGCGGGGAAAGAAACCAGCCCCCTTCCCTTTCTGTCGAACCATCCCCCCGCGCCTTCAATATCACCAAATGGTGCGCCCTTATCGCACCTTAATTCTCTTTTCCTCCTTTTTTTTTTTGTTGAGATGATAGCGATCTCTCCACGGCGCTTTCACTTGGTAACTTTTTGATATATTTTTCTTGATCCTTGCCCCTTGATGACCTTTTCCCCCTTCCTTTCCGGCGATATCTGCTTTTTCCAATCGCTTTCCTGGATGTTAGTATTCTCTTTCACTCCCCTCCCCCCTTATCCCATGAGTCTCCCGAAAACAGGAACTCTCTTTTCCGCAAAACCATCTTCGGATTTCGAAGGAGCTCTTACGTTTAGTCTCCTGTCCGATGTGCGGACAGGTGGCCTTGGGAAGAAGACCCTTACTTTTTACCCCCCCAAAACGTCCGAGATCAAGGTTGCTATCGACCTCATTGCCGCTATTGGAGCCGAGGTCTATGAACTCTCGCCGGAGAAAGTGAGTCCCTTTTGGAACTTTTTTTCCCATTGGTCTGGATTTTTTTTTTTCTTCTTTTTTCTTTTGTTTTTTTTTGTATTTCGTTTTTTTTCTTTTTTTGTTTTTCGTAATTTTTTATTCCTCCCCGCTGCTGAGCCTAGCTAATATCCTATTGTAGTGACTCCTCTAGGTGACCAATTTGTGTCCGAGCGCTTTCTTGCGTTACTGCTCGCTCCGACCGTTTTTTGCGTTCTTGATTAGGTACTCCCTCTTAGATGCTCCCTGAGGCCCCTTTTTTGTTCCCCACTGAGGGTCCTTGTCCGTATTTATTCCCCGACGGCTTTTCTTCTTACCACTCTTCTGTCCTTGACCATTTGCATGACCACGGGCCATTCCAATTTCACAACTTCCGGATGCTAGTCCCGGCTCTCCCCTTTCTCCTACCTCCGCTAACCTTGTTATCCCTCATGAGGCGATCGTCAGAATTTTCGCCCTGAGTCGGGCCATACTCTTCCCCAAACCAATCGTCGATTCCCCCCCCCCCCTGCACCACTTCCCCAAGCTCATATCTTAATCCTCCTGTTTCCTCTTTTTTCGCAACGGCCTGATCTCCCTTTCAGGCTTTAAAGCAGCCGCTCGCCTTTTTTTTTCCCCCTCTTCGGTTGACTTCGCGCTCTGGGCGCTCCCCGACTCCTGCAGGACTCTTGATTTCCATTGTCAGCCATGTTGACTTGCCATTTCCTTCTTCATTGATATCAGAAAGCCCCCCCCCCATTGCATGCGACACGCCCGGTCTATCGAATGTGGCTCTCCTTCTGCCCCCCGTGTCCTCCATGGTCCGCTTTTTCCCGCAGACTTTCTGGACCTCTTCCTCGGCCCGAATTCGTTCTGCAGCCCTACGCTCCTCCCCCACTGTTCACCTTTCCCCTTCCTCTTTTGACACTGGTAACGAGCTATACCATCCCTTCTGCCGCTGCTTCTTTTTTCTTGTCTTTTTTTTCTTTTAGCCGCTCGTAAACCCTCTTCTCGCTTTGAACCCCCCTCTGGATAGTCCTTTTTTTTGGCGCGCTCCACGAACTGTCTGTCTCAAACCCTCTCCTCTGTCGGTCGTTTTTTTTCCTTTTTTCAAATCGGGGAAACTTGTTCCGGAGAGTTTCCTTGTTCGAGCCGGAAGATCACCCTTTTCTTTATGATCTCTCCCCTCGATCTTCTCTTAAATAACGTGAAGTTTTTTTTGTTCATGCTTCTCCGTTCTTTCCCTTATGTTGGAGCTTCCTGCCCTTTCGGGAGGCTCCTATTGCCCCCTCCCTTCTTATCCCAATAGCTTTGAGCTCAATTACCGACCCTCATTGTCCTCTTTCAGTCCTTTGTTTTAGGCTGTGTCTCGGCCCTTTGGACCCTTTGTCTTCTGCGTCCCTCTCAGTCTGTCCCTTGTTTGCCGCTCCCCAAAAGTTGACTGGGTGACCTTCGGTACCTCCTTTTACCGGCTCCCCGAAGACCCCCATTTAAGGCTACATTTTTATTGAGTTTCCCACAATCCGGTTGCTTTCCTTTGTGTTCCCCCTCAAGCCGTGCTCGTCTCCTCTCTCCGGCGGAGCACCTTGGGTCCCGCTATCCATACGATATTACATGTTTGTAATTCCGGATGTCCTCGAGTCCCATATTCTTGATCTTCCCTGATTTGTGTTAGGACCTGTCTCTTGTCCTTTGAGGAGATTCTCTTGACTCTGATAAGAGGCTCATACCAATTCTTCTTTTTGGGCTGTCTTTGCCATACCCATATTGAGAAAAGTTTACTGTCCTTTCGCTGTATAGCATATGCATTCCGCTTGTTTTTCGCTCCCGCTCCATGGACATTCCTTTTGAGTGCCTATTTAAGCTCGTGTTTTTGGTGATTAGGACCTTACCGTTCTTGGATAGTGCGTGGGAGAATTGCCCGTTGTTTTTTCGGACATCTTTTTTTTGTTTTTTTTTTTTTCTTTGTTTTTTTTTTTTTTTTTTTTTTTCCACCTGAAGATTGGGATTTAACCTTTTGTTCGGAGAGCAGTTAGACCCTCTTTCCCGTCACTCTTTTTGCAGATTTTTCCTTATCTCCCCTCCCCTTCCTTAGTGGTTAGCCCCGGGTGTTGATCTTTATAACCCGAGTTTACTATGCACTAGAAGCTTCTTTCCTCACCTTGGTATGTTCTTCATGCAGCTTTTAAGGGATAGTTCAAAATGTCCCTTTCTCTTATGCTACCTTTCCTGGTTGAAGCGATCTTTCCCTCCATTGTCTTCTATGTTCTGGAAGATTGTTCTGATCTTTTCTTTTTCCCTCTTTTGCCGATAATGTGGACGCCTCGCAGGGCATCGATCGCCCCGGGTCGAACTTCCTCCCCCCGCTCCTCGGTGGATATGTTAGAGTCTCGTTTTCCAGTCGAAACGATTTATTATTTTATTTAGTCATTTTGTTCTATGTCTGCATGCCCGAAGCTTTCTCCGGATACCCGGACTCTACCTTACCTTCTTCCTGCGCTTTGCCCTTGATACCGCCCGACTCCTCCCCTCGACCCCTTCCGAGAATCGCTTCTCTTTTTTTTGTTTTGAGGAAGTCTAGGGACATGGATGTAAGCTTTCAGACAACCGCCCTTGTTCCTGTTTTTACGTTTGCCTGTCGCTGTACCCGACGTACCTTCCCTTCTTTCTTTCGTTTCTGTCTTTGGGCGGGAGGCCCCCCACGGCATCCTCCTTCTTTTGTTGTTTTTTATTTCTATCCGACACTAAAGACATCCTCCAAGTCCACTTTTCCCGTTTTTCTCTTACTGTCTTTGCCCCCCTCCTACTTCCCCCCCTGTCCCCCACACACCTGCGTTGAACGGTCGGCTCCTTCTCTGTCACTCTTGAACTTTGAAACTCATCCCTCTTCATAAAGAAACACACCCCCCCCCCTGCCCCCATCATGAAGGCCCAATGTCCTGTTCTTTCTTTTTCTTCCTCTACCCTCTTAGTCTCTTCCAAAGTTTCGAGCTCTCTTTTAAATTCCCTCATTGAAAGCTTACGCCTTTTTTTTTTTTTGACAAAGCAAGTACCACCCTCTCAATGACGGTCTAAAACCCTTTTCTACTGTTAACTCGATCCTCTACCCGGATTACCCCCCCTCTCTCCGTTGACCTCTTCCCATTCTTAGAATTGCTGATCTTCTTCTCCCCATTTCACCTTTCTGAATTTGCCCCTCATGCCCCTTAGAAGCCTTCTCTTCCTCCTGCACTGCCTGATATGCGGACAAAGCTCGTCATTCCGGCCCCCTTTCTCCTAATGGCCCTTATTGGCCTCCCTCCCCCCCCTCATAAAGAACTAATGCCTTAAGAATTTGTCTTGAATGTGCTCTTTGGTCTTCCCGACCCCCCCCTTTCCCCCGGCGCAAATCCTTTTCGAAACTTTGGAACAAATTTTTGCCTCTCCCCACCATCCATTAAAGATTTGGGTCCTGAGCTTGTTTTCCCTCCCCAACATTTTACACTCTCGTGTGTTGTACCTCTCTTTCCTCCCCACTTTCCTCTCCCCTGCAACAAGTGAATAAGTTCCATTTTTCTTCTAAGTTTAAAAGAAACCCAATAACATCTCCCCACTCTTACGTACATTTTCCACGATCCATACGGTGAAAGCACTGCAGTTTCTTTTCGCGCCTGTGGCCACTTTTTTTCCCTTTGTCCAAAGTGCCGACATTTTTGCTGATCCCCAGCGAAAGTCTTCCCAAAGCCATCTCCTTGGAGAAGAAGTGCGAGTGGACGCTTCCATCCTCCCCCGCAACACAGCTCTTCATGCCGCCCCCAACCTTTATTGGACCCTTGAATGGTCTCTTGCGACTGTTCTTAAAACTCATCTTTATGTTCGCAGGACTTTTTCCTTCCCTGGCCTGCTGGGCGTTGGGTGGGAGAGAGCCGACGTTTTTCAAGGCTTGGGTTTCAATCCTAGGACTGAGAAATCCCATGATTGTGACCCTCCTCATCTCCTATCGATAGCTTGTTTTTTCTTGCCCCTTAAGTGATGGTTTTCCCTCCCGTCCCCTATTTCAAAATGTTGTTACCGCTCTCCCCTGAAAGATACTCTCACCCGTCTGAAATGGATAACCTTTTCCGTGCTCCTACCTCCCCCGCTCCGCTTTCCATTCCCCCTCTGACCGGGTGAGCCCATTCCGTCCTCTATTTCCCCCCAGTGCCACTCTTCTCTTCGTGTTCCCAAGCCCGTTGTTCCAATCCTTCTTTCCAGACCGACCGCTTGACACTTCACATTTCCTCAAGGCCCCCTATACCCCGAACGGCTCTTGTTAAGGTTAAGATTCCTCGCCTTTTCAGATTTCCTGCTCATAGCCCTTTTCGCCACCCCCCCTAAACATTCCCCCTTCACCCCCTTTTTTTGCGGATTTGCCCCTCGAAACCCCCTTGCCATCCTCGGTACTGGTAGGTACATGCTCCCCCGCGTTCATATTTCCTCTCCCCTCACAGTATTCTCTTTCCCCAGCGCGTCACGTTTCGTTGCCGTTCATCAACCCCACAAAATTTCACAAGACGCGCAGCTTCTTTTTTCTAGGTCTTATGCAGGTCCCAACTTTACCCTCTTTGTTTCACCCTTTTCTTGTACTTTCTTTTCTTCCACTACCGCATGGTGTGGCGCAGTCCCCTGAAGTCTGAGGGCCTTTCCCCCCCCCCTAGCGCTAATAGCGTCTTGCAACCTCGCGACCTTTTCGACATAGGCATCGTAATGGCGTTCTTCTTTCCCCCCCCTATTTCTATCGTCCAACCTCCTCCCCATTTTCTCTGATCTTTTCCACATTTTCTCCGGTCATGATCTCTCCCCAGTTCGCGACGAATCCCACCCCCCAGATCAGTGACCCAAACAGATTTACCTGTCTTTTCCTGGAGCGTCTTATCTACTTTTTCCCCTCCCCCCCCTCGGACCTGCTTTCATACATCGGGCTATGCATTGGGAACGTATCGTTTTTTCAATCGCTGTTTGTTATTACCCTTCCCCGCGCTTTTGTTGTTCTCGTCTCTGACTTTTCCCTTTTTTCATTTCGAGGGTAGAATCGTTTTTCCCCGCGGAACGTTTTCTAATCCTCCGTTTTTTTAAGTTTTTAACCCCCTGTTTGTTTACTTCTTCAGATTCTTATTTCCCTTGCAAGACAGCCCGCGATCTGTCCCTCCAAGTCCCCTTATCCAAGTGCCACTCGTTTTTTCTTTGTCACACAATTTCAATCTGGGATTCTGCCGATTGATCCCCCTCGATCGAAACGTCCCCGACCGCGTATTCCCCCCCTATCTAAACGGCATACTTATCGGGGCGACTCTGCTCTTAGGTTAAATCTGTCGTCCCCGTCCTTCTCACTAGTAGCTTGCCTTCGCTTAGTTCCCTTTCTTTTCCCCTCCCTACAACTTTTGACTCCTCGCCCCTCCCTGACTCAACGTGCAGCGGTACTCCAGCCCCACCCCTTTGCACATCGTACGATTTACTAGATCCGGCTTCTCCTCTAGAGGAGATCCTCTTGAAGTTCTTCCTTTGGTCCTGAAACAGTCCTTCCTTTCCACGTAGGATCCACTGACACCGCTTTTGCTGGACTCCCTTCTCTGACGTTTTTATTCCTTCGGTATTCGTCGAATCTTTTGTTCTGCCCGAGTTTCCTCTGCCCCTGCAGTTTGAGAAGGGAGAAGTTCTTTGGTTTTATCTCCCTCTAAACTAATTAACAGACGATGCGCACTTGCCCGCGCTACTCCGGGGCAAGAAACCAAAGTGCTTGCAGACTTTTTTTCACTCCTCTCCCCCCTCCCCCCAGTATCATAAGCGATTCTCCCCCCCCCCTTGTAAAGCTCCTTCCCTTTGCCGTCCTCTCTCTTTCTCCCCTACCTTTGAGAGATATTCTGGCCCTTTTTCGTCGAGATTCCCACCCCTTTGGTTCCCCAATATCGACTGAGAACCTCTCTGATAGATTTTTGAGAAGTTGAGACATTTTCAAGTACTTTTCTATTTTCCGGTCGCTCCTTCTCTGGTTCCCCTCGGATCTCGTTTTTTTCTTTTCTTGCAAATACTCCAATCCCTACATCCCTTAGTCTCCATCCCCCTTCCTTTCCCGATTCCCCCCCTCGGGTGCCTACAACATCTTCTGCCGTCCCTGAAACATTTGTCTTCCGATGCGTCGTCAGAAGGTCTTTGTGGACCCTTTGTTTGGAATCAGTGTGTGTCCCAACGTCGTCGCCTTAGGGATATCTGACCTGCATTTAGTTCGCAGAGTCTAGTGACGAGATTCGATTCTCTAGGATGCTTTCCCTTTGGCGGTGCATTCCCGTGGAGCTTCTCTTATTTTTTTTTTCTTTTCTCGACATTCAAGACTCCCCCTTCCCTAGCTCTGACTCTCTAATGCTGGCGTCGTGCCGACGTCTTTTCCATTCCTGGCTTCTCCCGATTTTTTATCTTAATTTTCTGCGTAGCGCGCAGTTCTTTGGCGGTTGCGTTCTATGTTGTTATAACCTCTGCATCTTTTCGCCAGATTGCTTTTTTTTTCCAACCTCGTGTCATGTCCTCGGATTTCTTTCCCTATAGTTCTTTTCACAGGTCTACTTCTCTGCCTCTTGCCTCTACCACCTTGACCACGTGCTCAATTCCCCTTCCTTCGCTTAAGTTCACCGTCTTTCCTCTCATATTTCCTCATCCCGCCGCCCCTGTTTTTCCCTGGTCAAAGGAGATCCGCCATCCGCGATAGTTAGTAGCCGTCTTAGTTCTCTTTTATACCCCAAAAAATTTTCGTCTCTTTGACCAATTGAAGCCACTTTTCCCCAATCTTGTTTTCCCTATGTCTTCTGACGCTGTTTCTGATGGCCTGACTACGGGCAGTTCTCCCTTACTCTCGTGAGTCATTTCTTTTCCCCTCGTCGGGGGCCCGGTCCTCCCTTGTTGTTCGTTCTCACCCTAGAAGTCAATATGAAGTAAACGCCCAAGCTTCTCTTACTCATGATTCTTTCCCTGTTCCCCATTTGCGATGGTCCTCATAGAAACCCCGGTCTATTCCTGTGGTCTTTCTTGTCTAGTCCTATATGGTACGTCTATAGTCTTAGGTGTAGCTTCTGAGGCGTCCCTTCTGGTGTACCTCCTCCTTCTCTCATCCGGAGCCGACCAGGATGCCTCAAACTGGCCGCTTTGACCCCTTTTTCCATGACCCTCCCGCTCTTAAAGAAGGAATTCGACGCTTGCTTCAATTTTCTTTGACTTCCTAATTTCTGCCATCGTTCTCGGCTTTCGAACCCCTTGTCGGTTATTGGCCCTCTCACGCATTTCTGGCAAGGAATAACCCGCTTCGAGTTTTTTTTTCGTTTTCCATTCCCACTCCACCTGAATGCTTTTTCTTGTCTGGGTTCGAGGTATGGTTTTCCCCCTATGCTCATCGAGATTGATCCTTCTTCACTCGAGCTTAGGCTCTGCTTCTTGGCGGAAGGGTTCCTGCTCGTTTTCTGGTTACCGATTTCGACCTTTTTCGGTCCTATTTTCCCCTCAATTCTCTTTATTCAAGTGAAGAACTTGCTCCCTCCCCCTTGCACGTTCCGAGTCATCCCTATCGGGTTTTATGTCAGGATGCACACCCTTTGTTATAAAGCTTCTTTGTCCTCTCGACTTCTGGTCTTTTTCTCTTCTGCGGGAACACCCGGGGATCTGGTGACGTCTTCATCAAGCCGTCAAGACGCACTTCCTCTCGACGGCCTTTCGTCCGAGTTGCTTTTGTCAAAATCGTGTGTACTTTATAATTCCGACGGTCTTGACTGGACAATCCCACATCAGTTTGCCAGCGCCTGCTGGAGGTAAGCCCTTTTGGAGTATCGTAAAACTTCCCCTTGGATGTTGGGAAGTTCAGAACATAGTAGCATATTCAGGTGTCTCATGTTCTTTTTGTTCCCCTGTGACTTTTTATTTGCGTCGATTATTCCAGTCTGGACCGTTTTCCCCAATTTTTACCAAGGAGGAGTGGCATTGGTCCTGGCTTGCTTTGTCAGACAACCATCGTGAATTTTTTCAGAGTTTCCCTTCTCTGTCTTAAAATAAACTCTCCGAGTTGTTCCCCCCCTGCATGCATAAACTCGGAGGTGCTCGTTCGCTGATCCGGTCGTGGCTGAGCTGAAGAGAGTTTGTCGGGTGCTTCCGGACGAAGGTCAGTCGTTTTTACTTTTTTGCGTTTTCATGAAATGTTTTTCGGGGCGCTACTTTTCCCTCCTCCGGGTTACTTTTTCCAACGGCGTGTCTCCTAGCTTCAAGTCGTTGTGACTGTTGAGAGTACGTTTCTCCTCCTTTGAGGGTTGCCGCCCAGTTGTGATCTGAGACACACTCTCTCTCCCATATGCCCCCGTCCTCAAAATGGATTTACCACAAATTGGTTTTCCATGTTGATTATTCTGTTTGTAGGACCGAATTTCCGTAGGCGCTGGAAATTTTTCCTTTTTAGGCGCTTCGCCTGAGAGGCTTCGCGTCAGTCTTTTTCCTCAGGCTGGATGATGTTGCGATCTGTTTCCGTTGGAGAAGCGCTTTCGGTCATCCTTTTAGCTGCTCTTTCCTACCTAGACTGTTTTCCTCTTTGATTATTCCAGTCGACCAAGATGGTGATGCTCAGTCCTCTTGACAGGTTGTGTGCGGTTTTTTCGTTGCTTCATTTTTAAATTTCAGGACGTCTTCCCCTCTTTGACCCTGCTTCCCAGCTTCCAGGAGACCGTCGCGCGGGTCCTCGAAATTCTGACCCCTCCCCCCTCACATCTCAAGGTTTTATTGCGATTCTGGGCGTTTTTTTTTGTGGTGTGTTTAGTTGATCGGTAGATTGATGTCAACGAATTCCGCACTCCCCCAACAGTGCAGATTGTGGCCGGATGGCCGGTCCGGAAAACGACGTCCCTCTTGGTCCTTTTGATTGTGGTGTCTTTGTC
>Ga0179591_1290868_pt1 | contig 12613 bp, 10 predicted proteins | sample CZOMad2_1_08_16f_FD_182891 | JGI IMG/M metagenome (GOLD analysis project Ga0179591, IMG submission 182891) | Vadose zone soil fungal communities from Angelo Coast Range Reserve, California, USA - CZOMad2_1_08_16fungal (PacBio error correction) | ecosystem: Environmental > Terrestrial > Soil >... | reverse complement strand
TCAAGCACTTATTTGTTGTCCAAAACCCTCTGTCGGTAGATTGACATTTCCTATACTCCTGCCCTCTTTTAAACGATATTCACCGTTCACTTCTATCGGTTACCTTCCGCTACGTCCACACCGCACTCATCAGAATCGTATTTATGATCTTCCCGCGGACAGCCCCTAGCTGATCATCTGGACTGAATTTTTGTAAAGAGCGGGAAATTTTCTGAGCCCCTCTTTTCGCTTTATTGTCGGTGCTGGTAATGATGCCCGCACTTCCTTCTTTTTTCCGATTCCAATCGATCCCCATGCTCGAAACTTACAAGCCCTTTTTACGTTTCACTGGCAGACAAGTAACCAACGGTCGCGTTTGAGTCAAGGACTTTCCGTTCCTTTTTTGTCCGCGGTGGCCCTGGTTATCCCCCTCTTTTAACCGCAAGAGCCCCATGCGGCCCAGAGGTGTAAAGCTCATCAAGATTTTCACTTTGTTTTTTGTCCCTCGCCCTTCGGGAGAAACGTTCCATCCAGGATCCCTGCTTCCTTAGTTGGGTTCCTTTTCAGCCGAGAAACCGCAACCTGCTGAAGTTTTACGTTCCTTCGTTACCCAACAGTTTCCCCAGGCAGCTACCCAGTTTCGCTGTTCGGGAACCGGCCACAACTTAATCACCAACATTACTTTTTTAGGAATTTTCCCCTCTCATCCCCCTTCTGACCTACGGGGTCCCCCCACGGATGAGTTGAGTGACGGTGTGAATAACCCCTCGATCATTCCCCCCCAATACGACTTCTTTATTGCTTTCACTCCATAGAGTACCAACCCAACGCCATTGCGCCAGTTCAATCTTCCATTGGCTCCCCCACTTGACAAGTGAGTTCATTAGTCTTGGGCATGCACCATGTGTGTTTATACCACTCAGCCGGCGGACCCCTCCACCCTTGAGCAGCCCATGAGACGGTGCCCATGTTCCTAACTGCTAATTGGTGCGGGGCTTTTTTCGATCCCCAGCGTTCCCGTTGACGTCACTTGTTCGCCCCCTTTTCCCTGAACTTCTCTGCCTTTCATTACAGGGCTCCAAACTTCATGACATTAGTCAGCCCCCCAGGTGAAACGCAACTTTATTGTCATTTGATTGGGTCATTTCTAATTCCGCTTGATCTCTCGCACTAAGCTTCTCTTGTATCTGGGCTTCACGGCTCCCCTGATGCGCTTGAGCAGGGTTTTCCCTCCCCCATTCTCTTCTCAGTCTCAGTTCCTCCCAAACAACCTTCTCAAAGGAACCCCATACCGTTGAATGGGTGCTGCTTTTCGTGAACACATGTCCTTTCTCAGGAACGCGAAAATTATGAAATTTGTTACTCCCCAGCCACCCAGATCTGATTGCTACCCTAAAAAATCCCCCGACCTTCCTGCTCGCACTATGGATGGATTTGAGCCTGAGCTATATAGATTGTATCCTTCGAAACTCAACCGCGTTTAACCTTCCTGAACCCCAACTAGATTTTCCTCTGCCTCCACAACTAAGAGTCCAAACCGACCCAAGTTCCCTAAGTTTAAGATTGCATATTTACCAAAAATGTTTTGCCCATGAATCCTCTTTAAGTTTTTCTTTCGCAATTTTTTCAACAGTATGCGAGGTACCTAATTGTAACTTAGATTCAAAGTATATTCATTTTTCGCAGTCATCAAAGCCCCCGAAAGCTTAATATATAGATCCGCAGAAATGAAATTGAGAAGCCCCCCCCCCCCCCCCCCCCCCCCTCCCACACCCCCCCCCCCCCCCTCCCCCCCCTCCACCTTACCCCCACCCCCCCCCCCCCCCCCCCCCCCCCACCCCCCCCCCCCCCCCCCAACACCCCCCACCCCCACCCCCCCCCCCCCCCCCCCCCCCCCCCCCCCCCCCCCCCCCCCCACCCCCCCCCCCCCCCCCCCCCCCCCCCCCCCCCCCCCCCCCCCCCCCCCCCCCCCCCCCCCTTTGCGCACCCCTCTTCTCCAAAGGGTGATTTGCGTTTGCTGGGTTTTGATGGTTTTCCTCCCTTTCCCTGCAATTTCTTCTACCTTCCCATTCAGCTCCGTGTAGCAGTTCTATATGAGTTTAAGATCCCAAGAGCTGCTCCCTTTCCATCGCTTGTGTCCTGCGTCTTGCATCTGATGTCTATTCCATTCTTAGGTTCTGGGTACCCCTGGAAACCTTCTTCCCTTGGGATAATGAAACGAGTAAGACTATTTATTTAGTTGTAACTTGAATCGGTTTTTGCAATATTCCTCTTTCCTTTCCCTGTCTCCGGGCCTTAAACAAGATCAGAATGGCCCACTCCTATTTTCACGTCACCTAATAAAAATTCAAGATACGCTTTGGGGCACTACGATCCTTGGGGTTTACAATTCCATTATTACTAGGATGTCCTAATTTAAGCTGGGTCATTGTATTATTAATTCTATGACACACCTCCTTCCCCAACAGCTACATCACCCCTCACGCAAGCAGGTCGGAAACGTTTTGTCAGAAAGGGACCAGCATTGGATATGTTTTTATGATATTATTACTTTCCTTCACGTTTATTTTTGATGTGCGGGTCTTCCCATTCCCCATCTCAAACTTGTGCTTCCATGGCCGTTCCCTTTCTTCCTACATGACACCACCAGAGGTGAAGACCACCACCACATCATCATCAAATGCCCCTTTATATTGTTTGAATAAGTGCGGTAAGAACTGTCCCGTCTTTTTTGTTTTGGGTCCAGGTCCTCTCTTTTTACGGCGGAGTATTGAAGTGGGCCTACAGATGGATTGGTTTTGAGGATGTGGATTGAATGAGAGCTGCTTTTGCTAACTGTAGACTTATGAAACGCGCTTTCGCAAACTCCCCAGCAATGCTGAGACAATCTTCCGCTGACCCTTTTCTCTTGAGCAGAAGATACCCGTTTTTTCTTTTGTAGGCGGAGGCCCCCTTTAAGAATAAGTTACCGTCCCCGAAAGGAAGTTCCCCTCCACTTTGAATCCAACATGCCTGTCTAAGTAAGTTCCCCCTCCGGATATTTTCTTTCTGAAGATATTGCTTAAGTCATGTCATTGGCATTTCCAATCTCCCACGGATTGAAAATTACGACTATGGAGCTGTGTATGAGTACCCCCCTAGCCCCTCGCCCGATAACCCCAAGGCGGAAGAGTCTTGCAGTCAGCCCTCACTTACTTAGAATAAAAACACCAGACACCCGTGTTCTGGTAAATGTTCTCCTGTTTTTCTAGAATTTTTTTTGTTTCTTCGATTATTGTGATTGTTGTTGTCTAGTATGTCCTTTTTTTTTTTTCCTTTTTTCTTGTTGTTTTGGTTTTTCCTTTTTTTTTCTTTTTTTTCTTTTTCTCTTTTTTTTTCTTTTTTTTTTTTTTTTTTTTTTTTTTTTATTTTTTCTTTTTTCTTTTTTTTTTCTTTTTTTTTTTGTTTGTTTGAGTCGATTGATATATTTAATTTTTTTTTCATCTGTTCTTCTTTTGTGTTATCTTTTTTTTTGTTTTTTTTTGTGACGATTCGGTTGCCCCTCCCCAACTGTGTCGTCCGGCGGTCCGAAAATGTGATACAAAAAGGCACAGGCTGAAATAGGCTTAGAGGTTCGCCAGCTATGAAGGAAGACGGAGAAGATCAGGGTACCGGTTCCCCTTTTTCTTACCTGCGTCCGACGTGATTGGGCTCATCTATGTGTGACGAGGCACCAACTTCAACCGCACCCCCCCCAGGAGCAGAAAGGCTCAGTGGCACGGGTTCAGTTCTCTGCCGTCAGGAGCCGAAAGTTTCTTCTGGAAAAGGGCGAAGTAAATCAGCTTTAATTCTATTCTCTGTGATCTCACCCGTCGGCATTTCCTCAATCTGTGGCGTGAAGTTCTTCCTAGGGTCCTTTAGCCCCTGCTCTCACTGATACCCTCTTTTACCGTTTGTTTTCCACTAGGGAAAGTCCACTTTTTTTACTGCTTCCTTTCACGTTCTTACGTCAACCCGGTGCTCTGTTTCAAGGCTGCAGTTACTTCCCCCCAAGTTTCACCCGCAGTATCTTCTGCTGACCTATTCTCTAGAACCAACAGCGGTCAAATCTTCCTCTTCTTATCTCAGTCTTACCCTCGGGGGAACTTGAGATCATGGTACCCCTCCAGTTCCCACCGCTAAGCACCCTAGGAACGGTTCCCAACCCCCGCAACGCGTTTGGTGCGGAGTGACCTGATCCTTATTACTTTTTAATCTTTCTTTTGGTAGCTATCATGACCGTTAAGAGTCGATTTTTTCCCTCTTCCCTGAGTTTAAAGGCCCTTTTCTCTAAGCATCCCAGCAAGTTTAACGTAGATGTCCCCATCCCCGTCCCCCTGATTTTTATCTTATAGTCTTAGCAGGATGCCCCTCGGAATATTTTCTTGCCCCCTTTTCCTTGTTTTTCCGGAGTAAGTTATTCCAGAGAATTGGACTCAGGGTTCTTCCTTCGTCTCGAAAGGCTCATCCCCCCCCCTGAAATTTCACATTTTTGCCTCTATGACCCCCATGCTAGGTGCTTATCACCCCTCCTATTTTTCTCCTTTTTTCTTTTTCTAGCTATGATTTTTCCTCACCCTTAGTCCTTTTTCATTTTTTCCCACATAGATGAGGTAGATTGCCCCTTTAGTACTTCTTGCAGCCCCCCCCCCACCCCCCCCCCACCCATTCCGTAACTCTCAATCTCGTATATTTTGAATAGTGAAGGCTACTCCGTCCCCACCCTCTTTTCCTCAGACATCTTTCTCTCTTCCCTCCTTCAGACCCAAAGCTTTCATGAATTTTGGCCCCCCCCCCCCCACTAAGGGCAATTTACTGTGAGCCTTCAGACTGGCCCCCCATCCTTGATTGTACCTGAGTTCACTCCCAATCTTTTCTCTGACCGCATTCACATAGCAAACCCCCGGTTTTCCTTACACATCTTTTTTTTATTTCCTTGAGACTTGGCATTCACCCCTTCCTTTTTGCGCCTCAGACGACTTAATCTGTGTGAGTGTGTGTTACTGGAGTTTATCCCCTTCCCCGCCATTCCCCCTCCTTGCTTTCTTTCAAAGTTTACTCAGTCCCTTCCCCAGGTTGACCTGCTGTTTTTGTCACTTGAGCTTTGGGAGAAACAGCCTTCAGGGTCTCTCTTTCTTTCCTCCTTTGGCAGGAAACAGACAGCAACTGTTGAAGTCCAGTACAACTGCGTAAATTTGACCCTTCCCCTTGAGGAAGTCCAAGATTCTCAACAGGCGCTTGCCATTATACTCAGTCCGGCGCCACATTGAATACCCCTTTCCCAAACATTCATTGCTGATTCCTTGACGTGAATCACAGCTCTCAATCCCCCATATCTTGATGAGATTCCACATGTACAAACACAACTACCCCTTCTCCCGATTCCCTCCAGTGCTTGCAGCCCACCTGTCCCCTTGTTTCGTTCTCATGGAAGTATTGGGCATGCCCCCAATGGTTTTTTTTTCCCCTTCAGCTGGAGGACATCGGAACCTTTAAGCCGGCTGGGACCTTTCCCTGATGGATCCCAGCAATCTCAGCCGGGTGTTCCCTATCCCCAGCTTCCCTTTTGAATCTGTCTTTTTTCTGCTGAGACACTCTTCCCTTCTGACTCACGTGGTAATTCAGGTGATTCTCCATTTTTCTTCCCGCAAAAGTCCTTCCTGTGTCCCATCACCTGTACTGCGCCCCGTTTGGTGTACTTTTCAAGCTCCAGATGATAATCAATAAGAGTCTCCTTTATCTTCTGTTTTCTAGCCTCATTATGTATCCTTCCCCCTAATTATTCGTTTGAAATTCCCTCCGTTCTCAGTCCCCGATACCTGGCCGAAACCACTACCCTACTTTAGGAATGGTGTACCCGTGAATCTTCGTTTATGAATTGAGCAGTCCCTTTTGACAGCTTTTTTCACGAACAACTATGATCTGACCACTACAAAACAATACATATCTTTGTCTGCGACAGAATGGCTGATTTGTCTTTAGCTCGCGGTAGAATACTGCCCCCCATGCTATAATTCTACCCCCTTCCCTGCCCCAGATTAAAGTAACCTACTCGTCCACCCCCCAAACCAGCCTCAGCAAGCTGTTTCTTCCCCCCTTCTCTTCACTGATGGTGTCCCAGATTTTTCAGTGGCTTCGCCATTGTCATTTCAACCTCTGGTGGTGCAGGTGGCCTCGTGACCTGTCCTCCTCCCCCTTGTCGATTTCTTTCACGCCACTTCTTAGCCCAAAGATGAATCTCAGAACCAGCGCATTCCCATGCTTAAGCCGCTTGGCGCCCACATTTGACACTGAGAGTATGTTTCTATCCCCCCTTGTCTTTTGTGTTTGACCAAGTGTGGCTCAGTTGACCAATTCTTCTCCCTCCATAAATTTTCTTTCGTGGTCTATATGAGTAATGGCCCACCTTCCGAGCCTCCAAGTTCAGGGAGTTGTTCTTTTGCTTTTGCGGCAGTCCCTTTTGCTTAGTTTTTCTGTCTTCCTGAATACGGACCGGATTACTTTTGCCCCCCTTTTGCGGTACTTTCTTACTCCCCTATTTGCGGTCATTGGGCCGCTTGTGGTCCAACTTACTCCTTTCCGGCAATCGCCATCCTCAAGAATTGACACCCTTCGCTCACGCCTCCAGGTTACCATTTCCGCTTTTTTTTTGCTTCTTTTTTCCCCACTTCTTTAATACTTATGACTGCATTGAGAGCATTTGATGGACCTGTCTTTTTTTTAATGAAATCTCAGCAATACTCCCTAGCCGCCCGATCTCTCCCCAATCACCAGCCTGACTTGAATTCAATAGTGTGTCGCCGCTTTGCGGTCTACTCCCCTCTCATGTATGCTGTCATAGCGGATTTCGGTTCCTTCTTGACTGGAGTAGATCAGGGTCACATGACAGGACTTCAATGGACTCACTGGCTGCTCTTTAGGGATACCTAGAACAGCCACCTATGGAGTTGTCTTACTCCCATGGACTTCCTTCCGCTTTCTGTGGACCTCCGACGTTACTCTTTGCAGTTCAACGCAGGCTACTCTGAGTTGCGACTTGTTGGTATCTCTATAATACCGGACCCAGAATTCAGCAAGCCCAGAGTGTTGTGATGGTTAATGAGAGATTCGGAGCTGGTTTTTCGCTCTCTCTAGCGGCGAGCCCGGCCATCTAGACCAGATCAAGGCAAATCCAGTCAATGTAGTAGACTATTCCAGGCAAGTATAGTGGAGGTCCCTCCCAGATCTTGTCTACTTCCAATACCCTGAGTTTCCTTTGTCGGCAGTTGCCCCCCCCCGCCCTGCCGAAAGTTTTCCCCCACGCCAAGAAACACCCCGCATGTACTAAGTTCCTTCCCATGTTTTTAGAGTTATTCTTTTTATGCTGACGTATCGTCAGTGGCTTTCTGAGCTCCCAAGGTTAAACGTTCCTTTTATTTTTTCAGACGTTTTAACAGCTTGAAGCTTTGAGACCGATCTCTTACTAGACACACCCCCTCTGACGCAATACCGGTTGCTGGTCCCCCTATACGAGTTCCCCCCCGGCTTTACATCGTTCTAGCTTTCATTAACCCTGCTGATCCTTATGCGTTAGTCTTTATCCCCCGAACGGGCTTCACGTTCCCTTGGGTCCTTAAACCCCAGAACCCTGTTTTAGATGACCTTTTCCACCGACATTTGCCCGGTCCTCATGTGCTCAGTCCTGAGTTCCTTTCTTTTGGTCAGCCTGCGCATTGCCTTCCCCCCTTCAAGGACTCACACACGGAGGGCTTTTTCCATTTAATGATCACTTGATTTTATCCCTTTTGAAGCTGTTTTTTAGTTTTGTAAGTATTATTCACTAAATCCCGTAAGCGTCCTTGGTACTCTTTTCTTCACGTAAGGATCAATCTCATAACTGTGTCACCTTTCTTCCCTTCCTTGTTGAGATTTCCGATCAATGCCTCGCCCTTGCAAGTGTAGAACAGCGCACCCCCCGGACCCCTTCCCCTGAAGAATTTCTAAAGTACGACGTCAAAGGTTGATGTTAATTCTGTTTTAGATCACCCTCTTCCCTGTATGACTTTTCCTCCCCTCTCTCATGATCCCAACAGAACGGTAACACTCATTTCTTTTATCCTCCCTGGTGGACCTTGTAGTGGCAATCTTTTTCTACCCTCCGTTTTCCCGCCAGCCATCCCCGTATTCGCTATCCTTCGCCAAAAGCCCGATGTTGTGCTCATTTGCACCTCCCACCTTTCTCTTTCATCTCCTGCGGGTTTAGCGATTTGACATGCTTTTCCTACGCGCTTCTTCGAGTTTTCAATAAGTAACTCTACCGTGGAGTTTTCCCCCTGGCCTCGGCAGTTCTCAGCAAAATTTAACCCCCTTCGAGTATGAGCAAACCACTTTTATGATCATCTTAAGTTATGCCCTTGGAAGCCAGAAATGTCTTACCCCTTGCGGTTTGACGGAGTAGCCAATCTTCAAGTTGTATCAATCCCCTTTTTTAGGGAGTCGTTCATCGGGCGTTTTCTCCCCTTCCCATCTACCTCCCTTCTGTTGTGTCATCCAGAAAAAGCCCCCCTTCTTTACAATAATCCCCTTTCCTCTCTCGGGTTTGTTTTATAGAGCTCCTGTTAACTCCACTTCTGGCATTATTTCATCGCGGCCCAACCCCACATATGAATGTAGATTGCCATCTCTCCCCCATTTTCCCTCTGCCTCTCTTCCGGCCAGTTTCTCTCTCTCCTGGTCCGGCTCCTCCCCTTCCCCCCAACGCATGAACCGAAGACCCAGCGTTATTTTTCGCGCAGTTCTTCCTTCCCAGATGTATCTTCCCTGGACTTTATTTTTTCCAGACGAGTTTTCCATTTGATTTACAGCCTTTGTTCGCGTCCTTTCCCTAAGGTGATCTGAGCGCACATAGAGTCGACCCTACTCTTAACCTGGTTTCCCCCCGAAGATTATCTTCCCAAACGCCTTTTTCGGTCCTTGAGCTGGCAGAAAGACCCCCTCTTGTTGCGCTCAGGCCGAACCTTAATGATGTGTCTCCCCTAGTTGAAACGGCTTTTCGACGCATCCCTCTCCTTCGAATCTTTAGAAGATTTCAGTCTAGTGCATTGACCCTCTTTTTTTTCTCAGCGCCCATGCGGTCGTCCTTAACGTAGCCCAGACCTGATCTCTTTTTCCTCAGTTGGTTTCCCTCGGCCCATCCCCTAACCTTTCTGCTCGCTTCAAATAAATCTCCAGTAAAAATTTGCCTTTTACACTGATTAACTGACTAACCCGGTTGTAGGACTAGGTTCCCGGATAGTTCAGGCACGGTCCTCCCCGGGGTAAGTAACGGAAAAACCGATAGATTTTTCGTGTTGGAAGTTATCAAAGCCGACTAAAAATCTTCCGGGGATTGATTGACACTCATTGTCAACCCAAAGCATTGCGGCCTCACTCATTTTTTTTTTTTTTTTCCTGACATAAGACACCTGACCCCCTGGGTTGAGTTCTTACTGGAATTTCTGGTTCTGCAAATGGACGTTTCTCCCGCCTTTTGCTTCTCCAGACCTTGGTCCATCGGATTCCTGTTCAAATCGATGGCGAAAAAGCTTCCGTTCCCCTAGGTTTCGATAAAAAGGACCTTTCCTTACCCTCGGATTTGGCTGCAGCCCTTCTTTCCAACTTCCATCGTGCTGCTTAATTCAGGTGTTCCTTGCAATGGTCAATCGTAGATTCCATGTACCATGCAACCTTTATTCGTCATTTTTCTTGTGTTTTTTATAAGTACGCTGCGCCAATACGCGGCGTTTTTTTTCTCACGGTCCCTCCCATGATGGCTGAAATTTACTCCCCTTTTTTTGAAGCAATGACGATTCTACCCCCTATACATTTCTTCCCCCACCAATTATCAAGTTGACACTTACAACATAGATATTACCCATTGAGGTGACCTGTCTTTTTTCTTTGAATGGATTTCCTCCAAGTCCCGGACCTCAGCCCCACCCGAACCACAGATCTGATTGCTCACGCCTCCTCACTAATAGATTGCGAGAAATCATATGGATTTGCGTCGCGTTCATATTTCTCCTTTTTAGTTCATCTACCCTCTTCCCCCCATTCCCCCTTCACCACCACCCTTTTCTGCCTTTTTCAAACTCGAGTAACCCCCCCCCTCGTGCCACGTCCGAAGTCCATGTAAGTTACGTTCCCCTTCAGGTCCGATGGTAACAGAAGCGCTCCCCTTGGTCGTCTCCATTGTCTTCTCCACCTTTTTTTTTTTGCGTAGTTATCCCATTGAACCCTTCTAGGCCACTCCTTCTTCACGCGTCTCTCCCCTTTTCTTCCATTTAAAACCTCCTAATTGAATATAACAGAGCTTCCAATTGCTTACGCCCCGTTTTTTTTCCCGCCCAAATCCTTTCCACCTCTTTTTGATGTGGAATCCTTCGAGTGTCTTTTTGGTGTCGTGATTCCTGAGCAATTTCATTCTTTTCCATTCCAATAAATTTCTCTCTCTGATTAAGGGATTGCACCAAAGTCGCCTTCTCAGCCAAGAGCGGGAAGTTCCTTTATTGCTGTGGTTTTTTGTTGGCTGTTTTGCACATCTGCATGTTTTCCATCTTTCCTCTTGAATGCCGAATTTCACGTCCCTTCGTCGTTGCCCCCCACTTCGGTTTCCTTTCCCCATTATTTCCGCTTGAATATGCAAGGGACGCGGTTGTTCAAATTAATCCGTCCTCCCTTTTCCTGACTGCCCTTTGATCTAATAATTGAACCCATTTCCTATACATACAGCCCAACTCCCTTCCCCAGCTCTCTTGGCTTTATGGGTGACTTAACTTACTCCCGCACTGTACGCTGGCATTCATTTGAGACTTCCAATTTCCTCCTTTTAACCTCCTTTAAAACACCAACACGAGATCTCTTAACTCAATCCTCAGCTTTGACAAATGGGCGCTCCCGGCGTAAGCACTGGGCATTGTTCCTTCCTGTTGGGTAGCTTCTTTTAGAAGAAGAGCGCTGCTGATCTTCCTCTAAATGTTCTGGTTGATTCAGACCCATGAGGCCTAACTTCCCACAACAGCGTGTGACTCCCCCATGGCTCCCCCCTTTTAACGTCTCTTTTGCCAAATAAGTTGATCATCGTAGAAAGGAAAGTTTCTTGGACCTTTCCCCCGTCGGGTGTATGCAATTGACCCCCCTACCTTAAGAAGCTCGTGGATGGTTGTCCTTTTCTAATGTCCGATGCTGTTTTTCCCCCCCGTTCTAAATGGCGTCGAGAGCTTTTTATACCTTCATGCTCTTCGCGAAATTCTTCTTGTATTATCCTATTTTATCTTTTTTCTTTTTCTCCTTGGAAATGTAAGAAGCATTTGCTGGGCTTCCCTTCGCTTCCTCCCTCTTTTTCACCTCCTGGAATACACCAAGCCTGCTTCAAAGTTTTTTAGATGTATCGTTTAGGCGACCCTATTCTATGGTATTACAAAATCCATTCAGGGCCCAACTCTTTTCATTCATTTAGATGTGCCCGATCCGGAGAGAAACGATCCTGTATTCGTCCCTTTGATAAGTCTCCTCAAAAACCCCTGACTAATCCAAGTTTTGAAACTGGATCTTTCTGTTCCGTTACTTGGCTTGTCCCAAGACTCGAGAGACACATTTATCGTCCGATTAATATGAAGTTTTAAGATGTCTTAAGCAATACATATCCTCCCTCCCCCGCGAGTGGTTACCCAACCCCCCAAGAACAAGGATGTTTCGGATCTGCTTTTCTGCGCCGAAAGGTATTTGCTCTCTTTTTCCTTCTGTCCGAAGGTGCTCTTGATTCTCATTGTGACCTGTCACAAATAAAGGACCAACGCAACTGGTCCGGGGGCGTGGTAAGCAACAGGGGATCAGGGCGCAATTGCTTTTTGTTTTTGAGACTCAATTCCCGTCAAGGATTGGATTGAAGTTGATTCATTAACTACTCCTACTGTTGGTCCTGTATTCCTCCGGGGAGGGTCCCTTGATTGTCGCTCCGCTTCCCCACTCGATTTTCCTGCCCTCGGTTTTCCCTTCAAGTTTTTTTAAGCAGTATTCCGTAGACTTTTAACCCCATTTTGAGTTATTGTCCACTTCCTTAAACCACTTTAACTCCGCCTTCCGGCTTTTGACCTCTTCCTCATGTCTCAGGTGCTCCCAAACACAGATAATTTTAGGATGCTCCTGACGGGCTAGGTGGCACAGGTTGTGAAGCAGTTGTATCCACCCTTTTTGTCCACTAGCCAAGAAAAGACCGTCCCCGTGTGACTTCCGGCGACAACAGCGCAGTTTTGGAGTTGATGCAGGCGAGCCTAACCGTTGAGGAAGGAATCGTCGGTCGCCGGTTGAGGTAATGCGTTCTCGCACGTCTTTAATTCAAGTACTCACCTGAGTCAGGCCCTTTGGCTTTTTTTCTCCATCAATCCTTAAAATCGTGCCAAACTTCCCCGCATGCTTAAGCTCTATTTCTTCCGCTCTGTTTAGTATCCACTCCTTCTTCTTTAATTCCATTGTGGAAGGCGTCAACCTTACGTTAGCGATTCTACAAGAACGTTCTTTTGAAGCTCTTCCGCCTGAGTCACATTGCCCTCTTACCTCCTTTTTTGTTTCCGGCGATGCCCCATTTCCCGTGCTTTTT
>Ga0179591_1278717_pt1 | contig 12613 bp, 14 predicted proteins | sample CZOMad2_1_08_16f_FD_182891 | JGI IMG/M metagenome (GOLD analysis project Ga0179591, IMG submission 182891) | Vadose zone soil fungal communities from Angelo Coast Range Reserve, California, USA - CZOMad2_1_08_16fungal (PacBio error correction) | ecosystem: Environmental > Terrestrial > Soil >... | reverse complement strand
TCTCAGATCGTATTTCCACCCTGTTGCGTTTTCAGCATGGGTCGCTTTGCTGTTCCCCCAAAAGATTTACTCCTTTCTTTTCCAACACTTTTCGAAATAGGTCACCCAATGCCGCCCCCTCAGGAACCACGTCGACCTCTTTTCCTCCCGTTGGGTTTACGGATCTAATAAAACCCGTTCCCCCCCCCTGTCCGTCCTACGGTCGTGAACACTGCGTGCCGCGGTAAATTGATTATTGTTGATTACCGCTTTATCGGGCTGCCCTTTTCCCCTGTTTTCCTTCCTTCCGCCTTATTTTTCAGAGAGCCACAGTTCCAAATTTCCTTTTATATCCGTTTGGCCCCAGTGACTGTATCGATTTCGTCGGGCTTTGGACCTATGGTCAAGAGCCGGTGGGTTGTCCTTGGTCTGATAAGTTTTTAACCCTCCAAAGGACAGCCCCTTTCATTTGACTGTGTTCACCTACGTTATAACCCGCTCTCCTTCTTGGGCTTCTTTTTGGAAGGCCCTTAGTTCTGCGTCCTGTGATCCTCTAGATAGATTCTTCGGCTTCAGTTGTATACAGCGTTTTTCCTTGACCGATTGACAATCAATTTCATCTTATGTCTTTTTTTTCCCAGGTTGCCCAACGGGCGCCCTCTCCATTATTTTATATCCCCCTTTCACACCCTTTCATTTTTTTTGCAATTCCTCAGCTTAAAATCCCGAGGGCGGCCTTTCTTTTTTTCTTTACCAAAAATTTGCTCGCCCCCACACCCTTCTGGTGATGAACGACGTCCCCGACCATTTTCTTTTCTTTTCCTTTACTGAGTACCACGTAGACCCAGTCATTATCATTCGTCTTCTCTCATGATCCTTTACAAAGCCTGTCCCCCCCCCCCCCCCACCAATCCTCTTCCCCCCAGAACTCCCCGCCCCGTCGAAGGTTTCTTTTTTGTTTCTTTCCCGGGCCTGCTGTCTTCCTGCCTGCCTTCTGAGCGACACCTCCTCCGGTATTGTTTCTCGGCCCCTTTTTTGGGAGTTGAATCTAGAAGGTTTGAGTGAAAAAATAGTAAAAGTTTGTTTTCCTCGAATCCCCTCCGCGCCCCTTTTGCTGCCACTTTTTTCATATCTTCAAATATTGTACAAGTCACGATCGCTTTCCTCCCCCATTGTTCCCTTCACTCAAAAACCTAATGTTGTCATCCGCAGCCCCTTTTTTTCCGGTTACATTTTTGCTTTTTCCCCGCATGACGTGTTCCCTGCTTATTCAGGCCCCCCCAAATGCAGAAGGATGGGCCTCGCAGACCCCCGAACCCCGATCGCGAGGTTTTCTTTGTCCCCAATTTTCCCCCGGCCAGTGCACTTCTCCCTCTCTTCAACCACCCTCTTATCGTTTTAGCAGCCTGGCAGACAAAATTGGGACCTTGTCCCTAGTGGGCCTGTGGTTTTCTCCTCTTCCCCAGAACCAAGAGAGATCAACCCTGCGTTCGTCAAGCTGTTCTTTTTTTTCCAGCGATTACCTCTCCTCTTAGCTGAGTTTTGACTCACGGAAGTGCGTCCCCTTTTTTTTGCCTCCCGACCCTCTTTTCCAAGCTTCCCTTCCTGGGGCACTTTTTTCCCACGATTACACCCCCCCCCTTTCTGTCACTCCGGTGGTTGCGTCTGTTTGTTCTGCGCGCCCACGAACTGTACTTAAGGCTCGATCCCGCTCCGTTCCCCTTCGAATTCCTAGCTGCGATAACGTCTTCGAACCAGAAAATCCAAATTGAGGTTGTTTTTCATTGCTAGTTTTGGCTTCCCCCCAGTTTCCTTCAGTTTTTCCTTCCTTGGATGGGCGGCAGAACTTATTTTTTTGAACTTCAGAGTGGTTTCCCCCCCCACATCCCCGTTTTTCCCTCTCCCTTTGCCCCTTGCCCATCCCCTTTTTTTCCTTTTTCTGGGACTCAGAAGCTTTTCGGCTCTACAGTCTTGAAAGAGTAAAGGTCTCTATGGACCCCGTGGTCTTCCCGAGCTCCTATCTTATCTGATGCCCCCCTACGAGCCCTAATGTCCCCTGTGATGTGGAAAAGGCCCCTTCGAAAGCTGCATTTACGAGTCATTTCGTTTTTTTGACTATCCTCCGACATTTCCCGTCCTCTCCATCCCGTCCCGCCCCTCTGTTCCCCGGCTTCCTGGTAAAAAATCTTTCTCTTTTCTCCTTGTTGTGGAGAGGATTATTCCCACCGTTTCAACTTCAGGGATGCAGCGGATTTAGATGTCAGCTGCGGACGTATTTTCTGTTTTATGGAATGTCCCGCCTTTTCAAGGTTCCGCCTTCACAGCACCTGAGTCGGAGGGCATTTGTCTCGTTTTTTTCATCACGCGTTATTCAGGACTTGTAATCCTCTTTTATTTTCCGCGTCTCAGCCCAAAACCCCCCTTGCTTCCTTGGCGGCCAATTTAAGTCCCAACACGGTGGGTCATTGCTCGCTCCCAGGGCTGGGTAAAGTTCGTCGCCTCGAAGCCCAGGCGGCTTTAGTATGAATTTTTTTTTGCAACCAACCCCCCACCTTCTCGGATCTCTGGCTCGTTTTCCTCAGACCCCCTCCAATACCGATATCCTCCCCCCCCCCTTGCCCAGGGCACGGGTTTGCATCCCGAGTGTTCCATTCGGTGAACAGCGCTAAACTTTTAACGTTTGAGAGGTTTAGACCGACCCCCGCTTTTGAGGTACATTCCTTTTGTGCTTTATGACCCACAAAGTATCCTTTAACCTGATTGACCCCGTCGGGGGAGACTGCCCCTTGCCAACCCGCCTGTCTTCACATTCGACAAATAATCATGTCTTTCCGCAATTTATTCTTCGGAACCCCGTCCCCTTCAGTTTCCTTTTTCCTTGGTTCTTTTCTCACTCCCCCCCCCCCCCACGTTGCCTCAAGGAAGATTTCCGGTCCAATGTCAGACGTTTTTTAGCCCTATCTAACACTCCTGGTGCGTTAAATGAAATAACAGTTCAGTTGTTTTCGCTTTTAATTTTCTTTGATGCAGAGGCAAATCCTTCTTTGGCGGATTCAGGAGGATGCCCTTTTCTTCTTTCCTTTTCCTGTTTTTTTCTTCCCCGCTTAGATAACATTCGGATGAAATAGCGCAAGTTAAATTTAGTCTTTCTTCTCCCATAGTTTTTTAATCTGTACGGTGTAGCCTTCTTTCTTGTGTTTGTCCGGGGACTCGTTTCCGTGTTAGAACCCAGTTCGTTAGTTATCCATATCCTCTTATTTTAGCTTCCCCCCTCTCATTTACTTTGAATCATTTGCCTTAGACTTCACTCGTTGCCTTTTTTTGCCAAACAGGCTTTAATGTGTCATCCCATCCTTTATCCTTTTTGCGATTCCCAGATAACGTAGAGGAGCCATATGGGATTTCTTATGGGTTATTTCTTTATTTTTTTTGTTTGAGTGTGTAGGGTAGTTGGTTTATTCCTTTTTTTCGCACTCGGCCCAAGGGTAATGGGTTAGTGTAAGACCTAGCAGATACTTTCCAAGTTTGTTCGTTTTTGCCACGTCTCCTTTTCTTCAAGCGGTCTCCGTTTTTTAAAGTCTTTAGAGCAACGTGTTCCACTCAACCCCCGTCACGGTTTAAACCCTATTATGCCAATGTGAAAATGAGTTATATATGGAGTGCGTCTTTTTTTTTTCCCCCCGCCTTTCCACCAATGGGATTGTAGATCCCTTACACAAATATCTTTTCTAATAGACTTAAGGAAACACCTTTTTCTCAACGCTGTCCAAGCAGGTTCTTTCCCACCGGGGGGATCAGACCGAACTAAAACTAATACCGGACACCAAAATAAAACATCCTTAAGAATTTCTTATTAAATTGATTCTTTTTCTCTAGGGTCCTGCCGTCTCGGGTTCGATGTTTGGAATTTTGGGTTTTTTTAAACCTTATGGAACCCCCCCCTTTTTTTGCTGCTGACCGAGTTCTCCATCTATAACCTCTTTGGCCAGGCCATCCACTCTGCCCGGGGCCCCCCGTATTATCCCAATTATCATTTCGATCCTGAGATAATCTAAGTATTCGGTGTTCAGCACGTCAAGCGAGACCATCCACGCACCCCTCAATCCACCGGACAAGTGGGGACCGGAGTCAAGTCTTGGGGGTGTGCGTTTAGGTAGTTTTGATGACACATTTCAGTTTCATCCAGCCGTACACTGCTCTATTGATTGGTTGCGCATTGTGGTCATGTCTTTGGACCCCTTCACTGACAATAAATCTTTTGTTGCCTTTCCTCCTTTCCGACCTATACATCCCTTTCAGACCTCAATACTGGTGTTGTTTGACTTTGAGAGCCCTGGTGCTTTTGGCGCGTGTTTAACACAATCTTTGTGCTATTGTAAGCCACCCCGCGTTTCCACCCCTCGCCCCCTTTAGACAATTTTTGTAACCCTGGCTGGTACATTTAAACGTACGCGCTGCCGACCGGTCTCTGTTACACCAACATGGTCATCGGATGGAATTCTGTCGGTTTTCCTGGCTTTCCTGGCCCGGGGTTTTGCCCATATGAGCTCTTCGGCTTTTCCCCGGGATTCTCTATTCAGGTCTACTCCCGCCGATAACGTTTAAGGCTTTTTGGTCCCCACCTCGTTACTGGGTATCCCTCTTTTTCGATTTCCTTGACTCGAGCGTTCGGGTGTTTTGGGCTTCCCCGTTCATGCCTTAAACTAGTGCGTTCATAAGACGTCTTATAGCGGAGCTTTTCCCTTTTTTTTTCAGGCCTGGTAGTAGTTTTTTTAGGCGTCCTGGATAGTCCTTTGGATTAGTTCTTTGCTCTTTTCCTTTTTTCTTTGTTGGGCAATCTAACAAAGGACCTTCCCCTTGCACAGTTCTTTTTCTGGCGTTTCATCGTACCCCCGGATATTCTCGACCTTTTTTGCTTCCCCCCAAATCATGCAGTCTTTTTCCCCCCCACCCTCTCTTTTTTCTTGAGGGACCCCCCCAGTGTTCTTCCCTGCCCCATGCCGAAAGCTTTGGCTAAATCGACCCGTTTCCCAGCCCCTTTTTCTGTCCTCTGTCGTCATCCTTACCCATAATCGTAATTGCCACTCTTTATAGATGTCACCCTCGCCCCCGCAACACACTTCATTCTACCCCCTAAACCAACGCCTTTTTTTCTCGGAGCCAAGTGGCGTCAAGGACGTAAATATTTTGCTCTCCCAAATTCTCATGTAGGGTTCCCTTTCCTGGCCATAATTTATTCCGTGCGGGCCAGGCGTATTTTTCGTAAACTACGGGTCCTTATTTTTGCACTCCTCCCCACTCCCCCTCTTAAATTCACGAATTCCTACCCTCCCTCCACTGACAGGCCAAACCCCCACCTGGGTTTTGAAGAAATTTCCATTGGTTACTTCTCCTTCCCCCGCTTTTTCTTTCGTTCGTTGGAAATGTACTTTCGGTTTGCCAACTGGTCCCTCCCTTCTCCCATCTCCCTTGCGCCTTAGGAACTGCCGACGGGGACGCTTCTTTTCCTGACAAGATTATCTTTACCCCTTCTAAAACGAACTTATCCATTTCTCTTGGAAGCACGCCTCCTAAGTTTCTATAGGTAAGCCGGAGCACGAGGACTGGTTGTTTTCGCCCTTGATCTCCCTCCAATGAAACGAACAATCCCGTTTCGTCCTTTTCTGATTTTCCAGCTAGCAAGTCGACAGCCTGTAGGCGTGGCGAATGCTTCAGTTAAAAGTGTTTGCCCTCCATGTCCCCCCCCGGACTGGGCAGGATTTTGGGTACTGGTGAAGCTCACCACAGTGCAGTACGCCCCTGAGGTGTGTGGATGTCCGCGCAAACTGCTTAACTTTCGCGACCTGGTCTCGTCCCTCGCTGCCAGTTGCGCCTTGAATATATAGGTTGATTTAGATTGGATAACTATCGTTCTTCCTTTCAACTCCCCCTCTCCCAAGGTCGAGCAGCGGTAACTTAAGATATCTACCGTCCGACGCGAATCCTGGGTCCGAGGCGCCGAATTACCCCTATCCATGTTTTTTAGAGAGCAGTGTTGTTTCCACTTTTGGTGCAAATGGCGCCCCTTAAACTTTCCGCCAAGTGTTTTCGGGGTTTTGTTTGGTTTTTCAAGTTCGGTTTATTTTAGAGAAGCTGAGAGTGAACATGGTTTTCCACCCTTGGTCCGAAGAGCCTCGCTTATCGTGATGACCCTTTTTTCCCCCCTCCGCCTCCAGATGGCCCTTTTATGGTTTTTTTTTTGACACTTTTTCTTCAATTTCCGAAGAACGAATGAAATACGACATGGCCTGCAAGATTCTCTTCCCAAGCTCTCCCAGTTGCCAAACTTTCTTTTTTGTAAAATCCCTTCTCTCCGTTGTTGGAGATCTCTTCCCGTCCCACTTTTTTTTTTTTCGTCTCGATCAGATAAAGGAAATTATCGTAATCTTCCTCTCTTTTTGAGGAAATTTCGGTATTTGCTCACGCACAGCCTGCGGGGCATTCTGGGGCTTTTATTTTCCCTTGGTCGTTTCGACCCTTTGAACACCAGAAAGATCCTTTACCGTTCGCTTCCCGCCCCACTCACTGGACTTCCATTTCGTTGCAAATTCCCTAGGACTCTTTTTCCCCCCGGTGGGTCTTCTCGGATCTCAAAGGGTTTAGGGCGCTTTCCAGGATGGTCTAGCTTTCCTTGTGCCTGGCTGGTTTTTCGCCCGTGATCGCCATTACCCCAAGTAGTATTGGTCTGTGATTTTTTTTTCCCTCTCTTTACCGATCCGAAACACCTTCCCTCTTTACTTCTACCAGGCACGTGGTTTGAAGATCGCCCTGTCCCGAGATAAACCTTCTTTTGCGGCCTTCTTAAACGGTCCCAGCTGCACTCCTTTATTTTTTTTTTCTCCTTTCCAGTCCACCCCGTTTTCCCCGATGAGTATCATGGAGCAGTTAGTTTCTCCATTCCCAAAGTTCGTCCCACTGGATGGCCTCCCCTTCCCTTTGTGAAATAAAGTCCCCCACCGCTTTGTCTCTTTTTTTTCTTCTATGGTGTCTTGTTAGGAATCATTAGACTCCTTCCGCACTGTCCCGTTTAGCCGATATAAACTTTTTGTCTGCATTTTTTTGTGTCGAGACCCTAGTTTTTATTTTTCTTTTATGGCTACTTTGCTGTACGAGGCAACGCGGCTCTTCCGCTTAAATGATTCCTGACCGTCTTAGAGCTTCATGTCCGATTGACTTTCCCTCCAGAGCTCCCCAAAGTACTTTTTGCGGAAACCCTTCCGTTGTTTATTGATTGGGAACCTTTCGCTTGCTTCCCAATGAGGGGGGTTTGGCGTCCGTGTATAAGCAGGTGCGGTTTTTGGTTTTCTTATCTTGATTTTAGAGTTTCCGTTTTGAGTAGTGTGCAAATACGCTTTCTTTCACGATCCACCTCAGCAATCCTTGCTCTTGGTTCTTGAGATCTCTTTTGCCTTCTCGCCATATTTCTTCCGATTTCGAAGATTTCGTCTTCCCGTTCTTAGATTGTCTCAATTAGTGCGGAGCAAAGCTCTCGGGAGTTTTCTTTCTGGTTTTGATTTCTTTTTTTGTGCATATTTCTTTTCGAATATTCACTGTGTGGACTGGCCGACCCGTTGGAGTACTTTTGGTAGCACTCCGGCTCCATTAGCAGATGAGACCAGTTTGGGGACGTCCCCTCATTGCCAGCGGTCGGTCACCTTTTTGCACTCCTGTCCGAGAACTTTTTCTAACCCCTTCTGGCTTCCTTTTTTTTCCAAATCTGTGAACATGCGTCTTGTGCTATCTTATTGCGATGTTTCGTCTTCTTTTACCCTTTCCTTTTTTTTTTTCCGCTGCTGCCTTGCAGATACGTTTTTCCCACTTTCACCCCCTCTGTCCCAGGGCAAGCTTTTTGCGAGCATTGATTCAGCTAAACCGACTCACGAAAACTACTTACCCGGACCTCCCCCCCTAAGAATCCTCCCTCGGTCGTTCGCATGCGGTTTTTTTGTTGCGCATTTTTTAAAGGGGAAAACTTCTCGCAGGCCGACACCAACGGTCTTGACACCTCTTTCGCTTCCCCTCTCCCTCTGATATCAGACCCCTATACCTCGCCTCCTTTCTCTTTTGCTCCAGGTTGACCTTCGTCTTCGCATGAACCGTAATGGCTTGTGGGGCATCATTTCCCCCTCTCCAGTCAGCCCATCTCCACCGTCCCCCCCAACTTTATATGACGATTACCATCAGGTGTTGTCCCCCTCCTCGGCCAAGTGTCGGTCTTAAACTTTTTCCCTCCTAATCTCCAGAATGTCAATTGCTCTATTTTCCCTGCGTTTGCGCTTTGGTTGCCCGTCTTTTAAACTTTCCGGTCAATGCACACCTTTTTACCTCCCGCAGCGCCAAGCGCAACTATCTCCTCATATTTTTTTTTTGTGATAGACCTTTGTGTCGCTTTTTCGAGGTTGTCTTTGCAACACTGATGTTTTTCAGTGAACTTGTTGCCGGTCCGTGACAATGTCCTGTCGCAACTCGTCCAGAGACCCTGTCCAACTGACCACGATTGGCTTGTTTTTTATTTAATTCAACACCAAAAGTTGACCCCCGCTCTTTGAGCTTCACCAAAGTGTTTAACTGTCATGGAGGGTAAGTTTGTGTTTAGCTTGATCGGGCTGCAACTTCGGCTTTATTCCCGGGATCTTAAGTCCTTGTCGGGGACCTCCGCCAGCTTCTGTTTCCTTATATGGGGGTCCCTGTGCTGTATCGCCTCTGGTCAGGGTTAAGCGAAGGGTCCGGTTCCTCTTTTTCACCTTAACTCGTAAGGCCCGCATGCGTTCATAAGCTTTCTTATTCTTGCTCGTTTGATCTGTCGTTTTCGTTTTTTTGAGTGCTCTTCAAGGATTAAAAGATGAGCCGCGTTCGACAGTTGCCCTTTTCCTTCCTGCAAGTTGCAGGCAAGCTTAGGAAACTTGACCGGGTAGTGCGCATGAGCCAGTTATTTTATTCCCTGTCTCCCTCGCTGAAAAGAGTCTGTTTCAAGGTTTCCCCTGAAGGACGTTAAAAAATCTTTCCCATTTTTGGCTTTGGCCCACCCCAAAACGGTCTCGCTGATTAGATACTGTTTCTCCCAACCGAGTGTAACCACCGCCTCATTTTTCTCTCTTCTAACGCTGATGGTACCCATTTTTTTGGATTGCTTCCCCCCCCCAAGTCGCGGCTAGCCTTTTAAGAGTAAATTCCTTCCCCCCCCTCAACAACTCAGGAATCCATCTCAGAAGTTACCTCCCAAGAGTCGTTTTGTTTTTTAGGCTCCACGGGTTCTGCCTCAATCGCAGCACCTATTTCCCCCAACCCTTTCCGAAGCTCTTGCGCTAAGCTCACTCGTTTCCTCCCCTTTTTTTACTTTGACCTCTCTCTTTATGGCTTTCTGGCATGTAAACCTACGGTTCGGCTATAGCCCACCACGGACCTATTCATTCCTCTCGCACCCGCCCCCATTGTTGCTCCCCTTTACCCTTTCGCACACCCCTAATGGGGAAGACTGCAACGTTTTATTTTTTCTTTCCCTACCGGCCCGTTTCGCCCCCTTTTACTTGTGCCCATGCGAAAGGCTGGGTCCTCCTACTGGTGGACAATTCGTCTCAACTCTCTAGTCCGCGAGCCCCTGCTTAATTTGTCGCGTTGCCAGTTAAAGTCTCCATAAACTTCACGAAAACACTCGTTCTTTTCGTAATCCCTCCCCCCATTTTTCTTTTTTTTCCGCGTTCCAGAGTGGAATGTTGTCATTTCGCTGAGTCAAGGAAAGACCCAACCTCTTTTTATCACCCCCCAGCCCTTTCGTGACTGGGGTTCCTCCTTATGCTTCCACTTGCAAGCTTTTGGAGCTTTGCGCCGAAGTTTTTTAACCCCCCGTCTCAGACGGTCACAGCGGACGATCCTGGTTGTTGCCGGGGCACGTCACAACTTCCCATTTCCGCGGCGTTCGTTTACGAGGCACAATTGATGTAATTTGTATTGAGGTTCCCGAACTTCGCCGATCCTATATACAGTGTCTGTCGCAGGAGACCCGTGATTTTCTTATTGCACCTTTTTTTACGTCCTCCCCAAAAGACCCCCCCATGCTTCATTTGTCTTCCTGTCCATGCTTGGGGGTACCTCCTACGAAGCCGAATGTGGGGCCGGGACGGTAACTGTCAGAGTTTCCTGACCCCCCCCTCTACATGGTGAACGAGGTGAGGGTACCCCTGGGTTCTCTCAGTGACCTGTTCCGCCACTTGTTCTGCTTTTTACTGTTGTTGGAGGAGTATGAAGTTCACAGGGTTCTTTTTGTTAAAACCTTGAGTAAGAGTGACCGATCTTCATCGTGATGACCTATTGAGCCAAGAATGATAACTCTGGGGATTTCCCTGTCCTTCTCCCCCCTCGCCTTCACCCGACTGGAAAAGTGATGAAATAGAAATGCGGGATCTCCCGTCCCTTCTCAGCAGTCCCCCTTTGAACTTTTGGCTTTCGGTTTTCCTCTCTCTCTTCCCTACGTGGTTTTTTTTCTGAGAGATTTACCTTTCACTCCCTTTTTTCCACTTGCTCCTTTCCTGGAGTCGTATAGTAAGAAGCCATTTCTACGTCGCGGGCTTTTTTCCCTGACCGCCTTAAGGCCTTTCTTACCCCTCCCAGAACGGTCGGATTTGTGCACTACTTCTTTCTCTCCCCCTGATCCATAGCTGTCTTCTTATTCCCCCTTGGTCCATAGATAACTAACTCTTTCCTTCTCCCCACAACACTCCCCTCCCCTGCCCTAATTAGGCACCTTTTTTTTTTGCCCCCCCCGGTGGGGTTCAACACGCTTCGGCGAGCTGAGTTGCAAGAATCTCCAGGATGGCTCTGTCTCTCCTGCCGGGGTGTGTGATCCCGTCCTGCAGTAAGCTGAATTCACATTTCCCACCCAGTTGCTCGATGATCGGTGCTCACTATATATCCCTCTCGTAAAAAGAGTAGGACCAGTGACTTTTTGAATGATTGACGAATGATGGCCCCCCTCTACAAATCCCTACTTTCCTAGTGTAGCAACCTGACCCTCGTCCCCCCCCAGTTGCGTAATAAAAGGTGGGGAAAGTTCCCCCACAACATTCCACCCTCCTTAACCAGTATGGGATGTGAGAAGAAATTAACTTTCTTGCCCAAATTTAGCCCACCAACCCCCCCCCCCCCCCCCCCCCCCCCACCCACCCAATAATCAGGGCGTCGCTGGCTCCCCTGGGGCCCCCCCTTCCCCCAGGAATTAGGCTTTTTCTATTCTCTTTGGTGTCTTTTTCTTTTATATCAAGGTGACTTTCCCCAATGTTCTTCGGTCTAGCCGACATTCCACCCTTTTCTGGTATTGTAAACGACGTTTTTTTTGGATTTTCTGGCTTACTTTTGACGTTCCCCCTTTCCGCGCGGGACTCGCTCTCGTCTGGTTTCGATTCCCCCCCAGTGCTTGATTTGTCCCCCCCGCCCTTTAACCAATGGCACAGCGTCTTAATTCGTTCCCCCCCGATGCGTATGCCCCATTAGTTTTTTCTTTAATTTACGTCAATTCTTTTTCCCCCGCTCGTGTCTTGGTGAAGATTTTGAGTCTATATTGAGGTAAGCAAGCTCGTGATTCCCCGATGCCCCGCCCATTTCTTCCTGTCAGGATTTAGAATTCACTCCTCAATGAGACCTTCCTTTGTAGTCAGCACAGGAGTTCTTTGAGAGTTGCTGATCCCCTCCCTCCTCCCGAAATTTTTGTGGCTTTTTGAGATGTTATCGTGTTTTTGGTAGGATTGGAATATTTTTGTCCTACTCTTCCCGACTGGGAGAAAGGACGGGTTCCGTGATTTATACTTCTAAATTTCTATCAAATCTGTCTGGCTTGGTTGACACGTAGATTTTAAGTTGTCCGTTTCCCAGATTAAATATATAACTTTTTTGGTTCCCCTCAGAGATTAATTTTTCATTGCCCATCAATGTGAAAATCGTTGATGTGTGCTGAGTCCCCCCCAACTGGGCCTTTCAGAAGAGTTTAAAATGTTTTTCTTGAGCTAATTTCCACACGGAACCCCCTCCTTTTCCACTCAACTTTGAAAAAAAGGGACGGATCACCCAATTCCCAAATAACAGGAATTCCCAGAGTCCAAAGAATCCTTAAGATATTACAGGGAACGCAAATTTTGAGAGTTAATTTGTGCCCCAAATCTCTCCCTGACTCCAAAGCTGATTGAAAGATACGGCTCATGACCTAACCAAGCGTGAAAAAGGAATACACTAAGGAATGAGTAACAAACTATTTTTATTGGGGGGTGGGGTGTGTTAGGTTTGGTGGTTTTCTTTTTTTGTTTTGTTGTGTGGGTGTTTGTTGGGGGGTTTGTGTTTTTTCTTGTTGTGCCACAGTCCGATGCAATCCGTAAGAGCTAGTCTGTTGCTCCCTATCAGTAACTGCCCATCTTCAACTTTTTCTCCCGAGCCTGCCTTTGGTTCCAAGGCCCTTCTTCAATCCGGTGTCAAAGTTATTCGATTTGCCTACACCAACCTTTTATTGGACATAGCGTTAAAGGAGTTTGAGAATGTTTTTTTTCCCCCCACTCCATTCGGTTTCCTTTTTCCCCTTCACGAATCTTTTGACCGACACCGGGACTGCCAT
>Ga0179591_1318380_pt1 | contig 12614 bp, 19 predicted proteins | sample CZOMad2_1_08_16f_FD_182891 | JGI IMG/M metagenome (GOLD analysis project Ga0179591, IMG submission 182891) | Vadose zone soil fungal communities from Angelo Coast Range Reserve, California, USA - CZOMad2_1_08_16fungal (PacBio error correction) | ecosystem: Environmental > Terrestrial > Soil >... | reverse complement strand
CACGTCCGACGAAGTGGATAAAAAGTAGTCGGCCATACATCAATCCCACTGGAGGACATTTCTCCCTTCGCGATCCCGTACCAGTAGTTTTCTAAAAGACAACCTAACACAGTAGTCTTTCCCAGTCCCCTTTCATGGGTTGACCCCCCGAGGCCTTGGAGAAGAAGATAAATCGCGATTCTTTCTTTCGACCGATCCCAGAGCCGATCTTTTTTTTTTTTTTATCATCTCCACCTCTTCCTTTTAAACAGAGCTGTAGGAACCCGCTAGGTAGGCCTCCATATAGCAGCGTGCAACCAACGCCCTTGGTCCCTCATCATCCGCGTCTGCGAATCGTCTCTGCAATCCGATCAGGATCCCTCGAGATCAACCTGAACTATGCTTGAAAATCCGGACTTGCTCGCCATGCTACTTTCCCCACTCCTGCCCCTTTTTTGCCACTTTTACGAAAACAATAGCTCTTCCGCAGAATTGATTTGACTTCTACGTCGCTTCCTCACTTTTCCCGATCGGCCTGCTGTGTTCGATTCGCCCTACTCGTTCTTTTCTTGGTTGGTATCCATCTGAAACAGCTTGTCAAAGTGGAACATCAAATTCTAGAAAATTTATTGACATTTCCTCTGGTGAGTTTCTTTCCTCTTTTACGCGCCCCGCGGTGGGGACTTAATCCCGAGCCCAATAAAGACTCGTGAGTCGTAGGATCAGTCCTTTTTTATCCCCTTCGGTGTTGTCGACTGCCGAACAATCTGACACCCTGTGCCCTAGGAAGGAGGGTAGGAAATTTCCATGTTGAGGTTTTTGGCGGCCGTGTTTAGTTAGGACGTTTACCCCGTACGCCAATGTTCAAGTAGAGTCTCTCGAAAGTTAATCAGGGCCGGAAAGTGTTGGCGATACCGGCCAGACCTCCCGACGATGTTACGACAGTATGAATGGGGTCAACTATCTCTACCAATCCCTCTAGTTGATCTAGAGTGGATCAGGCCTAAGTTTCCTCTTTAGGGAAGGAGCTTTTGTTTGTAAGGCGAGGTCGTGGATGATATCCCTCCCCTCGATCCCTTCTCGTGCTTAGTGAGTATATATTTACGGCCTCTCCTTTGGCCGTCGCGTCCGATTTTTTTCTTTTTCTTATGCATTATAGGAACGTGGACAGAAAGTAGGTCCGAATTTCAAACTCGCTGCTGCCCACATCAAGTGGCTGCCCCCGCTAAAGATTCAAACCAGCCACCCCCTCTCAGGTTAGACCCGTCTAGGGAAAGTGATTCAGAACCCCCGGAGTCCTCTTTTGGGAGAACAAATGAGAAGGAAATGAACCAGGTATAGGTCGGCACATTCGTAGAAGGTGATAGTGTCCAAAGTTGAATTATAACCCTTTTTTTCTTACCTGGAGCATATCGTGGAAGTCATTTTCTATTTCCAAGCCTCCCCTCTTTATTGAAGGGAAAAAGTAGTATCTTCAGATTCACTTCTATTCCCATTCTTCGGCCAAGGACCAATGGAACACTGAGAACGTCTTCGAGGTATACGTTGTCTTTCCCCAAGAGTAGCCCCTCTCGCGCTATTGTGGCTGAGAACGGACCTTTCGCGCTACGACGAACCCTCTTCGCCTCTTTCCCTTTGCGGCGGCTCGGGTGCTCGGCCAGCCGTGGTTTGTCCTGACGGATAGTACGCCATGGGTTTCTCCCTTTTTTCAAAAGGCCGACGAGTTCATGCCTATCCTGCCCGGGCCTTAAGGTCCTCTCCCTCCCAACTATTTCTCTAATGCCCGATCCGAAATAGCCTTCTGAATATAACCGCACTCGACGATCGGCTTGATTATCATCTCCCCCAACTTTTTATCAACTTGGGCCCCTACACTCTTTATTCACAGTAACGGCCCCCTGCACTGGAGGGAGCAGAAAGCAGGTGAGAAACTTCAATAATGTTTAGTCGTCTCCCGGTTCCTTTCTTCCTCAGCAGACGCCCCCCCCCACGCCATGGCAGGGCTAGCGCTTTTTTCCTTTTCCTTTATAGTAAAGGGCTAACACAGGCTCCCTTTCAGCCTTTACCGCGACGGCCTGCTTCCCTATTCCCTGTTTTTGGGACAGTCAAAAGCCTTTTTCCCATAAAGTCCCCGCACTGGGGACATACTATTTTTCTTTTCTACGCTATGTCCAGTTTTGGCCTATTCCCCTGCTCTTCCCTCCCCCCCCCCTGACGTTTATTTTTTGGCTGTCGGTGACAAACGAGTTGGAATCTCCTGACCTACGACCTTCGCCTCTCCCCCCCTACTTACGTTGGTTTCTGGCAAGTCACTTGAGAATTCTGTGGCCCTCTCTGGGCGACGGGTCAGTTTTTTTCCATTTTCCTTATCTTGAGTGGTCCGGGGCGAGGATTTTTTAGACTCAGTCTAGTTCGGTCGCCGTTGGCTCCTTTCGCCTTCTTTCTCCATTCCCTCCTGCCCATTTTCCGCCCTTCCAAATTCACAAAAAAAAAAAACCCGTCCGGTTTCAAGGGACTTCCGGCGACTCGAAGCGCCCTTTTCACCTTTCCCACGAGATCCCCCCCACTTCGTCTTATCTAGGGTGCTTTTTTTTAAGACGGTGCTGACCCCAGACTTTGTCGTTCTCCCTCCCCGTGGCTGAGACGTCCCTTCCTGGAAGGGCCTATAAGTCAGCAATAGCTAAAGAAGGGGGGTCGGATCCTAGGACGGGTTGCTCCTTCTTCTGGCTCTTGTCAACCGGCGCCTTGTCTCCTACGTCTTGTTCCGAGTTCCCCTGAAGAAGTCCGCAAATTACTAGCGTTTCATTCGGCCGAACGCACTCTACTTGTTGGACTTTTGCCTCCTGGATCTTTCCCAATGAGATGCCTCCCCCACTTCTTGTATTTTTGGATTTCTCCTTTTGGACGGGAGAACGGAGTGCTAAAAGAGTCTTCATCGGTCTCTTCCTCTTTTTATATTCCCTGGATAGTGTAGAAAGACCGGATGGCTTCTTAATAGATAAGCCAACGCGGTATTTTTGTCCCTGCTTAAATAGGTCCATGTTTTCCTCTTTTTGCACCGACAGATGGCTGTTCCCCCGGAGACCGGAGTACTTTTATTAGTAGGTGTCTCTTTACTCCCCCCGACTCCCTGCTCCATCGAATCCCTCTTTTTCCCATTTTATACCTGGCAGTGGACCCCTCATCCGACCCACGGTGAGAAAGAGAGAAGGGTGGAGTCCTTGTAACCAGAAGAAGCTGCCATAAACTTCTTTCTCCGGATTTTTAGGATGCTCCCCCTCTACCTCCCCGCGATCCGGATTACAGGACTTTCCTGCCCCGAGAAAACGGAATTGTCCCTAACGATGTTGGGCGTGCACTTGTCCTCCCCCCCCCCAGGCCCATTCGTTCACCTGGAACCAGGTTCTTCTGTCGACCCGAGCGGGATTTCACCCCCCCCTGGAGAGTGCCTCTAGACGCCCGGAGGGGAGTCTTGGATTACCCTTTGAACTCCGGCAATCTTCTCTTTTTGTCTTTGCATAGGAGACCGGAAAAAATTATCTTCAAAGACGGTTATCCTCGTCTTGATCCTTCTGAAGGGTCCTTATTGCCCTATGAGTGCAGACTAGTGATAGTCAAATACGCCAGTTCCTAGCGGAATTCCGCGATAGCGGATATTACTTCTTCCTACACAGTGCCTGATGAAGTTAAAGTATATACCGAAGAAAAGGAGAACCCTATATTCCCTTCCACTACGTACGACCTGGAAAACCAGAACATTGATTGAAAGAAGCCTTTCTCCCCTTCAGGTTCTCCTTCACACTATGCCTCTCTTAAGTTCACCTTTTCATCCCCCAACAGGGGAGGCTGTGCTGATTTTTAGCCTACCGAGACTGTCTCCCCAAGCCGCCCTTTCTGTCCTGCCCATGCACCTCTTCTTAAGTTAGAGGAACACATGCAGCCTCCCCCTCCCCTAGTCACTATAGGAACACGTCGCAAGTTGCCTTAGGCACTTCGGCCCACAGTGCTCGAAGGCAAACCCCGATTTAGAGTTGGGACCAGCTCTGTGTCACCAGTCTATGTTGCCCTCTATCGGTGACTAGGCAAACCAAGGTGCTTTCGTTTCGCACCTGGCTTATCCCTCTCCCCATACGTCCCTAGTTCCCCCCCGGGAAGTAGAATTGGCCAGTTTTTAGGCAACTAAGAACTCTCGGCGAACAGAGTCTTCATCTCATTATGCTTGCTCTCGACGTTATTCTAGTTTCAAATTGTTTTTCCTCCCTGTCCTTTATTACCTCTAGCTACCCGTTGCCGGTTAAATACACGTAGTACTTTAAGGGACGTCTTCCTGCGTCCTTCCAAGATTCCCATCTAACTCACCCCGGCCTCTTCACGCCACAACGATGAATCAGTCTGAATCCGTGTGAGGGGGGAATTTAGTCCAGTCTATCTTCTCCTTCCGTCTTTTCGCAGTCTAAGGTACGAACGACACACCCTTGCCGTTACGTCGCATTTCCTTTTTGGCCTGAAACGCGGCCCTCCCCCGGAACGGTTTCCAATGATCCACCCCCGGACGAAAATGCAGCCCTGTCCTCGCACTATAGAGCGCTGGTGATATTCCTTTACTCAATCTTCAGGACAGGATTCCCCCCGGTCTGATGCCTCGATAAGCTCGTAGAAACGCCATTTTTTTCACCGGCACACAACGTCCTTGAAATTCAAGCAAGTATGTCTTCCTTGTCACGCCCTCGCTAGAATACTAGGAAACTTTTTCAAGAAACTCCCTAAGGAAGAGTTAATCGGGATAAGGTTTTACCAGGGAATAGTGGTCAAGAAGCGCATTTTTTTGCTCTTTTAATCCTCCTCCCGTTGTAGTAGAAATTCTTTCCCTGACTGAACCTCCCCGATGTGTTACACGAAGCCGGCCTTTCAAAGGTCCGCCCCCTTATACGTTCCTCGGAGGTCGAGCAGACGTTTTCCTTTTATCGTGCCTCAGTTTTCGAGTCAAGAGTGCAAACCCACGGAAAGTCCATTCAAAGTGTTCTTTCCTTAGCGGGCGAGAGGTTTTGCAGTATGGAGTTAGGCCGCCCCCTGGGACTTCCTTGTCTTGCCCGATGCTCACCCTTTCTTACCACTTCCCACGTCTTCAATGAGAATGTGACTATAGGCAAATGGATAAGTGGAGTAATTTTGCTTCCGCCGCAATGTCGACGTCGGCTTTTTTTTTCAAGCCGGAGACTGCAGAACCACAGCAACTCGATCTGAACAACGTAGACTGTCCGCCTACCATTGTAGTTTTTTTTTCAGGAAGCATTCCTGGATAGGGTGTGTTGCTACCGTCGCTGACTTTGACGAGACTTTCCCGGCCTCCCCTCCAACGACGTTTCTATTTGTAAGGAAAGTGTGTGGCGCAGACGTATGTACTTTTAGTCGGTACTGCACCCGTCTGGGTGAAACGGTTGACCTCTCCGACATTGTACAGGTTGGGGGGGTGTCGACGTGCGCGTTATCGGTGTCAGGTACCATAGGAAGGTCAATGAGAAGACGAGAAGTTCCTTATCTGCTCCCGTTTTATGAGTTTCTCGCCTCTGTGCCCATTGCGTTTTCTTCATCCTGTTTATTGTGGCGATCCGTTCGACGGTTCGCGTGACTTCCCGCTTTACCTCCTTCTGACTCGGGGAATGTCGGTAGGTGTTACGCCTCTCGCCTGCTTATTCTTTCCTTTCGGATTCTGTACTGTCGCGAACATTTGCCCGCCGAGTTCATGCCCCTTTTATAGTGTCCGCAGCTGCCCCCGTTCCCTTCTGCGACGTTTAATACATTTCGAAGCCCCTTACTTCAAAGGACGACATTCATCTCGTTAGTCTTAGGGTACTTTTTTGTACGTTACTCCTGTGAAGGAGTATATTGGTCATTAGGCTCAGTGACCGAGCACGACGGCTGTCCAGGAATATAGATTGTGAGGGAGGGTAGCCCCGAATGGAGTCTGGAGTTGTCACGTAGTCGAAATTCCCGAACACTTTTTGTGTATTTCGGCCGGAGATCGCATACGAAATATGAGATAGTCGGGTTCTTCTTTGCCAGGTCTCCGACCCGAGTATGCTTCACCCTTCCCTCCCTCGCGCCGCATGCCTGGATATTAAATCTCGGAGCAATTGTATGTCAGATAGCGGCGTTTTTTGAAGTGCCGAGTGGACCCTTTGTCCAGCTTCGTATTGCAGTCTATCCATGTTTCGGACTCCTCAACTAGATTTGTGCCACGCCTCCACGGGGTGCCTGTACCATACTTCCTGCCCATTCAGTGAAATCCTGGAGGGGCGTTCAATGGGACCTAACCTTTGTCGTGCACTGTTCCCTTTGGCATTCCGTGGCACCCTCCGGTCTTCCTTGATTTTTTTCGGGGGCGCCTGAGTCGCCTTTTTGGAGAAGCACATAATGAGAACTCCCTGTTGGTCCCCTTTTGTACTGGAGGTCGTCCCCTTGGGTCCCCCCTTCCATCTTTGGTCTTTGTCGTCACCGGTGCTTCCTTTTTCCTTACTCGTCCATTCGACCCTGGGGACGCCATTTCCCTTCTCTTACATCGGTCGCGCATAACACACCCCCGCGTCTCCCTTGCCTCCGCCGGTTTCACAGCTCTGGTCTTGTGCCGCCCAGACAACAGGCGCCATGTCTTATTCTCTTTTTGAACCCCTGCCCGTCTTCTCGCAGACGTCCCCATTTAATCTGTCGGGGTGCTTTCCAACCCCTCCTTATCGTTCTAATTCTCCTCTATCGGGACGCCTCGGTGACAGAATGGATACCTTCCAAATTTTCCCATCAACCACCAAATGATGGGGTTTTTCGGAGATCCTTTGGCCTGCCCTAGTGCCCCCCCCCATTTATTAGGCCTTTTTTCTTCACTCTCTTCCGGTGATGAGTAGGAGAATTTTTTGGTTTCTGGGGGCTCCCCAGGTCGCAAGCGATGTTTCCTGTCAGTAGTCCCAGGGGCGGCCACCGGACGTCTTCGATCTTACCTCCCCCCCCCCTCTTGGCCTCCTCGAGAGAGTCGCTAATGGTGCGGAAAGCTCTTAAGGCCCTTGCAGTCCCGTATGAAGACACGTTCGGTTTCATCCTTTTCCTTTTCCTTTTCCCCCCAATCGCTCCCACGATACTATAGAGTGGATGGGACTCTTTGTTAACCGGTGATAGAGCTGTTTTCTTTGCTCCTTCCCTGGAAGACCTAGTTTGTTGGCTCGTTCGTCCCGACGGTGTACACTCCTCCCACCACCTCCTTGCTCTCCCTCCCCTCCCCCTCTTTTCCCCCTTCCTCCCCCCTCCCCCCCTCCTCTAAACCCTCACCCCCTTACCCTCCCGTACCACAACCACGCCCCCCCCGTCTCCTCCCTTTACCCGTTTCCCATCCCCCCTCCCCCGCCCTTCCCCCCCCTTTTCCCATCTCTGTCCTACACCCCTTTCTCACTCTCTCCTCCCCCTCGCCCCCTCCTCACGCCCCTCCCCTTCCTCTCCCCCCGGTTACCCCCACACCCCCTCCCCACTTCCCAACCTCCTCCTCCCAACCCCCCACCCATCCCCCCCCCCTTGTGCACTCACTCCCAGTTCTTCCTCTAACCTCCCTGCCCCCCCCCCCCCCCAACCACCCCCTTCTCGGCACTCCACAATCCCATCTACCGCTGTCCGTCCTCCAACCCCCTCCTCACCGATCCATCCCCCCTCCCAAGCCACAACTGGCCACGCTCTCCAACTATACTCCTCCCTTCACTCTCCCACACCTCCTCTCCTCTCCTCCCCCCTAGCAACCTTCCCGATCCTCCCCGCTCCTCCACCCAAATCTCACCCCGGACCTACACCACCCTCCGCCCACATCCCACGTGTCCTCGGTCCTCCATCCCCTCATCCCCCACCCACCACACCCCCTACACCCTCCCTCCCCCTCCCCTCCTCCCCCCCTCCCCCCCCTAGCCTCCCTACCCCCGCTCACCAACTCTCCATTCTTACCCCCCCTGCCCCCCCCCTCCCCCTACTCCTTCTACCCCCCCCCCCCGCAGCCTTTCCATTACTCCTAGACGCCATCCATTTGCTCTCCTCAACCCCACATCCCCCCCCCCCCCCCACACCCTCCACTCCCCCCCCCCATCTCTAGCTCAACCTCCCATTAGGCCCCCCCCCCCCCTCCATCATCTCCACCCACCTCCCCCACGTTGCCTTCCCTACCCTTTCATCCCTCCAAGCCTCCCCCCCTACTCCTCCCACCAACCAGCACTTTCTCACTTTGACCACTATTCCACCACCTCCCTGCAGAGCTGGATCACTAATTACTCCCAACCCGCGACTCCACCCCCCCGCGCACTCCGCCCCCCCCCCCATCCCACGAACAATCCAACAGACCCCGACCAATCCCCCCGACGAGGGCTCTCAAACCCCCACCCCCCCACGCCTTCCCCCTACTCCCCCTGCCCCCCGTTTGCTCTTCCCCCCTTATCCGTTTCCGCCCGAACCCACGCCCAACCCACCTCAAACCCAATCACCTTCACAACCCGATGACCATAAACCCGCCCGTTTTGCCCCCGCCCTTCTTGAGCCCACCCCCTCGCATGCTCATCTGTCGACTCCACATCAAATCCCCCTATCCCCCCCTCCCCCCCCTCCTTCCCCTCCCCCCTACCCCCCCCACGCCCCCCTCTCCTCCTACTCCCTTATTGATTCTCCGTTCTTTCTCTCGCTACTACCCCCCGGTAAACCACTTTCCTATCCACCCTATACGCCGACAAACCTTCCTCTATTTCCTTTGAGAATTCCCCCCACCCCCCCCCTACCCCCCCTGACACTTCTATCTCCGCGCTCTTCTTCCCACCATACGACCCCATGCACTCCTTCCTCCATCATTACCACACATCATGTTTCACCCCCTCCCCCCTCCTCCCCACTTCCCTTCCGACTTAACTAAAGCAGTGTCCCCCCCATCCACCGACCCCCCCCTGACGTTTGCATCCCCCCCTTCCCCCTAACGCTGCCAATCCCATCCCTCCCCCTGTCTCGCATCCTCCGCTTCGATCCAGGATTCCCACCTCCCCCTGACCGCTATCCTCCGTCGTCCATGGGCCCACTTACCCTTCTCCCACTCCCCTCCCCCCCTCCTCCTATACTCCTGAAGCACAGGCGCCCACCCCCACCCGTCCACCTACACTTAGGTACCTTCCCCCCCTCAACCACCCACCGACCCACAACCACCACCCCCAACGCCCCCCCATCCAACCCTCAACCCCTTGACCCCACCCTCCCCCTACCCCCCCCCCAACCCACATTCCCCCCCCACCCCCACCGCATCCCCCAACCCACCTCTCCCCTTCCCCCCCTCACCCCCCCCCCCTCCTCTCGACTTCTACCCCCCCCCCTGGCACCACCCCCCTTCTTCCTTCGCCAGCAACTTCGTCCCCCCCCCGCCCCCACCCCCCCCTTCCCCCCCCACCCCCCCCCCCCTTATCTCCCCGCCACCACCCTCCATACACAAAGGATGCCCCCGCCCCCACCGTCTCCCCACCCTCCATTCTGCTGACGGCTCTCAGCCCACACTTCCCCCACCTAGCCCCGCTCCCCCCAGCCCCCCCTACCCATCCCACCCACCCCCCTCCTCACTATCCCCCACTTCCCTAAGCGACCCCCTTGTCTTACGCGAGTGTCTTAAAGGCCCTTGGCACCCACCCCCCCCCTCCCGCAAAAATATCCACCCCAAGGAAGCCCCCGCAAACCCCGGTCCCCCGCCTCCCCACCCTCCTCTCCTCCCCCTCTTGACCATTCCCCCCCCACTCCCAGATGTTTTCCCACCGCGCCTACGCCTCCCCTCCCCGATTCCCATCTTCCCCCCCTACCCCCTCACACCTACGCCCCCCTCCATCTCCCCCACCCCCCCCCCTCCCTCCTCAACACTTCCCCCCCCCCCTCTCTCCCTCCTACCCCTCCCCTCCCCCCGTCCCCACCAATCTCCTCCCCTTACACCATTCACCCCTTACCTCCCCTCCCACATCTTCTTCCTATCACCTCTCCTCGGCCCGACCCACATTCCCCTCCAATTTACCTGGAACCGGAGTACAGATCCCTCCCGAACCCGACCTTATAACGCACTCGGACAACGAACTCCCCCCCCCCCACTCCCCGTCCCCCCACCCCTTCCCCCCCACCCCCCCCCCCCCCCGTCTCCGCTCGTAATCCCCCCTTACCCCTCTCCCCCTTCCACCCCCCCCCCCCCCCACCCCCACACCCCCCACCCCCCCTCCGAGATGCCCAACCGCGTCCACCCCCCCCCCTCCCTCCCCCTACCCCCCCCCCCCTTCTCTCCCCCTCTCTTCCTCGACCCCCCCCCCCCTGGCACCCGGCTCCGCCCCTGTAACTCTACGGATCGACGTCTGATTTCAGACACATCCGCGGCCTCCGATTATAATGACAACCCTAGCCCTCGGCCCTAAGTCCGCCACTCCTCACGCCCCTGTCACTCCCCTTTAACACGCGTCACCTGTGACAACCCGTAGGCCCACCCGGGATTCGGACCCCCTTTGCCCTCATCCCCCCAACCCACCCCGCCACTGATTTGAGAACCCTCCGATCGCTCCTCCTTCCCCCACAGTAGTCCCAAAGGGCTTTCCTCCCTTCCCCTTCCGTTCCCCATCCTTTGTCCGCCCCGGTCCTTTCACCTAGAAACTTCCCCCCTACACCCTTCAACCCCCCCCCTCTCCCCCCCCCCCCCCCCCCCACCCGCCCCCCCGCCTCCCCCCCCCCCACCCCCCCACCCCCCCCCCCCCCCTTTTTTTTTTGTTTCTTTTTCTTTTTTTTTTTTGTTTTTTTTTTTGTTTTTTGTTTGTGTTTTTCGGACAAGTGGTTGATTTTTCCCCAGCTTTCATATAAGTTCGGCTCGGATCGGCCCGTCGGAGGTCGTATTTGATCACAGCAGGATAGTGGCCCGCTTTATACCCCCCGTGTGGGACATTCCTTGGCCCTTCCTCGTGGTCACGTCCAGTAAGGCCTGACCTCAAGAGTCCTTAAAGGTTCTTTGTGAATATATCAACCCCCTTGCTCGTTTCGATCCGGTATTCAAAAGGAAGATGGTAGGTAGCGTAGAGAAAGTTTTCGCCTTCCCCCCCTCGCACGGGACGATTGTCCTTCTTTATTTCGAGCTCGTGCGCGTTCTCAGCAACGGATTATCGCGTTTTTTTAGCCATAACGTAACCCTTTTTGCGCTTTCTTCACCGGCGGACCTCAAAATGGGAAATCTCATTGCCAAGATTGCGAGCCAGGGTCAGTTTAATACCGAGGCTTGAGACTCCCCTACTTTTCAGCCGCTCGGCTCCCCCGGGTTCTTCTTTTTTGTTTCCCTTTTTTTCTTTCCCCTTTCTGAGGTTACAACCAATCTGCCCGGTGATGGTGGCGAAATGGACCCTTGCCTGGTCCTACTACGGACGAGCTTTTGACCCCTTTAGATTCTTTTCCCGGTCTCGTTGCTTTCGGGTTTCCTAATGCGGGAGGAGAGATAGTCAAGACTGATTTTCCCCTGCTCTCTCATTCCCTTTCCCGAAAAAACCTCCCCCCCCCCTGTTCTGCCTCCGTCATCGATTAGACCCTGGAAAGCGCGTCCTGATTCTAGGAGTTCGACTTTGCACGTTTAACCAGGTCGCCGGCCCCCTGAACTCGACACGTTTTTTCCGGACCCCTTCTCTTTTTATACCACGAACGGTAAGTTGAGGTGCCCCCTCAGCAAGCATACGGTCTTCTCCTTAGTTTGCCTTCGGCGACGCCTCTTTCTCCTCTCCGGCGTTCTCTTCCATGCGTCGCGGACGCCCCTGATCGAGAATGAAGAAGGGGCGTCCCTTCAGTCTAACTTTCAAACTCCCCCCCTACCCCTCTGACTGGCAGTTCCCATTCTCTTTACTCTGTGTCGTCGAGTCCTTCCAACGACCCCCCCCCCGCTCCACTGGCTTGATCCTCCCCCTCAAGTCGTCCTCTAAAGGGGGGTATGTCCCTCTCTTTTTCCCTCCTCTTGGCCCGCTCCTAGGAAAGTCCCACAATCTTTTTAGCCTGGCCCAAAGGAGGTTTTTAGTACCGATTTTGACGTCCCCTGTTCCCCTTTGGCACAACTCGTTGCATATCTTGTCTCCCCCCCCCGCACCCTTGCGACATCCAACAAGACTCGGTCTGAAATTAAGATCTTGAGCTTGAATATTTATTGCGTCGATTTTGCTTTCCCTTTTTTTTTTTGAATTTTCCCACCTGGCTTAGTATTTTTCCCCTTCTCTGGAGGTAGGCATTTCTCTTCGTATCTTAGGCGGATCCTCTTTTCCAGTGAGTCCTTTCTCGCTATTTATGGCCATTTCGTTGGGGTGTCCAACTCTTACTTCTTCTTCTTTTTCTGGACTCCTTTCCGATCATAACTGTTTACCCGCGTGACAAGATAGATCATACAAGATTTTCCTGGAGCTTATCTTCTGATCGATCGCCCTTTCCTTCTCCTATTTCTAAGACTGAGGAACGAATTGGTCCTTGTAACCGACGACGGTTTTCTTTTGGTGCTTGCGTCCCGAGTACGTGACTTACGAAGTATAAGTTTTTTAATGTTTGAAGACCAAGGAGGTATGTTGGTCGTTCCTATACCTTTTGAGCCCCTGTACGGT
>Ga0179591_1223598_pt1 | contig 12615 bp, 12 predicted proteins | sample CZOMad2_1_08_16f_FD_182891 | JGI IMG/M metagenome (GOLD analysis project Ga0179591, IMG submission 182891) | Vadose zone soil fungal communities from Angelo Coast Range Reserve, California, USA - CZOMad2_1_08_16fungal (PacBio error correction) | ecosystem: Environmental > Terrestrial > Soil >... | reverse complement strand
GCCCCCCTTTCGTATTCTTTTCTCCTTTCAGTTCTCCGTGCTTTCCCCGTGTCGCCCCCATTTTTTGTTCTTCACAAAACCCGTCTTGACCACCTCTCTCCTTTCCTTCAAACCCTTCTTTTGACTTCGCCCCTGAGCTTTGTTTACCGCCCAACAGATGTTTCCTGATTTTTTTTTTCATTTCCTTGCCACACCTTTGTGCCCCTTTCTTCTTATCTTCTTCTGTATAACTCTTTTTTTTTTGTGACGAACCCTGCGGAACAGCGAAATTCTTTCTCAGATTATATTAATTGTATCTAGTTACGTTCCGAAGTTCTCAGATCTTTTGCTCGAACCCTCCCCTAGTATTCATTTTAATTTTTGTGCATGAGGTTTTATTGAGCCCGGTCTACACGCCCTGGGCTTCTGAGCTGTCCTTGTCTTGTTAGTATGCTACAGTCTGCTTTACTTATTTTAGTTCACCTCTCCGTGTTAAGGTCCTTTTTTCCCTTCTTGTTGTTCCCCTATCAATTTTCTTTGTCTAACACACGTTCCCCCGGTGCCAAAGACCGCAGCAGTGAGTGTATGACCCTTCCCTTTTTCTTTCCCCCCCCCCTTCCGTCCTTTCCCCTTAAGGCATGGCCTTAGACCACCCTTCCTTTGACTCTCCCCCCTGCGCCCCTTTCTCGCGCCTTTTGCCTATTCCCCCCCCCCCCCCGAGTTTTGTTCATTCAAGCGTCCTTTCCTCATACTCCCTTTTTTTCCGTAAAATGCCTCCTTCCCTTCTCTCCTTTCGCTCGCCCTTCCCTTTGAATACCATGTTTTCCGGGAATTTTCCGGGTCTCTCCTACGACTTCCTCCCCCTCATTTCTTTTCGTATTCCTTTTACTATGACCTGTCTTTGTTGGCCCTTTTCCGGATCATCGCTCTTGAATGGAGATTTTTTTTTTCGTACGTACCGGCCCGTTATTCCACTTGCTGTCTTGTCCTTGCCTGCGTAATATTGCTGTCACCCCCTCCCCCTCTGCCGCTCTCAATCGATTTTGCTGCCTCCAACTCCTCTTGCCTGCAAATGAGTCCCTCCGTTTAGACCTTTCACTCGCCGAGCTCTTTTTCCTTTCTTTCCAACCCGATCGATTATGCCCTTCTTCTACCAGTAAGTTTTGCCCCATGTATTCGCTTTACAGCTGTTGTTTATCCGCGTCCCCGTACCGCAGTTTCACACGCTGTCAGTTTTGGGACCCCTTCCGATGTCCCTCTCTTTTTTTTTTTTGCTTTGCGAGCTAGACTTTTTTTCTCTACTGTGCAGCCCACTCGTGGCTCTGGCTGTTCTTTTCCTTTTGAAACATGGTCCCCTTACTTAGAGTCTCTTTGTTTCAACTTTTTTTTGTTGTTTCCCCCCCCCGTCTGGACTTTCTTTTTTGGAACTTTAGTGTGTGAGTGTGCCCTTGTCCCCCGTTTTCTGCGTTCGTCACTCCTGAATTTTGTTCCCCCTTCTTTCCTTGTCTTCATCCCTTGTACACGTCACTCTGCGCCCCCCCCCCTTACTCCCATTCCCGACGCGTTTGCTGCATTGCACCAAGTTATTTCTCTTCTGTCTATTGGAGTGCAGTTCCATTTCTTCCCCCCACCCCAGTGCCTCCCCCCCTTTATCCCGCGCATTTTTTATCTTTCCCTTTGACCATTGGTCCTCTGAGATTGTCTAGCGAGATAGGGGTATGCTGTACATCTCTAGTGTCTCCCCATCCTTTTTTCTTGCTTGCATTGCACGTCGGTCTTGCCCCTCCCCTCTCCTGTTCTTTTTTTCTTTCCTTGTCGTGGTGACTGCCTCCTTGCGTATCGTTGCTCACTGACACGTCAGCTCAGCTCAGCCTCCCCCATCGCGCGACCCCTGCAGCGTTCCGTGCAACCTGACTCTCCGAACCGCGCTTTTTCTTTTTTTTTTTTTTCGAACTTTTTTTTCCGCTTGCTCCCTCCCCCCAACGGCCCGATTCCCATTACGCTCACCCGGTTCGTGTCGTTTTGGTTTCCTTTCTCCCTCTTTTCCCCTCTCCTCACGTGTCACCCGCGTTTTTTTCTTGGCACTCCTGCCTCTTTCCCCATCCATTTTTTAAGCACGTGTGTCGACGCCACGGTCGTTTCGATTCGGTTTTTCCCCCCGTAGGCCCTCTATGTCCCTTTCCCTTTTTTCTTCGGGCGCTCCCTACAAGTTTCCCTCTCTGAACTCCGTACTGAGCTGCCAGTTATATCCTCCCACTGGCTATCGCCTGCAAAGGGTCTGAGGTAAGTCTGCATTTCCGCTCTTGATTGACGTCCCTTTCTTTCTTCTTGCCCCCCGTGTTCCTAGCCTCCTTTCCTTTTGCTCGGTGCCCTCACCCGCAAATTGTTTTTCACTCTTGATTTTTTACTGAGGTATGCCTTTTTTCCCTTTTTTTGACGAGTTTTTCCCTCCTTTTTTCCTTGCGTTGATTTTTGATTCTAGAGACCGCTGATTTGGCCAGCATGCCCCTCTTTCTGTTTGTCTTGATTTTTTTTTTTTATGTTTTTAATATTAATCCTAATCTTGTTTTCTCCGCCCGGCCCCCTCCTCCTGGGGCATTCTTCTTCCTGACACCAGACGTGCACCACCCTCCTTTTTATCTTGTACGTCATCCTCGCGCCGAACGAAGCCTTGTACCTCCCTGACGCGCTGTCCGGTTCTTTTCTCATGCGTTTTTTTCCTTTGTCTATGATCCCCCCTCCCAGTCAACGCGCCCCCCTCACTGGCGATTTCGTTTTCTTTCATCTCTCCCAAAGGGTTGCATGCAAGGAATTTGAACCTCGAAGCTTCCCCAATATCCAAACATGATGAGCACTTTGATTTTTTTTCTCCAGTGATCTCCCCCTTTAATCGGATTTTTCCTTTTGAATAGAAAGCACCTTCCCAAGAGTTGAAGCCAGGACTTCTTTCACCCCACGGGGCACCCCCCCCAGTTCCCCCGTCCACCTCTCACCTCTTTGTGCCCATTTTGAATCTTTTTCAGGAACGAGACACTAACTCCCTCCAGACCAGGAATACCGCCCCCCTATCATCCTCCAGTCTCCTGATTTCCACTTGTTTTGAGTTTTTCTTAACCCCAAAACCTCATTTTTTCTTATCAAGTCTTCCCTCGGACATTATTTTTCTTCACTTTCCCCCGTTCTCCCTTTCAAGCCTAGGGTGCTCAGATCCTGATACTTCGCTGTTTTCTACCACGTTTTTCCCATCAACGTTTAGGACAACACTCCCCCCGGCTCCAGATCTCCCGGGCGTTAATTCCCTCTCGCCCCTTTTTCTCTTCGTCGATTCATCCTGGGAAAAGTGGACCAGCACTCAGCTTTGGTAGAAAAGATTTCCCCCCCCTCTTCACACTTCCGGCATTGATAGAGCCAATCAGTGACTTTTTTTAAAGTTTTTCGCGGACCTTTTTTTCCTCAGTCCTCTGTGACTTCGGTACTCCTCTCATGCTTTTTTTGCTGCTCTCCTGACACCGGTGCCGCTCTCTCTCCGCAGTTCTGCCACCTTGTTTTTTGACGGTTTCCTAGCCCCATCCCTTCCACTTTTTTTTTCTCTCCTTCCGTTTTATGCGCCACTACCATGAGGTGCAGACATCCCTCAGATTTGGGCTTTCTCCTGTCAGCTTTGATGAAGTTCCCCCTTACGTTCTTCTCTTCCGCACCTTGTTTCTTCGTTTTTCGTTTTGTACTGTCTTTTTTGTATATCGAGGTCACCCTGTACACCCGCGATTTCAAGCCAAGAACTCCGCTCTTACCACCTATTTTCTGCACTCTTGATGCTCCTTTACTGAGACTTTTCCTTCCCACTGACAGATCCCGTTCCCCCTTAATTTCCCCCAGCGTCCACCCGGCACCGATTTCCGACCTCATCTTCCGACCGATAACTTGCCCTTCTCACCTAAGTGCACGTTTTTTTCTGCAACTGTCGCGTGAGTTCTTCTAGCACCGTTATTTTTTTTCAGTTTGCCCCGCAGCCGTCTTGCCGACTCGCCCGGTCTTCATTCGCCTCCCGCGATAGATAGCTGTGTCGCCCCCCTATTTTTCATTTTTTTCAGGTGTGCGTCCTGCGACAACCTGTCAAGAACTCCGATTTGCCCCTTGACCATTATTTTTCGTTATGTACCTGTCCCCGCCCCATGCTGCCTTCGTCGCGTTTGTGTGCTTACACTGCCGTTTTCCCCGGCTCAATGCTGCTTTAGGCGTTTTTAGTCGTTTGTTCCCTCAGCCCCTTTGTTTTGTCCGTTGCCGCCCTGCACTGCCGCGACTTCCCCGTGACTGAGTTGGCGCAACCTCTCCCACATGTGTGGTCCGGCCTTTGTCCCCTGGATGGATCCCTCCCACTGACCGCCTCGCTCCCTGCTGCCTTTTTTCGGTTGTATACGCCTCCGGCTTCCCCGCTTCCTTCCTCCACAGTCCAGAGGCCTCCCTTTCACCACGTACGTCCCCCCGCTTCTGGTGCATGCTGCCGCTGTTTTTATTGTTCGCAAAATTCCCCCCTCCAAAGGCAGTTTTCCGACTACTTTCGCCTTAATCCATCACTCCTCCCCCACGATAGGCTTGGGCGCACCCGCTCATCGTCGGTTTTATTGTACCTTATTGACTCTATCCCTTTCCCCTTTTCCTCCTTTCTCCCCATTTTGTTTTTTTTCTCCGATTCTAGAAGACTCAGTTTTGCTCGACCTCGCTTCCTTCTTTGCGACTGCCTTTTTTTTTCCCCGCGCAGCTGTACGACGGCCAGTTTGGGTTTTTTGTGTGTGTGGTTGTGTGTGGTGTTGTGTTTTTTTGGGTTTTGTTTTTTCTAAGCCTGAGGTTTCGTTTTCTTTATTCTTTTTTACCCCGCAACCTCCCCCCGCACCACTGCCCCTGTACCGACGTCCATGGCAGTCCCCTTTCTATTCCTTGTTTCCTAGCTGTATGTTGCCGTCTCTTGCGGCTTTTTTTGTCTAGTTTTTTTGCCGACGCCGTTCCGCCCACACTGCCACCCTGATGCTTAGGTTCGTTTTGTACCCACGTCTTCTCCCCTTTTTTGATCACCCCTAGCTTGACACCCCCCATAGATTCCGTCATCGACGTCTTTTTCTCTTTCTCCCTACGTGTTTTAAGATCGTCGGGTTACTAGAGAATGATTCCGTTTCGCCCCCCTTTCTATCGACGAGCAGCCGACCTTTCTTGATTGCGTTTTTTTTTCGTGCAGTATTTGTAGTCACGTCCCTTTCTCGCCCTTTGTTTGCCTCATGCAACCTTTTTTAGAACGGCTTGTTCGTTTGCGCTCTGTACCTTTAAGCCTATGCTTCGGTCGTCTTGTCCCCCCTGACGTTTCTTCTTTTCGCACCAAAGGCCCCATTCGTGATTGTACCCCCATTGCTCATAGCACCCCGCTAGCCTTAATTTTTGTTTTTTGGGGTGCTCCCCCTTTTTTTTTTTGTGTTTCTTCACTCCCCTCTGATGCGTTGTTCGCTGTTCCTAGTAGTCCGCGTACTTGATTTTTTGTCTTATTTCGACTTTTCCTTGTTCTTTACTTTTTTAGCCGACCCCAACTCGAGTTGTCGTACCCCTCCTTTTCCCGCTATTCCAGGCTCGCTCGGTATCTTCTCACCCAGCCCCGGTAGTGTCGGTGACCAAGCAAGGTGAAACTCCCATAGTTTTTTTTCGATGACTCTGTCGTGGCGCACATTGCTCTTTTGTTCAGCCCCCTTCCCGACTTGCCCCTCGCCTGCCCTACCAATTTTTTGTTTTTTGTTTTTTTCTGTTGCCCGACCCTCTTTCGTTCAAAGACGTCGTCCTGTTCGATACAACCTCCTTCGACTCTTTTTCTTCCTTGCATACCCCCGACCCCTCCGTCCCCGGTCCTTTTCCCCCCTGTGGGTTTGTCCCCGACTCACATATGCCTAATCCCCCTCTTTTCTGGTTTTTAGGCATTCCCTAGTGCTTTAGACATTTTTTTTTTTTTTTTCCCTTTTCTCATTTCTTCCCCCTGTGTTCGTAAGTGGTTGTGTTCCTCCGCCGTGCTTTGACGTAATGTTTTCCCGTAGCGTCAGCACAAACCAATTTTTGACGTCCCGACTCTGTCCCGTTAAATTTTCGACACCCATTAGTTTCTCCTTTTAGAGACAGTCCCCACTGAGTCGCGCCGGATGTGTTCGCCCCTGTCGGTTTTCTGACTAGCTGTACATCGATCCATTTTTGCGTTGACTGGTTCTCTCGTAGCCCAAGGGTTTGGAGGTTTTTGCACCCAACTTTTTTTTTTTTCGATCAGTCCCCTGCAGACTTGTCTACGACACATTCCTCATTCGCCTTTACGCGTGTGCCTGTGACCGATTCGTAGCTCCAGGTTTTCGCTCCGATGTCTCTTAACGTGTCGCGTGTTACGAAAGCTCTGTTTTTGCCGCATGCACGATTCTCCGTCCCCCCCGGCACCTCAGACACCGCCGTCCCTTTCTTCACGACGCAGTGTGTCCTTGCGAGTTCCCGTTACTTAGTACGCGCCCTTCTCTTCCCAGGGTTTTGTACTTCCCGACAGACCACCCCCATTTCTCGGTGCCTAGCCCTGATACCCCTGTTTCCTGTAGAGTCTGTCTACCGGTGTGCCTTGTATGTCCCCGAGTGCTTCTGTATGGCCTTTGTTCCTTACCCCCCGTTAGTTTTTTGACTTTTTCCCCTCCCTCTTCTGCCACAGCTCAGTTTGACGGTTACTTCTGTCCTGTGCTTCTCCAGTGCAGTGTTAAGTTCCCATCCCCCCTAGGGTTTCCCTTGATAATGTTTACCTTTTTATAGGTTTCTCCCTTTTGTGCACCCGCTTCACTTTCCAGTCAGCCGACTCCCTCTTTCCCACTGTCCGTTTTCTTTTTTTCGTTTTGTCCCTAGGAATGATTTCAGTTGGTAACCAGATGTGTCTGACACCCTTGCCACTCCGCGCGCGCCCCCCTTTCGTCCCAAGTCCCTCCTGAACGAGATCATTACGGACTGCCATTGCTGCTTTTTTTTTTTGTACGAGTGACTATCCTGCGCCCCTTGTCTTTTGACCAGCTTTACCCCGTCCTTGAATCCTTTTTTGTTCGTTGTCCTTTGATTTTTATCTATCCCCCCAACTCAGTATCAATTACTGAAAAAGAGGACTTGCTCTTCCTGCCCCGCTTACCCAAGCCGGCAGTCCCATTCCAGTTTTTGTCAGTTCAGGCGAACCTCGTCTTCACACGTATACCCCCCTTTCCTGTCTCCCCTCCTTTTTGACATGTAACTTCTGAAGTGACTTTTCTGTAACATTCCTATCGCCCGGTCCTCACTATCGCTATGAACTTCGCCCAGAATCGTGGCCCGTCAGGTTGTCCCGTTTTGTTTTCCCTCTCTCTTTTTTTTTGCTGTGGTGACGTCTTTCCTGTCACCCCCCCCCAGCATTTTCTGGCTACCCTTTTTTCAAAGCTGCACTACCGCGGTTCCTTTGTTGTCAAGTCCCTTGTCTGTCCATTTTTTTGTTGCGTCGTATTATGTGACTCCCCGCACTGTCTATGACAGTTGTATCCCCGACCCAGCTGATGCTGAAACAGAATACCCCTTCCCGCAAACACTTTCCCCTACCTCTCTTTCTTGTGCACTGATGCCGAGTTCCGATTGTTGTCCTGACGTTAACTGGAGCTTTAAGGCCCCCTGATTACTTTTTTTCGTCCCCATGCTGTTTGTGGTGACTATGATTCCCCCGTGCCGATATGTTGTCCGAACAGCTGTGTCCTCTTTTTTTTTTTTGCCATCCTTGGTTCCTTGTCACCTTCACGCAGCAGTCTTTCGTTGCAGCGATGACCCCCCTTGTCGTAAGGATTCTCTTTTCTTGACCCAAGCCGATAGATTTTCCCCCTGTTGTTGGTTCACCTTTTCTTCGACACCTCCCGCATAAATTTTGTCTCTCTGAGCGTCACTCACTGATCCCCCCTTTTTTCCTTTCTCTGTGAACAGCCCCAGTTTTTAAAAAGTCTTCCATTGTTACGAGAAGTTGGAGACCCATGTTTCCGAGACCAGCTGTACTGACATTCGTTTGATCCCGTTTTCTTAGATTCGACGTTCTTCAGGTGTCGTTTCATCGACACCCCCAACGGGTCCTCTTTTTCGACTTTTTCTTTGTGCTCGTTTCCTTTTTTATTTTTTTTTCCCCCGGTCCAATAGGTGCGAAATCAGCAGCACCAGCACTTGAGATCCTCGTCCTTGTCTCTTTCCGCATTTATATTCATCCCCATGCCAGCATGCTTTTGTATAGTGTCACCACCGAGTTTGTCGGGCCTGCCTCCCGCGCATTACCCCCCAGGTCTTTATCTCTTCGTTGTCGCCCCCCTTCCAATATGGGGCATTACACACCAAACACCTCCCCCCCGTCTGTGTCGTGCGCCATCTACCTTCTGTGAACTTAGCGTTCTGACCTCACTTTTTGATCGTTTCCTTTTTTGCTGTTTTTTTCAGCCCCGTACCTTTACTCTTTTAGACATCACCAGCGTTCCGGAGAGAACCCCTAGGGGTTTTTTTTCTGCCCCCTACTACGTCGCCCCCTAAGTCGTGTGCTTTGTTTGAACCAGCCCGCTAGAACAGTTTGCGGTCAAGTCTTTTCTCGTACGCCCCCCCCCCCCTTTGTTCACATGCCCCTCTGGCCCCCTACGTTCCCCTCGAATGAACAAGTCTGACGCCTTCTCGGACCCCTTTTTTTCTCTTGCCTTTCGGAACCTAGGCGATGACCCCCCGCGGTTAAGTCCCCCCACAAACTTGCGGCCATACTTTCCCCCTTAGCTCGTTTTCCCCCTCTAGTACATTGGCTTCCTTTGCACCCGCATTTAGTGCGGCGACGATCCCTGCTCCCATCTCACTCATAGCAATCTGCAGCCTGTGAACCCGTTTTCACCCCAAAGTATTTTAGTCTGACGGTCCAGGTTTTTTCCACTACTTGAACGAGCGTTTCGCCCATTTTTTAAGTTTCGGTTCTGTCCTTTTTTCTTTATCTTTTCACTTTTGTTTTCCAGATTGTTGATAGTGTCAGCAATCTCTGGCTCCCTTGCCCTGCCCGCTACCGGTCCCCGTCTCTTTTTTGTGTTTGTTGGCCTTTTTCGCTTCTCGTTTCGCGGCCCCGCTGTTTTGTTTGGTATGGTCTCTTTTTTGTTTTGTGGACCACTGGCTGGTGAGTAGTTTCTGTTCCTCATGCTCTGCTTCCGTTCTGGTCTTTGTTCCGTCGTTTCCCCCCCTTGCGCCTGCAGTAGTCGTTTGCATCATCTAGTCGACGAATGTCTGCCCTTGCACCCCGTTCCCCCCCCCCCCCCCATCACACGAGCTGACCAGACTTCCACAGACCCATTCTCCTTACCCCTTGAAACTGATTGCGTCTTGTTCGTGCAATGTGCCTCACGCACCCCTATCCCTCTTTTCGTTTTTTGGTGGGCCCTTTGTGCCCCCCCCCTTTTGCCCTACTGCCCCATGCCCCCCGCGACGATTGCCGAGCACGTACCTCCTGACTTTTTTTCTTCACTTCCACTTCCCCCCGAAAACACGTGTGATTTCGCAGTTTTTTTTTCACTGTAACCCTGTTGTTCGTCCTTATTTACTTTGACACGCCGCGGTGAATATTGCCTGACTTTTCTGCTAGCACGTTTTTCTCCCGTAGGAAATGTCACCTTTTTGATCAGATTGTCTATCCTGACTCCCTTTGCTCTTCCTTTTTTTTTTACACAACGACCCCTCGACCTTGTGCACTTTGTCTTTTCCCCTTTTCCCGTGTTTTGTCACGGCTTGTCTCCCGGAATTGGTGTCGCACCGACCCCCTTGCTTTACCCCCAATCTTTTTCCTTCCGTGACTCCTCTTTTTTCGATTTCGAAGCTTTGTCGAACGTTAAGGTTCCCTGGGTTTTTGTGAGTTTGCGACATATCTAGTCAATCGTATCGTGGCGCAACCGGGTCCCCCTTTTTTTTTGTATAGCAGTTTGTAGTGGCAGATCATGCCCTTTTTTCCGGATTCCCCCTCTTAGCTGCGAAGTAGACTTGACCCCGAGATCAAGACCTCTCGCCCGTCGCGGACGCCCTCAGCACGTCTACCCCTTTGGATTCACAGACCCATGTCACTGCCTATTGCGCTTTCCCCGGCGCTCCCTTCCGTATATCGATACTTTCTGTACTTCCTCATCCCCTTTAGGACTTCTTGTGCATGCCCCTTTGAGGATCTTGACCACCCTTTTGTGGAATGTCCTGATCGAGGGCTGCCCCCAGTCGCTGCTTCACGTCCCTAGTTCCCCCTTCACGGCGTTGATCTTTCGTGAGCTTCTACCCCCCAGCTTAGGTCATGTTGCACCGCATCCGATCGACCTTTGCTCTTGTTTGTGAATACGCTTTGGAGTTCATCGCCGTCTCCTGTCACAGTTGGATCTATTTGGGCGCCCCACCCCCCATACCCCCCCTGGTTGCATCCCCACTATGTGCATGCTTGAGACGTCGTCTTTTTCTTTCCCCTGCTCGCCCCTGAATTAGGTTAATTTTTCCCCCGTTTCATATATGAGACTACCGCGATAGCGGTCGCCCCCCATTGCCGGTTTTCCTCTCCACTCTTTTCAATAGTCTCTTTTGCCTTTTTCGCTCGATTCCTTCGCGTTTCTATTGGATCGAGTCTTTCTCCCCTAAACAGCGTAATGATCCTGGTTGCATGGTAGACATTTTCCACACCCCACTTTTATCAGCGCCGTTCTTAGTTTCTGTCTTCACCATGAAGACACTGGAGTCCCCAGTTCGCCCCCCCATCTTGCCACGGTCCTCTACGGCGTCTCGACTTTTCTTTATTTTTTTTTTTTGGTTTCCCCGTATGCTCTTATCTTCTTTGTGTTTTGATGTACGTACCCCAGCCAGATAAGCCTTTCCTTGATTCGATTTACCCCTTTTCTAAATTCCCTTCCCCCCCCATGCTCACGCGATTGTCCCGTTTTACTGCCAAGCTCCCCTTGCTCGAGGAATCCTCCTGTTTACCGCAAGCCTGTTTTTCTTTCTGCACCTTCAGCTTTTGGTTTTCTGAGTGTTACCTTCCTCTCTGTTTTTTGTTGGATTTTCGTCGTTATGACTGACTTTTTCTTTTTGTTCATCCTCTGTGTGGTTTTGAGAGTTGTTTTTCTTTTTTTTTTTGGTCAGTTGTAGCGTTTTTAGACTTTTTCCCCCCTTTCTGTCTTATTACCCTGATTTTTTTCCCGTTCCAATATACCCCCCCTGTAACCGAAAACCTCTGGATTTGATACCTTGACCCCGTAACCACCCCCCCTCCCTTTTGTACCTCTTTTTTTTTACCCCCGGTTGTTCGCCCTCCTTCAGACCTCCTTTCCCGAGTTTGCCCCTTCCCTGATGACAGTCCCCCGTGGCTTGTACCGTGCTCCTAAGACCTGTCATTTTTTGGCCCGTTTGTGAGACTTTTTTTTTTCTGTTCGCGAAAGTTTGCCGCCCCTCTGACTCCCCCAGGCCCGTTTTTTCGACCCCCCAGATATGACGTTTTTAATATAGAAGATTATTGGCGTCAGGATTTATAGTGTTTTCGCCCTGCATCCACTTCCCTTTCCCCCCCTTGGCCCTGTTCGTTTTTTTTGTTTTTTTCCTTTTTTTTTTTTTCTTTTCAACGTACCCCGTCTTCCTTTTTTCAGGGGCTTTCTGTCCCGCGCTCCCTTTCTGTTTTTTTTTTCCCTCTCCGTTCCCCCCCCTGTTCTGTTTATTCTTTTTCTAGGTCATTCCCCCTTCTCGTGTTACTTCGTTTATTTTTTGATTTTTGGTTTTTTTGAGATATCTTTCCTGCACGTCGAACCTCCTGAAGCGGCTGCCCCATGCAAGATCCTCTCCCTTAACTTGCTTTCCCCTGTCTGTACCGCATTTATTTTCCTCGTACCTGACTAGCCCCGTACCTTAAAGATGTTGCCTATGAAGTTATCTTTTCCTTTCCGCTCCACGAGGGTCCCCCTTTTTTTCTTAACCACCTCTCTCTTCCCCTTGCTTCTTCATGTATCCCTTGCATTTCTAGAGTTTTTCTTTGCAAGCCCTAACTTCTCATTTAGATTTTGGCGCCTCCCTCCTCCCCCTGCTCTACCCCTTTTCTATTACGAAATCGTGGGTTTTTCATAGTTTTTTCGTCGGACGGACTTTTGACCCTCCCTTTTTTTCTTCTCCTCACTCCCTCTCACAGGTTCCTTCTTGACAGGTGAGAACCTCTTCCGGTTATAGGAGGTTTTATTATTTTTGTTATTCTCTTTTCGACGGTTCCTACCCCTCCTCCCACCCCTCCCCTTCCGACGTAAGCAACACCCCCCCCCTTTTTCAATCCTTTCCTTTTGTAGCACGGCCTCTGCCTCTTCCAAGCTTTCCTTCCTTTTTCACTCTTCGTCCTGCCCCGTGCTAGGACTCAAGCTAGTTTTTGTCTTGGGTCCTAGCCTCACTTCTTGTCCGTCTTTTCTGTCCTGCTCTACCCCCTCACCCCCTGACTTCGCTCCACCTTTCCTCAGGTGTTATTGTGACAAGCTATCCTGCCCCTTCCTGTTGACTCGGGATGACCTCCTAGTCTTTTTTTCTTCCAGACCCTCCTTTATCTTCCCCTTCCCTAAACCCTTTGTGCGTGCA
>Ga0179591_1156519_pt1 | contig 12615 bp, 14 predicted proteins | sample CZOMad2_1_08_16f_FD_182891 | JGI IMG/M metagenome (GOLD analysis project Ga0179591, IMG submission 182891) | Vadose zone soil fungal communities from Angelo Coast Range Reserve, California, USA - CZOMad2_1_08_16fungal (PacBio error correction) | ecosystem: Environmental > Terrestrial > Soil >... | reverse complement strand
CCTTCGTCTTGTGTCGTGTCGTCTTCCACCGGGACCGTTTTCCCCCTCCAAACTGCCCTTACGCCGGTGCCCTCTTCTCCATTGAAGGGGAGCTCTTGGAGGCTCTGAAGGTTCTTTTAGAAGTTTCCATTTCGTGTATCCCGATGTCAATTGTTCTCCCCTTTTCTTCTCTCCCACGAGATTGGCGAAATCCCCTGAGTCGCCCATCCCGACGGTTTAGGTTAGATCCCCCACCTCTTGAGTCGAGGGTGTGGGTGCTTCCTTGCTCTGCCCCTCTTTTGACCTTATTAGTTCGTCCAACACGGCGCATCCGTTATTTTTTCTTCTTGGACCAATTCACTTTTCCCGTACAAATTCCTTTCGACCTTTGATGAGATACTTTTTCTTTGTTTCTCTGCTTTTTTCGGGTCCTTCACCTCTGCAACAATCGAAAAACTTCGGGGACATGGCTTTGGTAGACCCTTTTGGCCTTAACTTTTTCCCTTGTTTCCAAGGTGTGAGCACACCCTATTTTTGCCTTTTTGCTTTTTTCCGATCCCCCCGTCTTTCTTTCACGTACTGTAGTTTTTTTTTGTAAGTGTTCACACGCTGCAGTGGGCTTTATCATCTATTTTGTTCCAAGATCCCCCTTTTCACCAAATCCCGGCGGGTCCTGCCTTCACACCCCGTATTTATTTATCACCAGGTTTTAATGTGTCGTCTTGCGCACCACAATTTGACCCGCGTTTTCGGTTTTTATGTCTTTCTTCCTTCTCGCTCTTTTTTTTTGGAGGGGATTTTTTTTCTTCGGGCCACTTCTTTTCCCGCAGGTTGGGGGCATTGTTTGGAAAAGTTGAACGGGTCCAACTGGAGTTTTCCTCCCCCTCAACAGCCCTTGCTTGGGCCCCCTGATTTTCGTCTGGGTTGGTGCAAACTTAATTTCGACCAAACCTGCAGAGGGTCCCAGTTTGCCCACCGGTAAACCCCAGAACTTTCTTCTTTTTTTTGGGGAAATTGAACCAAGCTTTCCTTTCTCTTTTCTCCTACCATCATTTTCGTTCTGGAAATCTTTCTCCCTTAGTGTAAAGACAAAGCTCTCCTTTACTGACCTTTTCTTAGAACCTTCATTTACACCGACGAGAGGTCTTCCCCCGTCCCAAATTCTCCCCCTACCCATTCTTCATTGACCTGCTTGCTCCTTTTTTTCTTCTTTTCCTTCCGGTTCCTTTCTCGTAAGTCCTTTTTCTTTCTACCCCTCCATGGAATGCACCTTGGTCCCGCGATGTGGCGGCGTTGCGACATATCGACTGTTCGCTAAGTTGTGTTGAGTTTTTTTAGGCTTGCCGCAGTAGTCGTTGACGTTCCAGGTTATCGAGGCTTGGTCTCATGGAGGCGATTACCCTCTTTAATTTCCCAATATCTTGTAGGGACTTTGGTGAGTTGACAACTTGCGTAGTTTTTCACATGAGACCCTTCTCCATTTAGCCCACCTGGCCCCTGAAGGCATAACATTCGCCGATTGGGACTCTGTCAACAATCTTCTGCACGGGTTTGTACTCCTTTTTTTTTCTGTCTCTGGCGGGCTTCTTTCGACCCGGTTCCCTTTGGTCCCGTTCCCGGTGGAAGACGTTGATTTCCCCCTTATTTTCGCGTAATTTTTTTATCAGACTCTTTTGGATTTTCTTTAGGACGTCTCTCGTATCTCTCGCACCCCAACAAAGTCTTCCTCAGACCTGGACGGTACTCCTCGTTTCCTTTCGGTGAATGTTCTGCTGAATACCCGGTCTCTTCTTCCTGACTCTTATCGCTTCGTGCGACAGACGCGCCCTCCATACTTGTCGAATGTAATCCCCCTGCAGACGTCATGGGCCATATGGTTTCTTTTTCAGTTCTGATTCAGAACGCCGGCAACCGTTCTCGGCTTTCTTGATTCTTTGCCCGATGGCGAAGTATGGTCGAGGTCTCAGGACCTGTTCTTTGAGTACCACCTGCTTTTCCCAGCGACACTTTTTCCCCCCCCCCCCTGACAAGATTACAGCCCTCACACGAAAGCACTCCAAAATCTACCCTGAGTGAGTGATCCCAACCCCTGCCATGACTATGCCAAAAACCCCCAGTCGGACTTTTTCGGAGGTCCCCCTCCTCACTCCGACCCAGCTGGTCCTACTCCTTTGAACCACTTCTTTCATGCCCAGCTTCTTCCGAGCAATTTCCTTTCAGGCTAGAACTCGCTTTCACTTGACCCCACCCCTGACCTTCCCCCCTTTTTCTTTCCTTGGGGAAGTTTTGCTCGTACCAAAACTTATTCCTTCAACCCCATTGGCTTTTCCCTTCCGGGCCCAAGGGTGCCTGGAACCGAACGGTTCTGTAAACATTGACACCCCCCCAAAAACCGGTTGGTATTTTTCCCGAACTCAAAGTCCAGTGAGTCGTTAGGTTTCAAATCCCTTGTTCCCATTTTAGACGAGCTAACCCCTATTTTGGCCGGTTACCCGTTTTTGGAAAGGGACGTGATTCTTCCCCCGTTTGCACACCATTTTTCACGGTCCATTTGGAGGTGGCTCTAGTTCCTAATTCTTCGACAACGCCCACCGCACTGCCAGCCCCCCCCCGGACCCCATTCCCCGGGCAAAACCTCATTGGCTTTACCTTAGGTCCCCCCTCTCACCAATGCCAGACGCTTCTTCCAATACAATTCCTTCGACGGTGTGCCAGTCGTCATCGGAATAGTACTCCTGACATTCCAACTCATTTCAAAGATTTTGTGGCTTGCTTCTTCTACCGATTTCCGACAGGCTGACCATTTTCTGCGTTTTTATGGTGCCTTGCTCCGCCCATCCCCCTTTCCCCGGATGCACCGTACATTCAACGCCGGCAGTGTCATAATGAGTTCCCTTAACTCGGGCGCCCCACCCCCCAAAAAAAACAAAAAACGTTTTCCTTTGCCCCACCAAGTTCCTCTTTGCCGCTTTAGGGGGGTTTTCTGTGCGTTAGTGCCCCCCGTCCTCCCCTCCCAGACTCTTTTAATTTCTTCACATCCCTCGCTTGCTCCATTTTCCCTTTTTCTCGACCAATTTTTGTCTTTCAACTTTCCCTTTTTTTTCCCCCCCTTTTCTTCCGAGTGAGGGATTCAGGCCGTCACACAGCTTGTTCCATGCTGCCCCCGTTCTTTTTCCAGTATTTTAAAAAAAACCGAAGTGTTTTCCTTAAGGACATTTCTTGGTGATGTTTTTTGCAACCCCCCCCAACAGGGGCAGCCCCTTTACCTCCCGATCCATGTTGAAGTTGAGGCTTATTTTCCGCACGCAGGAACCCCCCCCCTTCTCGTGTCCCCTTGAACTACCCCGCGGGCCTTTTGTGGCACCCCCAAAGTTTTTGCAATAGTCTTTAGTGAAACGTTCAAGCCCCTTTTTTTTTTTTTTCGTCCCTAATCTCCTTAAGAATTTCATCCCCCTTATCACCCTTGATATCTCAGACACTGTCTTCGTGTTTGACCCCCCACCTCCCCCCCCCCCGTAAGAGTCCCTGATACTTTGTCTGAGACCTTTTTCCCCTACCCCTCCACCTTTCCCTCCAAAAGGAATTTTGTTTTCTACTGACCCCCCTCACCCCGCAGACCGGACAAGGCCTTTTCAAGAGATGTCCTTCCCAAATTTGTTCCGGCATTTACCCACAGTCTGGTCATTTTACGCTCCCTTAACTTTTTCTTCCCCCACCCCCCCCCCAAGGGTACAATACTTTTTACAATGCGATTCGCTTTTTAACTGTTCTCTCCCATGAGAACCTTTTTTAGACCGAGATTCTACCAAATGGTTGACGTGGTGACTCTATTCGATACCCTCGTTTTTGTGGTCGCTGTGGACTCACTCATGTTACATTGTCCCTGGGTCTCCCCCGACGTTGTGTTTGAAGAAGTTGATTCTTCTGCTCTCAATATTCATTCCTCCTGTGCATGTTCTTCCCACCCGTGAAAACTGTTATGGGGGTTCTCTTCTTTCTACTGTCAAGGTCCGAAGGGGGTTGGGTTTGTCTGCGGTTCCTGCGTTGATACCTTTGCGGGTCAGATTGCATAGTTGACCTCCCCGTCCTAAGGGCCCCCAATTTTTTATACTTTTCCCCTCCAAAACAAGCACCGTCGGCCGTCCTTTCTTTGATACCAGGGCCCTCCCCTCTTGGGTTCTTCCTTCAATGACCCAAGTTTTTACTTTCCATGGTTAGGAAGTTCGTGTGGTCCCCCTTTCCCTGCTCGTCTTCCCTCCGGGCCCGGGCCCCCCTCGGCCCTTTGGGTAGGAAAATTGTATCGCCAAAGGCTCCTCCCCTTTTTCGGTTTTGATTTTTTTGACTTTCCGATTTTTTTTGCAATCAACCACTTCAAAATTTTTTCCCAACAACTTTCCAAACCCCCCCCCCAAAAAAAATCGGATGGAGTACCCCCACGGTCCCCCCTGGAATATTTTCTATCCTTTTCCTCCCTCCTCTTTTTTTTTTGTTCTCTCTTTTTGGCCCATTCTTTCCCCCCCAGATTTTTGAACGTTTCATTTTTACCATTTTGATTTCACTCTTTGACATGTAAACCCATTCAAACCCAAATAACCCCCAATTTTCGCTTTACGGTTATGCACCCCCCTTCCGATGGTGGGGGTGTGGCCGTATGTTCTCTTTTTTACGAGCTTCTCCCCTTAACCGAGACTTCTTCCGGGAAAAGTTATTTTTTAGTTCCTCTCTTTTTGACAAGCGATGCCAAAAGGCCCGGGAGCATCAGCTTTCGGTGTTGATTTTTTTCTCAAGGACTCTGTCTTCCGGCTTGTGAGTTCCACACTTTGTTCGTTAGCACCCCAAGTCTTCCCCCCCCCCCTTCTTGACTCTTCCGTTCCAGCAAAAATCGATGTCCCGAGTCTATTTGGACAGATAACCCCCCCCACGAGTGAAGCAAGCCCCTCACCCTGCAGGCCCTTTCCCATTCCCAAACATTGGTTCGGCCCAAACCTCCCACCCAAAGTTGTATCTGTTTCCCCATTGGGGGATAATCCCTCCGTTTTGAGAACATCCTGGCTCATTTTTAGACGTTCCCTTCGTCTATCTTGACTTGATGCCCCTTGTTTTTCGTGAATGTTTCATATTTAACATTCCGCTTGGTGTGTGTTTGAATGGCCGGACAATTTTCCCTTTTCCGAAATAGATGTGAAACCTTCTGTCCGTGTCTCTTTGACGTTCTTACCAAAACGGTCATGTTGTATTTTTCTTTAGGGGACATGTGTACCCGGACTTGGCTTTTAACTCAAAGACTACTGACCTTTTCCTGCCAAGTTGGGGAGTTTTTGCTTTCCCCCAAAGCAACGTTCGGTATTGACCTTCCCTGGGGGCTCCATGATTTCATTTCTGAAGGCTGAGGGTGGTCTGACAAACCCCCCGGCTTGAGTTTCCCTTGCCTATTTTTTCACAGTACACATTCTTGAGTGTACTCCTTTTTTCCCCTGTGCCTTTTTGTTTCGAACCAGCATCACCCCCAGGGAACCCATTTCTCGGTACTTGTCCTCCTTGGGGTCCCCCCCTAATTAAGGCCATAACCTTCGTTTTTTACTTTAACACCTTCCTATTTTCCCCACCCTTTTTTTCTTCTACCTTTTTTCCCCCCCTCCCAGCCCCTGTCACTTTAACCGACCCCTTTGAGTCACCCTTTCGCTTTAGCTCCACTCCGTCTTGAGTTTATATGTGCTGGTTCCTAGAATCCCTCCCTCTTCACCGATGCCCCCAACTCCGTTTCGTCCCGTATTAAACTTGTTGTTTTTCGATTGTTTTTTTGGGGTTCCAGGAGTTAGTAAATCCCCTCAGTTTCTTTTTTTTCCTCCTGTACCCCCTCCGGATTCTTGACCAGCGTTGGTTTTTCGAGTATCATTGAACCCCCCACCTCACCATTCCCCCCAGGTTTTTCTTAGGGAGACTTTTTTTAATAAGGGTCCAACGGATTTGGTCATAGATTGTATCCGTTTGGACGCGTGCCGCAGGCCCCCCCCACAAGGATCTCCCTACCTACATATTTTATCGCAGCTTCTACTGCCCATGTAGCCCCTCGGATCTTTCAACCATGCACACGGTTCCCGGGCCCGATGTTAATCCATGAGTGGTGGCTGCGTGGGAGGAGATCCCCATCATTATAATCCACCGTGAGCCTCCTGGAAGTGTCCCTTTTTCCCGTGTTTTTTCCAAAAGTGCTGCTGCATTCCTGCGGTCCACCATTCTCCCTGTCCCCCCGTCCTATTCGTGAGCACCCTTCACGATTTGTTTTTTCCGCTTGAATCAAGGAATGTTCGGACTAACCCCTTCTTTTTTTTGTCGTCTTGTTCCTTTTCCTCACCAAAAAGTCCTTAAACGCTTATGCAGTCCCCAAGTCCCCCCTTTTTTTGAAGACCCCAACAAGGGGAGGGTATGACTGTGGAATCGTGGAGCTGGCCCGTTTCTTGCCCCGACAGGTCTGGATGAACACCATTGAGACTGAGACAAGCTTTATTTACTTTTTGGGCTTGAAGTTAGCCTTTTGAGGACGATCCGTTCTTTTAACCAACACTTCCTTTCGTAGGCCTATTGTTTCCCCGGTGTAGAGACCCTTTTCCGTTCTATTTTTCTGTATGATTTTGTAAGTGGTATCCCCCTTGTGCCTGGGGGATTCCCCCCACACTTCCGGACGCTCCCCCTTTCCCCTCGACCCCCATTTTACTTTTCCTCCCCCCTCAAATTTCATAGTCCCCCCGATTCTTGTACCCCTCTGCCCGTGCCCGTCACCACAACACCCCCCCTCTGTGCAGGAGTACCTTTCAATTTTACATGACCCGTCTTTTTCTCCCTGCCGGAGGCTCCCCAAGAAGTCGTCCCCTCACCGTTCTTTTGCCCGTGCAGAACGGACACATCCCGGGATGGACATAATAGTCCTTAGTTTTTGACCGTGCTTCAACATGCCGCAACGTCCGCCCCCCCATCGATTTCCTTTCCTTTCAATTAAGTCTTCATTCGCTCCAGTTTGTTGGTTAGGACGCCTTCCCCTCCTTTCTCCGCAAGGTATTAAACATTTTTTTCTTGAACCAACCCAAGTGGTCGACGTCTTTGCCTCCCCACTCCCCTCATGGATCTTCCCTTGGTAGGATAATGCGAATGTCTCTGTCAGTCTATTCTCCTTTCCCCCAAGCTCCTCCTAGCCTCTTGGAATTCCGCCCCCTTATCTTTTTTCCTCCATCGACAACTCCGAATCCTTGACCACGTCGCCCTCCCCTTTTCCTTACCTTCACCTCCCCCCTTTCCTTTCCACACGACGCCATGTCTCCCGTTTTGGTTGGCATTCCCCCATGTTTTAGGACCTGCCCAACATCGCCTCTTCCCAACCTCCACCCCCCTTCGAAGACTAATGTGCACCACCTGAGCACAGCCGTCACTTTTTTGAGAATATTGAGTCAGAGTTTCCGTTTCGCTTTCCTCCCTTCTTTTCTTTTAGAGCCGTTAATAGGCCCTACATAGTTTCTTGCTCAACCTCCCGGATCGACACACCCCCCCCCTGCTTATGGTCCCCTGCACGAACCTTTAGACCATTTTCCCCAAAGTGTTCCCCTGCTTGAGGTTTTTTTATTCTGTCGAACCCACATATTAAACAGAAGAAGGTTGTCGATTGACCCCTTTTTTTAACACCCCACTCCTCTTCCCGAGCGTTCCCTCTTTTACAGAAGGTTACGTTCTAGTATTGTATTTAACCTTTGAAATTTTACGCCTTTCCCTATCTGACCCAACTCTTGCGGCTTTCCCTGTCCTGCAAGCGGCGAGTCCCGATTCCCCCAACTGGCCTATCGTACTGAACGAGCAACCCCCGCCCATTTTTCCGTTTTCATGTTACAAATTTGGTGGCCTGAGGCTAATAATTTTGTGGATTGCTTAACCCCCCCCCATTCTGACCCCCCCAGCTGGCCCTTGTTTAATTAGGTCCCTCCGTCCCTGTAAGCGCCCCTGCCAAAGTTACACAATACACCCTGTAACCTCCCTTTCACATCTTGAGGCTCGTCCCTGCAGACCTCTCCTGCGTAATTGTTGGGATCCGACCTTTTCCCTTCTCCCTGTCCCCCCAAAAACCTGCCCGACAAATTAGCCGGCATCCCCTGTGACAAGTCCCCCAGCACTTCCATCGCGTCCACGTTGCGGCGCTCTGGAGTCTCTTGTTGTACGTCCCACCGAATTCAGCACCTTTTGAAACCTTCCCCTCTTCCCAACACTGCCCCTTTGTTTGGTACTTGCAAGATTGTTGCCTACGACCTCGTCCTTGCATGCCTCTGTAAGGAAACAGCGTGTGGAGGTGCTGGCTGGTACTAACACGTCTAGTTTCAACCTCCCCTCTTACGAGGCATGGAGCGTATATACCGCCAGCGTTTTCCCACCTCCCCCCATGCCTCGAGCTCCCCCCCTCAACCACTACCCCATTTCCCGCTCCCCTTTTGCTGGTTCCCCCCCCCCCTTGTAGTCCTCCCTCCCCCCCCCTCAAGAAGCTTCATTCTCTTTAATCCTCAATCCCAAAAAAGTTGTTGCCTTGGTTTCAGTGTTCCTCTCGTTCTTTTTAGTTTGTAGGAACCCTTCAGTGTTTTTTACCCCATCCCCAAAATTTTTCCTGCCCTGTGCAATTAACAGGGGGGGACCCGTTTTTTTTTCGCATTCTGTTATGGCCCTTCCCGCCCTTTCAGGCCTAAGTGCCGGCTCTGTTCCGTCTGGCATTTAATCAACTCGAGCGCCCCCTGCCGGGGGCCTTTGGGTTTTTTGGCGTAAAACCTTCTCCCCTGCAACATTTTCCCCCCGACCTGTATTTTTAATCACGGCTTCTGCACCCCATGTCCTTGCTGGTAGATTTCCCCACGTATTTTTAAATACGGTTCTCCACACAAAAGGGCCCTTTTTGCTCCGCCCCGGTGTTGTTTCGTGCTGGGACGTCTTTTGTAGGCCCCCTCCGCCACCCCAGGTGAAAGCCCGCTAGCATCCATTGTCCCCCTCCTGTCCATTTTGTTCGAGGATTTGAATGTTTCCTGCAAAACTTTTGAAGGTTCGGGCCGTTTCTGTGTTGCCCTTGTTTGGCCTGCACTGTTGGGTAGGGACCCTTCCTGAGTCCCCCCCCCATGATATGTAGTAGTCTTTCATGCTTGCCGCGAACCCCGCCTTTCTAGTCTTTTGTGTTTTTAAGTGTGTTTTTTTGGGTCTTGGTAGAGTTCTCCATTCTGCGGCGTGCGGCCCGGTTTTTTTTTGAAATCCCCCGTTCCCACCTGCGGGTTTTTCCTTGGACTTTCCAAATTACTCTCGTGACCCCGTCCCAGCCACCAGGATTGTCGATCTCCCAAAAGACCCACAACGCGTGGAGCGGGCTTTGCGCGCTTTGGGCCGTCTGTTTGTTGGTTCTTTGTTTTTGCTTTTCCTTTATAATTCTTTGCTATCTCACTCTTCAGGGCGTGATAGTCCGCAGTTTGGGTTCCCCTCTCCGTGGGGTTCAACAAAAAAATCCCCTTTTGGTTTTTCTCCTCCCGCACTGTTCCCTTGACTCTTCTTTGTACCGCTGATAGGTATAGCGGTTTTCTTGATCAATCAATAGCTCCTCTGACGTAATCTGTGCTTTCAAAAAGGTAACCGTCTTTCCCCGTGGTGCCCATTGACCAAGCTAACTATTGGAGCCTCCCCCATTCAGATTCTGGCAATCCTCTCCGGCTGTTTTCCCTCCCCCTCTCGACCTATGACAACGGGGCTCTACAGATTTTAAGATCGAGGCGGTTTTTGGCTACCTGCCAACACTTTAGGCGAATTACCCACATCGTCTTCACTGTCTCCCGGCGTTTGGTCTTTGTTTTCCTTTTTTCTGAAGTTCCTGGTGAGTTCAGCGTCTCTTGGATTTTCCTGTAGAACCTCCATGGTAGGTTTAATTTTAAGTTCCTTTAAGCCGCGGTTTTCTGAGAGGGCGTCAGGGGCTTTCCTTACAGGTGGGTTTAGTTTTCGTGGATACCAGTTGCTTGTTTTTGTTATGACTTCATGGTTCTTTTTAGTCCTTGATTTAGTAGTATGGGTGGCCGTCTATTACTCTTGATCCATCTGTCTTTTTCCCAGCTCCTAGGATCCCTTTTTTCTTTTCCGATGCTTCAGGGCTTTGGCACGTCCTCGTTTTCCCTCTAAGAACAGGAAGTTCGAGTTGTGACTGGAGTGAGTTAGTTCAGTCCCCAGCACATTCCTCCCTCTGAGTGTTTTGTGGTTGCTCTCCCTCCGTTTTTGCCTCCACTCTTTTTCGTTTTTTGGGCGTTCTCGGCACCCCAACCGCGGCATTGTTCGACCTCCGTTATGAGGGCCGTCATCAGACCGCCTTCCCTTGTTGCGTTTGGTGTTTTTGCCGTCCAGTGTGTTTCCCCCCGCCGGCCCGTGAAGAGGAATTGTTTTCCAATCCGGTAGAGTTTATTCTGGCGTGAGGCACGACCCAACCACAAGAATTTGGGGCCTTTGCCAAGTTCTGGGTGAGAGCAGTGTCTCTGACGAGGAATGTCATCCAGTGTTTCAAACGCCCTGAAATAGTTTCCTTTGTGAAGGGCGCGGATGCGTACAGGCCAATAAGGCCCTCCGTGGAGCTTTTTTGGGAGAGGTCGTGCTGTGGTAGACTTTTCGTTTAGGGGTCTTAGGCCTCACCCTCTGACTTTTTTCTTTTTCCCCCCCCACTTGCCCCCCCCCCTTTTAAGACCCATACTTGCCCCCTTACCAGTCCCCATTCTCGCAGCGGACTTTTCCATACACTTTTTTACAAAGGTGTTTTGAACCCCTCTTTTTTGTCCAAAACAACCCCCCCCAACCCCCAAAGCGGCGGTCAGGACCCCGCGTCTAATGACTTTTTTTAAGCGAACACCTCTTAGCACTTCCCCCATTGATGCTGCCCGTAGTCTCGAGGCCTTGTGATCACCTTTCGAGTCCCAACCTCTTTTCTTCCCCCTTGCAACACATACCCCATGCCCCCCGCCCCACCCCCCCGTTTCATTGGTGGCGGATCGTCCCACCTTTGGTTTTGGGTTATGACTAGTTCCTGTTCCCTCAATACTTTTTTTAACACCCGGTTTCCAACTTAACCCCCGGACCAAACCTTTGATCCCGCACCTTCCCCCCTTTCTTCTCTTTGTCTTGTTTCCCCAACCCTCCAATTTTTTCTTTCACCCCTTTTGCCTGGCAAGGTTTTGTTTTTGGTGGGATGTCGGATAACAACTGGTCTTTCTCGCCAAGTAGCCCAATGTTTTCTCCCCACAGGGCTTCCTTTTCCGGCGCTATCGACTGGTATTTGCCTCAAAAGTCTACCCTCCAGCAACCCCACCAGGTAAATTGTCACTCCCCCCACCACCCGTTGGGAATACTTTTAGTAATTAGGGGTCCCCATTTTTACTGGTCATTTTTTCCCCTAGCCACCCTTTTTAGAAGCGCGAATCTTCCAGTTATCAACCTCCTTTTTTCCTCTTCTTCTGCCTGGAGTTGTCCATTCTTAGATGGGGAAGGATTCCCCCAACCCATTAAGACCTTCTTTTCCACGACCTTTGTTTTTTCTTCGGCTTCCCGGATCTCCCCCAGTTTGTCCCTCTCATTTTGCATTTGTGTCCGTTGTTCTTCCCCAAATGCACCACCCGGCCTGATGGCAGTCTCCTTCCCAGACGGACGTCAGGTATTTGAGTACTCCCTTGGAAAACTCCTTCCGAAACCAAGTCCAAAACCCAACAAAAAAACACATTCTCCTCTTTGCACAATTTCACCGGCGAGGTTCTGAGTCTGGCATCTTTTTTGGTCTGTGAGGAGGCCATCGCCCCACAGAAAGCTTTAAATTTACCCGCCCCGTCCGTTGTCTTAAAGATCACCCCTGGTTCATAGCCCATTTTGGTTCGGGCCCACGGTTTACCTTGGTTGTCCCCGAGCCTTGCATCCCGAACCCGTTCAGGGTTAAAGATTCCAAGGAGACATCTGTTTCAAATCCTTTTTTTTGGTTCGTTCAGTTTATTTAGTTTTTTCCCCCCACCTTTCGCGGTCAATCCTGGAAAGTGTTCCGTGTCTTCTGGAGTTTTCGCCAACCGGCCCCCTCTCGGAAGGACTTCACCGCCTAAAATTTTGTGACCACACACCCACCCTTTGCCCCAACTACCGTTTGAACGCACCCTTTTTTTCGTCCCACTAAACTTCCCTCCAGGACTTTCCCCTCCGGCTAACCCTATCCTCCTCCCTGAATGATGCTGTGAAACTTTTCCCCCCCCCCCTTGCCCCCCCCCACGTCCGCAGGACCGGATCTTTGTCTTTTAGACTGGCACAGATTTTCCCCCCATGACCAAAGTGCCCTTACCCCACACTCATTTTGCTTGTAGCCCTCAACAGCCTGCACGTTCCCCCGGACTTCTGGTCCTCAAAACGCTTGTCTCCGCCAAGTTTGAATGCATTTCCCACACCCGGCGGCAACTTCCGATCCTGAACGACCACCCCCACCAACCAAACCCCCCCCGGGTTGAACCGCCTGTGTCCGACTCAATGCCCCACGGAGAGAAAACGTGGTCCCCCCCGTTTGCCTTCTTTTTTTTTTTTCTTCTTTGATACAAGGTTGCTTTTCTGCATATCCCCTGCCGCCGT
>Ga0179591_1342080_pt1 | contig 12616 bp, 14 predicted proteins | sample CZOMad2_1_08_16f_FD_182891 | JGI IMG/M metagenome (GOLD analysis project Ga0179591, IMG submission 182891) | Vadose zone soil fungal communities from Angelo Coast Range Reserve, California, USA - CZOMad2_1_08_16fungal (PacBio error correction) | ecosystem: Environmental > Terrestrial > Soil >... | reverse complement strand
GGTCGTTCCCGCAGCCCCTCCCCCGTTCTTTCCTCCTTTAAACCTTGCTCATTTTTTATTCTCTGATCCCCCACAACACCCGATTGGGATCGCACCGGAAAAACCTGACCGAAATTTTTCAAATTTACCGGTCGTGTTTCAGACCTTTTCACCACTCTTTTTCCAGTCTCTGAGACGTGTCCCTTCCTTTTCCCCTCGAGGGACGCACCCCATGTTATGCCCCCCACAACTCTTGTCTGAATGATTATGATTTTTTTTTTTATTGCCCTTTCCTTTTCCCTACGGCGCTTCTTTTTTTTTCCCCCCCCCCCCTTCTTTCACGAAAAGGGGGGTGAATAAGTAAGAGGGTTTTATTATATGGAACAATGTTACCACTTCTGACCGTTACCGCTCCCTCTCCCCAATTTTTGAGCCCCCACCGTCTCCTGAAGGGTGAGCTTTTTGGCTTTCCTTGGAGTCGTCTGCGAGATGAGTTCCTGTTTAGATGTTTAGGCTGGGATTGATGATATTTTCTCTGCCAAGGTCGACAGATTTTTTATCCCACCTCTTTAGGATTTTCCAATTCCGATTATGCCCTTTTTTTTCTCATGGCTATCAGACATAGAATTAACTTGCCTCCTTTGCGTATAGTCCCTTTTTCCAACCCCCCCCCTCGGTCGACGTCATCAAATGCAAAACGTGAACTTTTTTTTTTTCGTTAGTTGCCCTCGAGGATCGGTGTTTTTGTCGTTTTCTTTCCTGAATCTCTTTCCTCTTCTTCCCCTTGGTATTCCTCCTTCCTCCAAGCCCCCCTTCTAATTCCGTTTTGAGGATTTCTTTCCTTTCTCCTCAACGGGGGGTTGGGGGTCAACGGACGCGCTCACCAGAGCTTTAATCGCCCCCCCCCCAACCCCCTCTCCTTCCCCCCTCTCTGATCTAACTCCCCCTTGCCTTTTCCGTATGCGGGATGTCGCGGCTACTTTAAATTCAGCGAATTACATAGGGGACTCTCTCATTTCCGACTTTTCCTTGACACGGACAACTCTCCCTCCTGCAAACGCTACCTCGTTTTCCCCTGAGACAACTGTTGGTCGTTAAGCACACCCCCCCGTGTTTTTTTCACTCATTCAACCCGGCGCCAGCGCTCCAACTCACTCCCGCGCCGTTAAGTGTATAAACTGATTAAGTTTAATCTAGCCCTCCGTTCACACCTCCGATCTTCCTCCCCGCTTCTTTCCCCCTGCAGCGTTTCACTTCCAAACTCACTTTACTTCATTCCCCACCACAACCGCATAACCACGCCCTGCGTCCTCTTTTCACGTCCAAGTCCAATTTGTCCTGCTCCTTGCGTGAACCGTACCGACCTAAAATCCTGCGCAGCTTTCTTTTCCCTGAAACCCCCTCCACCGTGTTTCTTGTCCATTAGCCAGTTTTCCGACGGCGATCCCCTGAAATCCCATAGTGTTTTGGCATCTTCTCGTAAAACCCCCTCTCCTTGTATCTTTTGCTCGTAACTACCTTAAACTCAAGAAAACTCTCCCACTCCGGTCTGAGGGATCGTCCTCGCCCTTTCGCCCTTCCGTCTTCTCTCGCATACAGTTCCCCAAAACGCCTTGGACAACCCAACCCTCCACCGCGCCACAAATACTTTTCCATATTTCTTTGTTTGGATGCCGACTTCCCCCGGCCGCCTCCTCCCCATATCCTCCCTCTCGCACCCCAAAACAATCATCGCCCGTTCGCAATCAATGCCAATGTCTTCACCCCTGGTACGCCTTTTTTTTTCCCTTGTCATCCCTTCCTTCAAGTTCCGGTCTTCCCGTCCCGTGCGCGTTTTTTCGCGCTGTTCGTTAATGTTTGTAACTTAACGAATACTGCCTTAGCACCTCGAATCTCAATTACTTCCTCTTCAGGTTTGCCCGGCTGTTTCCACATTCTCCTTTTTTTCCAAAGTCGGCTGGCTTCAAACTCCGGTTTTTCCCCTATGCCTTCCCTTCCGGGTGTTACCTCCTGACCAAGGTTTAGCCCATAGAGTTTCAAACCCGACCCTAGTTCCTGTATCTCGTTTTTTCCTCCTCTTTTAAATGCTCATTCAAATTCCCCCCTCCGTGGATACCTTAGCCCCCATAGAGACTTGCCCCCCAGTCCGGAATCAAATGCAAAGGAGCCTGTTTTCTCCCCTCTCCTCGCTCCCCCCCAATATTCCCTCATAACTTAGAAGTTTTTTACTTTTTATACTGCAAGTTTTGTTTGGCTTTTTGTCCCCCGTTTTTTGAACCTACTCCCTCCCCCTGCGTTCCGGTGTGCTTGACCCACTACCCCGGCCTTCTAAGGAGCTCGGCCATTCGTCTTCCTATTCGCCTGTCCTTTTTTCCCCTTCGAGCTTGTTTTGTTTTTTTGGGTTTGGTTGCAGCACAACGTCTTTTTTGCTCTTTCCGGACCTCTTTATTCTCGGTCTTTTGGAATTTCGTCGGTTTTTGGCTGCGCCAGTTTTGGTCCCTCCTCCTCGACCCTCCCTCCGTTTCCTCCGCGTCATGCCGCACCATTTCTTCCCACCTGCCGTTGTGTCTCTTTAGAACGTCACCTCGATTGCAAGTTTTGCCACACCCCCCTCCAGTCCTTTTTCTTTCGACATTTGCTCCCCCCCCGGTCCACTCCCTGTATTCAGTCCCTTCCATCCCCCATTGTGCGGTAAGAGTCCTCGGGACTCTTTCTTCAATTTTTCAGCCCTTTAAGTTTGCGAATTTCCTTTTTTTTTTTTAAAACGACGCTCCCCCTCTTTGCACCTTCCCTCCCCCGTTCGCGGTTTACTCAACCCCCCTTAACACGATCATGCTTATCCGACTCCCCCCCTCCCGGTTTTTCACCCCCCCTCCGGCGAGCAAGGCGCGAATCACTTTAATGCATTCCCCCCCCCGGCCCACAATTTCGATCCCCCCTGGACCACTTCTCCCCTCCTGTAGTACACCCCACATACCCAGATGACCCGGCCGACTTCCCCCCCCCCTTTTTCCGGATTTCTTTGATTATTCCCTCTCCCCTTAGTTTTTTTTCAGCAGGATCGAATGCCCAGGAGTGAGTTTCTATTTATCGAGGATCTCACCACTCCTTTGTTGTTTTTCTCTAGGAGATCCGCTCCATAAATGAAAAAAACCCTGTTCTTTCACGATCCGGATTGGTCTTCACTACCCAGTTATTTCTTTCTTGACTCTTTCCTTTCTTTTCCTGAGTTTTGGCTTTCTCTCTGGCATCGAGGTTCGGTTTTCAGCAAAATTTCTGCTCGGAGGGCATGGCCTTTGCCCTCTTCTTTCTCCATTTTTTCCATTTCTTCCTGCTGGCCATAATCGAAACCCTTGCTCTGGCAGCGTTGTTTTAGCCGGTTAGTTTTTTGCTTCCGGCGTGAAACCCCCCAATTTTTTTCCCTTTTGTTTGACTTCTTTCTCGTTGTGCCCCCTCGAAGCTTGTTGGACTGAATCTTGCCATTTTTCCTCGATTGCTGTTTTTTCCCCCATGAGAATTCCGGTAAATACCTTCTGCGACACCTGCACACAATTTGCACTTTTTTTTTTCCTCTTACCCTCCGAAGGCTTTCTCCTGATGTCGTGTTCCCCCTGCAGCCTCCGATGGTCGCGGGAAATCAGTGGTCGTTTTAATTGACTCTTTCTTCTTTTCTTTGTGTTCTTTCCCCCCGGTTCCTTTTTTTCCTCTCTCTTGTTTGAAGTGCCTACTCCCCTTCATGGCCTCTTTGCTCGGCCCGGAGCCACTTTTTTTCCTATTTGACAGATTTGGCTGACAACGCCTCCGCCCAACCTGTCCCCTGACCCCGCCCCCCCCCCGCCCCTGACCCCATCCCCCCTCATGATAATCACCGGCAAGTTTCCCGTCATGTACCATTTTTCTGAACTCCCCCCACAAACCCCAAAAAACTTCGGACTTGGTACCCAACCTTCGGCCCCACCTCTTTCCCGGCCCCCCCTTCCTCAAGTTTGCCTCCTGAGCTAAGAACTTGAGTTAACTGCCCAACGAGTTCTCTCTTTGCGGAACTCTATTTGGTGGCGAGGTTCCTACCCTGCCCCAGCCAAACAACCCCCGTCCTTTCCCCCCGGACGAGCCTCCCGTTCTCAAAAATTTCCGTTCCTAGATTGGAAGCAGCCAGTATTTTTCTTCCATGTCCACCTCCTCTTTGCTGCGATGTTTTTTTTCTGGTAGGTTTCCGTCCGTTACCTTCCTTGTTTCCTACGGTCGCCCTTTCACTTAAGTGGTACCAAAATCGTGCAAAGTCCATTTCCCGTTTTTTCCTTAATCCTGCAAGCCCTTGTTGCTACTTTTCGTTCGTTGCACCCCCCAGTTACTTGCTTAGGCATACTCTTTCCCCCTGCAGTTCAGGAGACTTCCCCACATTTTCTTTCCTGAGTTCCGGCGATTCTCGAAATTGCTGAGTCCCCAACACTGAGGCCGGATTTTGGACCCCCTAACGTCAGATGATTTCTTTCTCCAGGTCCTAGAGAACTTCAAGCACTTGGCCTCAGAGCCTCGTTTCCTTCCTTCTATACACTCCGTTCTTCCAGAGGCGGGAGGGTGACGGTGTGATGTGGATTGATTATGTCGTCTTCTGTCTTTTTGTTTCTTTTTTTGAACTCCTCTCGCTGATTCCCGGACCACTGCTGACGGTCCATTAGGAATCACAATTCGGATCTTTTTTCTTAATTTTTTTTTCTCCGACTCCACTTTTGTTCTAAGAAATGGGAGTTTTTTGTGCCGAAAACCCTCTGGTTATGCGACAGTCATTTCGTATTCCCGCGTAAGTAGACCATACAACTTTTGGGTTAAGTTTTTTTTATTTTGCGTTTGCTCCCCCCCTTCCTAGTCCTCCGCCAGTTTACTTTTTGCGCTTTTATCTCGAAGATGCAACACATCCCCCCGTTTAATGTCCCCCCCGTCGGAAAAACGACCTGACTGCCAGCTTCTTCCAATCCATTTCCCCCCCCGGCCTAGGAAACGTCTCTAGTGAACGCGCCAACACCGAGTTACCAATATGCACTGTGTTCCCGGTCCAACTGATTGTTTGGGCGTTTTTTCCCCTTTTTCTCAATCGGTTGGAATGATGATGGTCCCACCGATTGGCCGTCAAGCTGCGTTTTGCCTCTTGCGTTTTTCTCTCGTCTCTCTTGCTTGAACTTTTCCACGTAAACCTTCCTAGCGCAACCCGGGTGAATGTGTGGGCTTTTATTTCGGTCGGCGCTGTTGCTGTCTTTCCTGACGGTTATGCTGTATATTGAAAATTGTTGACAGTTGGATCCAAAGCCCCCCCGATCATGCGCTTTCTTCCTTTTTTTTTCCCTTCCATTTGCTTAGCTAACCGCCAATAAGCTGTTTAGTAACCGCATTGTACTCGGCAATTGAGATCTGGCTTGCCTCCCCGCATTCTTTCCTCCCCTTCCCGTAACAGTTCGCGCCACCGCTTCTTGCAGCCGAGTTTTCGGTCCTGCGCGGATCGTGCCGCGCCTTTTTTGCATCTCCCAGTGACGGAGACGTCCCCCGCCCAGCCCATCTCCTTCCCTCTGTTGTTTTTTATTCTCTTCTTTTCTTTCCGTCAACCCCCCCCCCCCAACCAACAAACAAATGAGATGCCCCCCTTCGGCCGCATCCCGCCGATCCACAAACCTTCCCCCTCTCTGCTGCCCCCTAATGGCCCCCCGGCCTATTATTGACGGGCGACCCTTGGACTGACCATCCGTCCCGGAATACGAGCTGTGTATTTCGTCGTATGCGCTATTACAACCTTTGTTCCCCCTCGGTTCTCCCTCGAGTTGGATCCACTTTTTCCTGCGGCTATTCAGACTACTTTTCAAACTAATTCAACACCCCTCCCCCTGCCGCGCTTTTCCATACATCCCCCCGCGTCCCCCCCACTTTATGTCACCTTCCTTCCCGGGTTTCTCTACGAGGTGTTTCACGTCATAGGCAAAAGATTATAATTACAAGAACTTGTGCCATTTTTTGGTCCCCCACACACCCCCCCCCTTTTCCCCTCTCTTTTTTTTTTGTTTTTCATTTACAAAGCCCTTCTTTTGACCCTCACTCCCCCCCCCCCCCCACTTCTCCTAATACTCCTCTGAAGGATGTGGGAACTTCCCCAATTGTCGGGATTTTGCCGTTTCCTTTAACGATTCTCCCACCCTTTTAACCTTTTTTTACTCCCGTTCTGGAATTTCCATAGTTCCGGTTTACACTTTCCGATCCATGAAAACAATCGTTTTTCATGTCGAGACCCAAGATTCCCCCCTTTTAGACCCTTGGGCCTGTGAATACATGTCATTTGCCAAAGAATCCCCAAAGCAGGCATTTCTCTTACGGTTTCTCCCTTTCCTTTAGCCGTTTAGTCCACAGCTTCCCCCTGTCTGCTTCCCCCCCCAAGACCTTGACTTTTTTTCAAAAAAAGGTCAAATTAACAACATTCCCCCCCTAATTTGGTAGCTGCCTGCCTGACACCTTTGACCCCTTCCTATACTCCCCCTAAAAAAAACCCCAACATAGAGCTCATTTCCCCTTTCCCCCACTTTTTCACCGTACTGCGCCTTGCCCCATCTATCCCAGGTTTAACGGCCCGTCTCCGGTTTCCTCCCCTCTGGGCTTGTTCATTTCCCCCCGAATAGAAGCATTCCCCAGATTGTCCGTTGCACATTCTGTCATACTCGTACTTTCTTTTATTTTAGCCGATGTAAAATATACATCCAGAAGTGTCCCAAAAGTAGATGACACAACCACCTTTCGAAACTACCCAACCAGCACCCGAAACCGGGAGGGGCTACTCTTTCTTCCTACCCTAAATCCACTCACACCACCACTTCCAGCTTCCTCTTCCCCCATCACCATCCCTACCCGTTTCACCCTCCCCTCCTCAATCTCTTACCTCTCCATCCCCTCTCCATCCTTCTCCCTCCCTTCTCCCCTTTCCACTTCTCCACACCCCTACCCCCCAAAACTTTTTCCCCTCAACAATGTCAGCTAAAAGTCACCCATAGATTCCAACCGCAGCCCCAGAAGGGCATGGACCTGTTTTTCTTTCCGCAATCGAACTTTAAGTTAGCCAACCGGCCATTTCTTCTTTCACAGGGAGGAATCACGCGTTTTGACCACTCCCTGCACTAGCCCTCCAGAATTGTAACGGGAGAGATAGCCTTTTGGACCTTAATACCAAATCCCCACCTCCCAATTTATAAATTGAATTTAAGGGGAACCATGACCTGCAATCTGAATTCGGGGCTCCGCGATCTGCGAACCTGTTGACCTCGAACCCCTCCAACCCCGATGAGGACTTTGCTTGTTAGACTGTGACTGAGCAGTGACGAAGAGAGGCTGGCGTCCGATTTATGCAGTATTACTGGACGACCAATATACAGTTTAAAACGCCTGTCTTCCTCTAAGGTACGAAAGTCGGCCTTGGTGGGGGGGGTGGGGTCGTCAAAGTGCGAGTTTTTTCTTGAGGAATGAAACTGCGGCTTACCTCTTTGTTGGACCATTTGTGCCTTTGGGTTTGTTGACTTTCGTCCTTATGTGTCCACTTCTTCAGCAAGCTTCTCACGCGACGGCCAACATGCCGTGGTGGACTACCGGGTCCCCCCGCTCTTCCCGCTCCCTCCCACCCACTCTTTAATCTAACCAGTCGAAATACACGCTTACATGCTGTGATAACCCCCTCCCGACCTCCTTGCGGCGTTTCCCTCGCTTTGCGCGCTCCCTGACTTACTCGGTTTCGCACCGTGTCCTATCTCCTGTTGAAAACGCGCAGCGTGTAATCTGTCAATTCTGTGCCGTACCCCTACTTCCCCGTTTCTGGTCGCTGGGCAAATGGACTTCAACCAGGTCCCGAGCGTTGGGTCGTCTTTTTTTGCAAGGGACTCCGGCGCCTTCCACAGACCAGCGGTAGAACCAGACCCCCTGATCATTCCCCCTCACCTTCCCTTCGTTCCTTAACGCTCCCCTACTGATGACTGAGCTTCAACCCCAGCTACCAGTATCTTGGGTCCCAGTAATCATGCTCTCCCCCCTGCATGTATTACTTCTTCCTCCCTCTGTTTGGAGTTTATAATATATAACCCCCGACGTTGGAACTCGTTTCCTGTCTGCCGATCACCAGGGATTTTTACTGCTGCACTTAGTCCTGCTGAATTTTGCCTCGCAGGTCCTAGGTCGGGAAGTCACACTTGCTCTTTTCTTCCTTGGTGCCTCGATTTTTCATTGTGCCGCGAGAATCCAGTAGGCAAGTAAAGTTTTCTTCTGGCTGCACATGTGTTCTAGTTTCGCTCTTGTTACCTGCTCGTGCCAGCCTCCCCATTCGACACTTTTTGGTCCAGTACGGTAAATCATGATACTGGCTCATTCGATACCATCGTTACGCTGTTTTAACCCTTCGACGGCCCATTATTGTATTTAACATCCTTGCTTATGATCAGCATTTTTTCCCGCAGGTTTGACGCCTTTTGACCAGCAGACTCTATATCTGCCTTGAGCCAAAACAGACTGTTCTTTCCTCTTTTACTTTCTTTTCCCGATCGGGTTGCACCTCCTCTACCTGCCTTGCTCCTTTTTGTTCTCCTAAAACCAATTTGAGTAAGTGCGGACATCGCGAAGCCCAACAACTGCGTCACCCTACCAATGCCTTTTATTTCTCCTCAAAAAATGATCCCCCGTAGGGTGACCCGCTCACCCCTGGACGACCGGACTTTTTTATGTTTTTTTCCCCCCAACCCAAAACACTTTCTTGTCCAAAAACCTTTTTTCTTCCTAAAAATAAGGTTTACCTCTGCATATATTCGCCACGACCGTGTACTGATCCACAAGTAATCCCTTGGAAGAGTGGCCCTGCGGGGTGTGTTGATTGTTCGCAAGCCCCGCCACACACCCCGTTCCCTACGGACGATTCTCACCCAATTTTAAGTTCTTTTTTCTGGCGTTCCAGTCTCCGGCGTTCTGACACGTTATGTCTCTTGCCCCGCTTTCAGGGAGTGCGCGTTATTGTAGCCCTGTAAATCCACGTAACAGTCGACGGTCGCAATTAAGTTGAAACTCGCCCCTGCCCGTGTGCAAGTGCACCGGGCCATGCTTTGGCCCGGGGTTCCTTTAAAGCTTGACCTAAGTGTTTCAGGCAGGAATCCTGTTCTCTACTTTCGCTGATTTCCCAATAGTATCCCCCGGAGGTTATCGACTCGTTTGTCAAATGACCTCTGCCCTTCGGTACGTAACCCCCCCCAAGCCGGATAAGGAGCAAAATAAGCGACACAAAATTCCCGGCCGACATGTACCGCTAGAAGGTAGCGGAGCGACCCTTTCCGGAGTAACCGTTCGCTAGGTTTCTTTCTGGCCAGTTGGTTTCTTTTGTGGACCTTTCGTCTCGGCACCCTCTGACGGTCGGTACGTGGCCTCCGAGACCAGTCTATTTTGGGGTCGACGGTTATTCGTGGGTTACATTGCCCCGTTGCCCAAACCCGTCATAATGGCGAACGGAATCGCGATCCTCGTCACTTCACGGTGCCCTGATTGGGTGCACGCCTGGAAGTCTTGCGAGCTTGCACCCTGATTTGCTCGTCCAGCGTTGCTGGTTTTCTATCGAGCCAACCACAATCTTCTCCTTCAAACTGAATTCAGCTGTCGTTTTGTAAAAGTCCCGCAACGGGAAACGTTGGGCGGTATCTTGAACTTCACCGCCCATACATGTTCACTTCGCTTGCGGATTGGGTTTTCTTTCGTGGGATCAATCCCGTACCGGAACTTTGGTGGTTTCCCCGGGAAGCTGCTGCATCCGTTGGGGCAGCGCGCATTCTGAAGTTCTGACTCCAGCTGAAGCGTTTTTACCCCCGGTGGCGCTTTTATAGGCGTTGGCTTCGTCTTTGCCCGCGGTTTCGGCTTGCATGCTTGATGCCGGGAGATTGGGACCACCGCTTTTTCATTCGCGGCCCTTATTATGTTTCCAATCGCCCTTCGACTGGCGGCGCGTATTCTTTAGCGGTTCACGGGATTGAGCGTCCCTAGATGCCCCACGTTCCTGCGAGCAGGGCGTGCGAGCTAGTGTTGTTTGGGATTTCTTAGCCTGGCTGTGCATATCATTGACCCCAGCCCTCATATTTTACTAATCCCGTTGTTTCTTGGGACAGCGGCCTCTAAGTCCCTTTTATCTCCCCGGGCGAGGCTAGGAATCCCGATTGCAGCGCCGAACAACCACCGATTCTGCAAGCCGAGATGTTAAGAATCCGGCCGCCTCTCGTTAGGGAATTTGCGCCATTTTTCGTTTTCCGATCCCCCAGACTACGCGACCTTACCATGACTTACCCCCTCTCTCACCGTCTCCGATAGGACGACCCTTCAGGTTTGACACTCTTCCCTAGATATCCCGATCCTTTTCCGAAAAGACCCACCAGACAGCTCCGACTCCAAAGGCCAACACAAGCTTTTTATCACCGCGTATAAGTTACGCTGGTTTACGTAACAGTCATCAATTACTGTAAATACCCAATTGCGTTAGTTGTGGAACTCCCCCTACTGCTCAGTTGATTTCCAAACCCCAACGATAAGAGGCCCCCCCCCCCCCCCCCGTCCATATGCTGCCTTTTGTCGATATCCATTTCCCCTATTGTTGCGTGTTCTTTACCTACACTTGAATCCCGATCAGTTTCCGTAGTTGATATAACTTGAACCCCCCTACTTGTTTTTTGATCTTCTGAAGTACTCGCGAAGGGGAACTCGCCGCATAAAAACCAGCTGTAACATCACATGTCCCACCGTCTTTTTACTGGAGGATCCGGCTCGGGAGCAGGGGGGTTCGAAGAGCGAAAACGTGGTTTGATACCCCCACCAATCCTTGCCAAAGCCAGTCTTCAATAAGGCCTGACACACACCTGGACAAAACGATAAGGATTTGATTCCTTTACCCCCAGTTAATTCAGTGGACAATTTTCTTTTGAAAAAAACGTCCCCCATCAAAAAATCACCAGCAGAGCACTTAAATGCCAATGCTACCCGCATCTTCGAACGATTGAATCTTTCTCCCAGGTACGGCGCAACCTTAACCTCGCTCCGGGTCTCCTGGCTTATGTGGGCCACCGAAGCTGCCGCACCCGAGTGACCCTTCTTTTTTTTAATATCGTAGTTTGGTCAGGCACCGCATGAACTTACCCTACAATTTGTGCGCTCACAAGCTATGCACAAAACTTGTCTGAATCTTTATTACAACGTCACATCACGGGTGTTGCACGCCCTGCCTAGCCCCCGCTATTTTCTCAAAAGGATCCAGTGCGTTCAGGGTCTGCGCACGATTTTTCAACTTCCGGTACACTTGCCCTGTGGCAACGTCTGTAGGGGACGTCCCCCCCTGAAGTACAAAAACTCTGAAGCGTGAACGAGTATTACCTTTTCACGTAGAGTGTGGATCTCAGAAAAGACGACATTCCACAGTTTGGATAAGCTCCCGGTTGGGCAGCGACCCGTTGCTTTTAATAGCCACCCCTGCGTCCTTGTATTTTCCTGGTCCAGTTAACCTTTTGGGAGGACTTCCGGTAACTCCCTTCCTGTCATTTCCTTTGTATCGTTTTTTCACAGTAGAGAGTTGTGTTTTTTTCCGCAACGTAATTCGCGCTGCTTACTACCTCCTTTCTGTGATTATATGAGTTTTTTCCTTCCAGTCCGTTGAGTCGTTGGTGGAGTTGGTGGGTTTTTAGAGTTCCCCTCCGCGTCCGCCCCCCCCTCCTTTTCCCAGTTGTCTTTTCTGTCCACCGACTCAAGGCCCCCCCCAAATGACCCCCCCCCCCCCCCCCCCCCCCAATTGCCTTTTAGAAGGTCACGTCCCCTCGCTCTACCAAGTCCAGTTTCTCCTCCAAACACCTTCCAACGAGTATGGTCAATGCCCACCATCACTTTTATTCCCTCAATCTCCATCTAGGCCTGGGATAAAAGTAACCATTTCTCGCGCCCCCGGATTGGCCTCTGAAGCTTAAAGTTATGCTTTCATCTCTTCCCGACCAGAGTGAAACCTCCTCAGAACTGATGGAATAGCCTTCCTCCCCATCTTCAGCTTCTTCAAGGTCTCAACGAAACCCCTTTATCTGTTTACGCCTTCCCCTCAAAAACCTACGTTTCCCACACGCGTACATAATAAGTTTGCTAAGTTAATGGAATTTTCCCCCCCCCCACAATTTCGATTTGCCAGCTACGTCCTCCCCTTTTACTCCTTTGTCTTCAAACGCCTCACCGGCCTTCCCCCCCCTCCTCTCTTAAGGTCCACCTCTCCCTCTTCCTGATACCCGGTATCTCTGTTAAGTTTTTCTAAGAGACGAATCTCATTTTTTTCTCTGTTTATCGCGATTCTTCTTTTACTCCTCTACGTTGTTTGTGCTCTCTCCTCTGATAATACTATGTCCCTGATTGGAACTTCGCCTTTTATTCTCTTTCCCCAATAGACCTGAGTTAGCTTTGTTTCCTCGAATAGTTTTTTTAGTAGCGATTTTTTTTGAATCTTTCCTCCCTCTTTTTTTCGTTTCCGCCCCAATTGATGCTTTGATGGCTTATGGTTATTTTTTTTTTTTCAAAGGCGGTTTGCCAGTCGTCCATGATTTCCCCATTCTAAAGTTTCTGGCGCCATCGG
>Ga0179591_1486115_pt1 | contig 12618 bp, 21 predicted proteins | sample CZOMad2_1_08_16f_FD_182891 | JGI IMG/M metagenome (GOLD analysis project Ga0179591, IMG submission 182891) | Vadose zone soil fungal communities from Angelo Coast Range Reserve, California, USA - CZOMad2_1_08_16fungal (PacBio error correction) | ecosystem: Environmental > Terrestrial > Soil >... | reverse complement strand
TAGACTTCTTCCCCGTTCTTTGTGGTATCGACTCTTTCGGACGTCTTTTTCCCCCTTCACGATGATGCGCACAACACACCCCTTTTCCTCTCTTTCCAATTGAGAATTAAGACATTCCCTTCCCTCCCCCTCTCCCCTTCTTTCTTCGAAGATGTAGATCGGCGTTTTCATAGAAGAGGCGGTCTTCCTCTTTTTTTTCCTTTTCTTTCCCTTTTCTTCTTCTCTGATAGGCAGGTAGCGGGGTTTTTTTCCCTCCTCTTTCTCCTACAAGAAATCGAAGAATTCACTCTTCCACATAATAGAAATTGTGGGAACATGGTCTTCCCCCTTTCTCCCTTTTTTTTTCTTTCTTCTGCAGGAAAAGAAGACTTTTCCCCCTCCCTTTTCTTCCCCCCCCCCCTCCCCTTTTGTTGACGAATGCGGCGACTTCCCTAGTTCCTGATTTTTTCTCAAAAGGCCGCTTTTTTGCGGCATCAAGCACTTTTTCCTTACCTTTTTTTCCCCTTTTTCCTTCCTTCCCCTCCTCGCCAATGAGAGATGGGATGACCCCCCCCCCCCTCCTCCCCCCTTTTTTTTTCCCCCCCGGTCATCAGGTCGAACCGTACTTATTCTCCTTTTCCCTCTTGGCTAAGAATAAGTTTCTACTTATCCTTTCTTCCCCCTTAAGACGGAATAGTGATGTTTTTTTTCCCTCCTACCCCTCCGTAACGATGATGTCGACGTTCACCTAGTTCCCCCTTTCTCTGCCCTCAGGAAGAGCGCACATCGATGACGCCCTACTTTCCTCTCCCCCCTTCCTCTCTTTCCCCTCCCTCGTATAGCGGGAAAAAAAACTTTTTTTTTTTTTTTCCTTTTCCCCCCCCTCTTCCCACCTTGCCCGGCCCTTTTCGCCTCTTCTTCGAAGAAAAAAAGAGAGATGACTTTTTTCTCCCTCTCCTTCCCCCCCCTTTCTTTTCTCGCAGAGTAGGCGGAATTGCAGATGCCTTCCCCTCTTCTCTTTTCTTTCACAGAATTCGAACCTCAGACCTCCTTCGGAGGATTGGCGAACATTGAGTCTTTCTTTTTCTCCTTTTTTCCCCTTTTTCCTTCAGGCTAGTAACTCCCCTTTTCTTCTTCCCCTTCTCCCTTCGACATCTGGACGGCAGGATTGCGTCTCCCTTTTTTCCGAAGGAATAATGAAGAAAACATCGTCCCCCTCTTCTCTCTTTTCTTCCTTCCAAGCGTCGCGAGGAGCTCGCTTTCCTTTTTCTTTTTTTCCTCCCCTCGATCTGGACACCCCTCGTGGCTCCCCTTTCTTCACGAATTAAACATTTCTTTTTTACTTTTTTTCTCTTCTCCCTCTCGGAATTTGGGGAGCCTTCCCCCCCCTCCCCCAGTTGTGTTGAGCCCCCCCTCAGTGCCCCCTTCTCATTGCTGAAAGGAAGGGAGAGAATGGAGGACGTTACCCCCTCTCTTCCCCCTTTTAAAAAAATAGGATAGTCACGCGTTTTTTCTCCCTCTTTCTTTCCCTTTTTGGACGATAGCGCTCCCGACTCCCTTCCCCCACATAGAAGGAAGTAGATAGTATTCCCCCTCTTCCCCCCCCTTTATTCGCTAGTAAAATTAAGCCCCCCCTCCTTCTTCCCTCCCCCTGAGGACTTTCCCCCCTTTTGAAGGAGTGGAATGAGTCCCCCTCATTCTTTCCCTCTTCGCCGGCCTGATGCGCCTCCCTTACACGCTGCCACAGGCTCTCATGCCGCCTTTTCTGAAATAGAGCCGGATCATTAGATCCCCTTCCTGTTCTTCCCCCCCTCCTCTACGGAGACGGTTCCTTTTCTTCCAATGGCCCTCGCTGTGCTTATGCCCTCCCCTTTTTCATACTAATCAGTGTTGTGGTGAGTGTTCTCTCTCTTTTTTTTCCCCCTTTTTCTTTCCCCCTTTTCCTCAACCAATAAATCCTTTTTTTTTTTTTCCCTCCCGCTTTTTTTTCCCCCAGAGAAGAGCGAGTTCCCTCCCCTTTTTCCCCCCTTTTTTCCCTTCGTGGAGACTTTCAGCGCTTTTCTCGTGCAAGAAGCTTAACTTTTCCCGGAAAAGAATGTAAACCTTCTTTCTCTTCTCCCGTCCAGGGTATTGACCCCTCCTTTTTTCCTTTTACGGGCGCGACTGCCTCTTTCCGAGGGGAATTAAGATCAGAGCCGGCTTTCTTTCCCTTCTTTTTTTCAGCAGGGGTGCAGAGTCCTCCCCCCCCCCTCTCTTTTTCTCTTCCCGTTTCCCCATCCCTGCGGGCCCCTTCGACGTCACCTTTTTTTCTGGGATAGAAGAGTGGTTCAACTTTGGCTGGTTTCTCTTTTCCCGCTCGTATAGTCGAAAGGGTATCGACAGCCTTTTTTCTTTCGTGAATACAGACTATTCCCCCAAAAATGGGTTTCTTTTTTCCCCCCTCCCCCGAGGAATCGGATGCCTCCTCCTTTTCCTTCTCGCTTTTTCCAAGACTTTTCTCTTTGAAAAGATTGGGGTTAAAGATCGATTCTCTTTCCTTCTTTCCTCCCCTATCTCTGGGAAGGAATTTTCCTCTTTTCCCAAACCCCCCCACTCTGTTCTTATAGGTTAAGATGGCCTTTCATTTTTCGGGTAAAGAGGGATAAAGGACGCCTCTCCCCTTCTCCTCCTTTTTCCTATTTTCTCCCTTCTTCTTTTTTCGCAAGGGGACGAGTACTTGACGGATCTCCCCAGTGGAGTCTACAAAAGGACGTTCCCTTTTCCCACGCCAAGAAGACCTCCTTCTACCCCGTTCGAATTCTGACCAATTCGTGGGAGGCTAGGAATAGAACTTCCTCCCTTCCCTTTTTCTCCTCTCCGACGAGGTGATAGAATGGAAGCTTTTTATTCCCCCTTTTTCCCTCCTGTCCTGCCCATACGCGGCTCACAGTTTATTTTTGTTTTCCTCTATTGTTGCAGAGAGCAATTTTTTTTTTTTCCCTCTCCCTTCTCTTATGCAAGAGCTCCTACTTTTTCCTCCTTTTTCTTTCCGAGGGCAGATACGAACTTCCAATAGTTGCTTTTGAACGCCCTACCCTTTTTCTCTCTTTTTTCCCTTTCTTTCTCCTCCGGCGAAAAGAAAGATCCTCTCTTTTTTTTTTTTTTCCCCCTTATTTTTCGTAGCAAGATTGGAGCGTCCTTGCAACCCTTATTCTTTAGCCCTCTTACCCTTTCCCCTCTTTTTCCCTTCTGTTTGTGGTAAGAAAATAGAGAACTTCCCTTTCCATACCCCCTTCCAAAGTATACCACCTCAAAGCTCTTCCTTTTCTTTTTGAGTAAAGGTGGAAGAGAGAAAACCTCATTACACTTTCCCTTTTTTTTTTTTCCTTTTTTCTTCACGAAAAGAGTGGGGAGGTCTTTTTTCCTCCCTCCCTATTCTCCTTTTATTGCCTTGAACTTGAGATTGCAGAACTTTTTTTTGAAGTTCAATTTTCTGGAGATGGTGGGAGGATTTTTCTTCTTTTTTTTTTCTCTCCTTCTTCCTATTTCTTCAGGCGACGACGGGTGCTTTCTTTCCCCTCTTTTTTTTTCTCCCGCGACCTGCCGACGATCACTTCTTCAATAGTTAAGAAAGCAGCTTTTTTTTCTTTTTGGTAACGATCTAGCCGCATCTCCCCTCTTGTTGCCTCGAAATTAGCGCTTCTTCTCCTCGTCGAAAGTCGGAAACATCGAGACGTTTTTTTTTTTTTTTTTTTTTTATCAATAGGTAGGTATGGGAGGTTCTTTTCTTCTTCCCCTTCCCTCTCCCCACACCGACGTGACTTCCCGCTGTCCTAAGAGAGGTGAAAATCCCCTCCCCCTCTTTTCCCTTCATAGAAGGGATAGAAATACCCCTCCTTTTTCTTTTTTTCTTCCTGTGATATCCTCTCGTCCAGGTGATCCCTATTCAGAGGATTAAGCGTATGACTACAAAGGACTTTCTTTCCCCCCTTTTTTTCCCTTCTCCCTTTTTTCCTAAGTACTTGGAGCACGCATGCGAAGAAAACTATGGTCTTTTCTCTCTCTCCTTCCTCCCTCCACAGGGCCCTAATCTCCCTTCATCCTCCCTCTGAGGGCCATGTGGAGAGTGCGAGAACGGCAATCTACCCTCTCTCCCCCCCCTTTTTTTTCTTTTCTCCGCTGGCATCAAAAGTAATGAGGAAACAACTTCCCCTTTTTTTTTTCCCTTCTCCTGAGTCAGACCTGACTCGATATTTTCTTCTCTTCCACCGGTGCTGACGAGAGGATAGAACATCCTACACCCCCTTTCTTTCTTTTTTCTTTTCTTTTCATAAAGATATGTCAAGGAGGCCTTTCCCTTTTTCCTCTTCTTAGGACAGATTTGGGTTCACCCTGCGAAGTTTTTATAGTATTGAGGAATGTACCGCTCCTCCCCTTCCCCCCCTCCCTTCTTTTTCCTTTTTCCCCCCTCCCCCCCCGTCGAGAGGGGAAAATTGCACCTCCCTCTTTTCCCCCTCTCTTTTTTCCCCTTTCTTCGAGATGTAGAGCTGCGTCCCCTTCTATCCTTTCTGTCTAAGATTGATAAACCAGGTGGGCCTTTTTTCTTTCTTTTTTTTTTTTTTTTTTCCCCCTTCAGGTCGCGAGGGCTCTAGCCCATATTGTGACGAACTCTCTTTTTTCCCTCCCCCCTCAGAAGTTATCGACATAGATCCCCCTCCTTTTCCTCTCCCTTGTTCCCATGGTCGGCACCTTTTTTCTCCTCCTTTTTTCTTTGCCGGAAGGAAGATTTGGGCGTCAGAAGCCCCCCTTCTTTTTTTTTCTTTTTTTTTCCGCCTGCGGACGAATGAATTTCCTTTTTTTTTTTTTCCCCCGTTACGAGCCCCCGGATTTTCCTTTTCCTTTTTTTTCCGTTAAAGGTGGATAGTGGGAATGTTGGTTTCGATACTCTCCCTTTTCTCTTTTTTCCCCCCCACAAAAAGCCGACAGCAGATCCAGTGGTTTTGGCGTTTCTCCCTTTTCCTTTCCTTTTTCCTCCTTCCTCGCCAAGCTGGATACGAAACCCTTCTCGAACCAGTAGGCCATTTCTCCCCTCTTTTTTTTTTTCTCGGAAGGATTGACAGCAGTCCACTCTTTTTTCCCCCCCTCTTTCTTCTTTCCCGGCCGCAAATCTCTGGCACCTAGACTTATTTTTCTTTTCCCTTAGATGACGAAATATTGCCTTTTTTCTCCCTCCCCCCTTTTCTTTTTTTTTTTTTCCTCCGCGTATAGCGGGAAAAAATTATCGCCTCCCCCCCCCCCTCTTCGCCACACATTGCCCGGGCTTTTTGAGTCTCGCCCCTAAAAAAGCGAGATGGAACCCTTCCGCTCCTCCCTTTCCTCCCCCTTCTCTGCGAGGGAGAGACAGAGCTTCTTCCCTCTTCCCTCGAGGTCAGGTCCTTCTGTAATTCCCTTTTAGAATGCACGAACGGCACTTCCTTCTTTTTTTTTTCTTTTTGCCGTGTAGAAGAAAAGATTGACGAAATGCTCTTCTTTCCCTCTTTTTATCAATCTTTATTTCTTTTTCACTAGAGAAAATTCGGGACGTCCTTCTTCCCTTGGAGAGTAGGAAAGGCTTCCTTCCTTCCTGGGGTAAAAAAATCCTTCCAACGAGCATCCTCTCTTTTTTTTTTTTCCCAAGCGGTCGCGAAGGCCGCTCCTTTTCCCCCCTCTCTCCTTGAAAGAAATCTCTTTTCTGACCATTCCCTCTATGAAATAATTCCTTCTTCTCCTTTTTTCCCCCTCTTTTTACGATTGAAAGATTTTTTTTTTTTTGGGCGAAGATAGTTAAATTTTTGAGAATAGGTCCTTCCTCCTTCCTTCCTTCTTCCTCCTCTTTCCTTTTCCTGTGCTCCTTGCGACGAGACCAGATTGACCGGATCCTCCCTCTTTCTCTTCTCCTTCTCCTCCTTTCCGCAGATTGCAGCAGTCTGAATGTTTTTTCCGCCTATGCAAAGTAAGTAAGCCATCTCCCCCTGCCCTTTTTCCCCTTTTTTTCCCCTTTTCCCCCAAAGGTATTCTACCCCCTCCCTTTCCCTTTCGTCCAGACCCTGAGTCTAGAGGTTTGAAGGCTCCCCCCCCCTTCCTTTTTTCCGCTTAGACGGATGCTTCTTTCCTTTTCCTCTTGCCCCTCGCAGAACTGCCGCCTTTCAGCCCCCCTCCCTCCGGCGAATCGAAGCACCTCTTCTTTTTCTTTCCCCTCCTCCGGAGTATTGGAGGCCCCCTTTCCTCCTTTTCCTTTTCTTGCGCGATATCGTCGCGCTTTTCCCCCGCGTGGGTTCTCTCTAGCCACAAAGGCAATCACATTTCTTTTTCCCCCCCCCCCCCCTTTCTCTTTTTCCCTCCGCCGAAGAGGTGATTTCTTTTGTAGTCCTCCTAGGAGGAAAGGTTCTTCCTTCCTTTTTTTCCTTTTCCCGAGAGAGAGAAGAATCCTTTCCCCCCCCCCCCACCTCGGGTTATGGGGCGCAGTCTCCACCCTTGAATTAGGAAAGGGGTCTTACTCATCTTTTTCTTTCTTCCTCTCTCTCTCTCCTCCGTGGGCCCTTTTGTAAAACCTTTGGACTTTCTTTTCCTCTTCAGGTAGAGGAGATCGTAATTCCTTTCACATTCCTCAACAGGAGACTATCCCGTCTTTTTCAAACGTTTTTTTCCCTGGCTAGGTATAGTAGAAAGTATAGCCCGGCCTTTCCCTCCCCCCCTTTCTCTTTCGTGAATTAATTAAGTAGAGCGTTTTTTCCCCTTTTCCTCGTGCTTCTTTTCCCCCAAACGCGCGCCTAGCTTTCAAAAGAGAAGGTTGACTTCTCTCCATCTTTTATTTTCTCTTTTTCTTTTCCTCTCGATGGGTCACCCCCCCTCCGGCGAGATAGAGGCTCCTTCTCCTCCTCCCCCCCCCCTCCCCCCCGCAAACGACCGATTCCCCCCCCTTTTCCCTATTGTTTCTTCCCCCTTTTCCCAGCTTGCTACATTGAAGAAGAGCCATGTCCTCTTCCTTCTCCTTTTTTTTTTCGCCGAGGTAGGAGGATCTTGATTTCTCTTTCTCTCCTTCAGGCATTTCGGGCCTTCCCCGGACGCATTACTAAAGGGCGTGCCCCTTCCCCTTTCCTAATCCTTGCAGTAGAAAAAGTTAGACTTCCCCCCCCCTTTCTTCTGCTCGGCACAGACCCCATCTCTGCTAGAAGAGAACGACGGTTCCCTCCCTCCTTTCCTTTTTTTTCATCTCCGCTTGTTTGGAGGCGACTTTCCCCCCCCCCCCCCCTCCCCCGTGTGCGGCACGCACAGAGGCCCAAGGGGGAAAGGTTTTTTCTCAAGGGTTAATATAATTTTTGCCGCGCTTTCCTCTTCTCTTGTATTCCATCAAGGCCTTCGAGCTCGGTCTGGCAAAAGATTTTCTTTTTTCCCTTTTCCTCGGGGCAGATAAGACCCCCTCCCTTCTTCCTTCCCCTTTCTTCAGCTTGAACGTACCTTAAGGGAAGTGGACTTCTTTTTTTCTTTTAAGAAGGAGAACCTTCCCCTTCCATATAGGTTGTCCCCTTGACTCGTCTCCCCCCTTCTCTTTCCCTTCCTTGCAAATTATGGACACTTTTATCCTATGAAACGGCTCCCCCATTTTGGCGGAGGGGGGGGAAGCCCCTTCTCTTTTTCTTCCTCTCCTTCCCAAGTATAAAAAGGTACGGTCCCCTTCTTCTCTTTTTCCTTCCCTTTTTTTCTCCGTAAATTTCTGAGCCACCTTTTTTCTCTGCAAATGAATTGCCTCTTTCGTCCCTCTTTTTTCTTCCCTTTTAATAGTGGATTCTGAAGAAATTCTCTCCCTTTTTCTTCTTCTTACTTGCGTTGAGAACCGTTGCTTTTTCTTTTAGGATGGGGATGATGAGTTCTTTTCCTTCTCCTCTTATTTCCTGGGAGAGAAGAGTAGTTTTTTTCCCTCCCTCCTCTTCTCCCCCGCTCCTTACGATCGAAGACTGAACCACCCTCTTACGAAAGAAGATGATATAGGTTTTTTTTGGGTAACTCCTTCCCCCCTCTTTTTCTCCTCTTGTATCGAAATAGCGCTGTCTTGCTTGCGTTTAGTCCCTCTGTTTTGTGGTGGAGCATAAATTCGGTCTTTTTCTTTTCCCCTTCCCCTTCCTCAAGAGGCGAGACCAAAAAGACGTGTCCTTTTTTCCTTTTCCTCTTCGTTTCCCTACTTGCTTTCCTATGAAATAGAGGGACATTTCTCCCTCCCCTTTTCCCCTCCCTTTTCCCCCCTGAATTGGTGTAGTAATGGTGACTTATCCTTCCCCTTCCCTGCTAGGTGATCCACCTCGATTCATCTTTTTTTTCAAGGAATTAATGGACAAATAGGCACTCTTCCTTCTCCTGTTTTTTTCCCTCCACTTCTAAGAAAAATAGGGTTAGTACGTATTGATATACGTTTTTCTCCCTTTTTCCCTTCTTCTTTTTTCCTCCTCTCCGTGTTGTTTTTGTTCCCCCCCCTTTCGAGGCGAGACGGCATAGAACGTCTCGCATCCTTCTCCCCCTTTTTCTCCCCCCCTCTTCCACAACAAGGAAGAAGCTGAGTGCCCTTCTTTCCTTTTTTTCCTTTCCTCTTTCATCTTTTCATCCTGAGTGGGATAATAGCAGTCAAATGTGGCTTCCCCTTTCTTTATCCCTTCTTTTCTTCCCTCTCTGGGATTTTATAACGCTCCCCTTCCTTTGCCCTTTCTTTTTCCCGAGGGGTTTCTTCGTCTCCCCCCAGAGCGTTAAAGTCGGTTTCTTTTTTTTTTTTTCTCATGTCCGCTATGACCTCCATACCGACCGGCCTTTTTTTCTTCTCCCCCCCCTTCCTCCTCGGATGCACCCTACTTCACTCCAAGACAGAGATATTCGATCAAATCTTCTCTCTCTCTTTTCCCTCGCTCGTTACCCCGAGAGCATTTTTTTCCCCCTTTTGTAAATTGGTTTTTCCCTTCTTTTGGGCTCCGCGACCTTGAAAATTCTTTTTCTTCCCCCCCCCGACGCGGAGCGGAAGAAGATTTCCCCCCTTCACGCTCATCATACCATGCCCCTCGTGGGAAAATGGTCGGCAAACGGTTCTCCTCTCCCCTTTCCCCGGCTTCTTTCAGGAGATTGCGTCAGAAGCAACTCTCCTCCTCTTTTTCCTTCATCTTCCCCTCCTGCATTTTACGTTTTTCCTTCGGGTTCAAAGTTACGGCCAAAAGGCCGGCTTTTTTTTTCCCCCTCCCCTCAACGTTTCAGTACCTTTTTTTTTTCTTTCTGGGATTCCCCCTACTCGCGATGGGATGAAACAACCCTCCATCCCCCATTTTTAGCGTGTCATATGCTTTTTCCCCTTTCTTTCCCCATTCTGTTTGCCGCCTGGGACGGCTCCGTATCAGTTGCCGAAAGGCCTGACCGTCTCTTTCGCTCTGGAATCGTTTTTTTTTCTTCTCGCGTTCTGATGTGAAGCCCCCCCCCTATGATGTCGAAGTTAAGCGGCCTCCTTTTCCTCCCTTTGTTCCCCCCTTTCGTATATGAAATCAGGCAGCTTCCCCTTCAACTCTTTGCCCTCTACGATTCCTTTTCATCAGGTATAAGCGTCCCCTTTCCCCCCCCTCGGGGGAAAAAAGATTCCCCCGTCTCCTGCTTTGCGTGAGCAGAGAGTTTTTGGTGTTTTCTCGCAGAAAAACAGCGCTTTTTTTTCCTTCCTCTTCATTAGCTAACTCTTTTTTATGCGTCAGGCGGAATTTCCCCCTGTTCCTCGCAGGGCGGCCTTTTTCCTCCTTCGTACAATTGAGTAGAAGGACCCCCTTCCTCGGCTTGGCGAACCTTGAGGAAGGGACCGCCCCTTCTCCATGTTCCGTCTCCCGTAGCCAAGAAAGCGTTTTCCTTTTCTCCTCTCCCTCTGGGAAGGCTTTTTTTCCTCCCTTTTCTCTATTTCTTCTCTTGTGCCCCTCCAGGGAGGAAAGATTCACTCCTTTCCCTCTCCTTTTAAAAAAATACCCCTTCCCCCTTCTCCCTTTTCTTGTTGAGGAACCAGAGTAGCAGACTGTCCCTTTTCCCCTTTTCTCTGCTGTAGATAGCTTTCCCCCTCACATAGATCTTAACTCTCCCATCGATGAAATAAAACCTTCTTTTTCTCCCCACCATCCTTTTCTTTCCGATTGAACAGAAGTCTCGATCTCATTTTTGGGGGGATAATCTTTTCCCCTAACAAGTTTCCTCTCTCTCCGCTCCAGGCTTTTCCTCTGCTAGACAGAGAAGGGAGAGACTTTCCTCCTTCTTCTTTCCCCCCCTGGGCCCACGTTGAACACAACTTCCCTCCCTTCCTGGCTATTGCCGAAGGGATTTGACCCCCCTCGCAGAGACCTGACTCTTTAAACGCCCCCCGCCCATCAGAAGGAGGTCGAGCCTCCCAGAGGAAAACTTCTCTAGTTCCCTTTTCTTTCCATGAAAGAACTTTTTTAAGCCCCCAGCTTAGGCCTCCAAGGGAGGACTTCCCTTTGCTAGGAGTTTTCGTGATGCGCACCCCCCCCGAAGGTGTCCCTTGCTTTTTTCCTTTTTCTCCCTCGAGCGATCCCCCTTTCTCCGCAGCAATGCCGCGCACTTTTAGAAAATTAGAAGCCGTTCTCCCTTTCCGATCAAATAGTCGTTTTTTTTCCCCTTTCAGAGAAGGCTTTGGGATTGTTCTTTCCCCCCTTCCCCCTCGCTGTGATTGAGGGAGATCCCCCTTTCTCAGGGACGAAGAAGAAGTGTTGTTGTGTTCTTCGCCTCAATCGAACAAAGCGATCCCCCCCCTTCCCCACACAAGAAAGAAGGCGCCGTCCCTTCTTTTTGAGAAAGCAAGAGGTCCCGACTAGTAGAAGGTCGAGTACAGAAATTCTCGGAGGACGGTTCCCCCCTTTGGCCCGATTGATTCCCCGAGAGAAGAAGAGGCCTCCTTTCCCCCCGTCGGGGTTCTGGAGATGGCTCCAGACGTCAACCTCTTTCTCCCTCTCACGGAAGAAAGGGCCTCGAAGCTGGAGAAGTGGCCACTTTTCTTTTCTCCCCTTTCCCTTTTATTAAGCTTTCCCCTATTTAATCCGTTGGGACCCTTCTACTGCTAGAAGGAAGTCTATGGCCTCTTCTTTTTTTCAAGAGGACTTCCTCTTTTTTCAACGGACCCATCCCGCTTTTTCCCAGGCTGAAAAAACGAGCCTCTCTCTTTTTTTAACGTGGATGGGGATTTTCCTCTTCCCTTTTCTCGTTCGCAACCGTCCTCGGCTTCAGAAAGGAGAACGGCTTTCCCCCCCCCCTCCTTCGCAGGCGAAAAACAACTTTTTCTCTTCCCCCTCGGCTTCTCCCCAAAGCCCGCGTTTTCTCATGATGAGCTACAATCCGTTCCCCCACCTCTTTCCTTTTTTCCGACGAAAGGAAGTTATTTTTTTTTTTGTTCCCTATCGATGTCGTTTTTCTCCCTCCTCGAGAGGATCGATTTTCCTTTTCCTCCTTTTTCTTCCTCCCCCAAAAGAAAAAAGCTTCTTCCTCTTTCTTTCGTAGAAGGCGGCAGCCCCCTTTTGGGAAGAAGAGAAATGAACGGCTTAATGCACCCTCCCCCCTTCTTTCGTCCCGGGTCTTGATTGATGATCCTTTCCCTTTTTTTCCCTCTTTCCTCAGGCATTTCGGCAGCTTTGTCTCGCTCATCCTCTTTTCTCCAAGCAAGGCGCCTTCCCTTTTCAGCAGTCGACCCTTTTCTTCTTTCACCCTTCCGATCTTCGGAATAGAACTTTTCCCTTTTCAGATGATAGCTTTTCTGTTATCGAATGAAGCTTAGAGTTTTTGGCGGAGAACTCTTCCCCTTCTCCTCCACAGAGGAACGTTTTTTTCACTTCGGTTTTCCTGTTTAATATATTTTTGCCTCCTTCCTCTCTCCCCCTCTTATTAAGATGGACCTCCCTTCTTATCTGGTTATGTCGAGGGCCCCCAAGTTCTTTTTTCTTTCAGATCTGAAGATTTCTTTTCCCCTCTTACGAAAGATTGACAGAGGATTGCTTTTTTCCTTCCGCTTCCTCGAACAGTAAGTCGAGGGCTTTTCCTTTTTTCCTCTCACAGCAGGCGACATCCTTCCTATCGGAATAATATCCCTTTCACGGAAAAGAGATTGAGTAGCCCATCTTTCTCTTTGGAAAAATATTTCCCCCTATGACAAAAGGCCCAACTTCTTGGAGGTTGGGGGTTTCCCTCCTCTCTCTTCCTTTTCTCTGAAATCCCTTTCCTTTTCTCTTCCCCCCCCCCTGTAGGAAATGTATGACTCCTTTTTCCCCCCCCTCCGAATTTGCTCGTAACGGTGTCCTTCTTTTCTTTCCCTTCCCTTTTAAAATGCATTAGCAGATTTCTCTTTTGAGGCGTCTTGGATTATGAAGCAAACCTTTTTTTTTTCTCTTTCCTTCTCCCGGTGCGTATTGCTGAAATTGAGATTTTTTTTTTTTCCCTCCCCTCCCCACTGGGCGATTATTTTCTGTTTTCTCCCTATGGCGGAGAAAATTTTTTTTCTCCTTCTTTTCTTCCTATTTCGTCGAAAGATTTTCAAGGGAGCTTTCCCTCTCCTCCCTCCCCCATCAACTGGTGACCTGTAAGCCATTGTTAAAGATATAGCAGAGATCTACATCT
>Ga0179591_1351293_pt1 | contig 12618 bp, 13 predicted proteins | sample CZOMad2_1_08_16f_FD_182891 | JGI IMG/M metagenome (GOLD analysis project Ga0179591, IMG submission 182891) | Vadose zone soil fungal communities from Angelo Coast Range Reserve, California, USA - CZOMad2_1_08_16fungal (PacBio error correction) | ecosystem: Environmental > Terrestrial > Soil >... | reverse complement strand
CACATCTTTTTTCCCCTCCATGTAAGCTTTGCGTTACCTGATAGCCACGGAATGTCACCCCTTTTTCTCCGCTTCTTTTCGGTCGGCACTTTTTCTTCTTCTGCGCCGCAGAGCCTGCTTTTCCTTATACCTTTCCATCGTACTCGGACGAGCCGTTATCTCCTGCTGATTCAAACCTAGGTCCCCTCCAATCCCCCCTTGTTTTTCGCAATGCGTTTTAATCGTAGTTCCCCCCCCTTCTTCCACGCCGTCCGTCCCATCCCTTTTCAGTGGACGGTTACGGTCGGCTTAATTTTCAGGGCCCTGTTACCGGGATCTGGCAACCATACCTCTTCCGATTTAGAACTCCCCCCCCCCCCCCGCTCCCATATCTTTTCGAGAGACCCTCCCCCTTCCTTGCTCGTGACGATGTTGAAGCCGAGTGCCCTCCTAACACCCCCAACAGCAATGCAGTGCTCCCTTAGTGTGCCCCCTCCACACAAAAAATTCCAGAATACCGACTCCCCCCCTTTTTCTATCGGTTGTGGGGATATATCTTTCTCTCAGCGACTAGTAGTGCCTCTACCTTTACAAAAAAAGCTTGCTTCTGCACGATTTTTGGTTCCTCCTCCTACCAATTTTAAGAGGATGTCGGCTTTCCCTTTTGACCTCTTATCAGAGGCCTCACTTCCTCTCTTTTTTTTGGACCAGCATGACACAAGATCTCTCATCCCAGAGAATTGCAGGCATTTCATAGTCAGGCCCCCCCCTTCTTTTTACCACCCGCGCAACCCGCCCTTTCTCGTCGGACCGAACATTCGAGGACTTTTCTTACCGCCGGATTGACAGCGGCCCTTTTATTCTTTTCTCGATCAAGACCAACCTCCCATTATTTCGTGCGGCCGCTTGTTTGAATCCGAATCGATGCTTCTGTTGCCACGACGCCTACGGACCTTCCCTATTCCTTTTTCCTGTCCTTGATGCTTCACTCGGCCATTCTTCGGTTTTATTTGTACGTGGGTTTATGGCCACCTTCGAACTTTTCCTCCTTCCCTCGACGCGAGCCCCTCTTCCCCTGAAATCTCGATACCAAGATTTTCTTCTTCGTCGACCGCAAATTCCCGAATTCTTCCACCGGTCGGGGAGACGTACCATTCTCCGATTTCTTTTGCTCAAACCCTTCCCGTAGCCCCCGGTTACCACCTTCTTGACCTTCTGTCGGCCCGCTGCCTTTTTCTTGCTGATTTACCCCCCTTCTATACCCATCAACTTTTCTCCGCTCCGGCTTTTTTCCTTCACTCGGGCGTAGCGAACAAGCAATCGAATATATATAAAAATCAGACGTTTTCTCAGGTTTGTGGGAACAGTCACCTTTTGTCGGACAACATTTCCCTTTTTTCTCCCTCACGAATTGAGAAAGCTCTCGCTCGCCTTTCTTCTCCGCGGTTGACAGATCGATACGATGGCATTGCTTCCCTCCCTCCCCCCTCATCTTCCGAGAAGGGGGGTGTACCGACCCATTCTTCAACTCATGTCGTCCTGCCGAAACTTTCCCCCCTGTTCGGATGACATCCAATTTCGCCTTTTCTTCTTTTCCCCCATTCAACCGGACGACATCCCCTCTCCCGAACGCAGGCACTCATAACTTATTCTCAAATTTGTCCCTTGAAATCATTTTTTGAAATCCTTTTTTTTTTTTTTTCTCCCCACTTTCTCGAGATCGATGCTGCGGCAATTCCCCCTTCAGGTCCGGGCTGCAAGTGATTTTTAAGCTCTTTCGCGGGGTTAAGGTATGCGTCTTTCACCCTTGGTAGGAAAGTTGTCAAGTGCGAATACTTTTCCTCTTCCCCGATCCCGAACCGACAGAGTCTTGCGTTCTGTCCCTTTTTCCTTTTTTTTTGCCGCTTGGCTTCGTACTCGTATCACCCGGGGCTTGCGCAATTTTGTGCTTCTCTCTTAGTCCTTTCCCCCTCTTCCGTTCGTCCCCCCCCCCCCCCCCAGTGTTAAAGCATGCCGAGGCCTTTTTTGTTGACGTGGATACCTTCACAGCCCTGGCGCAGAAACTATTCCCTTTGATATATAAGGCTTTCTTCCTCCTTTTGGATTATCTCTTTCCCCCCCCCCCCCCCCTCCCTTTTCTTTTTTTTTTTCGATCCTTGAAGACGTCGAAATCGACATCTTTTTTTCCATCGCAAAGATATTTCTGCCGCTGTCGGATTTCTTAGTCCCCAACCTTTTCCCCCCCTTTTGACCACTGGCAACTAAACATTGGGGTCTTTTACCCCTTCTGCCAGTCGCCAGCTCAAAAACTTGACAACTCTTTTTCCTTTTCACTGCTCCGACTTTCAAGCGGCAAGCCCCTAACACCCTCCTTGCACAATTTTCCCTCAAGTCCTTTTTGCTGCGGGCGATCGGATCTCCGTTCGCCTTCACTTCGACATATTTTGCCCCTCAACCGTTCCAACTTGAATCAATCATTGATCATCTCTTTTGGCCAAGTTTAGCCCGTGACCGAGGCTCTCGTTAGAGACAGCCTGCCGCACCTCCCTTTTTTTTCCTGGTGGCAGGACCCCTTCTTTCCCCCAATTTTTTCCTTTCTTTCCAAAGTTTGCCAAAAGTTGAGGCAGTATTTTTTACGTGATTTTCCCCCCGGTGCGAGTGAGTATTCTCTCCCTTGGATCTGCCACGTCGCAATTTATGTTCTTTTTTTTTTCGATGAGTCGTGGCCTGCTGCGGTGGCTTCCTCTTTTCACGCAGCATGGTTGGCCATCACTTTTTTCTCCTCTCTGTTGACCTGGCGGCAGCCCTTTTTCACCCTTGATAGAGTGTCTTTGACAGACTGTCTCTCCTCCTGCAGTCGTTTTCGCCGCTTGTTTTTCCCTCCTTCTCCGACCCACCGTGGCGTACATGCAGCTTTTTCTTTTATTACTCTGCGGTCGAGTGATCCTGGATGACTGCTTTTTGGAATGCTTTTCTTTTTCGCTTTTATTTTGGCCTGTTAGTCAGAGCCCACCCCTCCCGCGGGAAGCCATCAGTTGCCATGGTTTCCTTTAGGGCTCATTGACGTGGTGTTTGCCTTCTTCTGAAAGAAGACACTTCCTCCTTTTCTAAGTTCCTCTTCAATCCGACCTCTGGGTTTTCGCAGATTTTCTTTTCAGTTCATAATCTCCCCTCTTTCTCGACCCCGGCGATGTTTGCACCCCCTACATCATTACTCCTTCCGTACCGCCGATTGCAGAGTTTTCCTTCGTTTCACGTCAAGGACTAGAGCAGCAATTATTTGGCTCTTCCTTAGTTCATCCGGTCATCGAGCGTTTTTTATTCCCACAAATCTCCTCTCTGACCCTTTTAGGAGCTTTCTTTTCTCCTTTCTACATTTGATTAAGAGGCCGTTTCCCCCTCTCCTGATTAGTCGAAAATGGTTCCTGTCCAGACTTTAAAAGAACTGGCTGATCCCGCTATGTTTAACCCCCTCCCTCTAACCCTGACAATGCCCTTTTCCCTCCGCGGGGGTCCTCTCACTCGAGGGAAGTCTTTTTTCCCTCACGAGGCGTCACTCTGATTATTCTCATGGCCGCTTGATCTTTCCATCTTCCCCCTTCCGTCGAAAACATTCCTCTTGTGTTCCGAGTAGAAAACCAAGGGATCCCCTTTGCAATCTTGGTTTATAGCGTAGTTAGCGGTGACTTATGTAGCTTCCGCATTAGTCTCTCAGTCCCAACCCTTTTTTACGTAAAATGGTTTAGGCGGATGCGTACATTTTTTGTGTGTTTGGCCAATGATGGGCCTCCTTTCTCATTTCAGCGTTGTGTAGATGACCTTTGATTCTCAAGAGCCGTCACCTGAATCTTTTCCTGGATGGCCTGCTCATGGGAGCGATCTTCTCCTTATCATGGCCTATGTTGATTGCCGAGCCCCACTCTGAGAGGTCCTCCCGGATTGGCTCCCTGGGCCGACAAACCTTCCCCCCCATTAACCCTTTTCTTTGTCTCGGAAGAAGATGGTGTGAGCTATTCACTCTCAAGCTTCCGAGCCGGAGAATTGTCCGTCCTGCTGCACTTTTTCTTCGCACTGGGAGAAGAGAACGTCGGGTCTCTCTTATATCGCGTCTTTACTCTCCTTCGGACGAGACCGAATTCACTCCTTTTACTCGAAATGGACAGACTTTTTTTTTTGATAAGGAAGTGGCGACGTGGAGCACTCCAAATGACCCCTCAGATGCCCCGGATCTCTATCTTTCCATCAGAATGTTGTCCTTCTCTAGACAGAATATTAACTAACACCTTTTTCTTGCTTTGGCCCCCCATTTATAGCACCTTCCCCGTTTTTGAGAAATCTCTTTAGTCTTTGACGATCCATTCTTCCTCTCCCCCTCTCGGCCTCTTCCCGTCAGTCACGCGAATTTAATTTTGAGCCCGTGATCTTCTAAGATTTCTCTTTCCAAACTCCCAAATGGCTCCCCCCTCTGATCAGCAGGATGTCTTTTGTGAATAGTAGTACCACACCTAGTCCTCTTGTCTCGCTGACAGAAGGTTGTCCACACACGGTTTCACCTTCCGGTCAGGCCCTCATGCCTGTCAACAGTCCGCACTCTCTCCGTAAATTTTTGGCTTCTTCCCCACATAGACCTGCTAGAGCTCTCCAACATAGCGGCAGAAATCTCCTGATTGCGTTAGACCAGGAAGCGTCTAAGATGTCATAACTAAGGGACCTATCCACAGCAGAAAGTATCCAGCATGTTAAACCCCTAAAAAAACACCTTTTGCAAGTCATAAGAACCCCACATTTTCTTATATTGCCGTTTTGCTAGTCTCTATTCCTTCTTGAAGAGACTAGGTGGGCCCGCTCTCCTTTAAAAGCTTAAACCAAGGAGGTATATTTCAATTTCTGGGTTTAGAAATCCACTACCTCAAGAGGAATGTTTTTCTTATCCCTTTTGGGAAAAGATGGATCCCTGCTTCCCGCCATCTGATCATTCGAGTTCTTGGGACCTTCTTCTAACCAGTGACCACTAGGATATCCCACCCCTCTTCCAATTTCATCCTTTTTCCCCATGCGGTCTAATTTGTTTGTCCTTCACACGATGAGACCAAACCTCCCTCTTGAAAGTCGTGCTCTCTACTCACCCTTTTCAATTGTGCGAAGAATCTCACTCCCGCGGCACTAGTCCTCACCTTCCCTCTCTCGAAGGAAAACCCATACTCTATTTCCTTAGTGACCCATCTCCTGACTAGATTTTGCAGCTTTTCCCTCCCCTGAAGTCCCGGACAGAGCCAGATGCTGCTCTCCTCTCCCTCCAGGAGAGATTCCCTGCCCTTTCCTTGGTAGTGATGTCCTTGCGTTTTTTTTTAATGACCCCTGCTGTTTCTCCCTTTTTTCTCAGACCTCCGCACGCCGACCCCTTTTTTCTGAAATGAACTATTCTCCCCCTCTTCCTTTTTCATCCCTGCAACTTCCACCTCCCTTAGTTGACTAATGTTCCTGAGGCCTCAATGGCAGCCCCGCATTGCCGTCCCTCAATGATGAACTGATGAATTGTACCAGTATTCTTCTTCTGCATCTTCCTCTTGGGTCGGATACCTTTCTCCCCTTATCACCAGAAACAAGTCCTGTCTTTTCACTCGGGCGTCTGTACACGCTTAAAACCCTTTGATTTTTCCTACCATTTCAGCACCGTTTTTCCCCATTCGTTGCCCCTTGTCTACCCCCTTCTTGATAACGACTTTGCCCGAAGTCCTCTCTCTCCTTTTTTTTTTCTCCCGAAAGGCCGTGTACCAGATATTCGCCTTGCGGGATGCCGACAGCCGACCTATGCCATCGAGCCGTCTTTTCTGTCCCCCCTCCCCTTCTGCTTCAAATAATCGGTCGTCAACCAGCATTTCCCAATCGTCAGGGTCGGTCCTCTTCCCGATGGCCGTTCTTTCTACTAAGTCCCTCCCCCCTCGCCCCTCCCCTCCTGCGTCCCACTAACCTTTTTCCCCCTTCCTCTCAAGTTGCAATTTTAAATCAAAATTTGTCCTAATATTACTCCACCTCCCCGCTTCTTTCTGATGGACTATAGTAATCATTCAAGTATTCCCCTTTCTCTTTCCGTTTGCCGGTGCAACCACTCCCTCTTAGTCTATTATGTGGATCGTCAAGTTTATGCGGTGATTTCCCTCTTTTTCCAAGTGCGAATAAGTTTCTCCTCTTTTTCTCCAAGACGCGTCTTGAGTTCAGACGCCGTTTCTCTTTTTTTCTCTTGATGCTGTTTTTTTATCTCTTTTTTTTTTGAGCCCAGAAGGCTTTTTCTTGCAAAGTTTTTGTGCTGTTTTTCGTTTTCCTTCTCCCTCCCGACCAATGTTCGTTTCCAAGTGTGTAAGCTATGGGCGACTTGTACTTTCTTCCCTCCGTTCCAGCTGGCCAGACCTCCCTCTTTGAGACTTCCTCAGGCTGATGGATTTTCTCCTTTTTGACTATCTCTTTTCCTCTCCTTTTTTTTTTCTGCTCTTGAAGACGCCCTGCCGAACCGACTCAGACCCTTTTCTTCGCACCAGATATTTTTTCTTTTCCCCTTTGCTGTCAGCACGCAACAACCGGCCTCCTTCCCCCCTACTTTCCACACAATTGGAAACGCTGTCTTTTTCTTTCGTTTCCGGTCACCGAGCCCGCAAAAACTTTTCCCCCTCCCCCTTTTTCTTGTGCTCCCTCTTACTAACGCCGCGGCCTCCTCCCCCGAACTTTCCCGCAATGAACGCGCCTTTCCCCCTTCTCCTTCGATCGGAGCGAACGTATCGTTACACGTTCTTTTTCCCACTTGACGCCCCCCCCCCTTTTCCCTCCCGCTACGCGATCCTGTTGCCGGCGACTCCCGTGACTTCCGAGTTTTCTCCGATCGACAGTAATCTCATCGCTTTCAAGGGGGAGTAAAAAGGATTTCAACTTTCTAATTCCCCTTCAAATTGAGCAGTAGTATGCTTGACCTTCTCTTTTTTTGTGCTCTAGTTGTGCTTGTCCCCCATTTGAAATTGCCCTCTTCCAGTTCGAATTCTTATGATCCGTAACTTTTTCTTATTTTTGATTGTTTCTGTTGTGAGAAATTAATCCTTTTGTCCCCAGAAACAGGATCCGAGACTCTTTGATGCTGGAGAATCAGACAAATATATATCCCAGGTATTGAAGTACCCTTTTTCCTCCTGAATTCTCCTATGTAGTTCGCAGCATGGTCACTCCTTTAAGCCTAAAACAGGTGGATTACTCTTCTCTCCCATCGAGTTTTATTCTCCTTTTTCTTTTGACGACCTCTCTTTCTTTCCGCTCAGGCGGACTTCTTTCTTTTGTGACTTTTGGCCCTGGTAATTCCAATTGGCCCGGTACAGTCCTACCGCGGGGACGCATAGTCACCCTGCAGTGTGTGCGGATCTTCTGAGCCCTCTCTTGGTATCGATTCTTTCCTAATTCATTGTTGCTCGCGGATTGCCTTTTTAGTTGCAGATCGAGTTCATCATCGATCTCTTCTTCTCTCTGCTGACGGTGAATAAACTTTCGAATCTCCCATAAACCGCAGCCCCATCTTTCCTCCCTGGAAGAGTTGCGAGCTCTAATTTTTTCTCCTCCCAGATTTTTTTGGCTGCGGCGCCCGAGGGCTCTTTTCCCTCGTCTCCACAAGCGGAGAGAATCCCTATTTTCTTTTGATGTCCCCTCTCCAGTAAGATGATTGCCTCTTCAAATTCACTCGCACTCTTGTAGCAGGTCGGCACTGACGGTCAAAGGACCCTTTCTTGTTTTTCTTTTTTCGCGTGGTGAAGCCCACCTCCGTCCGTTCCATATGCAAGGCACTGACCATTTTTGACACTAGAGGGCCCTGCGTTTCACTCTGTCCCCAAGACCTCCGATCTGCCGACACCCTTTAGACTCCTTGGCCAAGCTTCACTCTCAAAAATCGAGATGGTATCGTCCCTTTTACCCAAGGCCTTCGTGCTCCTGCCTTTGGTTATCGCTCTCCCCCTTCAATCTGTTGATGCAGATTCGTCAGTCGATCTCCCAGGTCGATTACGAATGGGTTTAAGTTTTTCCTGTCTGGCACTTCTCTTCCTGTGGGGGGCGGTTGTGTCTCTTCCCTTCTCTAACATCGGTTCACGCGGCGTCTCCATACTGAGCGGGCTGGTTTTCTTTTGCTGAATCGCCTTTTGTTTTCTCCTCCCAAATCTTTCAGGTTAGGAGGTCGCCTTGTCATGACCCTTCTTAGACGTAACAGGCATGCACCATTCTGTTTCTTCGGACCTGCGTTATCCCGTAACCAGCCGCACTTCCTTCTTCCGCTTCATGTTACTTTGGCTTTTTTCTCCACTTTGGAGCAGAGATAGCGTTTCAACGAGTACGATTCTTTTTCTTCTATCCCCTGAAGGATAGCGGTACTTCCCTACCTAATTCCGACCGATCGAAAGTTAGCTTTTCCCGTTCCTTTTGGCGATCTGGTTCGAAGCCAACTCTTTCCTCTTGTTTCAGGATCTCTCTCTTTCCTACTCGTTGTTTGAAGACTTGTAATCTTTGCTTTCTCCCTTATTTCTCCCAAGTTCCTGAGCACAACGTCGCCATCTTTCTTCTCTCTTGATTCTACGGTAATAACATCCCTGCCGGCTCTCCCTTCTTTTTGAGTTGAATCGTACTCTTCCGAGCCCCGTTCTTCTAGTTCCCCGTGCGATCAAACCTCCCCGCTTGGGACCAATCTCCGGCTAGATTTCTCATATTCTTGTCCCCTGTCCGTACCCCTCGTCCCTCGGTAGAGAGCAGCTTTTTTTTGCCCCGGTTCCGGTCGGGCAGTTCCTCCTCAAATACTCTCCTGTAACTTGGTTCCTCTTCCTCCCAGGACTTCTCGATTACCTCTTCTGCCTTCCAGAGCGTTTCCCAGAAAAATCATCTTTTCATTTAGACCGCCGCGCTTATGTTTCCGCGTTGCCCCTCCCCTATACAAAACTTTCCCCTTCAAATTTCCGAGCCCCCAGCAGTGCAACTCACAAAACTGCAAGTAAGATCACAAGTTCGTCTTTTCTTAGTTAGTTCTCTTCTGCGTTTACTCTCGGCTTGCGACCTACTTTACCCCGAGGCCGGATCACTCTTCCTTTGGTTTCGACAAGATCCCTTCCTTTTTCAGAGAAGGGGTATATGTTCCCCTCCCGGATTTTTTTTTTTTTTCTGGTTTTGTTGATAGGTCTTTTTTCGCGTTCTTGCTTCTGCCTTCCCTCTCTATCTTTCGGCCCTCAATTGTCCTAGTCGAATTCGTTGGGCCTGCAACACGCTCTTTACCGCCAGGTCTTTGCCGTCCTTTTTTTTCGGCATGTGTACGACCCAGTAGCCCTTTTTTCCCCCCGATCATCAATTTCTTACCTTCCCTTCCCCCGCCGCCGCCCTTGGTCCCCTCAGCCGCTTTCGTAACCCTTCCCCCGAGACTGGTTGCTCGTCCCTCCCGAGGACGAGCCAGACTGCGGCTAAATTGACCTTCCTGCACCTCTGCCAAGGCGGCTGTGATGACGTCCTTTTTTAATGCTCTCCTTCCACCAGGCTTGCGCCCGCGACAAACCTCTCTCCTCCGAGTCCCACGCGATCTGCAGCCCTTTTCTTTCCCCGTCCGAGAAACCTTAAAAGTAGCTCTTTCCTTTCTCTTACTCCTTTCTTGGACCAGCCGACCAGATTCTGTCCCCCAAGGCAATGATCAGGCCCCCAACCTTTCCCCCTTGGTTTCCCTTCTTTCGTACAGTGCGCTGGGCGCTATTCCCGGCCAAAATGAATCAAGAAACTCAGTAGAAGGTCCGGACCCATACGGGTACGCTCACCGTTACGATAAATTCCCTGTCTCTACAATCTGTTTGTCCACCTTCGGAACGATGAGAACTTTTTTTTCTAAACTTCCTCTACCCTCCCGCTCTCCTTCTGCCAGGTTTTTTCTTCTCCCGAACCGCATGTACCTTCTCCCTATCCTTTCTGTGGCTGCCCGCCACAGAAGCTCGGCTCACTTTTTTAAGTAAACATGCCAAACTCTTTTTCCCCCTTCAGCATTCCCCTGTTAGTTAATCATCTTTAGCTCTTCCTATCTCCCTTCCATGACTCAACTACCACTTTCACTCGCAAAAGAGCAGTCACTAAACACCCCTTTCCCCTATTTGACCATTTGAAATTAGCATTTGACTACTTTTACCCCCGTTCCCTTCTTCCCTCGCTGCATTCTTTCTTGGCTCCCTTCAATCCACGAGCGCATATCCCTTTTTTCTCCTGCCGTTCTTTGTATCCCCTGAGGTTCTCCCTTTTTCTTCCTCTCCACCCTGGTCGACCGTTAAAGTCGTGGAACCCTTTCTCCTCGATCTGACGAGCCGAACAGCGTATTGCTTCATTTGCCCCTTCTTTTTTTAGTTTGGCTTCGTTTAAAGCGTTCTCCCCTTTTCCTTTGGACCCAGTTTTCTTTTTTTTTTTTCTGGCCCTCCACTGCCCTTTCAGTTCAAGTGTGTCCCTCCGAATGCTTTCCTTCTTTTTTTTCTTTTCTGACGCGGACCGCGGGCAAGGAAAATTCGCTCTTTTTTTGTACTCCTTCGACCCTCCTTTTTTCTTTTCTAAGAATATTGTTGTTGTTCTGAGAGTTTGCCTCCTTCTCACTCATCATCCTACATAGCAAGTTTTTCCTTTTCTGAGTCCAGGAGGTCCTTCAAACACATCCTCAATTCCGATTGACACAATGGAAATCATTGTTTCTCCAAGATCTTTCCACACAATTGCCCCCCTCCCTCTTCTTCGACGCTTACGAAGCCCCCTCTCCATAGCCACCACCAGAAACGGGAAACCCCTCTGGTAGTTCGGGCGAATAGGAGAACGTATTTCTCCCTCCCCCCCCCTTTCCGTTTTTCAAGAGGGTTACCCGATCCCATTTTTCACTTGTTTTTCCGATCCATCCGCTCGCCCTCCTTTTCCCTTCAACTTGCAGCCGTTGATTGCTCTTTCTATATAGCAGAAGCAGCTCGCTTTTTCAACGTGGATCCCCCAGGTTCAATCCCTCCCTCTATTCATTCATTGCATCCTTGATGCAGTCGGGATGTTATTGACTCCTCTTGGTGCGAGTGAGTTGCTGCTGTAAAATTTTGTACCCCCCTTCTCTGAATTCAAGTCGGGAATTTTCACCCTACGTCCTATGGTATTTGCTTCTTGTAAGCAAAGCTTCTTTTTCATGCCTTTCGGAACGCCCAATCTCTAGGTCCTCTTCTCTTGGCGGCACTGCCCCCCGACATGCTCTTCCTCCGTTACAAGTCTCTTCGAAGACATGGCGCTCTCTTCAGAGTTTCTCCCTTGCAGGCGGGCCGAATTCACCCTTTTTCAGTCTTGGTCGAGCCCCGAGAGTTTTCTCGAATCCCCCTTTTCTTTTCGTGAAGCCCGATGTCTTCCTAGGAACCCCCTTCTATTTTTTCTTTTTATCTCCCTTTAAATTTTCAGCACACCCATCCTCGGGCGGGACATCAGTTGCCGTTGTGTTCAGACTTCCATCATTGGCCGTGTGTTTCCCCTCCGGTGCCATGTGTGACGGCTGATCGCACCCCTTTTTTTTGAAGTCTTCCCGAACGGCCAAATTGCCGAATGGGTCTAGACCCTCGTTCGTTCACTCTATTGTACTCGCGGAGAGCCGGCCTTATCCCCAACTTCGGACATCTTGCACATCCCGCTCTCCGCCAGCAATGGCCGCGCTTGCTTTCTCCTTCCCTTCTCCCTGATTTCTCTGGCCGGCTTCTTTATTAAAAGCTTCCCTTCGGACTCCTCACAAGCGGCCGAGGAGACATCTCTTGATGGTTGGATGAAGTTTCTCAGCTCGCCGACCCGGCAAAGCGTGTTCCTACTTTCATTTCCATTCTAAGTCTTCACTGACTGTTTACCCCCCCAAAGAAATGGAGGGCTAGCGCTGTTCATGAAAAAAGACAGTATGACTGCCTGAGCATCCGGGTGCCTCTCCACGTTCCCAGTTCCATTGGCAAGAACTCCCTCTATGAAGAGGAGTGCTTCTCTCTCTCAGGAAGTCCGGCTCGAACCGTTTTCCAGATTTTTTTTCAAACCGGTTCCGTGATCCTGCTCTTTGCTTTCGTTTTGCCTTTTTTCCAAGACGATCGATGTCAGATACCCCAGACCGAGAGCACCCTTGCCGAATTACGATTAGGAGCTTAATTTCAGTTTTTTTTTTATGTTTGCAATGCTGATATCCTTGTACCAGGGCGGTTGTGTAGAACCTGCTTCTTAACTGAAAGCGGAAGTTACCTTTCCATCTCGGGTGAAGTTCTGATTACGTTGTAATCTATCTCATTCTTTTGCCCCTGAAGCCCAAGTTAAAGGGGCTTTCAGTCGTTACTTGGCAGGAAACTGGGTCCTACCTACCCTCCCTGTCCCCCCCCAACATTTGTGCGCTGAACAAGAAGGTTTTGTCACTCCGACCACCCTAGTCAGCCTGAGCTTCTTTTTTTGACAGGGGCAATTTTGATCTCCCTAGCTCCTCGGGATTTACGGCACGAGTTACGATTTTTTAGTCTGTTTTTTCTTCTTTTTCTCTCCGTTCATCCTCCTTTTTTCTCGTATCCTGCGGCGCGTTGCCACGGCTAACACTTGTTCGCCCAAAGATTAAAGATGTGAGACAGG
>Ga0179591_1235768_pt1 | contig 12618 bp, 14 predicted proteins | sample CZOMad2_1_08_16f_FD_182891 | JGI IMG/M metagenome (GOLD analysis project Ga0179591, IMG submission 182891) | Vadose zone soil fungal communities from Angelo Coast Range Reserve, California, USA - CZOMad2_1_08_16fungal (PacBio error correction) | ecosystem: Environmental > Terrestrial > Soil >... | reverse complement strand
ACTAGTCAAAAGAAGTCAGCTCCCCCCCCCTTTTTTGGCCAAATCACAAAAATTCAAACATTACCCCCCACCCCAACCCAAGACGCTTCGTCACTTTCCCGGAGTTTTCTGACCGTTCTTTTTCCCCCTGACAGGTTCTTTGGCACCAGGTTAATTGAGGTTATACCTTCCCCCCATTTTCTCCCCTAATTTCTCTATCCTTCATAGAGGCTTTAACCAATCTACTACCATCCTGAGGTATTCTCCCTGATAGGTTACTCCGCAAACCCACCCATTGAGAAACGATAGTTAAACCTCGTCCTTGGTTAAGTTTGAACCTTTTCTAGTCACTATTTTCCTCGCTTCAGCATTGTACCTAGCGGTGTCCCTACACCTTCTTTTTTCTCGGGGATTTTCACAGAACTATGATCACACCGCCTAAAACCAGAGAGAGATACTATTAAAGTGCATTTCCCTTTTTCTCTACCTTTTCTATAGGAGACGGGAACTACTATTTTTAGTTTTCTCGCTGGGGTTAGTGCTCGTCCTTTTTCTTTCAGACTTACAGTTAGACATTTTTTGGCCGAAGTATCTACTTTGGTGTATGCTCCCCTATCATCTTATCCTCTTCTTGGGTCTCAAATAAAACATCTTTCCCCTCTAAAGTGCCAGTTTGACCCCACGGGCAGGCCAAGTACCCCAGACCCCCCCAAACCTCCCAGTGTCCTCCCCCCCTCATGAACGTCTGCCGCCAGATACCCTTCTCCCCTAGATTTCTTAGTGCTTCCCTTCAATAAAAATTTTCAAGAGCGCCCTTCCTTTCCCGTGTTCCACCGCTATGGGTTTTTTTGCTGAGGAAAGTCCCCCCCTCTGCGGGGGGACTCTCGTTATTGCACCCAGGAATTGAACCCTTCCTTTTTCCCTGGTAGGAGACCGACTACTGCATGCCTGTTCTTTGTCCCCATAATAGATCTTTTCCCACCCTCCTTCCTCCTTCCGCCTTCTGATCCGTTCACTTTCTCACCTAGAGGAGTGTTCAGGGGAGCCGTCAAGAATGCGCGTCGCTCTCTCTACCCTTTTTAAGACGCCCCCTTGCTGCTCTACTCCTTTTCCACAGCCTGCCATCGCGCTTGTTTTCCATTCTCTAACCCCCAAGAACGTAGCGGCGGCCTCCCCTTCCTTTCTATGTGCCGCCCGCTAAGTTCTGTCCTTTTTCGTGTCGGAATGCACCATGACCACCCAATTTTCTCGCCTTTTTTCCCCCCCGTCGGGTTCGTCCAGTTTTTTTCGGTTTCCCCCGAGCCTCCTCATTCGTTCCCCTATCTCGCCCTCTAGGTGCGATCATTTGTTTCCCCATCTTTTCGGTTATTTGCAGGGGCATCCCCCTTCCTCCTGATATATTGCCGCAAGGTGCTTCAGGAACGGCCGGGTCCCCAATTTTCTTTTTTTTTTGCGCTGCTTCCCTCGTAAGAAATAGTTGGCTTTCTGCGCGCCGATTCATTTTTCCGCTTTAGTAGATCGCCCGTGTCATATTACGCCCGGCGCAACTCGTGGGCCTTTCCCGGCCGTACTTGGGACTGCTTTTTTCATTTAATAGCGTTTTGAGATTCTATCTTCCCACATCGGGTACTCTGGGCCTATTCTTCTGATTTATGAGAGTTATGGCGACAATTAAGTTTAGCCGAACTTCCACTCCGTTCCGTTCACCTGCCTCCATTCCAGTTGAATAACGAACCAACGGTGTACAGGCCCTTTTCCCTTTGATAGTACGGTTCTGCCTAATCACCCTGCCGCTTCACTATCTTGTCCACGACCGAACACTTATCCTCGATCCGGCTTCGAAATTTACCTTCTTTGCCCCTTCTCGGATTTTGTGCATTTCGTGTTTTCCCCGTGCGCTGAGAACCTCGGTTTCCTGCCTCCCTCTGACCCTCCTGTAATGCCACGGTTGTTCCTGTGATTCCCGTTTTACAGCGGGCTCCCCCTGCGTGGCTCCTTCTTGGTTTTTCCTTTTGAAACCCCACGGACGGAGGATACGATGATTTTTTCCGACAGTGCACTGGTTTCGCTCATGGTCCCAGCATGTTTTTTTTGGGCTGTCGTACGAATCGGTAACGCTCCCCATTCCCAGTTTTTTTTCCTATTCAATTTCTGCCCCCCTCGGCGAGTTCCTGATTTAAGTCTAAAACCGGCCGCTGTTCTGAACGATCCCTGCAGCGATCCTCTTTCTCCCCCCCTGTTCTTGACTTCTCCCCCAGTGAATTTTAACTTCTCCTTCCACGATTCCCGACTCCCTCCCCTCTGGGTCATCTCTTTTCCCTTCTCTTGGGGTAGGGTTTGTAAGAAATGTTTTGCTCCTTTTCCCCCCCCGTGAAAGACTTTTAACCTGTTTTTCCTCTCTCGTGGCATCCCCTACGTTTTTTTTGTTTCGTGAACATTGTGGCATAATGCTTTCCCTTTTTTCCGGAAATTTCTGTCCACCTCCTACAACCCATACTTGATCCCAGTCGTGATGATTTTTGACCGTTTCTTCCTGGTTCCTTTAAGTAAGCCAGGCGAGTGTATCGCTCGACTTGCGCTGAAGTCCTTCTTCTCCACCAGAGCCACTAGGCTCTTTTCTGCTCCCCTTTGCCTCGACGCGTGGCCTCACTTCGCTTTTTGTAATGCATAGGTAGGTCACCCCTTGAGGTCCCTCATTAACACCCTGCTTTATTTTTAAATTGTCCCCCACTTTTGAAAGTTTCCTCCTAGTATCCTTTCTACTTGGTTTCTTCCCGCGGAGGACTCCTTCCAAGAATACTCGGAGAACGCAACCCCCATTTTTGAAGTTTTTACTTTTTAGGAACCTTCCCTTGACCTTCAGGACGATGTCATGCCCAACGACCTCCTCCGCCTTTTCCTCCCCTTTGTTTCCACTTTGCGCTCAGCGTTATTTCCCTTTCGCCCTTCCCAAATGCAATAACTTTCCATAACTTCCGCTTTCTCTGGCAAATCCATTAAATTACTGCCGTTTCCTCTCATCAGGTCTTGTCGGGAGACCAATTCTTCTCGTAGTTTTCACTGTGATTGGCGCCACCACGGCTTTTTGGTCTGAGACTAAGACCTTGAGTTACCCCCTTTACCTTCGCGAGATGGTGACTCGATTGTCATTATTTGCTAACGTAAATGATTTCCCCGAACTCTCCCTCCTTCGACGCCCCCTTTCTTCCCCCCCGATGTTTCTGAGAGTTCTAGCAGGGGATTTCTCTCTGACCCAATCTCTTGAAACCCATCCTGCCAACTTTTCGAATCCCATTTCTAAAATAGTTTGCGTTGTTCGCGTTCGTATAAGGCTTTTCTCTTTTTTAATACGCCTAGTATCTTCCGTCCGCTCTCCCCTGAAGTGGGCTAACTTTTGCGCGCGAATCCCTGTGCCTCTGGTCCTTTCTCCCCTCCTTTCATGAGAACCGTCGCTGGCGACCTGAGCATTTTCTGGAACCTTCCAAAGCCCCCCTTTCCCCCGAATTAACCCCCCCCTGCCTCTTTTTTGAGTGCCCTGATTTTCGAGTGTTCTGTCTTTCTTTGATGCTCCACTGAGAGAGGCTCGGTTCTTTGTCCTCTTTTCAAAACTTTCCCCTCGGTTTTAGCGGGTCACACTTTGGGGGATCCTTTTCCCTTCCGCACCCCACCTCGAGCATTCGCGACCTTCTCCTCTTTCTTTCTCCCGGCTTCGATGGCCTCCCTCTACTGTTTTTTAGATTTCTAATTGCAAAAGGTCACTCTTCTTGATCCTTTCCGGCGTTGGAACTATTCTGCTCTCATCACTCCCCTTTATCCGTCTGTAATCGTCTTGCTACATTGCGTCCCGTTTTTTCCGTCCTCTCCTCCCACTCTCGAACTTTTTTTTTCGAAGACAGGCTAATCCTCCCTTCCTCTTTCTCCCATCTCTGACTGTCTTCCACATCCATCCTTCCCTTTTTTGCTGCGTAGGACAGTCAGATTTTTTGCATTCCTTCGGTCATCTCTCGATCCCTCCGGCGCCTTCTTTTGTTTACTTTCCTGCCGCACCCAATCCACTGATCCTTTTTGAACCGCCTTTCCTCTCGTCCAAAATTTTTCTTTTTATTGATCACAAATATTCCATAGGTCTATGTTTTCCATCTGCTTTCCGTTTCCGAACCAGTCTTGCGGGCTTGCTTTTTTTTATTTTTGGTGTCCGCCTTGCCTGATCTTTTTGGTTGCCCACTGAACCCTTAGCATCAAAAAATTTTGGGAGGGGCCTCTCCCGTTTTAGATGATACCTGATCTCGGATAGCTTTTCCTTCCGTCTCCTTCCCCCCAAATGTTCCTCACGCTTTAATCTCCACCCGCAGGTTTCCCCCTCCCGCTCCCCTCCTCGAACTAACCTTCATTACCTTTTATCTCAACCTGACACTGAATTCTTCGCCTTTTTCTTTTGGCTTTGTCCCCTTCACGTTCTATGATACCTCATCCCCAGCTTATGGAAGGCCGTTGATACCGGAACCCCCCTCCCCCTCCTCTCGATTGACCCAATAGGCAAACCTTGGGGGTTCTACTCTGCAATCATTCTCTCCTCTATTTATTACTTTTTTCTCGGGTGTTTGCTTGCCCTTTTTTCCCGCAAACCTCAGGCGTCGTTCTTGGGTCTGTCTAGATTGAGATTGCGACCTTGCTTTTCTTTCCTGTGGAAGTCACATCCCATGTGGTTGCCCCAGCGGCGTTTGAAAATATAGTCCTTTTTATTTTTTAGGATCGCTGTCCGCTTTATCCGTTCTTGGATTTGGGGTCTTGGAATGTCAGTAGGATTTTTTCTTGGCATTTTAAAGAGCTTCTTGCGTGCTTTGTGTTTCGGACTCTATGTTAACCTACAGTTTTTTGTTTTGAGAGAGCCTCTTCCCCGTCCCAGTTTTCATTTTTCCCCGTAGTTTTTTTTAATTCACTTCCCTTCCCCATGCAGCGTTTCTTCAACCTCACTTCCATAAAACAGGCAGTTAAAGAATGAACCGCGATCCCCTCTCCGAGTAGACTTGAATATTTCTCTTTGTCCCTTTTGTCTTTTTTTTTTTTCGACCATTAAATTCTCCCTTCCCTTTCTCGAGTTCGTCAGATTCGGCCCCCATTAGACGCCCCCCTCCTTCGGGTCTAACCGCCAGTGGCATCCCTCCTTCGATCCCAACTTCTCCCGGTAATGGTGAAGTTTCCTCCCAATTTGGCTTCTTTCTTCTCCTATTCGCTACTTCTTTTGGATCTTACCCACTCGCTTCTCCTAACGTTTTTTGCTGGTTGTTCTTTGGCTCATGATGTCCCACCCCGAGAAAAAGTATCTCTTCTTTCCCGTTAATTCTCCTTCCATTAATCTTCCCTACTGTTAGGTACGTATGGTGGTCGTCGAGGGCTTACGGGCCAGGGGTTCCTGGAGTCGAGTCGTTATTGTCTTGCGAAGTCATTTAATTTTTGGTGAGGCTCTGGCTTGCCGTTCTCTCACAAAGGTGATCCCCCATTTCCACCTTTTTTTCTCTAAAGTCCTTATCCCAAAAATCATGTTCCGTAGGCGACAAAAACATTCCCAAAAGAGTCCCTCCCTATTTGTCCGCCCAGAACGTTCCCTTCCCACAACAACCCTAGAATGGTTGGCTTGCATTTCACACCCCCCTTTTAAAGACGCTTTCGACCTGGGTTCCACTTATATTGTCGTTTGGGTGCGGCGTCGTTAACTAGCCAGCCCCTTGAGAGGGGCCCGTCCTCAGTGATTTTCCTGGAAGGGAACCCACCATTGAATGTTCCTTCTTCGCCGCTTGTCACATGACTGTTCTTTCCCCAGCCTATCGGTCTCCGAAAAAGATTCCGCCTTTTAATTGCTTTCTGCGTCGTTTAACCTTCCCCGACGTATTCCATGGAGATCCCCTGAATGAGAGCCGCTTTCGTCATCACTAAGCCCGTCTTCAGCGATTCCTCATGACTCCTCCTTTTTCCAACGCAGGCATAGATTCTTCCAGCTTTTTACGTTGTCCATTACTCGCAATCAAGCGGAGGCCTTCATCCGTGTCCCAACCTGAGTCTTTCCGAGAATGCTCCTTTCGTTTTGGACAGTTCCACCTTTTCTCGCGCTCAAACTTTGAGGGGTCCAGTTTGGGTCCCCGGGCCCCCCCCTTCCTGATCCTCCTCACCATTATTGAGCCATCTCTTTTTTCATTACCTCTTTTGCTCCAGGTCATGGGTCCTCTCTGGCTTTTTGACTGAGGAGTGTTCCAGGCTTTTCTCCTTGAATATTGGTCGCATTGTTTTGCTTCATTGAACTTCGGTTGCCCATTCCATTCGGTTATACTTTCGTTTCCGCCCCTTCAGGGAGTTTAGCGAGGCCCCTCGCCATTTTTTATTAGTACCTGTATCCCCCACTCCTAGATTACGCATTTTGCGCCCCACGCCGGATTTGTCCCCTGTCCGCTCAAAGAATGTTTTTTTTCACTCCGATTTTCCCTCCTAGCTGTCAACAAATCGTTACAGATTTTTCCTAAACTTGTAACAAGTGTAGTTTTTTGTTTTTTTACTAGTTCTTTTTCGCCTTCTGGAACCTGTTTTTTGTCCCGCCTCCCCTGGACACCTCGCCTAGCCAGTTTCCCAGTTTTCAAGACAGACCTTCTTCCGTTTTTCTTTCAGACAGAAATCTTCTGGTTTTTTGTTAATGACTTTGATACGGTACTACCGAAAGTTTCCACCATTGTTCCTTCCTCTTTCTCTTCGACCAATAGTTCCTTGCCCCCCCCAGGCCGGTACCTCTTTTTGCCCTTTTACGTGCATTTTTGGAAGGCCCCTATACGCGGTCTCGCGTTTAATCACTGCCGAGAAATATTTCTTAAATAGGAGCGATAGTCCTGCTTTTTCTTTCCAGAGAGTTTTACTCGTGGAGAACTGACAACCTCCTGGTTGGTGTGTTTCTGTATACCAGCTGTCTTTTGGATAGGCTAAGAGCTCCTCCCAACCCTTTCCCCTTATAAGATTATTCTTTTTTTCGACGGATTTTCTCGATTTTTCCTCCCGAAGCCCAGTAGTGGTGGGATGAGACGCCTCGTTGTCGACGACCCCCTATGCATTCCCCCCCGCTTCCTTCAAGATGTCTTTTATTTTTAAGCTTCAACCGCTATGAGTTTACTGTGCTGGAGGATTTGATGTTAGTCGCCTCGCTTTCTAAGACGGTCGGGCGAAGTCCCAGTTAATGCAATCTCCTTCCCCCGATTCAGACTGGACTTTCCTCTTTTCCATCGATCTTATTATTGTTGGCGTATGGTGTGGACCTAAGACGGTAGCTCCTGCCTAAGTTGACAATTTACACCTGTCTTCTCTTTCTCCTTTGTTTGAGATGAGATAAAAGTTCTCAAATTCCTCCCCCCCCCCCCCCCCCCCCCTTTAGTGGAGTAGATACAGGCAGTTGTCACCCCCTGACAAGGAACCCCCTATCGCCTCGTCATTCGGGTTATTCCTCTGTTTCCGGCGTTGCCGCTTTCATTTTCTTTGCACGTCACGACCGTCCTTTCTTTTTCTTCCCCGCTCTCTTTCTCCCCCTTCCATAGTCTCCATCCTTTCCTCCGGCTCGTCATGGCTAAAAGATTAGCGCGTTTGCCTGCCGGGCGCTGGCCCCGGTTGTGTATCCACTATTTTTCACTCATCCCCCAAATACCCGTTCTTTGCGCGCCCCCCTTTTCCTCTCAAGCCAATCTTCGGACACTCGTATGGCGAAGCGTGCTGAAGTTTTTGCGAGAGAGGACGACTCCAAGACTTTTTCTTGAGCACGCCACCAACTCTTTTCGTGGTTTTTTTCCCGCTGCCCCTCTGGAAACGTTCGGATCTCCGATGGCTTACCGAATCCAGGTATTTATATTTAAACGCTTCTGCGTTTATCAAGCCACTTCCACAATGATTCACGCACACTTCAGCGATTTGGACGGCCCAACTGAGTCTAAGGCGTGGTTTTTCTCCAAGATTAGTAGCGTTCAGTGACTTTTTTCCTGACACCGACATGCCACTTTATGCGTTCACGTTTTGTATTTTCCCGTGCTGGTACTTGGAAAGAGAAATCCCCTCTTTTCTGAGTCGTTTTACCCCCCCCTTGTTTCCCCAGCCCGCTCGTCTTCCGAAAGCTAGAACCATTATTACCCTTTCTTGCTCTTGGATGTTCAACGGACTCTAGACAAAACAGTTTTTCCCCCAAAACCCCCCCTCTTGCCCAATTTCTCAGGCACCTCCATGACCCGGCGTTTTTTTGCGTTTTCGTTATAGGCTTGGCGACTCGTAATCGGAAAACTGTGAATCTGCGTCTGCTTCCACCTGAAGTGTTCCCCCCCTAATTCTCCTGAGCGACGCGAATTCTTTGAATTGGAACCTTTCTGAATTCCACACGCAATGTGGCGACCAGATACCTTTCGCCGTGGCAAGTGCAAATTTCATCCTCAGGACTCCAACATGTCAACCGTTCCTCACCCCACCTTTATTTGTTGCGCACCTTCGTTTGGACGTCTCATTTCAAGTTGGCTTCCCCCCGCGCGGACGGTTTTTACTTTTTCCTATGGGCCACCCCCTGTCAAAAAGGTTTTCTCTGCGCCGTGGGGACCATGTTCCAGTCTTCAGTTATTGACATTGCCTCCCTTCTCCAGTTGGCCCTTGCGCCGGATTCTGCTCCGCCCCTTTTTGTTTTTACGCACTTCCCCCCCCCCAACTCCCGATGAGGCCGTGATTTCTTTAAAGTGAGTCCCTGCTTCTCCCCTGAAAGTCCGGCTGTTACTTCATCCCGTGTAGCTGCGTACGCGCATTGGCGCAAGGCATTTCACTCCGCCTTCTTGCAGCCTCAATCGTACCGAAGAAATTTTTTCCCTTTCCGCTTGTCCGTTAAAACGCCTATTCTCTGGCGAGGACAACGAACAGCGTGCTGGCTTGAGTTGCGCGTTCCCCCAGGCCAAATTTGGACAATTCCTGTGCCCTTGATTCAGTCTTCGATCCCCTATAGTTCAGTTTTGCTACGTTCCCTTGCTTCACACAAGAATCTTTCCTTTTGTCCCCGCTTTTTTTCTGCTTTAGTTTCCACCCCCATTCTTTTTTCTTGCAACTGCCCACTTACCCAAGCGGCTATGTCTTTTTCCTTGTTTGTCCATCTGCGTCCACGTTATTGACCAGCTGGTCGTTGGTTTTTGACCTTGGTGGTAGTCATGAATTTTTGGTTGCAATCTCTTCCCTGTCTCAATGCCATTCTGAAAACCACGGGGGACTTTTTGTCCCCCTCCTGTTTTGAGAATACGCCGCGGAGACACAAGTAAATCTTTTTTTATCCGCAACTGGACATCACGCGTCTACCTGACCAGTCCCCCGGCCTGTCCCGGACTCCCCCCGCCGCCTCCAACGTACCCAAATTCGCCAACCTTACTCTTACCAAATGTCCAATACCACTGAAGCGGACCTTTCCTTTTTTTTGTGTAATGCATTTCTCTCTTCCCCTCCCCCTCAACAATTCTCTTTTACCACGCCGCGCTGTAACCCCTTAACGCCTCTGTTTTTTAATCGTTAGTCTGGTGAGATCTTCACTCCCTCTGTCCCTGGCTTCTCACGGAATGTTTCTTTCTGCTCGTTCAATCTCCCGGTGCCCCTACCCGGCTTTTGCTTTTTTTATTTTTTGAATGCTCGCGACCGTGCTTGCTTCCTTTTTTCCAAAGAGCCTCTGGTGCGGTCATTTTTTAAAGCGGATTACTTGGAAACCCCTTCTGGTCCTGTTTCCTCTCTTTTCGATCTGCATGGTCATGCTCCTTTCTTGTTCTTGTTTTTGGGGTATTCGTCTGGCACTGCAGTTCCTTTTTTTCATTTTTCAAATACGGCTTTCCGTTGCTTTCCTAGGATCTCTTTCGATTTTCGTTTTCTTGTTTTGGTCGCTCCTCTGCCTCCAACATTGCCCTAAGCCGTAGTTAAGGCGAACTTCAAAAACAACACTTTTGCCCTTTACCCACTAAAATTCCCCAAGAACAATCTGCTAAAGTCCCTTTTCTGCGACGCGATGCTCTCACCCTCCGGACTTTCCGGAACTCCCCCCTCTCCATGATTCCTCCCTCGGGCTGTTCTCCCCCTTACCACAGTACACCAGAAAGGTCGCGCTCATTTCTTGATGGAGTCCCCATAGATTTATCTGCTTCTAACTGGATACTTTGCCCGTGTGCCTCATAAAACACCTCCTCTGACCCGTCATCTCATAAAAGTATCGTTTGCTGGTGTAAGGAGTCGCCCCCCCCATTGTGATAGCCACCTCATTTCTCTTCTCTCCCTAGTGGATTCAATTGTCCAAGAGCTTTTCCCCCCCCCCCATAGGCTTTGTCCGGTATAATAGAAAAGATATGTACTTTCCTTTCCAAAGAGCTTCCGCTTCACTGTTTAACATTCGAGCCAGTAATCCCCTTTCGCCGCGTGTGTTTTTTCTGGGTCTTCGGTGTCTATTCAGGTTACTTTTCTTTACTTTTCGTTTTTCCAAATTTTTGGTTCTTAGACCAATAATTTGATCTCGGAGCTCTTCCTACCCCCTATGAGGGATCCCCAAAACCCCCGTTTTTTTCCCCTGTCTTTACCTTTCCCTTATTTCACCCCAACCTTTTTCTTTTGGTAAGGCCGTCGACACCCCCATAACACCCCCCCCCCCCCCCCCCCCCCCCCCCCCCCCCCCCCCCCCCCCCCCCCCCCCACCCCCCCCCCCCCCCCCCCCCCCCCCCCCCCCCACAACACCCCCCCCCCCCCCCCCCCCCCCCACCCCCCCCCCCCCCACCCAGAAAAACCTATTCAAGCTGCCCCTCAGAACGCGGAAATCCTATTTCCCCCCTGATCCTACTTTCTTATAGTTTTTTTCCTGCACCCCCCCCAAATTTCCGTACGCGCAGTCAATGACAAGGCTCTTAATTCTGGCTTTGTCGGCGTTGCTTCCCCGTCGCAAACCGGCGTCTTTTTTTCTTGTTATCGTCTTGACGGGAGAACCTTCAGGAATTGTACAGTAATGTTAGGTCGTTTCAATTTTCTGCTCTTTCCCCCCCTTCCTAAGCTCGGATCACGAAACAGGCATCCTTCCCGTAGATTTTCGCCGTTTTTAAATACACTAATGCTTCTTCTTTGCGTGCGTCCCCTGATGATGAGCTCTCCTTTTTTCTCCTCTTTCCGATTATTGGAATTGCTTTGTTCTCTTACCCCTTTTTCCCCCCCCCCCCCCCCCCAAAACTCAAGTCGATCTCTTTCCTCCTCTCGTTTGCAATTTCTTTTTCTTTTCCACAAATAACCCCAGTTCCTCGTCGCTCATCCGGGCGCCCCTTTCATTTTCTCGTCGCCCCAGATGTTTATCTGTACTTTTGGGACCTTTACCTTCTCCCCCCCCACTGCTGCCTCCAAACTCGTTTGTCCCGTTCAAACTGGGACCATTCCCTTTTTTTGCTCCATTCGTGCGGCCCCTGCCACCAGAAGAGACACTCGCCTCTCCTAGTTGCCCAGTTTCATTGTTCAATTCCTGCGTTCATGGTTTACTTGGTGAATCTTCCCCCCACCTTGCCACTTTCCTGATAATGGTTCTCCCCCCCCATGACCTTGGTTGCTTTCAGGACACCGTCTTTTTATAAATCAAGGCCTTCTCCTTTCTAGAGTCTGATCACCCTCCGTCCCCTAACTGTTGCTTTCAGTCCAGCCGCCGAAACTTTCCTCTTTTTTAGTCCTATCCCTCCCCCCCTCCCCAACGCCTGCGACACACGTTTTTGTGTTAAAGGGTCTGCCTCAAATTTTTCCTGATTTTATACCTTGATTTTGTATAGCTTCGTTTTTCCCGTTCTATAGACTCCAACCTTTTAATACTTGTGATCTCGTTTAGGGTAGTTCTTTACCTTGTATCCAGAAGTTTTGCCTGTTGCCCACTCGCCCCCTCTTAGCTTGAAATACCCGACTCACCTTTCTTTTTCTCTAATACCTTTCGTCGGTTTGTCGGTTTCCAGAATCCCCCCCAACTCTTAACTCTTCATCTTTGTATAACCCTATACCCCCCGGCTCGCTGCCTTTTCTTCAAATTTATTTTTCTCGACGTTCCCTCTTCCTTTGCCCTGACTTTTTTCCTTTTTTTCAGGAGATCCCTTGTTTTAGCTTGATCTTCCTCACTCCTCGTACATTGCCTGGTTCATGAAGTCTCGATAGGTCACTGTCTTAAAGCAGCACTGCTTTCTTCCCTGCCCACGAACGGAGTTTTTTCTTTCTCCCTCGTGTCTTTTTAGGGCGTCCCCGAGTCATCCCCCCCTTTAAGGTTTGCCCCGATGTGCGTCCTACGAGTTTCGGACCTTGGTCGACTGGCCCCTCTCCCCTCCATGTATTTTTGTCCTTTTCCCCCGACTATTTCTTCCCTGCCCCTATTCCTGGCTCCCCCAGCAGGTCTCGTTCGTCCTGTCAAAGAATCCCAAGAGCCTCGTTTTAATTTCTTGCTAGACTTTCGTCCACATCTCTCTTCTCCCAGAAGGATGTGATCACGTCCCCCTCTTCAAATCTCCCACTCCCCCGGCCCCCTTTGGTTACAGAGATTGGACTGTTGGGTTAGGTTCTGTTCCTACATGGTCTCTCTCCCCTGGCTTCCCGGGCCAAGAAGCTTATACCCTT
>Ga0179591_1377845_pt1 | contig 12620 bp, 10 predicted proteins | sample CZOMad2_1_08_16f_FD_182891 | JGI IMG/M metagenome (GOLD analysis project Ga0179591, IMG submission 182891) | Vadose zone soil fungal communities from Angelo Coast Range Reserve, California, USA - CZOMad2_1_08_16fungal (PacBio error correction) | ecosystem: Environmental > Terrestrial > Soil >... | reverse complement strand
AATACCCTCTCTTACACTAAACCCTTCCTGGTGAGTTGACCGTTCTAAAATAGTCTCTCCACCATATATTCACTTTCCCACGGTCAAATTCAGTTCTAACGTTTGACCTGCAGATTGTTTCTTCTCTTCAGGTTTAGATCCCTCACCGACCTTCATTTATCACGGTTGGTGGTTTTGCATTTCATTTTGCCTGGCAGCCCTTTCTTGACTTTCGAGCAATTTGATCCTACAATCGCCTTCGTTGGGCGACTGCCCGAGTTTACTTTCTTTCAGTACGTTCGAGTGAGGAGCCTTTTGGGAAGCGGTGTTTAGCGCCGTTCCTTTTCCCTCCGTACGTGGCCTGATACCGGCAGCCTTTTGACGCAAGCTGATGACACCATGCTGCACTGTTGTCAGAGTCTGACTTTCCAAAAGGATTTTTGATGTTCGCTCTTCCTGGAGGCCGAAGGAAAGTAGGGGGCAGCCCAGATATAAGGAAGCTCGTCTACAAGGGCTCCGTCGAATCACTCATCAACCCAATCCCCACCGCTTTCCTACGGTCGGTTGAGGACTTTTTATCGAGTCAGGTTTACATTCACCGACGATCTTGGCGAGGTATGCTCCGTGCCTTTAATTGCAACGTTTTTCTTTTTTTTTTTTTTTTTTTTTCTTTTTGTGTGTCTATCACGTCAATATCCTCCCTCGCATAGCCACCTTGTTTGAGAGATCGGGGAGCTGGTGAAGGAAAAAGGCCCCTTTGGTTTACATATTTGTGGGGTGTTGGTTGTTTTGGTGAGTAGCTTGCGGCCCCCATTTCTGGAAGAGATCCATTGGTTGTATCGTCTTTGGCGAGAAATGGCAGAGACAGGGCGAGTCATCACACAGCTGTTTTTCAGTAGAGAAAAAAAGGAGCGTGAGGCCGATAGGCTCGCGTGTTTTGCTTCTTCGGTAAAGTTTTTTGCAGGTCGGGTTCCACTGTTGAAAAGCGACGAGGAAGTTCCGCCTGAATTCTCGACAGGTTATGTGTCACAGTACTTCCCGGATCTCGGGCTCTCAAATCGTGGGTCTACCCGGAGCTAGGTTGACGTTTCCCACGCAGGTTCCTGTCCTTCGCCTTTTTATGAAACCCTCGGCGCGCTGTTCGACACGGGGTCCGGCTCCTACCCTCCTAGCGTCAAATCCTGTTTTTTCGAGTGTAGGCCTGTCCCAGTGAGGAGATGAAGTACTCTGGCCTGAATCTTACTCGCGCCGGGTTAGACCCTCAGGTTCGTGTTCTTCACCAGTCCTTTGCAGGAGAAAGTGCAGTGCGCACCCCAAACCTCACTTCTATTTCCACGCGGCCGTTCCCATATTAGGAGCACTCGTAACCTGTGCCTTGGTGTAACAAAACGCACTTGTAAATAGATGGCCGCGTCTGAGCTCACCCCCTGGACCCTGAATGTTTTTCCCCCCCACCCTTTAAGGACGGTAGCGTGAGGTTTCCAAAATCCGATCACCTGTAACGTACTCCCCGTTCCCGGTTTGAACCCTGGTAAAACGGATGTGCGTCGACATCGGTCCTTTTTTTCTGTATTATTGTGTTCCTAAAATTGGCGGAAGACACAGCTCCTTAGGACCTTGAGTGAATCCCTCGGCAACGTTTGGCACGCGTAATTTTTCTGGAGCTCCCCTGGAACTCGAAAAAAATTAAACTACCACCCATTCCGGAGGAAATACGGAGAAGGGTATTGCTTCCTAATTGCTCAAGTCGGGTTCGTTTTCCCCCATGTTTCGGAATAGAAGTGAGAGGAACGATGCAGGTGATTTTAGAAGTGGCTCGAATAGCCGCGCCCCCCCCCAGGTTTGTCAAGCCTCCTTCGTGCCGAGGTTGCTCCCCGGCCCCCCCGATGAACACCCTCCGACGCGTTATTCGCTTTCCTTTTTTTGGTCCGGTTGCTGGAGAGCCGAGGCCCCGGTCGGTGTCTAGCTTTTATGTGGATTCGAAATCTTCGCTCACACCGCACGCGAGTTCCATGGCCTCGCTGTTCACTCTTCTAGTTTTAAATCAGTCAAGGCCTGTATTAGGTATGCACGGCATGCTTTCACTCGTAGAATCATGGGGGTTGACCCTCATAGTTTGGCCCCTGGTCCTTTTCCACAGCCTTGCCCATCAATTTTTCGTAACAGCCAGTCAGAAGAAACTTTTGTTGGCGATCAGACCATTGATGTGGACAAGGTATGCTCCGATATCCTAGACAATCCCAGCTGGTCCTACGGGCTTCCTCCCCGGAAGCGCACCCGTTGCCCCAACCTTAACCATTTTAGGCGTATCTTTTTCGTCCCGTTGGGTTGTTCAGAGCGCGAAATCTATAGGCTTACTCGCAATCCCCATACTCCCAGTCCCTCGTGCAGACTTGGCATAATGTGAGGCACGCCCCTAGTCTTGCAGTAGTTTTTTGCGCCGGATTGCGACCCGGCTCGTGGGCGATTAAAAGTCAGTGCCCAGCTTAGGTCTGTCGGGTCAGTTAGACGGCCTCTTATCTTCGCGATGTTGGTACCCCGCTGAAGTGTCCCGGGGACATCCGTCCGCGGCCTTTTCCAAGAGCCCATTCAGTTGACCGCTCGGCTGCATTTTGTCGACATACACCTCCCTTGTCCAAGCCTCGCAAGCTCTAATTTTTTTGAGTGCTGATGACTCCCCGCATCGACTGAGCTGCAGCCGGCCGGTCGTGTCTTTTCCGGTCGATATTTGGCCTCGTTTTTACCCCCCCCTTTTGTCGCCAGCATCCTCTTTTCCTTTCATCATCAGTTTTGCTTTTTTATCGGTTTTCTCCCCGCGAGTAGCGGCCTATAGCCCACACCACGCGACCGATGCTTCCATCTATTCTGCCGCCCTTCAATCTCCTCGCTGCTGCCGCTTCGCGACTAGTCCTTCGGGTTTCGTCAAGAAAGTCCAGCAGAAAGACTTTCTGGACAAACCGAATGGCCCTCCTCCCCTGCCGTGTGTTTCTGGTCATCTTGCGCTCAAGACGCGCTGCCCGTTAAGCCTCTCCAATAAAGATTATCTGGCGGAACTTCTTAGGGCCTATCCATCTTACCGCTTTAAAGAAAAGGAGAAACCCCACAAGAGCAGACTCTACGGTGGAGAAAATCCTGTGCACTTCAGAGATATAAGGGGAGGAGACTTCCCAATGAGACGCGGCAATTTTTTACAGTTCGTAGTAGCAGGGCAGTCAACCGTCGGCCTTTCCTTTCCTCCCCCGGGTTTTTCCATTTTCCGGCAACGTTGCTCCAAGGAGATAAAGCGGCGACACCTTAGCGAGATGACCGCCTTCGCTACCTCTGTGCCCTACTGGAAAGGTGGATCTGTCCTCAATTTTGCCTGCCGCGTTCGTAGGCTGTTTGACTGACCCCAATTTTTTCCCGGGCTATGTGATGAAGAGATTTGCTTGATGTCATACACGAGTCAACACCACATATCTAGAGATGCCTTCGGGACGTCTTCGGACAGCAGGTGCGTCCGGATGACTAGATGTAGCATTCGGCCGCAGTTCTGGCGGGGAGTGGAGGCTGATCCCCCGTTTGCATTAATTTTCCTCGATCAGTGAAATCTGCGATGTTTCTCAATTCGAGTAATACCCTGCGCCTAATCTTTTTTTCTACGGGGGTTTTTTCTCGCGGAGGTCCGGTGTTGCACTTTCGTTTTGAAGACCGGCGTTCCTGAAGTGGTTCCGGCGGATTTCGCGTGCCGGTCAAGGCATGTTACGCTGAGCGTGCCTTTTCCATGCAACAGACTGTTCCATCCCCTGTGTGACGACGGATCCTGTCATCCCTGACCCCCCCTGGCATTTTGGCGTAGTGGACCTTTGTGTTCAGGCGTCCCACCCTGCATCTGCCTGCGTTTTTTTTTTTTGACACACAATTCCCTCCTTTACCACTCCTTGACGGCGGTAGAAGTGGCCCCTGACCCTTTTTAGAACACCCCCTCTGTCACATCACAATTAGCCTCATCCCAGTGACTGCGCATGGGACTTGCATGGGAGCGTCTCTTCTTGATAGCTTGGTCAAAAAACCGCGACGCCCCCTATACCCTCCTGTTGGTCAAGTTGAAGAATGGCAACTCCCCCGATCCCTCTGAACTCCCTGTCGAGAACTCGAAGCCCCAGGGTCTGGTTTAAGAAAAAGTAAGTTTACGCTGAGGTCCTCAATGAGCGTGGTTTCAATGCGTGCTCCTCCCGTTAGACGCTGTGGGGGAGTTTACTCAGGGTTACGCCCCCTTGCAGCGTGACACGGCGTACTGCATGCCCAAAAAGGCAGAAGCCTTTTTCTACCTCAAAATGACTATCATGTTTTCCAGCTCGTCTGGAGGCGGGGTCCCCCCGGGGATTACGCTGCATCTACTCGGAGGGGTTTCCCATGACATTTTTTTTAAACAAGATTTTTAAACCATCGACATTCCACCTGTCTTTAACCCCCTACGTGGGTCGCCGAGTGTCACTAGCGAGCCTTCTCCCGACGTCCTTTCCCGGGTACACTCCTCCTCATAACTACCTTACTTCCATAATACTGCAGTGGTCCAGCATTCCCGTTTTGAAGCCGTGTTTCCCTCTCTGGTGACCTTTTTCAAATCCAATTTCCGACCGTTCTCTCCCTTAATCCCTTTGGTTCGACGCTGAGCCCGTATTTGAGGCCGCACCCCTATCGTTCCCCGACTCGCTCACACCCCAAGTGCTGTTAATCCTGATGTATCCAGAGGGCAATTCCTCTTAATTATGAGGCCCGAACAGTGTATCGTCCACACCCCCCCACCCTCCCCGCAAGACCCTGGTAACTCAAGTCCTCTAACCCGACCCGAATTACCGCCTCTTTCTCTAACCCCGCCACCGGACGGATCAGTACCAGCATCCAAGACTCGGACCCTTGAGCCGTTGTTTTATAGAAAAGAGTACGGCTCGTAACATTGAGGGATCTGAAAGTTGCTTCTCTGTTGGGTTTTTTTTCCCCTCGGCCTTGTAGACACACTCCGGAGCCGATGAGCCCTCATCTACAGGAGAGGGAACCCGGCACCGCAACCACCTGCAGAAGGGACGGACGTTTTCCTGGCTCTTTGGACCCCCGGAGGAAAGTCGTAATGAGTTCAGGACCCTTGGGAATGCCGCAGTATGGCGCACGGATTTAATTTGTTTGGGTCATAATTGCGAGTGAGAAGGAATTGAGTTTAGCCCCCCACTCTCTCAAAAGTGTCTCCTCAGCGCCAGCAGTTATTCTGCTAATCGCACCCTGTTTTAGTACAACCCCCCGAAGTGCTCTTTTCCTCTAGCATGGCTTTTCGGCTTCTAGGCCGCTCAAGGAGGAAACATATCGTACGGCCAGTTCGCATCTGGCGCAAGATCCCTGTCAGACCACAGTCCCCCCTTGCAACGTTTAGGTGGGGGCCAGGCCGATTAGGCCATTTTCCGCCCATTCTTATGTTGCCATGTTTCGTACGTCCACCGCTGCGTGTCGTGAAGTCTTCTCTTTTGGAGAGTCCGCCTGGACGAGGGGTTACGCGTCCCAAAATGGACCAATTAAAGACGCCAAGGGACCGGTTTGCTCACTTGCCCAGGCGTCCCCCCAGGGGTCGCGGGCCCCGTCGGCCGTGCCCAAGGCCTGGTCCTTCGAGGCCTGATTTCTTTTCTCTGGCCCTTTGGAGATCCGAGACACATTTCGTTGATTTAACCCCACAGCCGTTAGCCGCCGAGTTCCTCCCTCGTTGTGACTTATCCCATTCCCCCCGCCTCCGATGCCCCCTTATAACTGCCGTCCGGGACATTTATCGCTCCCGGTTGTAGGACTCAAGAGGCATTTGTACCTTGATGCGGAGTATTTTTCCTGGGTACAGACCCGACGCTAAAAGACTCGGTCAAGGCCAAGAGATTCGAAGACGTGACCGCACATTCCTTGTACGTACTGCTACCCTGCAGAAGAATTCGCCTGGGCGACTGATCTCACCAGTTCTGAAGCTCCAGCCCAGATTCCCATTTCAACATTGTTCTTAACGCTAGACTCCCCGATTAGCGGCCATTGATGGCGTTTCTGTCGAAAGTAGAGGTCTGCGGCAGTCCCCGATAATGGCTGAACTAGACCGAGTCTATATAAGGTGCGCAAGCTTAAGTCCCTCCATGTATGCGTCGCGTGCGAGTTTTTGCCTGTAAAGACCGGGAAAACATCTTCGCGGTTCCTGCCTGCGCACCACTTGCGCCTACATCCCCGCTCGCTTCTGTATGGAACACTTTCTTCAACTTGGATTGCTAGTTTTTCGGTGGATGTCTTTAAATTCTTTACAGGGGAAGATAGATTTCCTTGTCCCGCCTAGGACGTTCTTTCGGAGTTTCAGGCGTCCTTTAGCGCGCTCATGGGACTCCTCCCCCTGCCTCGGCTGTTTTCCAGTGACTTCCTGCTCCGGCCCTTTCGTTCACCTTTCCAGGGAAACCAGCGCGAAGTCCGGCGACTATCTTTCCGTTTTACACTTCGGCAGGGAGCTGATTCGGCTCTGTTTATGTCGTAGCGATGGTATCGAGCGTGCGCCAGCATCTTTATCTTCCCTCATCAGTGTTTTGTTTTCCTTAGTTGGCGCCGACCCAAGCGTCACGCTTTTTCCGGAAGACATAAAGTATTCCGGCTTGCTGAAGCTCTCCGACTCTTCTCCACCTTTAACTTCTTTCTAGCCGCGTTAGACGCGGTCTTTTTGGTCTCACGGGGTAGTGAAGGGCCGGCTCAATCTTCATGGTCAACCTTTTTTCAGGTGAATTTTGAGGCCTTAGGACCTAGCGGGCCCAAGCCTATGACACAGCCTACACTCCCCTCTACAGTGACTACTTATCGGCCACAATCACTGGTAACGGCGGAGCGACAACGATCCCTACTCACCTTCCACCCCGAATTCTTCCTCCCAATTACGAAAGAGAAGACCGTGCGAAGGCGTGGCGGCCACTCCGCGAACTCGAAGATGTACCGTGTCCTTCCGATCAGGGCCCGATCATAAGCCCATGTGTGCTCACGTGTAACCTTCCCGAAAGAGGAGGCGTTCGACCTTATCATGAGTTTTGATTCCCCTGTTATCCCTAAGAAGGGAGAATAATGTGGTCCGCCAATGTCTGCTCGCCCGCGCTTTGAACTCTGCTGGCGCCAATTTGTGGCCTGTCGGTGCTGCTACCGTGATGATCACTGTTCACCCAACACGAGACGTTTAGAGGGCGCCCTACTTCGACAATTTTGTGCCTTTTTAGACGCGATTCTCACGTCCGGCCTTGACCGGCAACTTCTCTTTTGATATTCGACGTTTTCTCGCTGAACGACTCTCCTAATTTAGCCAAGTTCCTAGTTTATAAACCTGGTTATACCCCCTGTCCCCTCCGCACTTAATTGTCTAGTGGGGTGCATCGCGTGGCCGGTTTCGTAAAGTCTTCGGAAAGTTTAGAACTGTTGACCTTTGGAATGGTGGCCGTCGACGTCGATTTCAGCTGGACCCCTTTTGATACCTCAAGAGGAAGTATCCTTTCTCCCTGATGACACGCGATTGAACTTTTCAGACGTGAGAGTCCATCAGCTCCAGGTTTTATTCTGACGTTTGGTCCTCCTTAAATGGCCGGGGGTATTTTCTTGTGTGGTTTTCCCCAGCTTCTTCTCGGAGGGCCGCTTTTCCCAAACGGTGATCACAGGAACTGTCCCTACCGTGAGGATTCGGCTATCCGCCCAATGTGAGTAGTAAAATAATCAGTACCAGGGCCAGAACACTGATACAGCATAAAGGGGGAAATAGGGTTTTTCAAAGTGGGTTATTTGCGCGGTGAGCTATCCCCTGCGTAAAAAAGCCGAACTAGTACTTTCCCGCGCGTTGTTTTGTGGAATTCTGCCTTTCAAATCTGTCTCAGAGTAAGAAGACTAGGAAAGAGACTGAGCCTAGTACTGTTGTGGTATTAAATTTAAAGTTAATCTGCTAACAAGAGATGGCGAGAGAGCCTTTTGGGAGAAGCTTGTTTGCGAGCGGACTTGCGTTGAGAATTTTAAAACCGTAACTTCGTGCGCCGCTAGATGTTCACCGGCCCTCCAGTCCTACGGCGACGCCCGTCGCAAAGGATGTTCCCTATCCGGCTTTGAGTGGGGTTTGATTTCTCTTTTGAGTGGCGGTATCGCTCGGGTGGTGTCGTACTTGCGCCCGGACCGCCCAAAGAACCCGCGATCCGCCTCCGGACCCCGCGTCCCACCGCTCGAAATACATCTTACCGGCGGAGATTTTTCGAGATCCCTGTTGGGAATCACGTTCTCGCCTGGCTTTACCTCGTTGGGGGGGGGTTGTGATATTCCCTGTTTCCAATGCAACGTCATTGTCCGATCACGTTGCAATAATACTTCTACACCTTTTCCCTGTCACTTACAAGCTCCTTTTGTCCGCGTTTCCGCATTTTCAGGACCTCCCTTCAGATTTTGCGCTCTTTTTATCTCCTCGGTTGTGTTGAGAGTTTGCCTCTACCGTCCGAATGGGAGGTCAGTCCCCCGGCTGTTCTCACTCTTTGATGGCGCGATATTGTTTAGTTTGACTTTATCTGGAACCCTGGGGGACCATTCTTTCAATGGTGAAAGAGAAATTTTGTAAAAGAGAAGGATGATTCACGCTTGTAGGATATAGGGCGAACTAACCGCCGTTCCTTGTGGGAGAAAGAGGGCTTGGGTGGGGAGGATGTTTTGGTCGCACTTTGCTGACAACATATTGATCTTCCGTCGCCACTCCCTTTTTTTCGATTTTCCGTGTCCCTCAAGGCCGCGCTTTAACTTTTACGTCGGAGGAGGACCTCGGCCTTTTTCTCTCTGCCTTGTGCATGCTTTTTTCGTTGCTCCTCCGGTTTTTTTTTTTAGTCCCTTGTTTGACTTCCACCCCACCAGGGGACCGAGACGCCCCCCAAGTCTCCACCAAAGGGTTATTCGCAAAGAGAGGCGGAGATAAGAGGTAAAATGCTTCTTGGGAGTCACCACACCGAAGGCCGAGGAAGATTATTAGATGGACTCGGAGGCGGACAGCGCGGAGCCTCCCCTGAAGCTTCACACCACCCCGTTTTCTGCCAGGATCAGTCTCTGAGGTTCCCCACGCTAAAGAGAACGTCTCCCAGGACTCCCCCCCCCCGGGATGCCGGTCAACCAATGCTGTCTTCCTGCGCACTGTCTCTATCAGGGATCGGCTGCACTTTTGGGAGTACCTCAAGGCGTCCATCAGGCAGTCGAACCTACCGCCCGGTCTTGGTCATAAGTAGTTTTTTTGGATTGTGTGCCCCTTTTCGGCGTGTTTCAGTCGTTTACCACAACGGTACCCCTACCGCCCTCCATTTCCGGGAGTCTTGCCTTTCCCTCGTCCTCCGCATGGGACCCCGCCGCACCCCACTCGTCTAATCCGCAATTCACACGCCTCCCCTTCTCGAATCGGCCCCCCTGAAGGAAGAGATTAGATACTGCATGGGTCTTTACCCTGAAGGGAAGACCTCAATCGCCATACCTCCAAATCAAGAAGTAGTGCTTGAAGAATAGGTTTTACGCTCTAAATGCTCCTGACAGGAGTCACCCAAAGTCTCTGAGTACTCCAAGAAGTTGATGGGACAATGGGTGCATCCGCTCTCAAGAGTCTTTTCTTCATCCTCCCCCGGGCGGTGGGTTGTAATCTTTGAGTCCAAGTATTCTGCGTTCGGTAAGCCTCTATAGCCAGAATACCCTACTGGTGAGGAAAGCGCGCGATAGTTTCTTCTTAATTGAGGCCCCAGTTACAAGTCCTGTTTTTGCCGCGACCTGCGCCCAGGAGCAAGTATTTGTTAAAGGGGTGTTTCCCCCCAGAGGTGATCCTTCCCCCGTCTGGACGCTTCATTTTGAAAGCGCCAATTTTTTTCAAAGACGCGACTTCACCCCGCCCTTTGCGATCATCAAGATGGACACCAGGTGACTCTTCGCGCAGTTCAGCCTCCTCGCTTTGCCTCCCCCTGCGCCCCGCTCGCCGCTTCTTATTCCGGTGTAGTTGCAAGTTCCGTGTTTCTGAGTTGATGCCGTTAAGGCCTTTGCCTTTTTCGAGTCAAGTTCCCACTTTGACCAAAGAGGCAGATGGATGAGCTCCAACAATTTCCCCCCTCCCCCCCCAGGCGCACGCCTTTTTTCCTGCACATCAGAGTTACCGAATTTTTGGCGGGAGTCTTGGGGTCGTCCCGTGATGTCTCCCGGTCTTTTCCTTGGACGTACCCCTTTTATGTTAGGGGCCCTGACTGTCCGCCTTTCGCTTTCGATGTTGTCGGCTTTCAGAGCGTTGGTAACCGCGTAATCGGTCCGGGACCACCTTTTCCTATGGAAGGAGAGGCCGGTGTGTCCAGTGAAGCCTGATGCCCGCTGTGAAACCTCACGTTGGAAAAGAGGCCCAAAACCCTACGAAATCCCCCGGTCGCCGAGATGCAACGTTTTTCTTTCTGATCGCCGATCTTCAGCCCCCCTGAGAACGAGTCTTTCGTATGAAGAACGGTGCAGCTGTACTGCTCCCCGGTGAATTTTCTCACCATATCCGTGTGGAGAGATTCGCTCTGAGAACGAGCGAAGTACAGTCGCCCCTCTTGGCCGCCTCACCTTCTTTTGCAGCGCGCGATATGCTGCCCCTTTGACTTCAGTTTGCGTTACCTTATGCTTTTTTCGCGCTGTTTTCCCCCCACGGGTCTTTACCCTGTCGACCTGCTTTCCGCAGACACGATTAACCTTTCAGGGAAACCTGCTTAGCTGGGCCCCAGAGGAGAACATGGCAGGGCCGGCACCGCGAAAGGCATTCTTGAGCTGTCTCAAACAGATTTCTCTTAAAGAAGACTAAACCAGAATCGAAAGTTTTGAACTTGCGGAACCGACAACCTACCCATATGTAAAGGCGGAATGGGAGACAAGACCCCGCTTTCTCCCCTCAACCCCGGTAAACAAAAAGCTTCATCCATGTGACCCCTCGATGTTGCCCGAAACTTAAACTCTCGCTCAGAAGGTTATTGTCTTCGGCACCGAGCGGCAACGCCGCAGATGGTTCATCCCCCTCTGACAGGTCCCTCCCCGTCCCGTAGTCCCCGCCTTTTCACAGAGCATGCCTGGCTCGAACCGGCCCCATCCATTTTTGGCGCCCCCTGTTCGACCTTGAGCCGCGATTGAGCCGCTGTTGCGACCGATACGCGCCAACCTTGTGTCTTTCTGCTCGCCCCGGGCTGGTTGGAAGCCGTCTTGAGTTGGTTTGACGAAAAAGTTTTGGTCCTCTGGGCGGGATTATTCCAGAAACTGGTTTTCTTCCGAGGTTAAAACCCCCATATTAAGATGGACGGAGACTTCCCCCCTGGCGCATAAGGATTTACCAGTTAAGTCGTCCTTGCTCGTCCGATCTGCACGGAGACCCCTCATCGAAACTCGGAACCCAGTGGCCGCCCGCGGGCCGAAACGCAGACGACGTCACTTCCGAAAGACCCTCCCCGCCCCTATCCCCCCCACGAGACCCCCATACCAAAACAGAATAATAAGACGCTGGGCTATACAGTGCCCCCCCCCCTCCTCAAAAAGGCCCTCAAAATCCGACCCACACTTCCTTCGGTATCAAGAAGGGGCCTCCTCCGGGGGGCCGGTTGGAATCGCCGCCCGTCTTTAGCCAACTATCCCCCCTTCCAACTTACGAAATAAGTGTCTTGTACCGGGCCGTTGCTGTAGAGCGTTTACTGAAGGTTATTCACCCCCCCGTTCTGAAGACTGGATCGTCCCTTAATTGAACGCTTTTTCCCTAGTATTCCCCTGTCTTAGACGGGGCATGTTAACCGGCAATGGGTTTTAATTTGTTTGTTTCCAGGAGTAAATCTCGTCATTCCAAGAGGCTCCATTTAAACCTTCCTCTTGGCGAAACACCCAAAGTAAGGTAGTGATTTCTGGCCCGGAGCCAATTTTGATTCTCCACACCAGCATAAGGGCACGAAACCTTTTAGAATTAATTAAAGTTGACATCTTTGGAATTGCTTGGCTCGGTTTACTCTGAAGTGTGAACAATCCAAAGAAGCCGATATTAACCCAGGGGTGGTTCTACAGACTTCCTGTTCCCTATGCAAGGCTCTGTCTCAGTCTGTCTTTTTCCCCCCTTTCCTGCCCGTGGTGCTGCCCCCCCCCGTCCAGTTCCTTTGCGCTCCAAGCTCTTTGGCCTCGCCCGGAGCACAGTGAGGCATTTGCCGGGAGGGGCGTGATGTGAAGTGGAGACTTACCTTAATAAGGCAGCCGTGAGCCAATCTAAGGTATGGAACAATTCCTTCAAGTTACTACGTTTCCTGAATTCCCTTCACTAGCAAGTATGCGATAGCTTTCAGATCCCTAGCATTGGTCCCGTCTCCCTTCCCTATACGGAGTGGTTACTTTCCTTTCTCCTATTGCCTCCCTAAGCGGCCGTACCTCTCCTAAATCCCTTCCTCCCCGCAGGCGGTTTTCCCGGAGCAGATTCGCAGGTCTTCTTACTCGACTACGCTCGTTCCTCTCTTCCCGGTGCCAGGTTCCCCTACTTCCGATCAACGTGGTTCAAATGACCCTTTCACATGCTCCCTCTCAGCTCGTGTTTTTTTTCTCTTTCCCTCTTTTTGATTGCTTCGCCTCTTTTCCCTGCC
>Ga0179591_1278216_pt1 | contig 12620 bp, 10 predicted proteins | sample CZOMad2_1_08_16f_FD_182891 | JGI IMG/M metagenome (GOLD analysis project Ga0179591, IMG submission 182891) | Vadose zone soil fungal communities from Angelo Coast Range Reserve, California, USA - CZOMad2_1_08_16fungal (PacBio error correction) | ecosystem: Environmental > Terrestrial > Soil >... | reverse complement strand
AGGGGTAACCTGGGGTTCATCAATTTCTTTTGTCATTTATTTCCCTGTTATGCAGGTATTCGTCCCCTCGCCCAAGACAGCGCTGTCCTCCTGGGCCCCCCGGAGCCATATCCGACTCTTCTTTTCTTTCCCTGTCCTCCTTTTCCAGTTCCCGGTCCCTTTCAAGCAAATCCCGAACTCTGTGATGGTGGAAGCTACGCCGACACTTTTAGTTCCACTTTTTTTTTTCCCCCCCCTACCATTAGTATTAATAATGGAACTCTATATCCCCTGGATAATTTTTAGTAAAGTGACCCTCCTTTGAATTTTCGCGATCCCGCGTATAAGGTTCCCCCCGTTCCCATATCGATCTCCCTTTCAGGGCGGGAAAATCACCTAGACTTTTTTTTTTTGATAGTCAGGTTGAGGACCTAGACATAGGAGGCACTCAGTTCTTTTTTTCTCCCCCCCGGTCGCTATACCCTCGTCGAAGACTTCCACTTTATAATAGACCGACCCCTCTTACCCTAGACCTGGAGGACCGGATCATAATAGTTTGATCTTTTTTGTGTGGCCATTCCTTTTTGCTCTACACGTCTCTCGACCATCGTGGCAAACTTTATGGCGCTCCCGTCCTGTTCGCCTTTCCACGCTTTCTGACACATTTAAGAGATTTCCCAAACGCGCGCAGCTCCCCTTCTTTTTTTATAATTATAATTTCGTGTTTGTACACGCATTTTATTATAGTGTAACATAGAGTAACCTTCTTACTCTTCTCCCCCTTCTTCGCTTTCATGCCTCCCGTTGTTGGCGCACCTGACCTTGATTGCTGGCGGAAATAATATCACTTTTTCTGCCCCCCTCATTTTCTCTCCTGTAATGTCCGGGACCCTACGACTAATTTTCTACAATTCAAGACAAAATTTAGAAGTCCCGTTTAAGATTTATCCGTGTTCCTCTCCAAGCACTTTTCTATACCCGATATTGTCCTGAATCGTCGTTGGCTAACCTGTTTTTGGGGTTTTCCGGTTATAGAAAGCAACGGTGATTTAATCTCTTCACTTCACACCCTTTTGCTCGGCGGTATCGTGAGTGGCGTTTATCTTGATTCTTTTGGTATAATCCTGGATCTCCTATTTCTCATCCATCAAATCTTTCTTTCTCCTTTCCTTCTAGCTGTCGTATGCCCTCTATACGACGCCTTGCAAAATGGGAGGATCTATTCAGTCTTTCCCTCACTAATCTTTGCCGGCTGCGGTTCGTATTTTTCAAATTTCCTGATTCGTATATATTGATTCTGTCTCCCCTTTCGCTTGATTTTATAGAAGTAAGCACACGTCCATCGAGGTAAATCCTCCTTTTTATACGGGAAGGTTAAACCCCCAATTTCATTACTTGAACCAATTTAACTGATAGACGAAGAACCTCTTTCTCTTTTTCTCCACTCCTTCTTGAAGGTGGGAGGAACAATTTCCGGAAATTTCTTTTCCTAGCGGTGATATCCCTCTCTTTCCATTCTCTCCCACCCTCGTCCCCCCCAGGCCACAACAGTCTCACCTTCCCGTGAGGCAACGAATCTAGGGCCCCGCACTTCTCCTACTGGTACTGTTGCTCTGCAATCATAGTCTATCCCATTCTGCTCCCGCCCGCGTAGATCCCCTTGTCATCACTTCTGAGCAATTTAAACATAGAAGTTATCCACTGCTCGCATTCCCTTCTAAAACCCTCCCTCTTTAGTGGGCCACAATCTATAATCTATGCGGCCCGCATTTTTGAGCTCCCTCTCCGGAACTAATACTGTAGTTAGAAGCCCTCCCAAATTGAACCTGTCTTCCCTCACTACTACGGCATCTTCGCCATCGGAGAGACAGTATTCCTTCCCCACGTTTGCTTTCCCCCGACGAAACAAGAAGCTCCAGGTCCGCACCTCAATTCCTTTTATGAGTTAAAGTGTGCTGTTCATAAGAGGGTCCCCACTCGAGTGGTATTATCATTTTTGGACCAGTTGATGAAAGAGAAATAGCCTCCACCACTGAGGGCTCCGCCGAAAGGGTTAGCCCTTGCTATAGAAGCGTGTTCTCTACACTTTTTTATGATTATGCCTCTTAACTAAGGCTGAATCTACTTTCCTGAGTGCGTTTCTAGGGGCTCCGCAATTTAGTAAAGTCTCTTTTTTTTTTTTCCCTCCCTCTCTATTTCTCTTTTTGTCTCCCCAGAAAGATCAATCAGCCTTCTAATTGCTCGTCCGAGTTAGTTAGTGGGTATCTACTCCTTGTCAGATTATTATTTAATTGATAATATGTATGAGTACGGAAATCCTGTTCAGTAATTCCAAGTTTTGTGTTGATTCTTGAGAGGTCCCCTCCTTCCTCCTATTCTAATCCCCCCCCCAACACATAATTAGGGTCAAATTCGTTGCGACCCTTACCCCTTCACAGAGCCTTCAGTAGCACATTCCGCGATTCGTCCCCCGTTTGTCCCGCTATTTCGCTCGCCCTAACGCGTTATGCACACACCAAAGCTTCGTTCCTCCTATTTTCGCGCCCCCGGCGCCTCCCCCCCGAAGCTCCTGTCGGACGCGGGGACGTATTAATAATAACTCAAACCGGTTTTTCTCTCAGCTCCCTTCCCCCTCTCTCCAACCTCTTCAACCCTGTCGTCGAATCCCGCCTGATTTCTCTATCTTATAGACTTTGCCTCAGTTTACGAGCGTCTTCCGCAGCTTTCAACGAGTCTTTCACCACAACGTTTTTCGCCCCAGACCTCCTGAGGTACGCCAGAAGCTCTTACGGTTTGTACCGGACTTTCCCTTTTTCCTTTATCTTGTTATCCCGACATTGCCTCTTATGCATTTTTTTAGCTTTCCGGAGTGGTCAAACACCTTTTTTTTTTTTTTATTTCAATTTTTCTCTAGACCGTGATCACCTTAGGATTCTTCGACGATTTTTATTCTCCAAGCTTGCCAAGGGTATTTTTTCTTAAATTTCTTTTGTCCTGCCTGCTTCTCTTCAGCTTTTCCCGAGTTACTTGATACCAAATCAGGTTCGAGTCCACTAGTAGACCTTTCCCGCTGTCCCGTGGTGTTCAACTTTAACTGCACTCGGCACACAAAGGCTTCTAGACAGCTCCTTTCCGAGTTTTCGGTACCAAATCCACCCCTCGGGATTACCCGATGTCTCCTGAATTTTTTCAATAAAGAGGGTTTTTCGATAAATTGGCGCCCTCTCACAGGGCGTTATGCTTTATCACTGGTCCCTCCTAGGCCTGAGAAAGCGAAACGCACCGAAGAGGGGGAAACGCGAAATGAGTTTCCCCAGAGTATTGAGGCAGGTTCTTTTCTGCTTTTTTTTGCCCCCCCCCGGCATTCACGAAGCGTGTTGATGTTAGATTAGGTCCTTGTTATTCCTAGCACATCCTCCCCTTCTCTTTTTTTTTATCAATTTGATACCGCTCCCTCCGTTCCCTCCCCCGTAGTTTGAGAATGAGGACTTTACACTCGTCTTCTGCTCTCTTTGAGAGTCCTTCCTTAAAGCAAAGGTTCGGTCCTTTATCTTCCTCTCTTTCATGCGCATAATCTGCTAGGCTTTCCCACCATTTCGGTTAGATTTCGATGCCTGATGCGGAAGGATAGATAAGAATCTTCCCTTCCCCCTCCCACCCCTGAGGGAAACGGCGCGTGTCCCCTGAGATCTTAATCAGTATTGCCCCCCTCCGAATTCCTCGAAAACATTTAACGCAAAGACTCGGTTGACCCAGTCCGAACCCCAGACTTAAAGAGAGGGTAGTTCCTCCCCCGAAGGATTGTATAGAATTCACTCTCCCCCATCAAACTATCCTCTTCACAATTTTGCCCGGTGAAGTGAAGAGTGATTTTGCGAGTTTCTCTGCGCAAAGATTAAGGCTCTTACCTCCAACTTTCTTTCTTGGCCGAACATGCTAAACTACTGCTTGCCGACCCCATTTGAATTGTTTTTCATGCAGGAGCATTCCTTCACCCTCGAATTCTTTCTTCTTTTCTTTTTTCACTTAGTCAACCTCCGCCGACGTTCCCCCTAGTTAAGAACACTCAAACGAATTGTGAATGCTCTGTAGGTAGCGCCCATGTCGTTATTTTCCTTAGTGGAATTCGAAGGATTTCGCCAGGACGCTCTCCTCTTGTACCAGCCCTCTTCGCCCCCTCCTAGCTCGATACTTTCGGACCCCCCACCTAGGACAAGCGGTAATTTTCGCCGCTCCCCCCCCCCCCTTTCTCTCTGAACTGGATAGATGACCCCCGGCTGCGGCCAGGAGAGGCCAGGTCTCTTCACTCCAGATAGCCCGCACTTTGTCCTACCAGCTGTTAAAGCTTGGATTCTTTTTTCCCCTAGCCCCAATCGGAGATCATGCGGAGTAAATTATCCTTGAGAGTCTCTTTTCCCCTACTTTCCCCGCTGTCTGCTATTTTTTCCCCCCCTCCCTGACGCCCGGCCTTGGTCCACGTCACCTTCTAAGGGAAGAGAGAGTGAACTATTTTCATTCCCCCGACTTTCTTAGGTGGGAACCCCTTGTGCTATTATGAGCGACAAGAAAACATAGATTATTCCAGTTTGTTTTTTAACAAGTTCCCCCCTCCGTTCCCTGCCCATTTTGGCCCTTTCTGCCAAGCCCCAGTCGCGAGGCTCCGGCGCTAACAGAAGAAATTGTTTTCTTAGACGTGTCCCCCGATACATTACCCTCCCAGGAAAGCGCCCCTCACTCCCTGGCTTTCGCCCCCCCAAAGATCCACGAGTCCTAGACATCCCCCATCCCCGAATTTCATCATTAACGCCCCCTTCGAAGTGCCACGATACTGAACCCTAGATGACCCCTTCTATTATACATTTAGCTGATGAAGAGCCCAGCTTCTCTTGACCCACCGAGCTGGTCCGTCATGCTCCCCCTATAGCCCCCCGAATCAGTAAGAGATTGCTGACCTGAGCCTGCATTTCCTTTCGAGCGACCAGGGAGGACAGGAGTTAGTCTTCGCAAAGGCAACACAGGCCCCCCGACCCTTCGCACGCCCATCTAAAGTTACCATCATAAGCCCAAGGGGGAGAGCAAAAATATCTGACATTTGGGCTCCTTTCCTAACCTTTTTTTTAGGCTCAGACACGCAATCCTTCTTTTCCTCTGAACTTGATGTCTTTTCGTGCTTGCCGCATCAGACCCCAGTTTTTTCAAGAGTGTCGTCCCCTCCTTGATCCCTCTTTCGGGTTTGCAAGAGACTTTTTCTTCTCCGCCTGCTCCCGGTGGCGATGACTTCGTTCCCACATGCCTCTAGAAGGGTAAAAATGCCCCTTTGTATCTGGTTCATGCACAAACCTTTCCTCCGCCCACAGTGTGCGCCCCGCCCCAAGAAGGATAAAGATCACGTTCTCCAATGTTGCTCTCCTCCACCCGCCGGCGACTCGTTAAGAAAAGGGCTAGATTGTTTTCCCCTCACCTGTGATAGTAGTAGCCTCGCGTTTTGTTATCGGCGTCTTGTATCCTGGGCCCTGAGTACCCTCATAGAAAAGTAAAGTACACCTTTGATTCTTGATTACACCTGGGACCTACATTGCCCCGTAAGACATGTCCAAAAAGACAATGCAAAGTCACCTACCCCCCCCACTTACATCAGGCACTTCTTTCCCCTCTTCGAGTCGTTGACAAAATTCGGACACCCGTTGCCACCCTCTCGCCACTCCTTTTCCCTCCCATCGTCCCCCTTTTTCCTCATAGACGAGCACCACTTGCCTCCTTATTCTCCCCCTGCGGGGAGTCGAACATCCCACTACGACCCTCCCTTCCCACCCCCCCTCACTTCCCAGCTGGTTGCTCAACTGAAAGCCAACCAATTCATCTCTTTGAATAACTACCTCCTGTTGTGGTTGAGCCCTGCCCCCCTTTGTGTTCAAGTTTCGCCCTCGTTGGATTTTTTTTTTTCTTTCCCCTTTCTTAGATGAGATGGATTCGAAATATGGGCCTGATACGAGGATTCGGTTCTCGTCTTTGCTTTCTTCTTCGGGAGACTCTTCTTCCTGGCGCCTCCGCCTTGACCAGAACTATTTCCTCATGAGGTTTGTCAAAGAAGCGGCAACTTCCCCCTCCTTTTTGTCGTGAGGCTCCTGGCTGGTTTTTGGGGTCCTTTGCCTTCTATCTTCGCCCCCCTCGGTTGAAAGTGGTAATAACATAAATTGGAAGGGGTGGACTTTCTCTTATTGGTCTTTTCCTCCGCCGATAATGGACCTCTTTACCACCATTTGCCCTGCCCGACCTCCTCCCCCCGGAGAGGGAACAAGAGCCTTGTTATAAAGCTTCTTTAGACCTTTTTCGTCTCGAACAAACTGTCCTTCAATGTTGTTTTAAGGCTCCCCCTCCCAGGTAGGCAGAAGCAGAGTGGCGGATTTTCATAAACCTTTCCCAGAGCTTCTATGGAAACTCTCTTACAGGTACTCTTAACCAGAGACCTAGATACTCACCAGTCTTCTTCTTTTTATGTCCCCCAAGAACTCCCTTCAGACCCGATTACCGGATCTGCCAATTTTCCCCCCCGATGGAACACTACCTTTGAGTACATTTTTTAAGAACAAGAGAGATGATCTCTCTTCATCTTTGGCTGGAGGTTTGTGCCTCCGCAAAGATCTTCTCTCTTTTTCACGGCTCAAACATGGATTTATGGGTTGGCTCGCCTGCGGGGAGAGGAGTTTTATTGAAGGGCAGCTGAGAGACGCTTACCCCACGTCCCTCAAACAGCGCGGGAACTTTATCGCTTTTTCTTTCCAGCCCTAGTTGCTATATGAATCTGCCGATCATTTTCCTCCCTTCGGGACCTGCGGTAGGAGAAAATAGTAAAATTACCAAATTCTTCTCTTTACAACGTTCGCTGGATATCTCCCTCGACCGCAGTCTATATCCTTTTCCTGCTAAGAGTTGGTAGAGTAGACTGATAGAATGGACTGGTTGCTCTCATTAAGGCTTCTCTTTCTTTCCTTCATGCTCGACGGCATTATTTATTTCTTTCCTCCATTTACCAATGAGTCCTTTTAGATTCTATTTCGGATGGTCGCTCTGACCCCGCGTGCTCGTGAAACCGAATTCGTTGATTCCCCCGCTGGGCTTCTTTTTCAGACTTTGGAAGAGGCTCCTATTTTTTTTTTTTCAACCTTTCTACCATTAAATACTCTATGGGCGTTCTATCCATTCGAGCAGTCCCTAGAAATTTTTCCAAAATCACGATCCCCTTTTCATCCATAACTAGGCCCTTCCCCTATCTTTCCATGGAGAATCATTCCAGTTACAGACGTATTTCTTCTTAGTTGCGAGCAGGTCTTTAATTATCTCTTGATCATTCTTGCTTTGCATCTCCCACTTTCTCCTTCTCGATTCGTGGTCTTCCCCTCCTAGGGTTATACCTAGTTTTTGATAAAAAATTTAGCTACTCTTTTTCCCGTGGCTTCCTGCTCTACGGGTCCAGACATCTACTCCCCCCCACTCGACTTCTTCCTTGAGAAAATTACTAGGACTCCTTTTCCCTTTGTTTTTCTGTTTCCCTTACTGTTGCCTCCTCACCCCCTCCCCTTACTCCGTTTCTGTTTTAAAGGAATCTTATAGGAATTCCCGCCGTAAATGGAGACCTTTCCTTTCCCAAACGCTCGGTTTTTTCTGGGTATGACATTGAAGGGATGTCTTTGGTTTGTTCTCGCTTCTTTCTCGTTGCTCTGCGTGTCAAAAGAATTCCCGTTAGATTTTTATTACTCTCTTCGCGTTTGCCTCGCCAAAATCCTAGCTCCTTGTGGCTCCCCCCCTTATATTCGGAAGTGGTTAATAGAAGTGGATTTTTTTTTTCCTGGACTTTTTGCTCCCCATCGACGTCATCTTCCCTTCTCCCCAAATTTTTCTCCCGCTCGACGACTTTTTATTTTATTAGCCAGATCATTTTTTCGAACTATCTGTAGCAGTCCTTCTGGCTCACACTGTCCTGTGCATCTTGCGTGTTAGGGATGCCCGGAACCAAACACCTTCTGGGACGGTCGGCATGGCCACTGTTTGGCGCTGTTTTGTTGGTTTCCTTCCTTTTGATTGATATAGATCGTTCTCTTTTTTCGCGAACTCTCGGAAACAGAGGTGTTTCTAATATATTCAGCGATGATGGCCAGAAGTAGTACCCTTTATGTACCTCATGGGCTTTTTCGTTCCCACTTCTGACAGCTAATAATTCTTGAGGAGAGTTTACGCTTCTCACAATTCTTTTTTGGACTTTCTCTTGCTCACGTCTCCCCGTCTTGATCGATTATCAAGCAGCAAAGAAGAATAGAGATATAAACGATTTTCAGCTCCTATTCAGGGCACCATCCCCCTTTTTAACCTTTCCCCGTCCTGAAGATCTGTGAGAAAGTCATGCTCTTTTCAAGTCTCTTTCTCCTTTTAGATCCTTTTAAAGCTTAACACTTAGAAAGAAGTTTTCGATCCTTGCCTCCCCCCCCCAGTCGAGGACAACAATTCATTCAGTGTCATATCCCGGCTGGGCGTTAAGTACCATAGGGAAAACAGTCAACTCTTCCTGCCGTGCACAAGTATCAATTCAGACTTTCTTTTTCCCCGGTGCGCGTGATCCCTGGCGGCGGTTGGGCAATAACTTCAGGAAATCTGATTTCAACTCCTTTCAATGTTCCGCCCCCCCCCCTACCCCCGGTTTGGCTCGTACCCGCCTCCGATCTTTCCCCCCCCCCCCGGGGCCCGAATCCCCCCGTACGACGACAGTTTTTTTTCTCACTCCTTCAATGGCCGGGCCCACACCTTTTAATACTCTTTTCTTTTCTTCTGCACCCTTCAAGGAAGAAAAGGGACCAGACGACAAAACCTCGAACCGCTGATTAATTTTTCCTTTAAATTCTGCTTCCCTTTTTACGGTGGTTTCCACAGGGTAAACATGACTGATTTACGCGTCTTAGAACCCCCGAATATAGTCTCTGGCCTTCGGGGATTTTTAGCGACCTTTTATCGTATTTTCTATCTGCCGAATGAGATTTCGAGAAAGGTGTTGTTAGTAACCGACGGCGTGCTCCTTCCCATTCAGTCCTCTCCTACTTCCAGCGTATCAGGGCGGAGAACATCTCAAGTAGCAGGGTTACCTTCTTAGATCCCTCTCTAGTTATTTCCCTCCCGTCCTCGCCTAAGGCAAATTCTCCTTGAAGAGCAGTTGGGTTGAAGTCCCTATATCTCATAAGGATTTTTTAGTCTCTTGCATGAGTATTACCGCATATTTTATTTTTCCTCCCTTCTCACTTTGTTTTTTTTTTTTATATGATGAGGTTTAACCCCCCTCAAGATTTCCCTAATAGGTCCCACTTGACCCCCATCTTTTCAACCAACGGCCTCTTCCGGGTAGAACTTTCACTTCCAGATTAGGTATCCTACTCCTTAGAACCCCGAGCTCCACAAAAAAAACCGCGGACGTTTCATAATGCGCTCAAGCGTCTCGATGCAAGTGAATAGTAGGGAGCCGTCCAATTTGAATTTATTACATAATCATCCCCGGCTACACCTCTCCGCGCTCGCCCAATAGAGAAAGGCGTAGCCTTACGAGTGGCGCGTGAAGTTTTGACTCAGGAAGAGCCTCTCTTTTTGGACAGAGTTCCACCAAGCTTTATTCGCAAATCAGAATCGAGGTTTCCTCCAAGCCCTTTTTTCTCTTTCCCAGCCCCTGTTTACCTTATACTGGTCTCTCCTACGGAACGCGAAGTAGACGTTTTTTTTCCGTTAAATTTGATCAGAGCGCAGGAACTCGTGATATTTCAACCCCCCCCCTCTTGTTTCTTTTCGTCTCCTTTCATGACGTAGAGAGGCGAGTATACAATTCCTATTTTTTTCATTTCTTAAATGCTGTCGTTTAAGCAGCGATTGACGCCCGGCCCTCTCAAGTGGATTGCTCTGAAAATTTTACTAGATTCTAAAGTGCTAATTGCGGAGATGCCCCGTTCAGTTAGTGTGTGTCTGCTAGGAGTCTTACACTCCCTCCTATTGGCCGGAAGATTTTTTACCAGTTGTACGCCATTCTACCCCCGTTTTGAGTGTACCCCCTGCTCGTTTTATAGAGCACACTGCGTATAACGGTTAGTTGTCTTATCCCCAAGGCCATTCTCCCCTTTTTGTTAAAACTCGCATTGATCTGGTCGCCTCCTGTAGTAGTCGGAGTGATTTCTCCTTTTTCTTCTTCCCCCTCTAGGAGCTGGTGCCGCTTGGTCGTGTTACTTGCGAGCACTTCCCGCTTTAGGTTGTCGCCGTTCCTCTGACAAGACAGCGTTAAGACGAGTTGAGAAATCTTGTTCAAATCGAAGCACACTTAAGTCGCGTTGTAGAGTCCCGACTTTCCTCCCACGCCCAGGAGCCCTATGTGGCTCCGGGTGGTGTTCTCCCCCTCTTGAACTCTCCTTCCGAACCAACTTTCTTCCCGAGATCTGAGAGTTTTTTTTTCTTCTGCGAGTAGTAGAGACGAAAGCTCAAAATAGACCCCCCAAGTCCATGACCCACAGTTTGCAGTCCCTTCCACTCCGTGGGTCTTCAGAAAAGAGACTTTTTAACCCCACAGACATTTGTGTCAGACCGCTTTTTACTGAGGAGTCCCTTCGAGTGTGTCGCTCCATAAGGCGTTGAGCTCTGACGACGGTTCTAAGCGTATTGACCCCCTTGTCGAAATTTTAGTCAGTTGCTTCTTTACGGACGCGTTAGTTAGACCCCTCCCCCAGAGGACAGAGTATCGAACCATTAGTTTAGTGGTTAGTAAATTTTATACTAATCGCCTCCAAGCTCTGATCCCCCCGATGGTGCGCCCGCAAATCGCCCCAGTTCGAAAGAGTAGAGTCTCCTATGGTCTCCCCGTGAAGAAGAGCTGATTTATGCAGACATTTAGACACATCACTGAAATCTCATGATCTTCGACGAGGGTCTTTTTCCTGATTGTATTGGGCGTTGAATGGGAAGTCGAGGCCATTCCGGGTCACCAGAAACGTAAGGCCAGGACTGCTAGACCGAGTGAAGGACGGCCCACACCATATAAGTCCGCGAGAGTCCGGACGGTTCTCCGCGCTCAATGATCAGCTGATGGGTATGAGACTGATTTTTCTGATTCTTTTTTTCTGCATAGGAAGCATCACAGAAGCCGACTGTTCTCCCACTCCTTGTCAACGGTAGTGAACAGTCAGGCGATAAGCGTGCCTCACTGGCCCCCATCTCCTTGAGCCGCTTTTTTTCCTACCCCATGTTCCCGGGCGCCCTTGAAGGCGACTTCCCTCCCTTGAATTCCTTTGACTTTCAGAGGATGTGCCCTATTTAGTTGACTGACGCGATCGTTTTTGAGAAACTTGCTCTTCTGACTCCCGGCCCGTCCCAAAATTCGTAGTATGTTCTCCCTTTGGTGACCCCCATTAAGCCGTCCCGGCCCCAGTCGTCAAGACGCCCTGAATTCGCGGCTTGAATTAATTTCCACCGTTCAGACTCGGGCTTGATGGTTTCGTACAGAACGCACTTTACTCCACGACCTCAAGCGCATTTATGGCGAAACACATTAAAGAGGCCCCGATTATGATAAACCCCCCCATAGTCCAGAAGAGAAAACCTAAAGCCCCTGTAGTTGCGCTCGACCCATTAGCCCTCCATAAAGTATTTCCCCCTCACTAGTCTGCGTCGAACTCTTCCGCTATATCTGCGGAAATGATTAACTCTGTAGAGCATAGTCCGCTTTCCCTTGCACCTAGAGCTTGCCCATCTATAGACGGAACGATTCTTGCGGAGAGGTCTTTCCGGATCATCGCCCCCCTTAACATTTTTCCCTCGGAAGAGATGGATCGACAAGAGACCTGTAAATATATAAGCCCCGTGAAGGCAGAGAACAGTGAGAAATTTGCGCAACACGACCATTCTGGAGGCCGTACTACACCGAAAGACCATTGATTTTCGAGTAATGTCTTTATCTTTAGGCTATATTTCAGAACACAGCTTTGTCGTTTTTTGGATTTAAGGGGAGTGTCTCAGAATGAAGTTCCTTCGGCTCCTTTAGATCCTCGACACCTTCCTCCCCCTACGGTTTTTTACCTGTCAGTCGATGGTTTTCACCACCAATTCGCCACGGGCGATCGCCGAATTCACTCCCCCTCTCCATTTGGTATGGCATGCCCCCCCTCTTCCGGATTGGTAGTAAGAAACTTTCGAGTTCCCCCTCCTTGTTTTAGCTCGTTTCCATTTCCGCGGACGTGTCCCCTCTGGTTTAAGGGTGTGATCGTTCGGTCTCTACCTTTCTTTTTAGTCAAACCAAGGTACCCCCCCGGTTCCAAGCGGCCTTCTCCCCCAATTGTGCAGAATTGTACTCCTTTCCTCTCCCTGAACCCAACCCCCCGACCACCGACCCCCCACTTGCCAGACACCCCCCCTCTTGTCCCTGGGTAGCCCAAATCGTTATTTAGTCCCCTATCGTCGGGAACCTATAAGTGCTAAAACCAATCGCCGCAAGGCAGCTCTCCCCCATTTCCTCCACAGGACCAGCCCCTTGGTTCAACCTCTCTGAGTGTCCATTTCCCTCGGTGCGTCCTAAACAGCATCTCAATCCTCTTGGCATCCAAAAACTCCACTAACATATCGGACCCTTG
>Ga0179591_1219236_pt1 | contig 12620 bp, 13 predicted proteins | sample CZOMad2_1_08_16f_FD_182891 | JGI IMG/M metagenome (GOLD analysis project Ga0179591, IMG submission 182891) | Vadose zone soil fungal communities from Angelo Coast Range Reserve, California, USA - CZOMad2_1_08_16fungal (PacBio error correction) | ecosystem: Environmental > Terrestrial > Soil >... | reverse complement strand
TTTTTCGCCGATCAAGAGTGAGCTCTCCCAGATTTGATCGTGTTACACGTCTCGAGACCCTCGTCGTAGCACTGCAGACACAGCGCTTGAAATTCGGTCCCCGATGTATTTTTTTCCCGTGATTAATAGATTTTCGTAAGTTAGGGCCACCCTCTGCTAGCGTTTCCAGTCGTACTTAGTTTTATGTGGATGGTACCGTCTCCCATACCGTCGTTCTACGAGCTCGTCTATATGACTCCATGTCTCTGTCCCGATTTCCTTTCTGATGTCCCCTCCCCCCCATTGTTGTCCTCTCCCTCGAAACGTTTTTTTAAAGATCCTGCCTTTCGGGACGTGCAAGAAGCGAGGTTTACTTCTTTTTTTTCCTGTCAGTAAAATCAGAGACCTGTTCCGGATTCCTTTTTTCACAGGAAACATTTTTCGAGATAGCTCTTGTTTTACCAGTCTCTCCTGTATGTTTCGGCGCGTTTCTTCGTCCCCCTTACTTTGTGAAAGACTGAGAATCTGAGCGTTTTTTAGAATGTTCCAGAGCGCGCCGATAAGTGTGTCTTGATCTCCGCCCCCTGTCCTTCGCGCATTCATGGTCCTTACATTAACGTTTTCCCCCTTCTCCCCTCATCTCAGTTCTTCTGAGATGAGACGGTCCCCAGTTAGACTTAAGCTCGGTTGGAGATTAGTGGTCCTCCCCCCGCGCAATTGTACATGGCTCTTCTTTGACCCCCTTTCGAAGTCTTTTTCGTATTCCTGCAGAGTAGCAAAGTAGATTTTTTCCTGAGTCTCTCTCCTCTACGTAGGTTTCAGCTTCTGGAATCTTACTCGTTTCGAGCCATGGATCCGGTATTTTTGCTGGCGTCTCCTGATGATTATTTCGCTATCTGTTCTTTTTTTTTTATTCCCTACCTTCCTTTTTCGTTCTCCATAGACAATCGAATTACCGTGAGAGTACACTAAGAAGGAAGACGGGTGTCTACTATTCTTTCGAACTCATTTTTTTTTTTTTTCCTCGTCCCCGTTATCTTCCTTGACTCCCTCCGGATTGGTTCTCCTCTGATCCGGAGCGACCTCTTTTCGTCGGTTTCTCCTCATATTTGAGCCTCGGTTTTGTCGTGACTATTATTGACGATTCCACTGGTGGAGATTTTTGCCTCTGAAGGGTTTCTTTTCCAGCTATGAGCCGGTTTTTCGGTTATCACTTTTCCCCCGCCGAGATTGCGTCCGGCATCGCTTTAAGCTGTTCTTTAGTCTTCTCGTTAGACGTTATTTAACTTAAGCTTTTTAGCTCTAAAAGAATCCCGGTCCCAGACTGTGATTGTTCCTCGCTCCGAGGCTCGGCGGCCCCGGTTTTTTTTGATTCAAGTCTCACTCTCCCCTCTGACCGTTTTTCTTTTAAGTAGTTTTTTCTAGGATGGCTTTTCGGCCTCGGTCGCTCCCGCCTCCTATTCCGCTTCTTGTTCCTGAATACGTTGAATTTGATCTCTTTTACCTTTTCCTCGCAGTTTGTTTGACACCCCTTGAAGTTCCCTACATTCCCCCCTACAAGAACTTTTCGTGTGGCGCTTTTTGATTGGCTTAACCTTTTTTTTCTTAATCAAAACTCAAAAAGGGAATGGTAGAGGTGAATTTTTTTTTTTTTTTCCTCCCCGATTCGGATCCTTAATTTTACGCCTTTTATAAGATGTTCTCCCTTTATGATATTTTATCTGACTTAGGCCCTTGACGTGTTCCGGATAGGCATGTAAGTTTTCTCCCCTGCTCTTCGATCATTACCCAAATCTCGATAGGAGGACAATCTCATTCTCCTCACGGTCGCTTGTGTGTTTAGTCCTTATCAAGAAAGTAGGGCTTGTAAGTTAAATCATTTGACCCTCATCGCGCTTGTATCTATCCTCTTAAAGATTTTTTCTTCTGGTACCTTTGAGAGGCGCTCCTCCTAGAAAAGGGCGTAGGTCCTTCTGCAAGGTTTGCAGATCACCCCCTCCGGTCCTGTCGAAATGATCAGTATTTTTTGCCTTTTTGCTTCGCAACTGGTATTTTAATCTCTTGAATATGTAACACGGGCTTTCTGAGAAGTCTAGATTCCGGCTGATTCTCCCTGGGGTTTTCTCTTGAGTCTAGTGTTTTTTTCTGCATCCCTCGACCACCGGGCCCTTTCTGTACCCGACCCCAACTTCCTCGTTGTCATCTTCACCACCTTTGACCTTCTCTTTTGAACCCACTTGGGGCAGCTGAGCTTCACTGGAGTTTTTTTGAAAAGACTGCCGCAGCTCCTGTCCCATCTTTTTTTTCAATAGACTGACTTTTCCTCCGGGATCAGTAATACGGACCCCTCTTATCAGTTATTCACAAAAGAAAAATGAATCGACTTTTTCTTTAGCGATTGTCTCTACGTTTGTTATTTCCTTCCTCGCGCAAAGTTATTTCTCCCAGTGAGCCCCTACGACGCTCATTTTCGCCTTCCGCATACCTCGAAGCTATCTCGTCCTTCCCTACGTGGCCAGGGCGACTGAGCACCTTACGTCTGATGAAGATCCAGTTGCCCCTAGTATTGCAGGGTTGTGTATACCCCTTCTCGGTCGTAAGCACGCGCTGAGTAGATTGGAGACGTAGCTGGGTTTTCCAATTCAGTATCAATCAATCCTGGTACTAGTAAAGAGGTTTATTACTTCGTGACTGAAACTCTCGAAGGCCTAATAACCTTTAAACCCGCAGGACCCCTGGTGCACATCCCTAGGGAGACTATACGAGAGCTCTTCCTGCGCTGTTTCGATTCTATAATTTTTTTTCCGCGAATCTCTCGCGCGGGACGTACATTTTTCGTTTTGAGTACTCGTTCGCAGCCTGCCAACTGTCAACTTATTCTCAAAAATTGTTTTTTTTTTAAGAGAGTCTTTCCGATCTCTCTACGAGTACTCTAAGTTAACTTCTCACCGAATTCGGGGGCGATCGCTGAAAGTGAGGCGATCTAGAGTTTGCCCCAGATAGCTCCCGGAGAATCGATGGTTGGCATAGGATGCGATTTTGTGGTATCCCCAACAGGATGCCCCTCCATCTTTCCTTTACGAGACCGTCCCTTGGACCTTTTTTTTTTGTTGTTGTTTTGTTCTTACTTTCTCCGGATGACGGGCGTAATCGCTTTTCACATAAACTTTTCCCAACGCGCCGCAAGCTCGCCATGCCATCTTTCTCTTTTTAACCGCACACGATACTTTCGTTTTGCTGATTGCGCTCTTCGATATCCCTCTTCTTGACCTAGCTTGACACGTTCCCGCGAACAGCTAAGATAACCGGAGGAATCGTCTTCTATTCTCTGAGCTTTTTCACGTTAAAAAACCTATAAGTCTAACCGGGAATCGAGCTTATCCACTCTGTCCACTTAACCTCTCGCTGTTCTTTTAAAATCTTGATCCCCATTTCTCATAGGATCGCCCCCGCCGCCTACAAGTTGTTGTTTATCACCCTTATTCCGACTGTCACGGTATTACTTTTTTCTTCCTGCTGCGCGGTACGGAGGGTTGTTTCCCTCAGAAGACCCCACCTCGTATCTATTATACTTACTTTTATCTCAACTGCCCCGTTGACCCCCAATGGCCCGCCTCAACACCTCGCCGTCCGCTTTTGATGACTTTAAACCGATTGATCGCCCTTGACTCTAATAGTTTGCTGACATCCCTCCTTCATAGAACGAGAAAGTTATTCCTGCTGAAATCAGTCCCATAAATGTAAGGACGAAGACCCTTCCTTTTCTTTTAGAGGTTTCTGGGGGCGATGTCTGTCTTTATTCCCACATAACTGTGAAGAGAAGAGGGCACACTTCGTACACTGAGTCACTTCGGTAAAAACTTTTACACGAGCATAGGCTGATACCAGTCCTTGCTTGTGCTAAAGGACTCGTTAACTACTGGTGTATCCCCATAATAACCTTCTATAGCAGTCCAGAATCTACTGTCATCTTTATCCCCCCTAGGTTCCTGTTCACTAATAAGGAAACTGTTTCTCCGGATTATCTCCGTTAACATCGATTCCCTTTTCATTTTTTTAATAATACTGCTTAATAGGAAAATGGGTCTGCTTTGCTTTTTTCCAGCAGTCCGAGCAATCTCCGGTTCTTTATTCGCGTCGATTTTCGAGTCTTTTTTGCAAGCCGTCCTCCTACCCCTATCCAACTCTCTGGCCAGCGCTGACGGTGTAAAACGAGCTCCTCTAACTGGACTAGTGGCGTAGTCTTTTCGCGACTTGCTCTCGAGCTTTTTTTATTTCCTGCGCGCCGTTTTTTAGAGAACGAGATGGTTAACTTTCTTCCAGTCGCGAGTTCCCTTTTCCCCCCCCTCTTTTTTTTTTTTTACCTGTCTTTCATCACTCTTGCATCTAACACCCCCCTGGATTTTTATTTTTTATGAGCCTGCTACTACGTCACGCGGCGATTACCTCCTCGGAGTTTATTTTCCCTCTGTAGAATATTGATTTCTTTTTTGGATGATTTTTGAGTTTTTGAGTTGTCAGTTGCTGATAGCGCCGCTTTGATTATCTTTCTCCAATTTCCCGTGGAGCCCCGGTTGTTTTCTTATCCAAGCGAGCTTTTACCAGAACCAACTCCCCATTTTTATTTTCAGATTTCTGTCGGGTTATGGGAGGACTATGCCCTCTTCTTCGTCCACGTCCCCCTTCTGCTCATTAAGTTCGACTATCCTCCGCCGAGGTCGTCATTTTGCATGGTGATCAGACCCGGACCACCCTTTAGCATCGTCTCCCGACACGTTTTTCTTTTTCTTTATTTCCATTTACTTAGCATCACTTTGTCTTCCAGACGAGGAGTCCAAGTCTATTTTAACGCGAAGTTTAGCGGGTGCCACTCTCCGGATTTTCTTTTTTCTCCCCCAATTTATTTCCTTCTCATAGAGATAGTCGATCCAGTGTTTTACAGTGACCTTCTGCAAGCTCGTTTCAGCGGAGCACCCTTCTCTGACGTGGTGATTCCCTTCCACCCCGGCCTCTGCTTTGCCTTCAGCACTTCGTATATATCTTAGCTAGACCCTCTGCCACCAGGAAAGGAATCGTTTCTCGTCGAAACTCTCTCGGTACCTTCTTTCTTCTACCCTTTTATTCTCAGTCTCGTATTCCTTCGTACAGTTGATATAAATGCTCTGTTGCGAACGAAGTATTCGCCTTCGGCGCTATTAGTGTTTTTTTCTTTTAATAAGACTTCAAACTTCTCACCCATCCTAATAACTTCATCTAAGCCGCTCCTTTTTTGAGGGTCGTAGCATATGGTTGGATCCTTTTTGCCGCGTAACAATTCTTTTTTTATCGCTCTCTGAATCCTACTCCCCCTTCCCCTCGAACTTAAGTGTCAGCGCTAGAACTCTTTTTTTTTCGCGATTTTCGCGACCTACGTCTCTGACTCCCTGCTTTCCCTGACTTTTTCTGGGTCAGGGCTCGTATGAAACCCCCTACTGTTTATGTCCTCTTTCCTCACAATGCGTGGACTTATCTTCAACTCTAGCTTTTTCTGCCTTTCCCGTTTCTTCGAATTTCTCTTCTGATTTTACGCGGATATGTCCCCCCGAGGTTAAGGTACTTTCTATCCCGATCTTCTTGAGGAGCGCTCGCGCGCACCATTGTAGAATCCCCGTTCTTTATTCTGGAGTCTCTTTTTTGCTCTCTTCCGGCCTTCCCCATAAGATGTTACGAAGGCTTTGAGCGCCTCTTCCGCACACCTCTCTCTTTTGTTCGCCTGCTCACGTTTCTTCTCGTTAGTTTCCTAGGATTCAGAGTTTTTCTACGGCTCTCGCTGATTGATCGAGAACTGGATTCGCTACTCCCCGTGAATATTCCCTACTTTCCCCATTTTCTTCTCTCCCTCCTCTGAATTCCTGCGTTTTTCGCGTTTTCTGACCTTGATACTGCTGATGAATGACTTACGCGACCCTGCTCACTCCAGCTTGACCCCTTCGCCTCTTTCTAATCCTCATAAAAGTTTTATGACATCCTCCCTAGATTGATTTGGACTTCGTTTCGTGGGCTAATTCACGTGTAAACGAATATCGGTTTTTGAGCAGAGGCTTTTCTTTCCGGCCCTATCCATCTATCTCTTCCAAATCCCTAAGTTTTAGAGAAATCTTTCTTCTTCCTCCCTGATAACTATGAATATCACACGTTCTGCGTGGTACCCATTTCTCACCCGTAGACCTGTCTGCGACTTAGTCCACTAATCTTGTCTTTCCTATTCAGGGACTTACAGAGCCTCCGGTCTTCCTTCCCTGCATCGAAAAACACCCCTGCGTTGTAAGAGAAGTTTGGCGTGTATTAAGAAGTAGTAGGGCTAGTTTCCCTCGGCTTGAGGTAGTTCCGCTAACATCCTCGTAATCGTCCCTGGGAAATCCGATTTTACGCTCCCTCCACAACAAACTTTGAACCGACCCTTCCCCCGTTTCCTGGACTTAATATACTAATGCATCCCTGCGATAGGATCTGATATTAGAGAAGATGAAGTGTCCCTCATTACCTCACGTACATGCCGATTCGACTTTTCCCCATCTAGCCCTCAGCTTGATGCAGGAATTATAAATGTTTCGTCCTTAGTTCTTCATTCCTCGAAATCTTTCTTTTTTCATGACTTCGTTTTCCTAGCTCGGCTGCTGGAGAGTAAGGCACTCTTCCGCTCTCCTGGGTTGAGCGCTGTTTCATCCCGATCCTATTATCGAATGGGAAAGGGAACACTCGGTCTTTTTATAATGCGTACAGAGCCCTAATCTAATCCCCTTTTCTTAGCGTATTTCAAGTACTTTTCGTGCGCCTTCCAGCTTAGTTGATACGTGGAGAATTCATTCTTTTTCTATGACTGCCTTTTTTCATTGGGGCTCTGGAATTGTACTATCCCTATAGTTACCACATCGGGTTCGATTTTTTGGTCGCAGCAGCTTTCGCCAATTCGACCCATCGGGACATATGCATAACTTTAGAGCGAGATATTTGAAGGCAACAGGGCTAGATTGCGTTTTCGTCTTTCCAGTTCTTCTTTCTTACTTTTTCATCTTCCCTTTGTACTCCTCTACGATATCTTCTTCCCGTGTGTGACACCTAGCACCTTTTTTTCCTGTGACGCTCTGTAGCTCGAGCGAAATGTTTTTGCCCCTTGCTTTTAGGAACCTTCAGCCGTCTTAATAGTCGATCCACGTTTTGCTCTTCGTGCGCAAATCCCCGTGGTGACCTTTCTTCGCTTTTCCTGAGTTCTTCCCGACTAGTAGAACTTTTCCTTGGAAGCTACTCTCTTCTCCGTCTGCTGGTACTGAAGTCATTCAGAAGTTGAGGCTTACCTAATTTTGAGGCCCGTTTTTTTGAAGTGATCTTTCTTCGTGCTTTCGTTGAGTCTTATCTGAGATTCGAGTCTTCGGCAACTATATTCTTTCTTTCGTATCAGTCTTTCCGAAGCGTAGCTTTTTTCCGTTTGGTTCGCACGAAGTTTACGAGTATTTTTCCCCCTTCACGGACTTGGGTCTTTTTCCCCCTGCGTTCTTGCGCCTGAGTTACTGTAAGGCCCTGAATTCCCCGCGACAGTGTAGACGGTCCAGAGTCAGAGTTCTGCGTGTGACGTTCCTCTTACTCCTTCTGATATACTTTTGCGGTTCTTTCGACATGTAAAGTGCTTAGAGGTTGACGTGTACTTGACTTCCTGTTTGGCCCATCCCCAGTCCAGTAGCCCCTCCATTGCCCTGTTATGGGTTGGAACCTCTAGGGTGTGTCCCTTCCACACCAATTTAATCTCTTCGGCCTATCTCCAGCTTTTCTACTTTTTTGCATTGTATTAGCCATTCTGTCTGTTCTCGCTGACTTCCCTTTTTCCCTTCATTGGGAAGCAGAGTAGAATCCTCGCCGAGTAGCCTCGCCTTATCGCTGCGGAAGTCTCTTCCCCTTTTCTGCATCTTTTTTCCTTGGTTGTTTTTAAGAGCCCCCCTTAGAGGATCATTTTTGTGAAGTAAATTCCCGCAGATTCATTACTTAGAGGTGTTTTTCGTGTATTTTTCTGAATGTCGCTTTTTTCACCCAGTTTAGGTTCCCCCCGCGATATAACAGTTATCCCTCTCTTTTTTCGACTTCAATCTTCTATCCCGTTTCGAGCTTGGACTTGAGTTTATTTTTTCTATGCGTGCGATCCCCTTTTGATTCGTGCCGATAGTACGCTCTCCTTTCTTTCTCCCAGGATTTGCTCGCTGCTCGCGTTTTCCTTGCTCTTCTTTTTGGCGAATTTTTCTTTTTTTTTCTGCCCACCTTGGAGGAAGCTCTTCTTCAACCTTTACCACTGCTTTTAAGCATACGTCCGGTTTTAGGAAACCGTGGACACTCTTGAGCACGCTATATTGATCTTCCCCAGCTCCTTTTCAGCAGGGCTGATTATTACGGGTTCTCCCTCCCATCTACTTATTTCGTAGCAAAGCAGAAATTTCTCCTATCGTGACTCGTGAGAAAGAGTTCCTCCTTTTTTCTGACGGTACTCCAGCCTTTTTTTTAATCGGAGTCAGATACTTCGAGACCGATTTCTAACTGCTGACCCTTTAGGAAGCGGAATGACACTTCCAATACCTCTTCCTGGTCGAAGCCGCTGAAGTCGATCTCCCCAGGTTGCCTCCTGAGAGACTTATGCACTGACCTCCTCTTTTCTCCCCCCTCATAAAGAGGCTATTCTCTTTTTGATTTCAGTTTCCCCCCGAAGAGGTTCCTCCTGAACGTTCTTCCTCTTGGTGTATTTCTTGTATTTTTTTTCTTTTCAGGTAGCTCGTTCCCCTATCCTTTGTAATTTTTTGGTACCTCCGATATTTAGTCTTCCAGGTTTTAGGAAAATCGACGCCATCGGTTTTACGCCTTCTTCAATTCAAGCTTCTTTCTCCTCGTGTTATTTTATTCAGCGTTCTTTTACAGGCCTCTTCCCCTACTGCGCTCATCTTCCGAGAAAGCTCCTTATTCACCGATTTCCTCCTTTTCTTAAGATTTTTTTTTTTAGACGAACGCTACTTCATCTCTGGGCTTAGATGATTTCTGCCTCAGTTTGTGGAGGAGTCGTACTCTCCTTCCGTCCTCCGGATACTTTTTCACTCCCTTCTCAAGTTTTTGTTTTTGAGACATCTTTGCAGGTACTTACCACTTCTAGCACCCTGTGTACCCTCCTCCGATATCCCCTCGTATTGCACCCTCCTGATTTGTCAGCCCCGCGTTTTTTCGCGTATCAACCTCAGAAGCTAACCCCCCCCGTTGGTGCTATCGTTTGCACTGGTCCGGCGTTTATCCGCGTGATTTTTGCTTTCCTCCTTCTCTTGATTTTTGATCTGTCTAATCTATAGCTGACTCATTCTACTTGAATAGCGGTTTTTTCCCCGAGTTAATTTATCTGCCCCGACTCTCTCCCCGTTCTTACAGAGGACGACGCAGGTTTTGTCTTGTGTTGTTTTTCCCGAAGAAGCTCTTCAAGTCATGACGAACCCCATATTTTTTTTACGATATTCGTTGCCCGCCATTAGTTTCCCCCCCCTCTCTAACCCCCATGAGTCCAGAGAAGAACCTACCGATGTGTACGCCCCCCCCTTCCCCCTTTTGATATACGCTTTTTTCACCCCTCAAAATGTCGAATTGAGTATGACATCTACTTTAACGGCCAGTTTTGACGCACTTTCGCTGTTTTTAGAGCGGTTACTTATGAGCGTCTTTTTCTTCCTCCAGTCCTTGAGTTGCTTGGACACTCGAAGACCTACTCGGCCTCCCCCTTAAACGCTCTGCTTCGCTTCCATTTTTCTTTTTTAAGTATCCTGCTCTTCTGACCTTTCCTTTCCGCGCTCGGCGCCTGAATATTTTCCAGATGCTCTTTCGATTTCCTCGTGTTTCCCTTTGTTCTACTTCGCTCGCGTTCCATCCTGCTTCCATGTTTGCCTTTTAGTCTTTATTTTTCTGTTTTCTTCTCCCCCTTTTTCCCTTTTATATATCCTGGCTCACTTTTTCTCCTTCTTGACTGTAGCTAGTCTAAAAAAAAAAAAAACGTCCTTCGAAGAGCTGCCCGCTCCTTGCCATCACGCCTCTCCCCCCCCTTTTTACTCTCCTATGACCAGGAACGCTGATTTTTTATTGGCGTCGCTTCCTCCCGACAGCTTGTTAGTCTCTGTTGCTTAGCGAGACACTTGATTTGCGCTCCCCTTTCCCATTTCCCCTCTACATTTTTTTTGGCGTATTCAACTTCATCCATACTTTTGATTTTGCCAACAACCCGGCAGCCTGGCATCTTTTTTAGCTGATAAGTCACGCCGGCTCGACTTTTCTCTCGGCGTACGTTGGTCGCGCGCAATCCATGGACTTCCTTCTTCGGTTTCTCTCTTTTTCAGAAATCTTATTTCCATCAGCCTCGGGCTTATCTTCTCCCATTTTCTCCCGGGTTTGAAGTTCCAAGAAGCTTTCCCTCCCAATCCAAGCTAGTCGTTTTTTCTTTTTTTTTTACTTACGTCCCCCAAATCTTTCCCCCTGCGCCACAGGCCCAAACCAATCGTGATGCTCACGTTTTTAGTATACTGCCTGAAGAGCATAGTTCTCTTTTCCCCCCGATTTCGACTGAAACTTCCTCGCCCCCACTCTTTCTTTCCCCTGTTTCGCGGGGCATCATTTACTCCATTTCCCGAGAGACGACATGTCTTTTCTCTTTCCGAGCGTTTTTTTTTCATCATGAATTTCCCATTCGGGCCTCCCCCGGGACGGTTCATACCCGCTATACAAACTGAGTACGGTTTCTGTAACCTCTGTTTCCATTTTTTGTAGAAAAATATCAGGTCCTGAAACATAGCGGCCTGCTCTCGACTGGACCGAGCCCCTCCCGTCCGTCTTTTTATTTCCAAGGCTTTTAAGGCCTCTCTTAGCCACCAATATCAGACGTATATCTAAACAGGATGGTAGAAGAGCCACCCCACTGTAGCTTTGATTTTCTTCCCTTAATGGGTTTGAGAGTAGCACTTTATACCTTATCCTTCTTTTTTTTCGTTTCACAGAGTTCCCGCCGACAGGTTCGGGCTCCTGATTCTGGGTCGAGGGTCCGATGTTCTTTTTTTCTAACATGGTTAACGATTTCTCGGCGTAAAAACTGAGCCCTCTTGACGATTTAGATCCATCCCGTTCGTCCATGTTCCGCGATTCCCTCTTTTTCCTAGAAGACCCAAAAATTCCTTTGAGACTCTGTCTCTTCATCCCGGTTTCTTAGCCTTTCTTATTTTGTTTTTCTCTTTTCCCCGACCCCTTTTGTTTGACGACCCTCCCCATGCTTTGCTCCCAGCTTTCCAAACGAGAGAGGGAATTGCCCTTTGACGTCTGCCTTCCGCTCCCCTTCCCACTGCGGACGGGCTTTTCCCTTCCCGAGGTTACCGGGACTTCGCTTCATTCGGGATTGACGCTCGTCGAGACACTTTCGCTTTTGCGCGTTCGCTTCTCTTTTCGGCTGCAAATCTTCACGCCCAGATAGCTTTCTAGCGTTGCTCCTCCTGCTTTTTCTGCGCCCTTAGCGTCTTTAACTCTCGCCGTCCTTTTCCGGTCGGCCCTTTCCGAGTACTATCTCTCTCCGCTCGAGGACCACTCGGTCCTCTTCTTTTTTCGCGTCTCGCCTCTTTTCTTCCCTTCCGAGTTCGGGTTGACCTCTTCTACCGCTTTTTTCCCGCATCTTTCTCCTCGTGATACCCCCCCCCCACTTGCGCTACGTTGACATTGTTCCCTTTTTTTTCCATTCGCGCTTTTTTACCTTCCCTTCGCTCTTGCTTTGACTCCGGCTCCCTCCTTTTTTTTTCGCCCTTCCCCTATCTTGCTCACTGGAGCCGATATTTCCCTTACAGGTTTTTGTCGCTATTCTTCTTCGCAGTGTACGCCGTGCTTCCCCCCTGAAGAGCTTTTCCCTTTTGCTATCACACCCCACTCAATCCCTCCTTTTTGTCGTCTTTCCTTTTTCAGGTTTCCTCTTGGTTCACAATGCCACCGCTTCCTTTCTGACGTTTTTCTGCCGAGTTTCGGCTGATCCAAGGTATTTTCAGGCGCTTCGACTCTTTTTTTCTGTGGCTCCCTAATTTGCCTGAAGCGGTTCTCGACTCAATCGCGATCTCCTTCCAATTTCGGTTCGTTCCTTCCAGAGAGGTCATATCTCTTTTGTCTTTAATCTCTTGATCCTTTTTTTTACACGTCTTCAACGGACGGGTTCTTATCTCCGCGTGCGCTTTCCTCCACGCAGTCTGTTGAGGTGTGAGGAAGACTTAGATCATTCGACCTCGTCTCGTGGGAGAGGATCCTCCACGAGCTCGGTCGGAAGTCGAAGCTCTTTCTTCCTTCGTGGTTTTTCCGTAGTCTTTACCTCTCCTTCGGGCACCTGGAATACCCTCTTACACAGTTAGAATAATTCAGCCGGAGCGAGGCTTCCTTCTTCAAAGTGAGACTTCAATCTTCTTTTATTTTGTTTTTATCGTCTATCATTTGTGATCGCGAGGTTTGTAATATTTTATTCCAGAGCCACGTAGACAGTGTTTAAGAGAGTTGTTTGCGACTGCGGTTCGAGAGCTGCGAGTTTTCTTTCCTATGCGTCGCCTTAACCAGGGGGCTTTTGCGTTCTTTCCTCTTTC
>Ga0179591_1365680_pt1 | contig 12621 bp, 7 predicted proteins | sample CZOMad2_1_08_16f_FD_182891 | JGI IMG/M metagenome (GOLD analysis project Ga0179591, IMG submission 182891) | Vadose zone soil fungal communities from Angelo Coast Range Reserve, California, USA - CZOMad2_1_08_16fungal (PacBio error correction) | ecosystem: Environmental > Terrestrial > Soil >... | reverse complement strand
TTTTTTTTGGGGGGGTTCTGGTGGTGTGGGGGGGGGGGTGGTGGGGGTTTTTTTTTTTTGGGTGGTTGGTGGTGGTTTTTTTTTTGGGGGGGGTGAGCCTTTGTACGAGATTTCTTTCTAAGCCGTTCTGGGACTGTCCCTTGACTTTTGATTCTTTTCTTTGTCTTCCCTGAGTAAATTTACTCGCGTCTTTTTCTTTCAGATTAGGGCGCGCGGGTTTTTGTGTCAACACCGGACCAGGTTATCCGCACGTGTTTTTGCAGTGTTGTTCCCTCGTGATTTCTCCCTTCACATACCAGTCCGCCGCATCTGGTTTAAGTATTTCTCGCTGTTAACAGTGCCCGTTTCCTAAAGTTCCTATGGATTCTCGGCGAGAACCCCCCCCGAGCCCGACCTTTATCACGTTCTTTTTTTAGCGATCCCTCTGCCTACGGAGGATTCGCCCTGTTTCGAGCAATAACCCGATTTTTTTATTTTTTTCCTTCTGACGCCGTAGGGACAGATTTTTTGCCGTCGCATCATAGACCTCGGGATAACCAACTTGACCGTGCTCTCTTCCACGGGTCTTTCAGTCCGAAACGCTTACGGATGCATTAGTCGGGAAGAAGTATCCTTGGATCGAATTCCCCCGCCGAATCTACACCTTAACCCCTTTTAGGGAGGGACCCTTTTTTCCAGAAGATCGGTCGCCTTCATGTTAAGTCACAAAAGTGTACCTAGTACATGTCCTAGAATCGGTCGATTCAGTCTCTGGATTAATTGACCCCTATAAGTTAATAGCATCCCTTCTTTTTTCCCAAGCTTGAGAAAAGCGCAAACTCTCACCTTTGTGTACCTGCTTGATTTTGTAGCCTCCACCCTTTATGACGGGGTTTTTCCTCTTGTAACGAGAGAGGACCCTTCTTGTCCCTGAGGGAACTCCTAGGGGTATGAAGGTTGGAGGTCGGATATAGGATCTACTTTTTCCCCTTCAGTTCTTCTTCGACATTTGTGACCCTCTAGTCGGAACTAACTTTTGGTAGACCGACCCCCCCTCTGAAACTTTCGGCGTACCCTCTGGATCTAATTTGGGAACCGTTACAATTACTTTTTTAGAACCATTGGTCATCAGGGTTCTTCTGTGTTAATTGCCCTACAGGAGAGTGGTTCCTTTTCCTCATCACTAGGTGTCTCCCCTCTTCTCTCATCACTTGAGCCCCAACTTACGTGGGACACGATTTTTCTTCTTCCCGCCGCAGCACGAGGCGGTTTACCCGTTTTACGATTTGGAAAAAGTTTTACCCCCCTCTTTCTTTCCTTCTAGTGGCTCCTTTCGATTTTTATTGCTGGAAGTCTTATGCGGGGTATCAAGAACAGCTCTTTTCCCCCCCCGTATTAAGGCCGTTTCGAGGGGTGGTGTAGCTCCAGAGACGCGTACGCTAGCCTCTTCTTCCCCAGCCGGCCCGAGCCCCCGTCTCAGCCCCCCTCTTCAGGAAGTTGACTTTCCCCACGATTTTCAGAGCACCGCCTCCCCCATGGGACGCTATAGTTTGAACTCAGATGACTAAGACCTTTTTAATCGAGTATAAGCTTCCCCCCCCTTTTCCCCTTATCTAGATTTTTTTTTTCCGATTAGATTTCCGGCCAGCCACGCGGCCCCTTACTGAGAGTGCCTCTTATCCCGTTCACTTCCGCAGCCTTTTCTTGTGAGCCCCGCGACTTGTTTCTTTCCACTATAAATCCTTTCCTACCCCGTTTTATCCAGAGGTGCGATAGTCCTACTAGAATAGACCTCTTTCCTAGCCTATGCCCTTGCTAACTTCACGCGGCTGCCCTGAGAACTTTACCTACAATCTTGTTTCCTCACGTGACTTCCCCGTGAGGAGACGATCTCGAGCCCCTGCGGCCACGCTCCCCTCCAGCTTGTTTCTTCACTTCGTTTTTATGTTAATTCCCCGGTGGGCGTCCCGCTATCGACGCCAGAGAGAAGGTTTCTCACAGCTCACGTTGGTTTCCCGCCACCACCTTTGTGCTGAATCGCGTGTGGATCCGTCCCGTATCCTTCGCGACCCCTTTTTCTCCCAAATGACCAACTTTTATCGGGTCTGTCCGTATTTTCTTTCCCAGGTCGGAACGAAGCGGTACGAAATTCCCCCGATACTGGTCTTAGCATGTCATCCCCCTAAGGAGTGATGGAAGGCGTGTCGATCCCAAGCCTTGACCTCCTCAACCTATGTAGTCTAAAGGGACTCTGTTCTTTTCTCCAATCCCAACGACTCCAGATTCAGCCCCGAATGATCCTTTCCCGTATCGGCTCTCAATATATCTATTTAATCATCACCCATTGTTGTAGAGATATTTTCCTTCTAGCTTTCCTTACCTCCCTGGTCTCGTCTATGTTTTTCTTCGGGATTCCTACAAACAACCGTCGTTACCTTCATCGTTTGACTGGTCAGGAGTCGGATAGCCACCCGCCAGTTTTTTCCCCCCCAAAACGTGCCAGTATTAGCCACCCCCGAAGATAGATTCTTTCTTTAAGTCCCGTCTGTCAGTTACACTGGAAGTTTATGAGGACACACCTCCAGATAGGGGAGAGATGGCTCCCTCGGAGGCCAGCCCACCTTTTCATCTCAAGTAGAGATCAGAGCACCCCCCGTCAAGTTGAGAGTTAGTAAAGGAGGATGTACCTGAGATTTCCCGGGCCCAAGAGGCGCGTATCCAGATTTAAAGGTCGAATCTAATGACATTTCCCGGTCTGTTGATGTTTCCATCCATTTTCCTCTCTCTCTTCCACGCCTATCCCCTATGCTCAATTCGTCAAGCCCCCCCCACCCTGCGGCCTCCACCTCCCTCACCCATCCTGCCACTTCTCTAATCAGCCCTCCTTTTCACTGCCCTTCACGCCCTCACACTCTCTCTTCTAATTACCTTTCCCTATCCCTCTCCGCCCCGCCCCCCCCATCTCCCCTCATACCTCCTCCCTTTTCTCATCCCTGCCCCCGCCTCCCCCCCTCCTCCTTCCCCCTTACGTGAAAGATGCACTGAGCTCCCCTCAACTTCCTCTCTTTTCATTCATCTCATCTACAATTTCTCCCTCTTGGGAACTCTCAGTATAGATTCCCAATTGAGCGTTCCAAGCATCGGCGTTCGCTTCCGTCCCCAGCCCGCTGCGTGAACCCCCCCGTCTTTTCTATCCCTACTCGATGTCCCAGCTGGTCCCTATTTGCTTCAACCAATAGAGCATTTTGTTTCTTGTTTTGTACTCGGGTTGTGACCGCTTATTTTTCCCAGTACCATCTAACATACCCGTGTTCGTAGATTTTTCTCAGAGGTGAGTCTCCACTTACACGGGTGAAGAGGTTCAGGTCACTGAACCATAGATAACCTGGCCTTTTTTTCCCTCTGCTTCGTTCTTGCTTACGACACGCCGACTCTTGCGTGATTCCATACCTGTGCGAGACGACGTATCTGCAGGCGACCGTGAATCGGTGCGGTCGAAGAACGTTTTTCCCCCCCCCCTGAACCGACTTTGATAGATCAGGCGCCCCCCAGAGACCATAAGAGGGACTCTCTTCAGAGACAGCTTCGACCCGTCCCTTCCAAAGTCAGGAGCGTCTAGCAGCAATTTGTGCCTCATCCCCCCCAGGTCGACTCCCCGGACTAAAAGTGCCTACGCCAGCTTGGCTGGGCCTGTTTTCTCATCTAGGCGCGATGTGTGCGGCGGCTTGAGATAACATTCTCGACTCCCTCCTCTCCCGTCGCTCTTTTCTCGCGTCGCTGAAATTTTTGTGACCTGTCTTTCCCTTAGCCCAGCATAAGACTGAGGGAGTAATGAAACCCCGTCCGACATGACCGTAGGCCCCGCGCCTTTTTCCTTTTTACCACCCCCGACGTTTCGCTCGCCAACCTCCACTGGTCGTTGTGTCGTTTTCACGTTTTCTTAGTACGACACATTCCGTCGGCAAGTAAAAACTCAAAAAGCATCATTCGCCCCTCCCCCCTTTACCATGGGGACAACTCCGACTAACCAGGGGTGGCCAGAGAGAGAACCCGACCTCAGAGTCTAAGGAAGAACCAGACCCCAGCCCGAAGCCAGAGTCGACCATAATCCGGAGCGATGTCTAACCCGGATAGGGATCCTGGACGGTGCCCCTTCGCATATTTAAAACTAAATCTTCAAGAACTCATGACCCGAGGCCCAGCGACCTTAGAGAACAGTCGAGAATCAGACCGGCCAACTATGTCTTTCTCTCTCTCCAGAGAAGGAGGGGCATTAACAGACAGAGGCTGAAGGACGGGGTCCTGGGTTCTTATTGTAACAAATCGGAAAGGTCTTTTCCCAAAATGTGGCGTAGTGAGTTCTCGTTCATCTAAGCCCCCGCAATTAAGTCAAGGTCCTATATTGCCACGCATGGTGCCCTAAATCTGAGCGGCGCCCTTAAAGCAGAAGAGTAGCACTTAGGACGATAGTTTTCTGAACTCCTTTTTCTTAGTATCTCGACGAATAAAACAGCATAGCGGTCTCTCATGATGCCCTTTTTCCCCCACCATCAATAGTAGACTTGGTGAAGCGCCCCCCTCTTCGGCAGTCCAAAGGCTCTGAAAGAGCAGTTCACTCCTGTAGAACTAAGGGTCCCCATGAGTGAGATATCCCTGACTCGACGGAGGTCTTTTTATTATAGGGTGGCGTCATAGTATGAAATCGGCCCCCCCCCCGGGCAGTGACAGTAATTTTTTTCCAGATTATTCAAACCTACCGCGACCCTTATCTAACCTCCCTTTTTGATATCCCCCCTTCCTAGACCCCTGGCGTGTCTTTTCATCTCACCTCCTGCGATCCCTTTTCTCCCCCCTACGTTTGGGCCTCTGGAGGAGACGAGGAATCCCGGTCGCTCAGGGCAGTCGCGTTAGGACCATGGTGATGGCTAGAGCGACAGCAGATACTGGTCGTAAAATAGGTTCTCGGTTCGACTCATCCGCCGGTGTCGAAGTACCCGGTCACCAGACGTATGTTCCCGAGAGATGCCGCTGATTCGGCTTTTTGCACCTGCCCGGTGGAGAATTTGGAAATAGTTTAGTTATGTGCCGTCGTCGTGAGCGGTACAGTTGCCGAAGATTCCTGAGACCGTTCATCCTCAGAGTATCCCCCACCCCCGAGCGACGCGACTTCCAACCTCTCGTCAGCGTTTTCTTTTTTCCCGGTTGGTTTTGCTTCTCGCCTCGGGCCTTGGACCTCGTTTTGCAGAATCCTCCCTTCGTCCCTCGTATTTTGAGCCGACGCATCTCATGTATTGTTTCCTCCTTTGCGATTTGCGCTGAGGATTTTCCGCATTACGTCTTCTCTTTTTGCACCCAGAGTCTTTCTGTTCGCCAGGGTTTTTTTTTTCTTTCCACTTCCCCAAGCTAGAACGACATTTTGAAACAGAGTGTCCATCTTCTCTTTTTCTCAGAAGACGCGGACCTCCAATGGGATATAGTTTCTTAGGCAGAGGAACACTGGCCATGAGAGCCGATTTCGTCCGAGTCAATTCCTCCACCTTTTTTCCCTTGATGGTCAAACTCTTCAGGTTTTCTTGCTTGTCTCCCTATGCCCTCTCTTTTTTTCCTGGGGGCAGATCTCGTTTTTCGATTCCAGCGTTTTTTTTAGGTCGTTACAGCCCCGTGTTTCGATGTCGTCCTTTTTCTTCCGGTCCGACCGTCATTTTCGGGTCTATCGTTCGATTAGTCTTCTGTGTAAGCATTGACGCCGACCAACGCAGCCCCCCCTCATTTGTGATGCTAATGAAACTCATCCGAGTTTCTGTCCTACCACTGGCCCTCCCTATTGAGAAGCCGTCCTTCGTCTTTCCCCGAAGGGACGATGTTACTTTCGCATTCAGAGGAGGGAAAGTCCTATTAATTATACACTAGAACCTGCTTCTTAGTCCATGATCTACTCCCCGGTGATACTTATGAAGTCCTTTGATCTTTTTGAAACCGTCACGAGGCCGCGTTTGTTCCCAAGAGTAGAGTTATTTCCCCCTCTAGGTATAGCTGCCCTGCCCAAAGTTAGGTGTCAGACACGCGTAGGATCAAGCAACACTGAGCCGCTGAGACAAAGTCCCTGATGCGATGAAATTTCCGCAGAGGAGACCACCGCCTCTTTCGGCAGGACGATTTTCTTAGATGCCGTGTTCTCGCCCATCACATATGCCCTTTTAGCTATCCCTCAGGACAAGGCGGTTATCGTCCCCATTCCCAGTATCGCGCAGACGAGTTCCGAAGCAGAGAGAATTCAAGTCCTTCCCCGAAACGTTCCCCAACAAGTCAGTCAGACTTTACATACAGAGACCTGCAGTTTGCTCTAAGAACCGCTTCCTTTAACGGTACCTTCCACTTTTTCCCCTATCTCGACCCCCAGTCGTCTGACGTAAGAGTTGAACAACTTGTGAATGGCACTCAGCATAGAGAGAGCAGCTACAGACCCCTCATTCGACTAGTCGAACGTGAAACTCTTCGTGCTAAACCATATGTATTCTTTCTCAAAGAGCCCCCTTATAGAAACTTTTTGTTTGAAGTCTCCAAGGGCAAGAGCCCCCCAGGGTATATAAGATGTAGTTGGAGACTTCCCAGTGAAGGTTAAGACATGTGTTCCCCCCTCGGGGACTTCAACGAAGAAAGATCAAATCAGGAGACCTGAGACGGTTGCCTCCAACGCATCGGGCGAGCTCGGATATGCTTGCACATCTCTTTTATTATTCCTCCCAAGGGGTTCTGGTGCTTTAGAGATTGAGTTGAAAAGTTTCCCTTTTCCTCATTCTACTACATGTTTCATTCGGCGGCTCCCCTTCTTGGAGGTAGCTGTTAGGACCCACCTTTACACCCAGCTTGGTATTGGGATGGTCCGGGTGGCCCCCCCGCGTCCACCTCGACGTTCTAAAGGAAACGCCCCCCGACGATTTTTCCGAGCATCCGCTCTTCGCTTGCCACGCGGCAATTTCTCCCCATTCGTTCGCCCGGTTTTTTCCGACTGAAGCGGCCGACGGATCACATTCCGATCCCCTAGCCCTCGACACCACCCGAGAGTAGAAGAACCCGTGAGATTCGGGGGCCACCGCCCGTCTCAGGACGAGCTTCCCCTCTTACCCTTACGCTCATAGAGACGTCAGTGACACGGAGACGGGATAGGATGACGCGGACATCACGCAACTTGCTCTTACCTGAAACCCCTCTCTTCTCTTCTCCGAGAACTAGGAAAAATTCTCCCCTGCGATGACAGTCCCCCACACCGCGTCGCGTTCCCTCCGAGCCTCTAGATTCCTCTTCCCGGGCTTTCGTCGACCCACAGCAGTACTATAGTGAGCCCTCTAAGTTTTCTAGTGTTTGACCTCCGACTACGGTCCGGTTTCTGGAGAGTTTCCGAGTAAGCCTTTGCTCTGACGACTGGCCAAAGGGATTTTAACGTACGATTCACGGTTTTGACAACGCAGACTTCTGCATAGGTATATTATGCTAGGTGCTCCCCCCAGCATTTTACCGATCTTAACTCCAGTGCTGATCGTCGCTGTTAGCCGTCAGTTGCCGTGACCGGAGGCATTTTATCTCACGGAAACAGCTCATGAGGCAACTAGCAGAGATCTTATTAGCTTAGACTCTCGAAATTGATTGAGAGGTTTCGAGGAGAGTCACCTTTGATTAGGTTCCTTTTCAGTGCCCCACCGAGATTTCAGGGACAGGGGAGAAGTTTGCTCTCGTAGATCTGGCTCTCCCTCGGACAATTTTTTTTCCCATAGTGGACACAAGGATTGACATAGGATAGACTCATTTTCTTCTTATGATTTTCCCCACAGGCTCGACAGGCCTTCAAAGGGAGGACGATAGATCCACGAGGTGTAAGACATCAATTTCTGCCGCGGTGAATACTTGCTTTTTTTTCTCTTTTTTTTTACGCTATTTAGCCTAGAATAGGCGTGATTTAAGCCGGGAGTGCTCCCAAGAGAGCCCCAGATGATAGGAGGCGAGCCAACGTACGCCCAAGATAGGAGAGCTGGATCTGCTGGTGCAACCACATTTATCTGATTCTGGCTGCCGCTGCTGAGCTACTTTTTCTTTTTCCGTCTGCTTACCCTCCTGTTCCTCGACTACGGCACTACAGATCGACCACGTTTTTTTCTGTCTCTCTACTCAAAAACGGAGCCCGAAACGCCACTCCCAAAATTCTCTACCCGAAATTTTCTAATGCTAAGGCCCGGAATCACCCCCCGGCGCTTTTAACGGTCTATTGAACCACTCTACAAAAGTTTACTTCGCCGATGAGTGAACTTACCCCCAAGTGCGTCGGGCGCTTTATTCAGCACTAGGAGATTACGAGATCCCTATAGAAGTTTATCAATCACTTGTGAGATCCCGAGATTATATAGAGTATAGTTGAAAGATGAAAGCCGCGTTAATTTTCCCCCGGAGATTCCCCCTTTGATTTGCCGATCTCGCGACGGCTGCCAGCTACATTGCCCGTGGCTTTCTTGATATAAGTTAAGTTTTCTGTCTGTTCCAGGAGCAACTCCTTTTGGCCTTCTCGGGTTTAGGCAAGAATTCTGACTGACTAGAGAGCGAAAGTGGGGCCTCCTTTCCGTGATTAAGCAACCTTTAGTAGAGGATGACTTCCCGATTCGTTTTAAACGCAAGGTAGTCCAGTTTGAGAAGCAAACGAGCGCAGGAGAGTCCCCTATATGCCGTGCACGGTCCCGGTCCCCGCCCCCCCCGAGGCGTTCCAGCGGCACGTGTCTTTCTTCCTCACCGGACGGCGATATCCCTTGATTACGTTGCCCAAGAGTCGTTATTCGGCGTGCTCCGATCCCCTTTCCTACATGGCCTTATTAGTCCCCGAGGATTTCGTAATATGAGTCCCTATTTTTCCCTCATGGTTGGTGGTTTGCTCCGCCGGTGTCTTTTGAAGTGGTCGAACTAGGTCGCGAAGGCCCCTAATCACGGCTTAGGTAGGTTTTGTAGGAGCGATAGGAGCGGATCCCGACCCCCCTTGCAGGATCAATGCAGTCTATCATGGTCCCGTTTTCTTCCGCAGCCGGGCTCCGCGACAGGCCCGTTTTCGTTCTTTGCAGGCGAAGATTCCTGTATGGACGCGCGTTACCCCCCTGCTTGTTTAGGAGACTAGAAGTACAGTTTCCTGTTCGATGCTCCATACAATGTTGGGTCGCGACGCTCTTTCTGGACGATTGGCGGCTTGTCCCTTAGACACTTTATCGGGCGACCGGGACGCTGACCTTTTTTTCCCGGATTCTATTTGCATTTAGGCCCCCGTTCAGACGGTTCCGGGGACTCCCGCTCCATTCCCTAGCCTTCCATGAACAGCTGAATGTTTCGGATCTTATTGTCCTCGAGCACCGGATTTCTGTTGAAATGAACGAAGCCCCAGATGATCCCTCCCTAGTCTATCGACTAGGAAATTCCTAGTAAGACCCCCCCCCTCTAAACACTTGATAGTCAAAGGATGGTAGCCGACCCATCCCCCGGTTTTAGACTGAAGAGGTCAAGCCTTTTTTCTGGCCTCCCTGAGAGCATTAAGGCGGATTAAGAGCTGGCCGGTCGGCGGATAGCGACCTTCTTCCCCTTGGGCTGCCTAGGTTTTTTATACTGCGCGTACTCCCACACCGGCCCCGCTTTCCCCCCATGCTAATCGTGGGGTTTCCTTTGCAGGCTTTCGCCGCCGACGGTCACAGCGGATTGGCTTACGGCGGTTCATTAACTCGACGCGCTTTGCCCATCCACTCCACCCAGCATGAGAGCTCAGGTGAGCCAGTATATCGGGGACCGCCTCCGCCACGGTTTCCAGTGCTGATCCTTCACCCCTCTCACGTTTACCGATTCTCTAGATCGGGCTGCACTGGTTCGACCTCGGATAGTGGTAGTTTTTCGCGAGACGCCGCCCAGGTCGCTCGGCTTCCCCGTAGTTTTTTTTTCGCGCGTCCTCGAGCAGGAGTGCTTTTTTTATGCCTGCGTCATTAGTCTCACGTTTGCCTCCCGCAGGTCGTTCTTCGCCCAGTCGTTGATTCAGATCCTTTATATATAAGGACGCTAAAGAGATTGTACTTATTTTTGTAGTCCCCCTTCATTACCAGCGCATGCCTTGGGATTTGACTATGTTCCCCCCAGGTTCGGAGAATGACCGTGCGGAATAAGGGAAGAATTTTTCCTTCGGAGTTTCATACTACGCAGAAACTTTGCAAGTGTACGAACGTCGATGCTTTCAGTCTGAATCTTTGACAAGGTACCCTCCGCCCCGAGAAAAGGTCCTTGGGGAAGAGACGTATACTTTTTTCCGTAGGCCGGGAACCGAAAACCCTAGAACTCCCCTAACATGAGGGGATTCCAGAGGACCTTAGAAAGGTTCTCCTGGGTTAGTCGATTCGAGGCAGCAACTCCCTTTCTTCCAGTTATACGACCCGATGCCCCCCCGTAACCTCGTGAGGTTTCTCTTCTGTTTTTGAAACTGGTAGCGCCTCGTTTTCAAGGTCTTTCTTTCCGACTCCGTGGCACTTGACTACTCGTGTTTTTCCGATAGTCCGGTTCTGGAGCAGACCCCATGCCGAGACGAGATGTGTTTGTGGGAGTGGCGAGCCAACAGTATCCCACGTAAGCACCGGCGGAGAAAGGGAATTCAACTGTGAACGACTCCCTTCCAAGCGGGACCAGCAAGCTTACTCCCACCATTATGATATTCCTCTGTGTGGAGGCCGGGTTTACTCTCCCCCCCCCATCAGTCTAAGACGAATTGTGGTGGACTTTTTCATCTCGATGTTGTAGACATTACTCTCTGACTCGCTATAGCATGGGAAACGCCCCTTCCGCGTCACTAGACCCCTGGCGTTAAGTTCTATGACACTCCTTCTGATGGCCTGCCTTTTTTTGCTCAGCGACGACCTCCTGCCATTTTTTATTCTTCTCCCGCACGGACACCTCGCTTCGAGCTCACCGCTTTCGCCCTGACTTGACCACGTACCTCGGGCCACCATTTATCGCCAGTTGATGTCTTCGTTTTATCTAATGAGAGAGACGACCCATTTCTCTTACATCTCCTGCATATCTTTAAGCCCTAGTCTTTCCCCTCTGGGATAAAGCCCCCGAGTTTTAATACGGTATTTTCTCGCTGGGACCAAGAATTCTCTCTGATCGCCTAAGTTCTCCCCAAACTTTCCTCTCATCTCCAGTACTCCTCATAAGTTAGGCTTCGCGAGAGTTCGATTTTGGTACATGCCACCAGTCGTATTTCTCCCAGAATTTCTCTAGCGTGACACAAAGAATGTTTAGAGTACCCTTTCAGGTGTTCTAAAGGAAACTGGTGCACTATCCCTCGGAAGTTACGAAGCTGGACAGACAGACGCCTAGTGATTTTGTGGGCTCTTAAACCGTAGATTTATCTAGGCCTCCGTGTTATTCCCGAGATTTAGTAGCTCTCCCTAATGTGAGCCGGGCTTTCCTATAATTGCCTATGATCGATTCGTCCATCTTTGGAAAGCCACTGTGACCTGTCTATGCCAGAAAAGTTCTGACATCGTTCTTCCCTCTCGTAAGCTGTCTCTATTTCTTTTTTTCCTGCAACGAGATGGAGCTCGTTGAGGATCCCGCGTTTCTCACCTGAGGTTGCTCTCGCTTGTACTGGCCGGGCGCCCGCCCCGTTTCTTTCTGATCGTGCGCCCCCCGTTTCTGCCTTCACTTTTTCCCGCGTGACTTCCTTTTGGAGTAGGAGGCCTCCTACGAGCTTCTCTTAAGTCTGACCCTCCCCCGGTCCCCGCACCTTTTTATTCAGTCCACCTTGGCGCGATCTGAGCCACAATCGCTGGTGACTTTATACACATAGTAACATTTATACTTTCTTCCAGTTCACACACCGATGCAGATTCTCAACCAGACTAAGATGTTCCCTTGGGTTTCTTCCTTTGCATCATCTGTCTACTTCCCAGCACGTTTCTGATTCTTCTATAATACAACATAGTAAACCCTCCGCGATAAGGATCCTTACACGCTTCTCTCGGGGTCGGGGATTTTTCCCTCTCGGCTTAGTGATTATATTCCGAAAAAAGCTCCTAAAGCGTCTTTTCCAAAGTCCTTTTTGCGTAATGTCCTCCCTCTTACGTTTCTCGTTCCGCGCCGGCCTCTATAAATGTCGAGTTTAACCAAAAAAACATCCTTTTTTTCCCATCATCTGAACTGTTACTTCCGACCTGAGTTCCACAGCGGTAGGTCTACCAATTGTAGTAGCCACGACAATTTTACTACCCCTCACCGATATTTTCAATTCCAACTACAACCACGAATCAGGTAGCATGATCTTCTAGAAAAACGGAAAGCTTCCTGCCGAAAAGTGCGTCCCCAAAGGGATTTAGACTACGACCGGAGGTGCCGCGACTTCCGGACCAATAGCATGATACACGCGATCCTGGTGACAATAAATCGTCCTTGCCGGGCGCGTCTTCCTACCACACCGGCGATCTCGTGCTCCTATGGCCCCCGAGTTCTCGCTTTTCCTATAGCCAGCAAGATCCGACGCTTTCGATAAAGAGTTAAGAGGCCTCTATTGATGAAGCGAATAATAGATGGGGTTTTGGCTTCTGCGTTTTGATCGATATGACGCTCCGGCGGAAGAAA
>Ga0179591_1555640_pt1 | contig 12623 bp, 5 predicted proteins | sample CZOMad2_1_08_16f_FD_182891 | JGI IMG/M metagenome (GOLD analysis project Ga0179591, IMG submission 182891) | Vadose zone soil fungal communities from Angelo Coast Range Reserve, California, USA - CZOMad2_1_08_16fungal (PacBio error correction) | ecosystem: Environmental > Terrestrial > Soil >... | reverse complement strand
CATGCATGCGCTGTCAGCTACACAGGATCACACACCAGACGACCGATAGAGTGCGGCCCTTTTTGTTGCGTTCGCCTATCACGACGGAGGCGGAGCGCGAGGCGGCCGGCGCGCTCAAGACGTGGTCCGAGCCGATTCAGAATACCGCCACGCAGACTGGCAGTGCACTGCTCGGCACCTGCCGCCATAATGAGCAACGACCGACCGGACACGGTGCTCGATCCGCAACACCGTGAAGCACGAGCCAGTGTGCCGCAATATTCTCTCTCTGTCAGTGTCACGGCCGCATCACGTTGTTGTTGGTGCCATGTTGACGAGACACGGGTGGGGGGGGGGTGTGGGGGGGGGAGGGGTCGGGTGCGGTGGCAGGATGGAGGGGGGGGGAGGGGGGGGGGGGGGGGGGGGGGGGGGGGGGGGGGAGGGGGTGGTGGGGGTGGGGGGGGGGGGGGGGGGGGGTGTGGGTGGGGGGGGGTGCGGTGTTAGTGGGGGGGGTGGGGCAGGGGTGGGCGGAGGGTGGTTGGGGGTGGGGGGGGGGGGCGGGGGGGCGGGGGGGGGGGTGGGCGGGGAGGGGGGGGGGGGAGGGGGTGGGGGGGGTGGGGGGGTGGGGTGGGGGTGGGGGGGAGCTAGCGGGGGGCGGGGGGGGGTGTGGACGCGGGGGTGGGGGGGGGTGGGGGGGGTGTGGTGGGGGGGTGGGGGTGGGCGGGTGAGGGGGTGAGGGGGGCCGCGGGGGGGGATCAGGGGGGGGGGTGGGTGGCACGGGGGGGTGGGTGGGGGGGGTGTGGGGGGATGTGTGTGGGGGGGTGGGGGTGGGGGGGGGGGGTGGGGGGGGGGGGGGGAGTGTGGGAGGGGGAGGGGTGGGTGTGGGGGGTGGGAGGGAGGGGGGCGGGGGGGTGGTTGGCGCGTGGTGGGGTAGTGTTGGCGAGGCGTCGGGGTGGGGTGGTGATAGGGGTGGTGGGGCGGGGGAGGTGGTGGGGGGGGGTGGGGTGGTCGGATGGGCGGTTGGAGGGGGGGGGTCGGGTGGGGGCGGGGGCAGCGGGGGGGGGGGGGGGGGTGGGTGGGGGGTGGGGGGGGGGGGGGGGGTGGGGGGGGGGGGGGGTGGGGGAGGGGGGGGGGGGGGGGGGGGGTGGGTGAGGGGGCAGGGGTCGTGTGTGGGGGTGGGACGGCGCGGGGGGGGGGGGGGTGTGGTGGGGTGAGGGGGGGGGGGGGGTGGGGGGGGGGGGGGGGTGGGGGGTGGGGGTGGGGGGGGTGGGGGGAGGGGGGGGGGGGGGGCGTGTGGGGGGGGGGGGTGGGTGTGGGTGGGGGGGGGGGGGGGGGGGGGGGGAGGGGGGGGGGGGGGTGGGGGGGGGGGGGGGGGGGGGGGGGGGGAGGTGTGGGGGTGGGGGGGGGTGGGGGGGTGGTGGGGGGTGGGTTCGGGGGGGGTGGCGGGGGTGGGGGGGAGTAGGTAGGGGGCCGGGGGGGGGGGGGGGGGGGGTGGGAGGGGGGGGGGCTGGGCGGGGGTGCGGGGGGGTGTGGGGTGGGGGGGGGAGGGGAGGTTGCGAGGATGGTGTTTGCACTTTGGGGGGGGGGGGGGGGAGGGAAAGAGGGGGGGGGGGGGGGGGGGGGGGGGGGGGGGGGTGGGGGGTGGTGGGGTCGAGGGCACGGCGGTAGGGTGTTGGGCGGCGGGGTGGGGGGGTGTGTGCGGGGATGGGGAGGGGGGGGGCGGCTGGTTGTGGGCGGTGTCTGGGGGGAGTGAGGTGGTGGAGGCGGGCTTGTGGTTGGTGGGGGGCGGGGGGGGTGCGGGCGGCGTGAGAGGTGGTAGGGGGGAGTGGGTGGGAGGGAGGGGGGGTGTGTCGGGGTGCGGGGGCGGGTAGGGGGGTGTGGCGGCACGGATCGGCCAGAGGTGTGGGGGGGCTCGAGCTGGTGGTTGGAGAGGGTTTGCGGGGTGGACGACGGCCGGGGGGGGTGGGGGGGGGGGGGGGTGCGGGGGAGGTGGGCTGGGAGGTGTCGTTGTGGCGGGGGGGCGAGGCGGTGGGGGGGTCGAGGGGAGGGGTAGGGGGAGGGGGTGAGGGGTGTGTCGGGGAGAGGAGGGGGGGTGGCGTGTGGGGAGCAGCGTCTAGGGGGGGAAGGGGGGCGGAGGGGGGGGGGGGGGGGGGTGTGGGGGGCGGAGGTGGGGGAGGGGGGGTGGGGGTGTGGGGTGGGGGGAGGGTCCGGGGGGGGGGGGGCTGGGGGGTGGGGGGGGGGAGGGGGGGGGGGGGGGGGGGGGAGGGGGGGGGGGTGGGGTGGGTGGTGGTGGGGGGGGGGCGCGGGGGGGGGGGTGGGGAGGTGGGGGGGGGTGGTGGGGGGGCGTGGTAGGTAGGGGGTGGGGGAGCGGGGGGTGGAGAGGGGGGGGGGGGGGGGGAGGTGGGGGGAGGGGAGGGGAGGGAGGGTGAGGGGGGAGGGGTTGTCTGGGTAGTGGGGGGGGGGTGGGGTTGTGGAGGGGGTTTGGGGGGGGGGTGTGAGGGGTGAGGGGGTGGCGCGGGGGGTGGAGGGGTGGGGGGGGGGGGGGGTGGAGGGGAGGGGTGTGTGGGGGTGGGGGGGGGGGGTGTGGAGTGGGGGCGGGTGGGGTGTGGGGGATGGGGGGGGGGTTGGAGGGGTGTGGGGGGGGGGGGGGGGGGGATGGGCGGGGGGGGCGAGGGGTTGGGGCAGTGGGGTAGGTGTGGTGGGGGGGGGGGTGGGTGTGGTCGTGGGGGCTGTGGGGGGGTTGGGTCGGAGCATTGGGGATGGGGGTGTGGGCGGTGGGGGGGCAAGCGACGACGCGGGGCGGAAGGGGGGGGGGCCGTGAGGGGTCGGGCGGGTGGAGGGAGTGGGGTTGAGTGGGGGGGGGGGTGTGCGGGCGCTGGGGGGGGGGGAGGGTGGGGGGGGGGGGGGGGGGGGGTGGGGGGTATGCTGGTTGGGGGGTTGGGGCGGGGTGGGGCGATGGTGTAGGGGAGGGGGGGTTAGTGCGGGAGGGGGGGGGGGGGGGGGGGGGGGGGGGGGGGGTGGGGGGGGGGGTGCGGAGGGGGGCGGTCGGGTCAGAGGCGGGGGGTGGGAGGGGGTGGGGTTGTGGATGGGGGGGGGGGGGGGGGGGGGGCGGGGGGGGTGAGGGGAGGGGGGGGGAGGGGTGAGGCGGGCGGGTGGGGTGATGGTTTGGGGGGGTGGGGGGGGGAGGGGGGGGGGGGGGGGTGGGGAGGTGGGGGGTGGGGGGGTTGGGGGGTGGCGCCCGAGGTGGGGGGAGGGGGGTGGGTGTGGCGGTGGGGGGGGGGGGGGGGGCTGGGGTGGGGGGGAGGGCTAGGGTGTGGGGGGGGGGGGGGGTGAGGGGGGGGGGGGGGTGGGGGTGGGGGGGGGGAGGGTGTGGGGGTGTGTGTGGGGGTGTGAAGGTGTGTGGGGTCGGCGTTGGGGGGGGCAGCGGGGGGGCGAGTGGGCGGTGGGGGGGGGGGGGGGGGTTGGAGGACGACGCGGGGGGGTGGGGGAGGGGGCGGCGGGGGAAGGGGGGGGGGGATGGGGGGGGTCACGCGGGGGAGGTGGGGGGTGGGGGGACGGGGGTGAGGGGGGGGGGGGGAGGGTGGGGGGGGTGTGTGGGGCAGGGGGGTGAGTAGGGGGGGGGGTGGTGGGGGTCGGGGGTGGGGGGTGGGCGGGGAGGGGGGGTTGGGGGGGTGGTGGGGGGCTGGGCGGGGCGGCGGCACTGCGCGGGTGGGGCGTAGGTGTGGGCAGGCGGGGGGGGGTGTGGTTGAGGGGGGGGGGGGCGGGGGTGGTGTGGGGGGGATTGGGTGTAGGGGGGGGGTGGGGGTGGGTGCAAGCTGTGTGGGGTCGGGCGCAGAGGGGGGGGGGGCGACGTTGGGTGGTGGGGGGATCGGGGGTGGTGGCTTGTGGGGAGGGGGGGGTGGTGTAGGTTACGGGGGCGGGGGGCTGGGGAGGGGGGGGGGGTGCGGGGAGGGAGGGCGGGTTGGGGGGGGGGTGGGTTGGGTGGCGGTGGGGGGGGGGGGGGGGGGTGGGGGGTGGGTGGCGGGCGGGGTGGGTTGGGGTGGAAGGGGGGTGCGGGGGAGGACGGGGGCGTGTGGGTGGTGGGGTCGTGGCGCGGGGCGGAAGTTGGCAGGGGTGTAGAGGCAGTGATTGAGGTTGCGAGTGTGTTGTCGGGGGGGAGTAGAGAGCACGGGAAGAGGGAGGGGTGGGGGTGTTTGTCTGTGTGTGTGGTAGGGGGGAGGGGTGAGGGGGCACAGGAAGAGGGAGGAACGGGGGGGGAGGACACGAGTGTGGGGGAGGGGTGTGGCGGGGGGCGAGGGGGGGGAGGGGGAGGGGGTTGAGGGGGGCGAGGGGGGGGCGGGGGGGCGTTGGACATGTTTTTGTAGTGGGTGGGTAGAGGGGGGGGTGTGTGTTGTGCCAGCGGGGGTTGGTGGACCAGAATGGGTGGGGAGGGGAGGGGAGCGGGCGGGGCGTGGGGCTAGGGGGGTTGCGGGACGGGGGGGGCGTAGAGTGCGGAGGGGAGGGTGGAGGAGGGGAGGGTGGTCTTGAACGGGGCGGATGGGTGGTGAAAGCGGAATAGATCGGTGGGTGGGGTAGGGGTGACGGGACCTCGGGAGGGGAGAGGGGGGGGAGAGCGAGCTTTCTGGGGGGGAGAGTGGGGCGAAGGGAGGGGGATAGGTAGCCGGTGGGGGGGGCGCATGTGTCAAGGAGGGGTAGAAGGGGGCGAGGTTGGAGGGGGGTGTGAGGGGAGAGGGGTTGGAGAAAGGGCGGGTTCCGGTGGCGGGGGTGGGGGGGGAGGGGTGGTGTGGTGGGGGGGGAGTGGGGGGAGGGGAGGTGTGTAGGAGGGGGAGGATGGGTGGAGACACTGGATGTCTGGCGGGGGTGTGGGTGTTGGGGTGGAGAGGGGGTGACGTGTGTGAGGGGGTAGTGTTCGTTACTCTGGGGTGGGGTGTGGCGGGGCGGGTGGGGTTGGGGGGGTTGTCGGGATGGCAGGTCAGGGGAGGGGGAGGGTTGCATTGTTTGTGCAGGGTGTGGGAGGTGGGGTGTTGAATGGTTGTGGGTAGAGGAGACACGGGGTGTCGGGGTAAGTTTTTCGCGAGGGGTGGGGGCCACGAGCGGGGGGTGTGTGAGGGGTGGGGATCGCCTACACACGGACAGGAGAGAGAAGGGGGCCATGGGGGAGGTCAGGATGGGAAGGGGGATGAGGGGGATGTCGGGGAGGGGAGGGTGGGGGTGAGGGAGGCCGGAGTGGGGCGGGTGTGGGCGCTGCTGTGGTGGTTGGGGAGTGTTGGGCGGGGGGGATTGGTGTGCGGGGTGAGTGGCTGCGGCGCACTCCGGGCTAAGTGTGAGAAGGCGAAGGTGAGGGGGATGGTGTACAAGGATCCGAGTAGGCTGTGTAGGGGCGCGCGAGGTGGGGCGGGGCGCACGGGGGGAGACAGAGGAGGGGAAAGGGGGAATAGCGGGGGCGGAGGGGGGAAGGTGAGGGGTGGGGAGGGGGTGGGAGGGGGGGGGAGTATGGGGTGCAGGTGGGGTTGGGGGCAGGGGCGGCAGGGGGTTGGGGGGTGGGCGGTTGGGACGGGTGTGGTGGTGCGCGTATTCGTCAGCGCGGGAGGGGGTGTGGGGTGTGGACGTGGGTTGGTTGAGGGGGCGGGGGGGGGACACGGATGTGGATGGGGGGAAGGGGGAGGGGGGGTGGGGGGGGTGGTAGGTGGCGGGGTGCAGGCGAGTAGGGACGAATGGAGGGGGGGGGGGCGGGTGCGAGGGGGGGACGGCGGAGTCGAGGGGGGGGGGTTGGCGAGAAGAGGGGAGGGTGGGGGTTTGTTGGGGGGAGGGGGGGGAGGGGGGTGGGAGGTCGTCACAAATGGGGTGGGGGTGGGGTGCCGGTGTGGTACACGGGGGACGTGGGATCGCGGGAGGGAGGATTGCGTGTTGGTAGGGGGGGGGTTGGATTTGGGCGGGGAGAGGGGGCGAAGGAGGAGGAGAGGTTGCACGGTGTCGTTGGAGGGTGAAGGGGAGGAGGGGGGGTGGGTGTGGGAGGAGACGGGGGGGGGGGAAGGGCAGGTGGGCGCGGAGGAGAGTGGGGTGCGGAGGGGGGGGGGAAGAGGGGGTGTACGAGGTGGGGTGGGGGCGAGAAGGAAGGGGGTGATAAGGGGGGGTGTGTGGGGGGGGTGTTGGGGGGGGGTGGGGGGGTGGGGGGGGGGGGGTTGTGGGGAGGGTGGGTCGGGGGGGGGGGTGGGGGGGGGGGGGGGGGGGGGGGGGGGGGGGGGGGGGGGGGGGGGGGGTGGGGGGGGGGGGGGGGGGGGGGGTGGTGGGAAAGTGGTGTAGGTTAGGGGTTCGAGGGACGATTCTTGTGGTGTGGGGACAGGGGGGAAGGGGGGGTTGTACGGGGGGGAGGGGTGGGTGGGGAGGTGGCCGGCGAGGGTTCGATGGCTGTGTGGAGAGGGGGGGGTGGGGGGGCGGAAGGGATGGGGGCTGGGTTTAGGTTATCGGGGGGCGTTGCGGAGGGGGGGGGGGGTGGGCGGGAGGAGGTTGGGTGGCAGGGAGGAGGAGGGGGATTGAGGGGTTTTGGGGAGGGGCGGAGGGTTCACGAGGAGGGGTGGCATGGGGGGGTAGGGGGGAGGACGCGGGTTGGGGGAGGGTTCTGGGTCTGGGGAGAGGGGACGGAGCGGGGGAGGGGGTCTCGCGAGGGGGATGGCAGGGGGGTGGCGTAGAGGCGTGGGGAGGCTCGCCGGAGGGGTAGGGGGGGAGGGAAGGGGATCGTTGGTGGGTGCGGCGGGGGGGTGGGGGTGGTTGGCGCACGGTGAGGTGGGTGTGGTGGAGGGGGGGGGGGAGTGGTGGTGTCCGGGGGAGGGGGGGGGTGGGGGGGGGGTGGGGGCACGGGAGGGGGGGGGTGTAGGTTGGGGCGGTAAGGGACCCTGGCGGAGTGGGGCGAGGGGGAGGGGGGGAGTGGGGGAAGGGGGTGGGGAGGGGGGGGTGGGGGGCGAGGGTGGGGAGGGTGGGGGGGGTGGATAGGGGGGAGTGGCGGAGCGAGGAGGGGGAGCGGGGTGAAGGGGAGGGCGGCGGAGGGGTGGGGGAAGGGTGGGGGGAGGAGTCGTGCGGGAGTGGTTGGACTGGAAAGGAGTGTAGTCGCGTGGGTGGGTGCAGGGGGGGTGGGGGGGAGGGTTTGGGGGGATGACAGGGGAGATGTGGGGGCGGGGGGAAGGAAAAGACTGGCGTGGGGGGGCGGAGGTGAGGGGGGGCAGAGTGGGAAGCCGGCGGATTGGGGTGCCTTAGGTTGGGGTTTGGCGAGAGGGGGGGGGGAGGTTAGTGCAGCGGTAGGATTTTTGTTGTGTCATGGGTGGGCGGGGGTGTTGGGAGCGAAGGGCGGTGCCAGCGGGGGGTTTGTGTGAGCGGGGGGGGGGGGGGGGTGGCACAGCGGGGTGGGAGCAGGTAGAGGGGGGGAGGGCGTGGGGGACGAGGTGAGGGCGGCTAGGGGGGCAGGCGGGGACGAAGGGGGTGCGTCGTGTTGGGGAGGTGTGGGGGGGAGGCGGTCACGAGAGGGTGGAGGGGGGGTAAGTGGGGGGGGGGGGGGTATAACAAGGGGGGGACGGGAGGAGGGAGGTATGGGAGATACGGGGGGGGACAGGGATGGTGTTGGTCGAGAGATGGGGAGAGGGGTAGGGGGCGTCGGGAGTGGAGGGCGCGGAAGGTCCGCGGTGGCGGGGTGAGGAGACAAGTGCCTCCGGTAGGGGGTGGGGGGAGAGGGGCTTGGGGTGTGGCTGGGCATGGGGGGCGGGGGTGTGAGTAGGGGAATGGGAGCTGGGGTGTGGAAGGGGGCGCGCCAGAGGAGAGGGGGAAGGCCGGGTGGAAAGGGAGGTTGCGTTGAGGGGGGGGGGTGGGGGGTGGAGAGAGTCGGGGGTCGGGAGAGGGGTGGGAGGGGGGGGCGCCCGGCGGGGGTTCAAGGGGGGGGGGGGGGTGCGGAGGGCGGCGCCGTAGGGGGGGCAGGGTGGAGGGAAGGGGGGGGGAGGTGGGGGCGGAGGCGGGGGGGGCGTGAGGGGGGGGGAGGCGGACGGGGGGGGGGGGGGTGGGGGGGGAGGGCGAGGGGGGGGACGGGGGGGGAGGAGGTGGAATGGTAAGGGTCAGGGGGGGGGGGGGGGGGGCGAGGAGGGGGTACGTTGGAGAGGGGGAAGCCGCGGCGTGGGGCGAGGGGGAAGGTGGGCGGGGGGGGGAGGGTGCGGGTGGGGGGGGGGGGGGGGATGGTGTGGGGCGGGGGCGGGGGTGGGGGGGGGGGGGGGGGGGGGGGTGGGAGGGGCGGGGGGTTGGGGCGGGGGGGGTTTGGGGACAGGGGTGGTGGAGGGGGGGAGAGGTCGAGGGTGGGAGGGGCATGGGGGGGGGGGGGGTAGGGGGAGAGGGGCGGGGGGGGAGTGAGGAGATGGGGGGGCGGGTGGGGGGCTGGGGGGAGGTTGGGGGGAGGGGGTGGCGGGGGGCGGGGGGGGGGGTGGTGGGCGGGGGGGGGGGGGGGGTGCGGGGAGGGGGGGTGGGGGGGGGGGGGGGGGGGGGTTGGGGGGGGTGTGGGGGGAGTGGGGGGGGTGGGGGGGGGTGGCGGGGTGGGGGGGGGGGGGCGGGGAGGGGGGGGGGGGTGGGGGGGGGGGGGGGGGGGGGGGGGGGGGGGGGGGGGGGGGGGGGGTGTGGGGTGGGGGGGGGGGGGGGTGGGGGGGGGGGGGGGGTGGGGGGGGGGGTGGGGTGGGGGGGGGGGGTGGGGGGGGGGGGGGGGGGGGGGCGCGAGGTCGGGGAGTTGGGAGGGGCGGCGACGGGTTAGGTTCAGGGTAATGGGGTCTGGCGGGAGGGGGGGGGGGGGTGGGTGGGGGGGGGGGGGTGGGTGACGGGGGTTTGTCTGGGGGCGAGGGGAGGGGGGCGTCGTGGGTTGAGATGTTGGTAGGGATGGGAGAGGGGACAGTAGTGCCTGGGCGGGGGAGGGAGGGGGGGTTGCGGAGGGCGGAGGTGAGGGGGGTGGGGGCGGCGGGAGGGGTGTGGTCGGGAGGTGAGGAGGGAGGGGGTGGGTTGCGCGAGGTGGGGGAGGGGGTGAGGTGCCGGAGAGGGGGGCGCGATGAGGGGATGTGGGCGGCGGGGTCGCAAGGGGTGTAGTGAGTTGGTGGAGGTGCGGGGTAGGGACGGGGGGATGGGGGCGTGAGGGGGAGGTGGGGAAGTGGGACGGTAGGGGGGTCGAAGTGGTGGGAGGGGGGGTATTGTGGGGGAGGCCGGGTGTGGAAGAAGGTTGGGCTGGTGTTGGGGGGTCGGGGTTCGCGCGACGGGGTGGGGTTGCTGGGAGAGAGGGTGGGGGGAGCGGGTGGTGGGGAAGGGGGAGAGGAGGGGGGGGTGGAGGGGAGGGGAGGAGCACGGGTGGGGTGATGCGGGCGGTTGTCCAAGGGGGTTGGGGGGGTGGGCGGCGGGGGGAGGTGGTATAGAGGGAGGAGAGCCGGGGCGCGGGGACGTGAGCGAGTCTAGTTGGGGAGAGGCCGTTGTATGGGGGGTTTCGCTGCACACATACAAGACCGCAGGACGCGCCGCAGGTGTGCCGGGAGGGGGGGCGCCGGTGCGTGGAGAGTGTGCGGGTGTTGTGCAGGGGGGGGTGGACGGGTCTTGTTTGGGGTTGTGAGTGTCGAGCGAGCGTGCAGGGGTGGGGATATGGAGCACCGGGGGCTGCGGAGGGTTTGGACGAGCTGGGCGGAGTGGAGGGGAAGAGGGTTTGAGAGGGGGGGTCGGTGGCCATTGGGTGATTGGTGGACGATGGTCGGGGCATGTGTTTGCCGCTGTCGTTGTGGCGGGTAGTGGATCGCCTCGTGCGGGCGTCGCGATGTGGATGTCGTGGGAGGGGAGGGGGGTGGTCCGCGGAGGTGGTAGGGGGGAGATGAGGGGGCGTGTGTAGGCATCGGGAGGGAGAAGTGGAGGAAGGCATGAGTGAGGTGGAAACAAGGGGCGAGGAGAGGCGCGGGACTGGGTAAGGGGGGGGAGCCGGACACGGAGAGGTTATTGAGTGTCAGAGCGACCAAGGGTGGGAGGGAGAGGGGTGGGGGGGGGGATGGGAGGGGCCGGCGAGTGTGAGGTGCGGAAGGAGCCGCACTGAGGGTGTGTGCAGAGAGTGGGAATGGTGTAGCCGTGGGTGGGGTGATGGGTTGATGGAGGGGAGGGAGTGTGGTTGAAGGTGTAGTTGGGGGGGACGTTGGCACGTGCGCGGGGAGCGCCGCACGAGAGCCGAGAGGGGCGTGGTGTGGGGGGGGGGGGGGCGGGGTTGCGCGGTGTGGGGGGTAGGGGAGTTCGGTCGGGCGGACAAAGGGGTGGGGAGTGGTGTGGATGGTGGCTGGGGAGCGCCTTGTGACGGGGAGGGAGTTATGAGGGGGAGAGGAGGTCGGCCTGGGTCGGGGGGGGCTGGGGGGTGGGGATGGGAGAGGGTGGGTAGGGTTGGGTGTCGGCGAGGCGAGAGGGCGCGTGTCTTGTGGTGCGGGGGGGGGGGGTGGGGGGGGGTGGGGGGGGGGTGGTGGGGGGGGTGTGGGGGGGGGGGGGTGGGGGTGGGTGGGGGGTGGGGGGGGGGGGGTGGGGGTGGGGGGGGGAGGTTGGGGTGGGTAGGGAGCTGGGAGAGTTGTGGCACGCTGTCAGAGAGTGGGAGGGGGGCCCAGAGGGGGCGAGGAGGGAGGAGGGGGTGGGGGTGTATGTGGGGGGTGGGGGGGGTGGAGGGTGTGCAGTGACGCGGGAGGGTTCAGGGGTGCGGGGGGTGGGGGGGGGGGGGGTGGGGTGTGGTGAGTGAGGTGTGGTATGGGGAGGGGAGGTGGTGGGTGGGGGGGGGTGGGAGAGGGGGGGACGAGGGGGGAGGGGGGAGGGGGGGGGGGCTGGGTCGGGGGGGTGTGGTGGAGGGCGGGTGGTGGTGCTTTCAGGTGGGGGCGCCCGAGGGGGAGGGAGGGTCGGGTGGGGGGCTGCGGGGCGGGGGGACCACACGGCGTTGACTTGGGGGTGTGGGGTGGGTGTTGTGTGGGCCGGTGAGGGGATGCGGGAGGGGGGGGTGGACGAGGGGGGTGTTGGCCGAGGGGGGTGGGTGAGGGAGAGAGCGTGAACTGGGAAGTGGCTCGGGGTGGGGGACTCGTTGTATTCGGGGGTCCAGTGGGGGGTGGTGGGGGGGTGGGTGGGGGCGGTTGGTGCGGGGCGTTGGTGTGGGTGTTGGAGGGAGGGAGGGGGGGGGGGGAGGTTCGCATTGGGGCGTGTTAGTGGAGGGGGAGGGGAGTTAGGTGGGAGGAGGTCAGTTGGGGTGGGGGGGAGGGGTAGCGGGGGGCGGGGGACGGAGGGAGGGAACCGGGGGCGGGGGAACGGGAGGGAGGTGGGGTGGGGGGGTCGTGTGGGGGTGGTGATGTGGAGGGGGGATGTGAGGGGGGGGATGGGGGGGGGGGGGGGTGGGGTGGGGTGGGCGGTGGGGGGGGGGGGGGGGTAGGAGAGGTTGTGTGGGGGTGTGTACGCGTGGTTGGTGGGGTTCGGGGAGAGGGGAGGGAGCGGGGAGTGGTGGGGGGGCAGTGAGGACGCGCCGGGGTTTGGCGCGGGGAGGGAACCGGTTGGTATGATAGGCGTGTGGGGTTTGCTGGTGGTGGGGAGGTCCGGGGAGGGGTGTGCGGCTTGATGGGTCGAGTGGGGAGGGGCTTGTGCGGGAGCGTGAGGCTTTGTGGAGTAGGAGGGGGGGGGGGGGTAGGACACGAGTAGGAGCCCGTGTGGGGGTGTCGGAGGGAGGGGAGGGTGGTGGGGGGAGCTGGTCCCGGGAGTTTGTGTGGCGAGTGGGGGGGGTGCGGGGGAGGGGGGATGTGGGGGGGGGTGGGGGTTGTTGGGGTGAGAGGTCGGGGTAGGGGAGGGGGCGTGGCCGGGGGGAGGTGGAGGGGTGTTCGCGATCGGATTTGGGTTTGGGGTAGGGGGTTGTGACGGCGAGAGTGGGAGGGTGTAAGGGAGCGGGGCGTGTGGCGTCGTGGCAGGGGCGGGTGGGGGGGGGGGGGGGGGGGGGGTGGGTTTGGATGGGGTCAGGTGGGGGGGGGTTTTGGGGGCGGGAGCAGAGACGGTGGTTCAGGGAGAAGTGGGTGGGGGAGGGGCAGGAGGCGGTGGGTGGTTTTGGGGTTGGTGTGGCGGGTTGTGGGATGGTGGGTGTGGGTGTAGGTGAGGACCGTGCGGGGCGTTTTTGGTGCATAGGTGTGTGGGGGGTGTGGTGTGGGAGTAGGTGGAGGGGGGGGTGTTGGTGGGTGCGGCGCGGTTTGGGGTGGTGTGTGTTTTCATATGAGTTGGTGTTGGTTGGGGGGGGTGTTTTTTTGATTTGTGTTGGTGGGTGAGGTGAAGTTTGACTAACCACTGGGGGTGGAACGGGGGACGCTTACGGGCACGCAGTTGCGCGGGGCGGGAGGGGGGGGGGGGGGGGTTGGGTGTGCGCGGGCTGAGTGGGGGAAGGGGAGGGAGAGTGGTAAGGGGGCGAGAGGCGGGGGGGTAAGGTGGTGGCGGGCCGAAGGTAGGGCAGGGGGTGAAGAGGGGAGTGGGGGCAGGAGGGCGGCGCGGCGGGTTGGGAGGGGGGAGGGGTGGGACGGTTGTTTGCGATGGCGGTTGAGGGTGGGCGGGGGGCGGAGGGGCTGGCTCCGGGAGGGGGGGGAGTATTGCGGGTAGAACGTGCTAGT
>Ga0179591_1351221_pt1 | contig 12623 bp, 13 predicted proteins | sample CZOMad2_1_08_16f_FD_182891 | JGI IMG/M metagenome (GOLD analysis project Ga0179591, IMG submission 182891) | Vadose zone soil fungal communities from Angelo Coast Range Reserve, California, USA - CZOMad2_1_08_16fungal (PacBio error correction) | ecosystem: Environmental > Terrestrial > Soil >... | reverse complement strand
TTTTTCCCGTTGCTGGCGTTTCTTTGGCTCCCCCAGGGCTGTTGGCAAGGTTCACCTCGTGACTATTTAGTCACGGTCTTTGATCGGCTCAGGACGTATCTCTTCCTGTGTTTAGTTGCGTCCCGTGGTTGCTCGTGGGTGTCCTGGGGCTGTATCGTATCATGCTTGTTTTTTCCCCTACGGAGCTCTCTCATCAACCTGACGCCGATTTTTTTTCCACACAAGAACGCGTATTGCGGTATCCTGCCCCAGGTACCCGCCGGACCGCCTAGCCCCGTTCGCCGGAGCCTCAGAAATGGTGTTGTTGACTGAATGACTTTATGTCCATGGGCTTCTTTCCTTTCGTAGTTGCCGTGATGGTCTCTTTTGCGGTCGACGAGGATCCGACAAATTCACAGGCATCGGCCCGTCCAGCCCCTCCAGAAGCTAGATAGGGGACGGGTTTTTTTAATCTGCCCAGTCGAGTGTGCGGTTGTCCTCCCATTCTCTCGAAACGGCGGTCGCAGAGATCGTAAGTTCCCGAGAAGCACGCAAGGCGAATGGAACGTGTCCATCTTTTAGGCTCCCACCGTCAGAGAGCATTGCCCTTTTTGGTGGTTGCTTTTTTCCAGATTCGTCACTGCATCTCACATTGCCCCCGAGCTCTCTTTTTCAGGGCGTTTTCCGGGCGGTCTATGGTTAGGCTTAGCCTCCCCGTCTCCCTGTCCCCCCACGGCCGAAGGGGAGGGTTGTTAAGGTAGGAACCGGAAGCCACGCCGTCCCGTTTGCTCGGTCTCTGTTTGACTCCCCTTCTTTTCCCCATTTGTTTATGCGCCCCCAGGCGGCGGCGCAAAAACTGTTTCTCTCCTGTTGTATGAGTTGGGATCGCTGCTTAACTTCCCTTTCTTCGTCGGCCTGAAGCCTTCCCCGTGTGAAAGGCTTTACCGAATGGCCGTCCCCCCCCTTAAAGGCAGGGAGGTCCGTTGACCATTGGACTTGCCCCCTTTGCGATAAGGCACCCCTTCCCCAGTAGATCATGGGATGGTTTTCCATTGACTTTTTTGCGGGGGAATGAGCTGTCATAAGGGATTTCCGTCACATTACCCCCTCCTTGGAAAACCCAAGGGAGTTCCCGCGTCCCAAAGCAGGAACCCTAGCCGCAAAGTTTGCAGGGAGACTTGTTCTAGCCCCCCCCTTGGCATGCGTACGTTTTTTCCTTCGCTCATACACCCTACTCCGTTCTTTATGTTTCCCAACACGTTAACGGGGTCCTAGCCCCCCCGCCTTCGGAATTCTCGAGAAAATCACCCGACGGGAGACGCAACCCTTAGGATCGCTTATAAGCTCGTAGAAACCTGAGGCCCGACCCTCTGTGAAGCCCCTGGCATGAGTGGGGCGTACAGTGTGCTCCACTCCTTGATTTGACTTGACTTGATGGACCCTTCTGCCTCCACACCTTACTCCTGCTCGGTTCGAAATTACTAATTGCCGCGAGTATGGTGAAAACCCCTTTGACGGCCTTTCCCCCTGTTTCCCCCCTTTGGTCACCCATCCTAAAAATGTCAACCCTCCCTTCCCTCAGAAGTCACCCAGAGTGCTCAGGGCCCCCATTTCAAAAAGACTGGTTTGAGAGTGTTCCCCCTGGAGCTCCCTCTTTCTCTCTGGTCTAGGACGTCCCCCAGATTGCAGATATTTCCTCTTTTCTCCTTAACTGGTTGTATTGACAACCAAGTGCCTTGTAAGGTTGTTCCCCTGAGGGGCACCATGCCAGCCCACCCTCTTCCGACCCTCCTCCCGGCTTTCGCATGAAAAGAAGTTACCCCTGTTTTTCAGTTGCTGCTCATTTTGAGGAGTTGAATCCCATTTCGTCACGCACCCATAGGAGGTGGAGGTGTCCGCCCGAGTCCCCCCACACCTTCCGCCGTACGGCCTATTGTTGGATCGTCCCGCTACCGGACGAGAGGCTCTTTCGTCATTTATCTTTAGAGAAAAAGCGTATCGGCGTAAGGATGCCCCCTTTTCCCTGAGAGCTAGATCAAATCCCCAGCCCCCCTTCCCCTCCCCCCGGCTGGTGTCTTTTTCTTCCCCTTGTGGCCCCCGTTCTCCCCTCTATGGCGCTGGCAGGTCCTTTTCCGTTCCCCAAGAGTGCCGTTAACCCCCGGTGTTTCCGTCACGATCTCATCCAACTTAAGGCTCGGTGTGCGCCGCCGGAATTTTCTTCCGACCCCCCCCAAAGGTTCCAAGGAAGACCTCTCCCCTTCAGCGTGCTACCGTCATCCCTTCATGACGAAATCGGCAGGGAATCCCTTTAGGGGCCCCCACAACTTCCTCCTTTGGGGTCCCAAGGTTTCGTCCCCCCCTTCTCGTCCCTGGCCCCCTCTTCCTTTCTCTTGCCCCGGGGTTGGTCGAGGTCCTCAACCTCGGTCCCTCCTGGCGTGAAAGGAGTTTGGTTTCGTTTTTCGTTTGGGGTCTGCGGCTTTCTCCCGCGTCCTGGCGACCCGGAGAAAACCGGTTTTCCTTTCCCCGGTCCCTATCTCTTCTTCCTTCCCCCTTTTTTTGTGGTCTTTCATGGCCCCCCCTGGTCCCCCTCCCCAAGTTATTTCTCTCCACTCGGCCCAATATATTAGTTCCTTGCACCGAACCTGGATTTCCCTGTTGAAACTTCCCGGGGTGGCGATGGTGGCCTACCTTCCTGGTTTCAACTCCCCGTACCCCCGTCTCTTGTCCCCAGTGCGGTGTAGGAATTGCTCGGCGGGGCGCTGCCAATTCCCCATTTGACGTCTTGGGGGTCTCGGACTGTCCCTGACTTTGTGGCCCGATGCTTTCGATGGGCCCCCCGCTGAAGGGATACACTGTCGGGCCCCCCGTCGTGGACGTGTGATCCCCCAATAAGCGAGCTCATGTCCTTTTGCACTTGGCTTACCTCCTAGAGGCTGAAACAGCACCCCGTATTTAGTTGACGACCCCGCGGCCTGGCGAATCCGCATCGGGTCCCCCAACACTGGTTGTAGGTTATAGAAGGCACTATGCGGGTCCCATCCCTTTTGTTTGTCCTATATATATCTACGACCTCTCCATGTACCTGGCCGAATTTTTCGGAAAGATTCTCCTATTCCCTAGGACGGGGGCATCGTTGCGCAAGGCTCATATGGATTCGAATTCTTCTTGTTGGTTCCCGGCCCCCGAGATCTCCCCACGATTGGCGCCTTGAGGACCCAACTTCACAGCGGCTCTTCTCGTGGCCGCAACGCTTTTTCAAGCCTTCCCCCCCTATGCGCCTCAGCTCGATTAGTTCGTTTGTCTGAATCTCCCCTCTGACCCCAGGCTTTTACTTTTTCATCCCACCCCCATGTTGTTCCCGGCCTGCCCCCACCTCAGTCTTTCTTCACTTTCGATGCCATATTGGCTGCTTTTGACCCTTACCCCCCCCTAGTCCCCCCGCTTATTTCGTTAGCATGTGTTTCTTCGCTGACTCTCCGGATTGCTGGGATGAGCTGGCTGTTTTTCCCCCCGAAAAGTTCCCTCTTTTCTAGACTGCCCTGGCGATCGTGGCTTCCTTGCAAAGTGTAGGAGTCCGGGTGAGCCGATTCCGCTGTTCGGCATGTCTGTAGATTTCTCCGCCCCTGCCAGAAATATCCGGACCCCAAGTTTAAGGTTTTTTTCTCCCCCAACAGCTTACTTTTTGGTCCCGATTTCCGGGACAGACGGTGCTGACCCTTTCCTGTATCAGGCTTTGTGGGGCGTTTTAATCTTCCTCTTTTAGCTTTTTTCTTTATTCTTTTTTCCCTTCCTTAAGGCGGTGGAGTCTTTCCGCCTACGCCCCTTTTAGGCTATTTGGGCGGTCCGTCGCAGTGAAGGCTTGACACGATCGGTTCCCCCAGACTTTCCCCCCCCCCGCTGTTTTTTTGCTTCGACCTGACCCCCCTTTTTTCTTGATCGCGTCGCTTGGCCGTTCTTCCCTCCCTTGATCGTCGCCGAGAAGTTCCCCTCTGGGCAAACGGCGGGACCCCCCCCCGTCATTCTTCGCTCCGGCACGTTCAATTAGACCTTCCCCCCCCCAAGTTATCTATGGTAGGTCCCACTTATCGCCCCCCCCAGAAAGCACATTGTTCCCGTTCTCCTGGCGGGGCTAAATTTTGGTTCGTACTCCCTTTTTCCAAGTCGTTTTAATTGCTTCCCCTGGGACCATCAACCTTTGGGAGCCGACTTTCCCCTTAAGGTGGTCCGCCTATCAGACCCCCTCTTACTACGGAGTTTCGGAGTCCCTTTTGTAGTATAGATTTACCGGGAAGGGTAAAGTTTCACCATCACACCATACGACTTGAGTTGGCAGATTTCCGTGCGTCTTCTTTTTTTAAAAACCCGCTGTCAGAGCAGTCCGTTTTATGTACCGCATGGATCCCCTCCGGAATGGGCCCCACCAGACCCCCCCTCCTGGGTCCATCAGTTCGTCTTGTAGGATGCCACGGAAGAGTTTCCTGCTTCCCGCTGACCAGCTGCCATTGTTCCGATCCTTCCTTCCCGGGGCTGTATTCCCTTAACATCTTTTGCACCCCCCGCAGCGTTTTTTTTTTCAACTCCCAGGGGGCGGCGGCACCCCGATCTTTTTTCCCAGGTCTGGGCGTCCAAGCGGTCGACCCGTTCCTCTTTTTTCCCGTTAAGGTCCGGCCATAGATATGGTCCCCTCTTCCCCCCTGTTACCAAGAATGTATTTTTCCGTCCGTAGCTATGTATTTTTTGATTCTTTTTTGTCTCCCCTTAAAATCGCGGTTTCTACCATTCCATCACTTCCTTACCTTTTCTGCCGGGACTATTCCTCCCTTCCAGTGTCCCCCCTTGGTCCGCTCGAAGGTTCAGCCAGAGGACTCCGTGCCTGCGGTTTTTCCCCTTTGGAGATACCACCTATTCAGTTGATTCGTCCCCGGAGGTTTTGATCATCATCATGCCCTGTGACTCCTCCTCGATATATACGTTGGCTGCCTTCCGAACATTACAAATACAAAAACCCCCCCTGTCGGTCAGCGATTCGCCCTGAATTCCTTTTTTTTCTCCTACGCGTGGTATCCTGCTCCTGGTCCCCCCTTTTTGATATTCGTAGTTACGAGTAGCAATTTCAGGCATAGAACCCCTTTTTTTGCGTGAAACTGGCAAGCGGGCAGCATCTCTCTTTCCTTTTCAATTTTTTTTGTTTTTTTTTATGGAATCTCCTTTTTCGGGCCTATATATTTTGGCCCAGGGCTGGCAGTTCCTACAATTACTGGGATGATTCGGGGCATTTACCCCATTCCTGCGTCCTCCTTCATTCGGGATGTCTGTAACAAGGTTTCTTTTCCTCTTTTTCCTTTTTTTCCGGGTCTTTTCTAGGTTGAGTCATAATTTCCCGATGGGATCAGGTTTACGGGTTTGCGCGATAGGACCCCCTTTCTCAGATTGATAACACGCCTCCTCCTCCGTAGTCATAGCTATCTTTCACTTCATCGCGGGGTAGGGAACGTCGGACCCCTTCCCTGTTTGGACCCTCTTTACGACAAAAGATTCCTGGACGCTGTAGTGGTGTTTTTTCCGGATGGACCCCTCGTATTTGTTTCTCCAGATTATGCCCTTCCCCCTTTTCCTCCCTGAGGTAGGACCCGTTTTAATGTATTGGACGGTGTAATTCTATTCTGGTCCTTTCCTTTCCTTATTTAGGTCGATCTCTACAACCTGGAGGGTCCCCTCCTTCTCGTGATTCGTGTTCTCCTCCCGTCCACCATCGGCTTTCACCTAGTCAGGACTTAATCCTGGAACCAGTTCCTGAGGCCTTGTGCTCTGGTTACCGTCTCTCTTCGTTCAGATCCCATTTTCGAGAGAACTACTTTTTTATTGCTTTTCCGGTCCCCCTTTTCTTCGTTTAAAACTGGAAACCCGGACGGACAGTGGCCTTGCTTTTTCCCTCTCAAGGGACGTCAGACCTCCTTTTCGTGCTCTTAGTTACGTCAGACCGCTGAAGAATTCAGGCCTGTGGAAAACCCCATGTTTCCTCCTTTTTTTTGTGGAGCTGTTCAGGAGGATTCCCGCCTCTATTTGTCGTTTTCGGTAGCCGCTCATTCCCTGATTTTTCACATTTGATTGAAGACCCACCCACCGTTGTTGTTTTTTTTTTCCCCACTGAACGCTCTTTGTGACAATTAGGTCTGTCTGATCACGCCCAGGTAGATCTTTGCTTTTGTTTCGTTTTATTTTTGGTCGAGTCCTAGTTTTGTCTTACTTTTCGGTCCTGCCAATTGCCCCTTCTTCCCCCACCAGGTCGCGCCTTCGAGCTAAACCACGCCCCGTCTCCCCAGGGGACTTCAGTAGAACACCCGCGTTTGAGTCTTCTTGCCGATCTAGTCACTTTCTCCTTGGTTCCTCTCTTCCCCCCTCCTGAAGCAATACTACCTCGCTTTCCCAGATTGAAATTTACTACACGGAGACGACGACACAATTTCCGGAACGTCTCTCATCTGTTTTTCCTTAGAGACTTCCTCGAAGCTGCCTTTTTCTGTCTTGTTACGATTTTTATACTGGGACTGGATCGTTTGTAGCAGGTGTGTTGCAACCTTGGATTCCCGTTTGACCCCTTTTCCCTTCTCCTTTCCCCCCCCATAGGATCGCCCTCCTTAACACTGATGTATGCCTGCCAGTCTTAACTGGGTTCCGTGTTCCAGTTGCCCCCTTTTTCCCACTGTCCAGGACCCTTTTTTAACTGACTGGAGGCATGTCAACAAATGCCTGGAAACCAGAGTGGTCCCTACGGACATGGCCCTGGAACCGGGTTGACGCTTTCGCTTTTCTCCCGCGCTAAGCCGGAGTCTACCAACCTCTCTGGTTATTGTCACCGTTGATGGGAACCCCAAACTTTCCGTAAGAAGGGTCCCCCGGCCCCCCTCCTACTTCCCCCTAGCTTTTCCTTCGAGGCCCCCTCTATTGACTCTCTTTTTGCCGTGGTCCACAGCTCGGAGTGGTCGGCCTTTCCTCTCGGGCCGCCCTTTTTTCTCTCCCCGTTCTACACAAACGGCCCGGTCCTTCCCCTCTCACCGCCGGGCTTGGCCGGTTTACCCGGTCTCGTAGGGTGCCTCCTCGGTCTCTCGGTTTCGCTGCCCTATTCTTCCTTAAGGAGTTTCAATATTTCGAGCCCTCCAAGTCCCCCCGAAGCCCTGATTGGGCCATACTGCTTTCTAATAATCCTTGGTCAATTGTTATACGAGGCCTCAGACGCGACTTTTTTTGACTAACGCATGGCCTGTCATGACAAGTAACTACGGCGAAACTTTCCCCCTCGGTCTTCCCTCTCCGGCTCCAGTGATGATCTCAAAACTGAACCGATATGGCCGACCTTGCTATCCCCAGTCTTTTTACCAGATTCGACCCGGTCCCTAGTGGCCCCCGGCTCCTCGAGCCCCCCCCCCGCCGAAAATGGGTCCCCCCAGGATCGCCTTCCTCATGGTTTTCTTTGCAAACTTGGCTCCCTCCAAGCCAGAGGTCCGTCAGCAGCTGTGCAAATTGTCCCTTTTTTTTTTCCGGGATGCCATGATAGTCTAATTTCTGTGACAGTGAGGGTACCTTCGGATCCCTTCTTTTCTCTTAATTAATCTTTGGTTTTGTTGTTTTTATTGAGAGGACATTTGAAATTTTGTCCCGGCGACCCTCTCTGATGGCCGTCCTTTTCCCAAATCTGATTCCACCCCCCTTTTTTTCCCCATTCTTTTCGGTGCCCGGGGATGTGTTGCCTTCTACTAAACCCCCCTGTTCGCGCGTGAGGAGACGGTTTGACCCTTCTTGGTAGAGGCTTTGCCCCCGGCGTTGTCTTGGAGTGTGCCCAAGAGGGAGTCGGCCTGTGATATTTTTTTTCCACATCGGTCGCCCAGAGTTGGAAAGTTTAGGGAGGTGCGTTCATACGTGCGCCCTCCTGTCTCGGGCAAGAGAAACGATGCACGAAGAGTTTCCGCCTCCTTCCCCCCGTGGTTCTTTTCACACCAGAAGTGTAACTCGGTTGCCCCCCACAGTTTTTGAGTCTTTGGTGTAAGGACATTGATGATTGGTGTCATTGTTTTTTTCAAGGGCCCGCCCCCTCTTTTTCTTTAGGGAACTTGCCTTTTTCTGCTCTAGGCACCATCTTGACGGCTTGACCGGGAACGATGTTTGCCTCGGTGGGTTTTCTGGGCCTGACCTCTATCTCTCTTCCCCGTCCTACCTTAACCCTTGGGATTCTTTCTGGCGAAAGACTATCTCTCGTAGACCCGTTGTTTTGGTTTGTCTTCTCAGCAAGCATGGGCTTTTAGGTCGTCGCGAGGCGTTGTTGTCTGGCCTTCCCCGCTTTTCCCCCTACTCTGGGCGCAATGGGGTGCGAACACTGTACACTTTCCGTCCCTCATTTTTATGTCCCCTCACATGTCGCCGTCAAAATCTATGTGAATCCCCCCCGATGCCGCGGAACGTTGATGCCATGGCGACGGTATTTTTTTTTCTTTCACCGACTTATTTCCATTTCGTTTTTATTGGTGCGCCCAACCTGAGATTCGCCCTGCTTGCTCACGTCAGGATTGCCACTCTCCCCGTCCCCCCGTCTGTGCGTGCCCCCTTCTACCACCCCCTTATTTTCGTCCCTACTTGTGCCACTATCCCGCGGCTTTTCCCTCGGATTTTGTTTTGAAAGGGCCAACTTCCTTTCGTTTAGCTCCCCCCCCGCTTCCCACAAAAGTTAGAATTCGGTTCTGAGCCGTCTGGAGCTGTTTTCGGAATCAGTTCCTCCCACTTGTAGGGCTGATCCCAAAGTTCCGTTGTTTTTTCCGCCGACGGTTCACGGCCCCCCCCCGATTCCTTCCCCAACTGGTTCCTTACCCCCGGTTTCCTTTTCTCCGCGGCTTATCTGCTCGCCTACTTTTTCGTCTGGAGTCCCCTCTGTTGGTTTATCAATATATAACGACTGGGCGCCCCGTTGGCGTGACGGTATTATTTTGGTCAGTTGATCTTTCGGCGATGTGACCCCCTCTTCTTAAAAGCTCGCCCCGGGTTTCCTTTTCCCTTTATTGATATAGGCGTTAGTGTTCTGACTGGCTTCGCTTCGACGCATGTTCCTTTTCCTTGGGGGCAAATTGCTTTACCTAAACGCTCCCGGGTCTCAGGAAACGTACAGCTTGAACCGACAAGTGGCCAGTCTCCTTCTGCCCTCAGGGATTCCCCTCCTGCCCCGAAAATGGTCCCCAGATCGTTCGTTTGGGGGGCGTTTCACCCCTTAGGGATTTAGACCTGGGAAGCATGTCTCCTCCGAATGTAGCCGACCCCCTCCCAAGTTTTACGGATTTCGCACAACACCCCCTTCTTAGGACGGGGTTAGGCTCCCGCCCTTATAGTTGGTGCCGTGCGAGTCAGTCCCCCACTCACACCCGTTTCGCACGGAAAGGCTTGTTCGGGACTAGTGTCCGTCTGTCCAGTTCCCCCCAGATTCCCCGCCCCCAAAAGCCGGTCGGCTTGGCATAGGGGGCCCGAAGAGTGCGTCCTGACCGTGACCCCCCCGCCTTTCGCCTGCGGGTCTTCGCGTCTTGGATGACAGTGGTGACTGAATGCGACTCCGGCTCGAGTTTGCCCGGCTCCCCGCTCCGGGTCGGTGATATTCAGTTCGCCATTGTTTCGAGTCGTTTGTGAAGCACGCCCGGGGGCTTCCGCCCCCGTTTCAGGGATTTCTCGTCGGCGCCGCGCATTTATGTATGCTTTGACGGCCTTCCAAATACCCTGCTCGGTTAAAAAGTACCATGATGCGCCGTTCCCCCGGAGTTCGTTTCTAGAGGATTTCTCCTGTTTCGATCTTTTTTCAGCCTCTCGGCGGTTTCCAATAGAATTTCCCCCTTCGGTCCGGGGGTTATTATTTTGGGGATTACATGTCCTGTCGCCGGGGGGCCATGCTTCCTCGCTCCCTAAGGAGACTCTTTTTACGATCTGCACCCTCGGGTGCGTCGTTTTTCGGAGGTTTTCTCATCGGCGTTATGACCGAGCCCGCCCTGCGCCCCAATCTCTTTTTGCCACGAAAATTACCGAGCCTTCAACACAGCCCACTTTGCATAACCTGGATACGTTCGTATTTTCGCCCTTTAAGGGTGGTCCCTGGTGTGTTTAGACGACCTTTCATTCCCTTCCTCTTTCCGCGGGTGCCTTCCCCCCCACGGGAGGGTCTGGACCCGGCTAATGGCACTTCCCGTGCCTCCTCCCCCCCGTTGTGTTTTACTAGTGATTTCCTGGCGCCCTTTGGCGCTTTCCTTTCCTGCCCCTTTTGGGAAGGAGCCCCCCCCCTCTTCCTCCATGGCTTTCTTAGGATAACGGTGAAGCGGTTCTTCCTTCCCAGGAAGCGACGGGCGTTCCCTTGGGTTTGTAGGATGTTCGTTGTGGGCCGGGGATAGCTTCCTTTTCGTTGATTTGGCTTTACCCGCCGCTGATCACCTTCAATTGAGATTCCCCCCCCGCCGGCCGACCCCGATGATTATTTGTCCCTGTCCTCTTTTTCGGAAGCGCAAAGCTTAGTTTCCCTCGTTCGTGCCCTGGTGGAAAGTTCCTCCTGATTTTATGGCGACGCTTGTCGTAGCCGTCTGTTCCCCCCGATGGAAAACGCCCGAGCGAAATCGTCTCAATACTCGTCGCGGCATTCTACGGCCCCCCCTTTCGGTACGTGTTGACCTCGTTAGTAGCTTGGGCCGGGCCCGTACCCATTGGAAGATCCTTTGTCGATTGAAGTTGATTCGAGCGTGTTTTCCGTTCCCCCCCCTGGGGTGGTCCATGAGGGCCCTATCGTCGTAGCTGCTGACCCCGGGGCTGCCCTGCTAATGGGCCGTGCGGTGAGCGGCGGCTTCCCTTTCTTTCCGTCATCCTTACATGTTTCTTTCTTCTTGCCCCCATCGGGGTTAGTTTGCTTCAGGTCGCAGCTGTTTCCCCCCTTGTTTTAATTCACCTCCTGGGAACCGCCTTTTGCGGGGTTGACCCGCTGTGACGACGGAAACCCCTGCGACGCCGTCGGCTCGGTTTATTTTGGAATTACTCGGCCGTGCCCACCGATTGCGGCCTGTCTCCTAAAAATTATACCCCCCCCTTGGTGGCGTGCGGGGTCCCGAGATCGGTGTCGGCGGAATTTTGGCCCCCATTGTCAGGTGCGTCCGCACGGTGTTTTGTTATAGAAGGACAGGCTGGTCCACCGAACTCTTCCTGGCGCCAGGGGGGGTGGCCCTTGTGTTCCTCTGATGTGCGTAGCCTTCGATGGTTCCCCTTGGTAGTACGCATTGCCCAGAACCACATAGGTCCCCGAGCCTTTTCCCACAACGAGTATCGCCTACCCTTTGAAGTGAGTTCGAGCCCACCCTGGACCTGAGTTTTTCTTGCCTTCTCGGCCCAGGCCGCTTCTGCCGATGCAATCAAAACCCCTTCTTCCCCGTTTTCTTAGCCGCGTTCCCGCCCCCGACCTTTGCAATTAACCCCTGGGTCCTTGCCGACGACACCCACCCATTTTCGGCATCGCCATCAGTGCTCGGGTGAACCCGTGGTCACGGCGTTTACTCCGTCATTGCGTTTTTGGACGACTTCGTAGTCCCATTTTTAACCCTTGATTTCCTCTGCCATCCCCTTCCCCCTCGCCCTCTGATCTCTTTTTTTTTCATTCGTTTCGATAGTTTAAGCTTCGGACGTGGGTTCCGTCCTGTGGCCACTGACCGAATGCCTTGTTACAGGTTTCCATTGTTTTTTTTGCCCGGCGCTCCTGTTTCCCCCCTTTGCGCGGAAAAACCTTTCCTGGTCCTACGACAGTGCCCCCGGCAGCCCGGGTTTGAGCTGCGTGTCTATTTTTTGCAGGAGTCAGCTCGTAGACTATGCTTTGCGACTGCTTGACCTTTTTTGCTGGCTTGACATTTGTGCCGACTTTGCGCCAACCCGAACTCCGTCTTTTTGCTTTTGCCCTTGACGTGGACGCGCTTGGTTTTGCTGCCATCCTCCTTGCCTTTAAGTTTACTCGTCGCCCCGGCCCATCCTTCTGGCGTAGGGGCGCTTTCCCCACGGCAGCCCTCCTCTAAAAACGCCATTTCGTCCGGGCGTGCCACTTTTTTGCTCCCCCGTGCTTTTTATCATGCTACTTAGCTTCTCCCCACTTGATTCAGGGATGCTGGGGCTGGAGATATTCTTCTCCCAGTCTTCTCTGTTTGCGCATAGTGCCTTCTATATCTGTTTTTCTTGTTGTGGCGCTAGTCCGCGCGAGTGGTGTGTCCGTTTTACCTCCCATTTCCTGTGCGTCGGGAGATGTACCGCTTCTCTCCACCATCCCCACTTGCATTATCAGTGGATGGTTTTGATTCTTACACACAAAAACACACTGCCCCCCCACAGCTTTCGACTTCCCGGTGCGCCTTATTCCGAACCGTAACGCATTCTACTCTTTAGTTTTTTCCCCGCGACACGCCGTGTGGCAATTCCCGCGAGTTGCTTCTCTCACCGTCTTTCCTCGTGGGTCGCTTGCGGTTTTTGAGTCGTGGTTGTTGATGCCACTCGTTTTCCGGCAGCAGGATTCCCCTTTTGTGGATTTGTTCCGTTTGCCTGGTGCGCCAGCGGAGTGGTACCGGCGCACCGCTTCCGACGACGTTGAGGCCGGCCCTGGG